>JAEEGL011472163.1_pt1 | contig 178915 bp, 149 predicted proteins | sample 9134231 | NCBI WGS metagenome assembly JAEEGL01 (sample SAMN16246548, study PRJNA631951) | gut metagenome | biome: gut microbiome; feature: rumen; material: fiber-attached | host: Bos | place: Iran: Karaj | collected 2018-10 | reverse complement strand
TTTTTGGAATGGATGGAAGGAAAGACCTTGCCGGGGGTTAAGGCATTAAGCTGAGCTCTGATTTTCTTCGCGAAGGAGTAAAGACGGACAAATCCTTTTCCCCCTAATACTCTTCGGCGAAATCGTCATCAAGGTAAGAGTGGCGCGCGGCAAGCTCATCTAACTCGCTTTGCTCGCCTTCTTCAAGCTCATCAAAAACTCCGTGTGCCTCGTCACAAAAATCTCGGTGATTTTGCGAGTTAAGCGCGGACGCGAGGTTAGCGATTTTCGTAATCATTTTATCAAATTGCACGGTCGCCTTTTTGCCTGCCTTGCACTTAAAATAACCCATAATCAAAGTGCCGTTTTCTCCCAGCGCTTTTTGGTATTTTAAAGCAAAATTATTATAGCGGTTTTTCGCTCCTTCGCATGCCAGCGCCGCCACCATCAGCTTACTTTGCATAGAGCGCAAGATAATAGCTTTTTTAAGCGCTTCCTTAGCGCAAGAATCATCTGCCCGCTTACCGCTTTTAGCGGCCTTTGGCGAAGTGGTAAAAGGCGCTTTTTTCGTTGCGACCGAGGGGGCGGGCTTAGGCAAAACCTCCCCTTCGGGCGTGGTAAAATCCTTCCCTTCTTTTTCATCTTTTTCCACTTCAATCACGATGGTTTCTTTGCTGACGGCGATGGTATCCGGCGCAATCACCGCACCTTTTTCTACGGTAATAATTGCAATTTCTCTAAAGGGTTCGGGCGGTGTGAAAGTAATAACAAAAAAGGCGTCCAATCCCGCCAAAAATAAAAGCGCGAACGCAAGAATTATCACCCGCGGGCTTATGGCTTTAAGCTTTTTAAGTCGTTTACGCAAAGCCTTATTCTCCGCCCAAAAATACCGTAATGCGCGCAAAGTTTTTACACTTATCACATACGCTGTGCCACCGGTTATAACGCGCTCCGCACGCCGAGCAGACGAAAGGTTTAAGCTCGTCCGTTTTCTCGCTGGCAAGTTCTTTAAAGCGCATGTCTTTGTCGGAATGAACAAGGGTATCGCCCTCGCATATTTCGCTCATAACTTTTGCGCCATACGCGGACGAAGGATAAAGCGCCAGATACTTATCCGCAAGCTCACGCGCCGGTCCCCACAAAGCCGCTTTGGCATAGGCGTCCGCCAACACGATATTGTTAAAGGCTTTATATTTTCCGCCCGCCACCGCGCACGTAATCGCCTTTATTTTATCATAAGGTTTTGCGTCCGAAAGCACCTCGTTCATGGCGTCATAAACCAAAGTTGAAGCGGACTTCTTCCATAGCTTTGCAAGCACGCGCATAGCCTTTTTCCGTTGCCCTTTTTGCGCCAGAACAAGCGCGCTTTGCACTCCCGCGGCGGCGTTATCGGGGCACATTTTTGCCGCCTCTAAAATCAGCTCCGCAGAGGCGTTCTCATCGCTGCCGCTTTTTGCAAGCCCCTTTTCAAGCATTGCCGAACTCGCCATCATTAAATAGGTTTTTTTATCCACTGCGCGACGCTTAAAAGCCTCTTTTGCTACCTTTAAAATCTCGTCCCATTTTTGGAATAAGGAAAGCAAATTAAGGTAAGGGCTAACCACCCATTTTGCCTTTGGATATTCGGCGAAAACTTGTTGGTAAAGCTCTAACAAAGCCGCAGTTTTTCCGCTCTTTCCCGCATCATCGATTTGATGTTTTAGGGCCAGTAATTTTGTCCCTTTTTCCGAAGCGAGATTTTCCAAAACTTCCGCTTTTTTAATTCCCGAAGTTATGTTTAAGAGCATCAGATTTTTAAGCTCGGTATCACGAGAAAAAACCTTTGCCACGCGCCCCGCCAAGGCTTCGTATTTTTGGATATTTCCCTCGCCCACCGCGGTTAAATAATCAAGCATGATTTTATGCTTTTCTTTGCTTTCGCGCCTGTTCATAAATGCACGCACCGCATCACCAAAAGAGAAGGGAAGCATTACGATTTTAATCAGGACAAAAAGCAAAATAAGCACCAGCAGGAACACCGGTAAAGAAGTGCTTATTTGATAGTCAAGAAAAGTAATTTCCACCTCGCCCGGATTGCTTGCGAACCACCCGCACAAAAGCGCTAAAACCGCAGCGACGAACACATATAAAAGCACGCGTATCATGGTCTGTTTTCTCCCCTTTTTTTCTACTTGTTTTTACTTTCGTTTTCGCCGGCGATTTTTGTAATCGCAAGTTTTGTAAGCTCGTCGCAAAGTGCCTCAACCTGCAAAAGATTTTGCGCATTTTCGCACCACTTTTTGAACACTTCCTGCTTTGCCGAAGGAAGCTTTTTAAGCGCCGACTCGGCCGCATTTAAATCGCCCGCCGAGCTTGCTTTTTCCGCCTGCACCAAAAGGGCGCTTTCGCCTTCACCCTCGCCATTTTCACCCACCTTGCGAACAACGACGAGCGTCTTTACTTTCGCCATGACGCCGTCCCAAAAATCACCCTTGTTTTCGCCTTCGGTTTTAAGCGCGGTTTTCACCAAAACAGGCAGTTCGTTTTTAAGCTCGTTTTGGGTTTTTATTCCGTTTGCAAAAGGACGAATGGCCGCGATTTTGGAAAGCATTTCTTTGTCCCCTTCGCAAAGCCGCGAAAGCACATCAAGCTCAGCGGTAAAATCCTGCCCCGAAACGGCCGCATCTTTAAGCCGCATCGCCGCCACGACCAACGCCGCACCGAGTTGCCTTTCCTTAGCCGCCTCGGTTAGTTTCTCTTCCAGAACATCAACCCGTTTTTTAAGCTCTGTCAGCTCATTTTTGCTGTCGGGTTTAGAGGAAGAAACAGCAGCAGATTTAGCTTCGGGTTTATCCTCGGGTAAGGGGGCGATTATTTCCTCTTCCTCTATCACCTCTTCAACCTCTGCCGCATCATCGTTAGCCGCCCTATCTTCGCTTGCCTTTGCAAACAGAATTGATTGCGGACGGGGAGAGGGCGCTACAGACTCGGGCTTAGAGGCGGGAGCAACTTTCGGCAAAGGCAAAGTCTTATCCTCGCCCTTAATTTTAGCTATAATTTCCCCGATATATTCGTCCGCGCTTTTATAAAAAGAGGGGTAATAAAATCCCACCGCAATTCCGAGAAGGATAACGGCAATCACCGTCCACCGCCACCACCCGAAGCCTTTTTTCTTGGGCTTTTCGGGCTTGTCTTCTTCAACTTTATTTTTCATTTTCTCCTCCGTTTGCAAGGCTGTTTTCTTTACATTTCTTCGCCGCAAGAGTATATACGCTATCAAACACAAAAGGAAGTATTTAAAAAATGCGCATTTTGGGAATTGAAAGCAGTTGCGATGAGACCGCCGCCGCCGTGCTGGACAGCGAAAAAGGCCTGCTGTCATCGGTGGTGTGGACGCAAGCCGCCGAGCATAGACCATTTGGCGGCGTCGTGCCGGAAATTGCCGCGCGCGCTCACTTGGAAAAAATAGATATTATCATCAAGGACGCTTTAGCAAAGGCGGACACGAAGTTTAGCGACCTTTCCGCTGTTGCTGCCGCCTGCGGCCCCGGACTTATCGGCGGCGTGATTATCGGCGCGATGACGGGCAAAGCAATCGCAAGCGTTTTGGACATTCCTTTTATTGCCGTCAATCATTTGGAAGGCCACGCGCTTGCCGCTAAATTGGAAACGAGCGTGCCTTTCCCCTACCTGCTTTTGCTTACTTCGGGCGGACATTGCCAGCTTTTGGAAGTTCTCGGCATCGGCAGGTATAAGCTCCTTGGCAAGACCATAGACGACGCCGCTGGCGAAGCCTTTGACAAAGTGGCAAAGATGCTGGATCTAGGCTATCCCGGCGGTGGTGCTTTAGTGGAGAAAGCCGCACTTTCCGGCGATTCGCGCCGCTTTAACTTTCCCCGCCCGCTTGCCAAAGAAAAGAACATGGACTTTTCGTTTTCGGGATTAAAGACGGCCGTTTTGCACGCTATAAAAAGCTTGCCCGCGCCCTTAACCGCACAGGATAAAAGCGACATCTGCGCGTCTTTCCAAGCGGCGGTAATTGATGTCATGAGCATAAAAGTAGCGCGAGCGATAGACCGCTTTTCCGCCGACTTTAGCGACTCCGATAAAAGTAAAACGCTGGTCGTTGCGGGTGGTGTTGCCGCCAATAAGTCCCTTCGTCAAGCTCTGCAGGAGTTAGCCGAGCAAAGGGGCTTTTCCTTTGTCGCGCCTTCGCTCAAACTCTGCACGGATAACGGCGCTATGATAGCTTTGGCAGGGCTGGAAAGGCTAAAGTTAGGCCTTACGGATAGCCTTGCTTTCCGCCCTCGTCCCCGCTGGCCTCTTTACGAATAATCAAAAGCAAGTTATAAATACCCCCTAGCAAAAAAAGGAGAAAATACTATGCATAAGTTCGCAGTAATCGGTTCAGGCGCTTGGGGCACCGCCCTTGCAGTCATTCTTTCCGCCGGCGGCAACGAAGTCACCGTTTGGTCGCGCGAAAAGGAAGTTATGGAAGACATTTTGCACAACCACGAGAACTCGGTTTTTCTGCCGGGCATTAAGTTCACCCAACATATCAACGCCACTTTAAGTCTTGAAGAAGCGGTAAAGGACGCCGAGGTTGTCGTCATGGTCGTTCCCGCGCAATTCATGCGCAGCATGTGCAAGCAACTTGCGCCGTATTTAAAGCCGTCTATTCCCGTCCTTATCTGCTCCAAAGGCATTGAACAGGATACCGGCGCGCTTATGAGCGAAGTGGTCGCAACCGAATTACCTTCAAATGAAATAGCGGTTTTGTCGGGTCCGACTTTTGCGGGCGAAACGGCGGCAGGCACTCCGACTTCGGTCACCATTGCCTGCAAGGATAGGGCGCTTGGCGAGGCGTTGGTTAATGCTTTCGGCACAAAGACCTTCCGCCCTTATTACTCCGATGATGTTATTGGCGCGCAAGTAGGCGGTGCGGTAAAGAATGTGCTGGCAATTGCCGCCGGCATAGTTGAAGGAAAGGCTTTAGGCGACAACACGCGTGCTGCACTAATCACCCGCGGACTTGCCGAGATTGTCCGCCTTGCCAAAGCCAAAGGCGCCACACCGTCCACGCTTATGGGAATGAGCGGCATCGGCGATTTACTTCTTACCGCGAACTCGCACCAATCGCGTAACTACACCGTAGGGGTAGAGCTCGGTAAGGGCAGGACTCTGCACGAGATTATGGAAGGCAAGCGCTCGGTTGCCGAGGGAGTTTTCACTGCTCGCGCCGTTACCAAGCTGGCGCATAACATCGGCGTTGAGATGCCCATTTGCGAAGCCGTGGATAAGGTGTTGAACGAGGGCGCGAATGTGGACGAGATGATATTATCCCTTCTTTCCCGCCCTTTCAAAGCCGAGTAGCTTTAAGTTTATCAGGTGATAAGCTTATAAGTTGATAAGTTTAAAAAGAGGAGGGGTGTCGTCATTCGCACGCCCTTTTTTCTTTATCCTTCCTCATTAAACTCATCACCTTATCACCTTATAAACCAACCTTAACCCTTAACCCTATATATCAAGATTCGTTACATTCAAGGCGTTTTGCTGGATAAACTCGCGGCGCGGCTCCACCACATCACCCATAAGCGTTGAAAATATTCCTTCTGCTTCGGAGAATTGCTCAACCTTTACTTGCAAAAGGCTGCGCGCATTAGGATCAAGCGTAGTCTCCCACAGCTGCTCGGGGTTCATTTCGCCAAGCCCTTTATAGCGGTTAATGGCAATACCTTTTTTGCCCGCCGCCTGCACTGCCGCGGCAAAGTCCAAAGGCCCTTTAAGCTTCACTTGCGTATCTTTTGCCCTGAAGATAATGTCCTTGTCCTGATAGATTTCCGAAAGCTCCTCGGTGAGTTTGGCGAGCTTTTTTGCCTCGGGTGCAAGGAATACATAATCATCAATGACATAGCGCTCGGTAATGCCGCGCAAGGTGCGGGTAAATATCACACCGTTAGGAATAACCTCGGCCTTCCACCCGCGCTCATACTCGGGTTCAAGCGCATCAAGCCGCGCCGCGACTCGGTCCACCACGCGCCCCATTTCCGCCATATCAAACAAGTCAAAAGAAAATGCGCCATAGATTGCCATCTGCTCAATTATCTTGGGCGGGATTTTCTTTGCCAAAGCGGTGACAAGGTGCTGAATCTGGCGAGCCCTTTCCGCCCGCTCTTTCAAGTCCGCGCCGGCAATCTGCACTCCGCCGGCTTCTAAAACGGCATCGGCGATTCCCGAGTTCAAAAGGTATTCTTCCATCTCACGATCATCTTTAAGGTAGATTTCGGAGTTACCTTTTTTCGCGCGATAAAGAGGAGGTTGAGCGATATACACGAAGCCGTTTTCAATCAGCCCCGGCATTTGCCTGAAGAAGAAAGTAAGCAGCAAAGTGCGAATATGCGCACCGTCAACATCGGCATCGGTCATGATGATGATTTTGTGATAGCGGCACTTGGAAGCATCGAAATCATCGCGCCCGATTCCCGTGCCCAAAGCAGTGATAAGCGTGCCTATCTCGGCCGAGTTAAGCATTTTATCAAACCTTGCCCGCTCAACATTAAGGATTTTGCCGCGAAGAGGCAGGATAGCTTGATTATAGCGGTGACGTCCCTGCTTTGCCGAGCCGCCCGCGGACTCACCCTCGACAAGGAAAAGTTCGGAAAGGGCAGGGTCTTTTTCCTGACAATCGGCGAGCTTTCCGGGCAAAGAGGAAATATCCAAAACGCCCTTGCGTCTGGTAAGTTCCCGCGCCCGCCTTGCCGCTTCGCGCGCCGCCGCCGCTTCCACCACCTTCATAATGATTTTGCGAGCCTCGGCAGGGTTTTCCTCCAACCACTGCGACAGCTTGTCCGCTACGATATTTTCCACCACGGGTCGCACTTCGGACGATACCAGCTTGTCCTTTGTCTGCGACGAGAACTTGGGATCAGGCACCTTTACCGACAATACGCATGTAAGCCCTTCGCGCATATCCTCGCCCGACAGCTCCACCTTTTCCTTTTTGGAAATGCCGCTTTCGGTCGCGTAGTTGTTAATCGTGCGCGTAAGAGCCGCTTTAAGCCCCGCCAAGTGCGTTCCTCCGTCCCTTTGCGGAATGTTATTGGTAAAGCACAAAATGTTTTCGTGATAGCCGTCCGTCCAGTCCAAAGCCACCGATACGAAAGTGCCGTTTTTCTCACCGTTAATGGCGATGGGTTGTTCGTGCAAAGGGGTCTTTGCCTTGTCCAGGAACTTGGCGAATTCGACGATTCCGCCTTCGTAATGGAACACGATTTCCTTAGGCTCTGCCTCGCGGTTATCAATCAGCACCAACCGCACGCCGGAGTTAAGGAAAGCAAGCTCGCGCAGGCGGTGCTCCAAAGTATCAAAGTCAAACACGATGTTGGTAAAAGTCTCTGCCGACGGCATAAAAGTAACCTCGGTGCCGGTTTTGTGCAGCTCGCAATCTCCGACTTGCTTTAAGGGAGCAACGGCGTTGCCGTTTCTGAATTGCATATAATACTCGTGCCCGCCGCGCCAAATGCGAAGGTCCAAGAACTCGGACAAGGCATTCACCACCGACACACCGACTCCGTGCAATCCGCCGGATATCTTATACGAGTTCTGGTCGAACTTTCCGCCCGCGTGCAAGTGCGTCATAATTACTTCGGCGGCAGAAACCCCTTCGGTAGCATGCATATCTACAGGAATACCGCGCCCGTTATCGCGCACCGTCACCGAGCCGTCGGCGTTAAGTATCACCTCGGCTTTAGTGCAGTATCCCGCCAGCGACTCGTCGATAGAGTTATCCAAAACCTCATACACCATGTGATGAAGCCCCGATCCGTCGTCCGTATCGCCGATATACATACCGGGGCGCTTACGCACGGCGTCAAGACCTTTAAGGACCTTAATCGAGCTGGCATTGTATTCGTCATTATCATCGAACTTTTGCACCATCTCCTGCTCTTGCTCCTTCTCGGGTTGTTCATTTATTACTTCGTTTACTTCATCACTCATTTTTCTTCCTTTTAAAGTTATGCTACCGCAGAGGAAATCTCCGCATTGTCAATATTAAAAAACTGTGCTTTCCCGTCCATCGAGGCAAAGGCGGTGCTGTCCGTCCCCGTAAACCAGCTTTGCCCTTTAAGGAAAAGTAAAATCTCAAACAAGGCCTCGCGCCGTGCCTTATCCAAATGCGCCGCTGCCTCATCAAACAGCATCAAAGGCGCGGCATCCTCGCGTTCGCTTGCCATTGCTCTTGCATGCGCGATTACGATTGCTATCAGCAAGGCCTTTTGCTGCCCCGTAGAGCAAAGCGCCGCTTCCATACCGTTTTCATGATGCACGACAAGGTCTGTGTTATGCGCACCCGCGACCGTTCCGCCGTCCGCATAAACAAAGCGCGACGCCATAAGTTTTTCCTTAAAGGCATCTTCAACGGCCAAAGCAGGCATTGCCAAAAGCTTATTTTCCAAAAAGCCGTCCAAGGCAATATCCGCCTTTGGGAAACCGCCCCACGACTCGTGCAAATAAGGTCCCAGACGATTAAGCAAATCATTGCGAGCGGCGGCAATCGCCACGCCATACTCTGCCATGGTATTTTCAAGCGAGGCCAGCCACGCCGTATCCCTGCAACCTTCGCGCAAGAGCTTTCCCCACTGCTTATAGGCATTGGCATAGGCGTTCGTCCGTCCCGTATGCGCAGGGTCATAGGCCTGCACCAAGCGGTCAAGGAATCTGCGCCTTGGAGCCAGTTCTCCACCGAAAAGCCTATCCATGGCGGGCGTAACCCACACGGCGGAAAAGACTTCGGCAAGCTCGTTTTGCGAAGAGCTTTCGCCATTGATAAGCACCGCCCGCCTTGTTCCGGTTTCACCCAAAGCATTAGGCTCGCACCCCGTGCCGATGGTAATGTCGCCCATATCGCCGGCGGTTTTAACCTCTGCCCACACGGCCCATTTCAAAGGCATACTGGTGATTTTCTCGTCCATAAAGGAACTGTGCCGCGCCACATCGGCGAAGCGCGCGTGCCGAAGCCCTTTGCCCGGTGCCAGAAAAGATATAGCCTCCAGCACATTGGTCTTACCCGCGCCGTTCGCACCGAAAAGCACCACGGGCGCCTCGGGATCAAGGTCCATATTCGCCATGGCATAACAACGAAAGTTCGTAAGCTTTAACTTGCGAACTCCCGCTTTTTTACTTCTGCTGTTTTGCTCTGTCTTTTCCATTGCTTCAAGTCGCATAAGTAACGGCAAGTAATCGGCTAACCTACACCCTCATCGGCATAATGACATAAGTCACCGCGTCATCGCTCATATCGGTAACGATTACGGGAGAAGATGCGTCCAGCATGGCGAGTTTTACCTTTGCTCCTTTGGTCTGTCCCAAAATGTCCAAAAGGTAGCGGAAGTTAAAACCTATCTCGATAGTCTCGCCTTCGTATTCGGCCTCAACATCGGTCTCTGCGCTGCCTTCATCTGCCGAGGATGCCGTAACCGCGACTTTATTCTTGGCGATTTTAAGCTTCACGCCTTTGGACTTTTCGCAAATCACGGCGACGCAATCAACGGCCCCCGCCAAAGCGTCCGAGTCCACCTCGGCGAACTTATCGTTACCGGTAGGAATGACCCGCTCATAGTCGGGATAAGTGCCGTCAATCAGCTTTGAAGTAAGTATCAAATCGGCAATCTCAAAGCGGATTTTGTTAGGGTTGATAGAGATTTTCACATCTTCCAACAGCTCGGCAACCAGCTTTTGCACCTCGCCCACGGTCTTTTTCGGAACGATGATACCGGCCATGCCTTTAGCCCCCTCGGGCAGAGACACTTCTGCGGTGGCAAGACGATGTCCGTCCGTTGCGGCGGCTTTTAAAACCGCATCCTTACCTTCGCCTTTTTCGTGCATATAAATGCCGTTAAGGTAATAGCGTGTTTCCTCTTGGCTTACGGCAAACAGCGTGCGGTCAAACAAGCTGGAAAGCTCGGCCGCCGTAAGCGTAAAGTTGATAGGCATGCTGCCTTCGGATATAGAGGGGAACTCGTCGCCGGGCAAAGTAGCAAGTTGGAACTTTGTCCGCCCCGAAGATATTTTAAGTTGCGAAGTTTTCGCATCCAAAGCTATTTCCACTTCGGCCCCTTCGGGCAGTTTGCGAGCAATTTCCAAAAGTTTATGCGCCGATGCGGTAACCGATCCGCCGTCTTCCACTTTGGCGGCGGCGGACTCGATAACCTCTAAATCCATATCCGTTGCTTTAATGGTTACGCGCTCGCCTTCCAAGTCCTTCACCACATCGATTTTTATATTGGAAAGGATAGGAATGGTTTGCCGTTTTTCCACAACATTTTGCACATGGGTAAGTAGCTTTAAAAGGGTGCTTCTTTCTATCGTAAACTTCATCATTTTTCTCTTTTCTAAATCTAGTAAAAACCGCAGAAAACCAAGGGTTCCCCGAAACTCTGCTCAGTATAGCAAAGCGAACCCAAAAAACAAGCATTTTTTATGGGAAAAAGGGCTTTTAAAAGGCACGAAAAAAGTGTTTTTCTACTTCTCTTTTTTCTTAAACTCAAAAAGCGAATCATCGACCGCGACATTATACTTCGGCTCGACCAACATAATGCGCGTGCGGTTGTTTTTTGCGTCCTTTAGCGTCCAGCCTTTAAGCTCGCCGCTTTTCTTATCAAACACCAACGAAATGCGTCCCGCCAAAGGGTCTTTTTTCATTGCCAAAGTGATATAGACCTCGCTTCCTTCGTCCCAGTAATCAAGCATATCCAACCGCTCGTCGGCAAAGGAGAAGTCCTGCGATAAAACCAAAAAGGCGGGAGAGTCTTCAAGCCCTATATAAGACACTTGGTCAAGGCTCGGTTCATAAAAAATAATGTTATAGCCGTCCGCCATCAAAACCGTATCGGAGCTTTCATAATTAAGCAGCATTTTATTAGGCTTCGAGACCAGCAAAGACCCGAAAACATCATCACCGCGATTAGTTGTTTGCACGATTTTCGCCTGCATGGTTTTGACGGAATTGATGCTTTTTTCCAGCTTGGCAAGCGTGCGCTCTTTTTTGGTAAGAGGCACTGCTTCCGCGTCGGCGTTTGTCGGTAAACTCACCGCCACCCCCAGTCCTAAAATCACCATTGCCGCCAGTATTTTTCTCAAAACTCAACCGCCTTTTTACTTGCTTAACTTATCAAGACTTCGCGCTTACCGGAAGAACTGGCGGTAGATACGATTCCTTCGCGCTCCATGCGCTCGACAATATCCGCCGCACGGTTGTAACCGATACCGAGCCGCCTTTGCAAATAGCTGATAGAGACTTTTTGCTCCGAGCGCACAATCTCAACCGCCTCGGCGTAAATATCGCCTTTCGCTCCGTCCTCGCCGCCACCCGCAAGCCCCATATCCATGCCGTCGTCATCGTCCTCAATAACGGCGTCCAGATACTCGGGCTCGCCTTGAGTTTTAAGGAACTTTACGACATCTTCCACTTCGGCATCAGACACGAAAGGACCATGCACACGCACGGGCTTCTGTCCCGCTTCCATGTAAAGCATATCGCCGCGCCCCAAAAGCGTCTCGGCTCCCTGCTCATTAAGAATAGTGCGCGAATCAATCTTGGAAGTAACCTGAAAACTGATACGCGTGGGAAAGTTCGCCTTGATAGTGCCGGTAATCACATCGACCGAGGGTCGCTGCGTCGCCATAATCAAGTGGATACCGGCGGCGCGCGCCATTTGCGCCAAGCGCTGGATAGCGGCTTCAACCTCTTTACCCGCAACCAGCATTAAATCCGCCATTTCATCAACTATCACCACGATATGCGAAAAAGGCTTTAAATCCAACGGCTGCTCTTGCATTAAAGGCTGCCCGTTTTCATCAAATCCGACCTGCACCGTGCGACTGGGCGTTTTGCCCGACGCGGCAATCTCTGCCAGTTTTTCATTGTATTTAGCGATGTTGCGGACGGCAACCAAACTCATTGCGCGATACCGGTCTTCCATTTCCTTAACCGCCCATTTAAGCGCGACCACCGCTTTTTTCGGCTCGGTCACGACGGGCGTGAGCAGGTGCGGAATGTCGTTATAGACCGACAATTCCAGCATCTTGGGATCAACCATAATCATGCGACATTCGGCGGGCGTAAAGCGGTAAAGCAGCGACAGTATCATAGTGTTAACCGCCACCGACTTACCCGAGCCGGTAGTCCCCGCAACCAGCAAGTGCGGCATATTCACCAAGTCGGCAAACACGGCCTTCCCGCCGATATTTTTCCCGAGCGCCAAGGGCAAAGTAAGCTCGCTGTTTTGGAACTTGTCATCTTCCAAAAGCTCGCGCAAAAAGACCGTTTCGCGCTTTTCATTAGGCAGCTCAATCCCCAGCACCGACCGCCCCGGCACTACGGCAATCCTGACCGACTTCGCACACATGGACCGCGCAATCTCGTCGGCAAGGCTGATAACGCGCGTGCTTCTGACGCCGAAAGCGGGATTAAATTCGTATAAAGTAACCACGGGACCGGGCAGGATATTAACCACCTCGCCCTCGACTCCGTATTCACGAAAAGCCTCTTCCAGCCGATGCGCGCTTTGCGCCAGAGCTTCTTTAGAGAACTTTTGCCCGCCGGCGGGAACGGGTGCCAAGAAGTCCAAACGCGGCAACTTAAACCCTTTGTCATTCTTGCGTAAAGGCTTGGCGGCGGAAGTTTTAAGCGTAGTCGCCGTAGCGGCTTTCGGCTCGGCAGGAGCTTTTGCCTGCGGCAACTTTATCTTGATTTTAGGCGCGGCCACCGGCGGCTCGTTTCCTTTGGCTCTGAAGTGATTGCGCACCGCATACCACAGGTTAATTCCTGCCTGCACTCCGCGCAGGATAATTCCGAACACTTCGCGCAGGATAGCCGTCCAGCGTATGGCGAACGCAAAGGCCATTAACCACAGCGACACCAGCACCATAAAGAACGAAAGCGCCATGCGCAGAAGATTCGCACTCATTCCGAAGTCAAGTGCGTCTAAAAATCTGAACGCTACGCCGAATAACACAAAGCCGAGCACTCCGCCCCAACCGGCGATTACCGGCCACGACGGCGCAATCTCAAACCCCGCGAACCCCGCCGCAAAGAACAGAACCGCAAAAATCGCCGTTAATATCCGCGCCACGACGAAACGAGGATGTATCCGCAGCGTGAGCCACGAGCCCCACAAAACCATGGCTATGGGGATAAGTATTGCGGCCAGTCCCAAGCCTTGCCACAACGCATCGGCAATACTTGCGCCGACAAGCCCCAAAGCATTGGAAAACACGCCGCCGCCCGCGGTATTTAGCGAAGTGTCCAAGGGATAATAGGAAAAAAGCGCCGTTATGCCCAAAAGCCCGAGCAAAGTCAAAACAAAGCCGAAAGCTACCGCGCACACCGCTTTTAACGCGCCCGAAATATCGGCGGAAAGCAACGAAGCTTTTTTCTTTTTGCGTGCCATTTTTTATCCCTTAAACCAAACCCGAGGCACCAAGAGTGCTTAAAGAGCGCTTGCTCTGACCTACTTTACCGCTTCAATCACGCTGTCGGTAATATCCACGCCGCCGGCTAAAAGCATGGCTTTGGGAACGGCGTAGGTAAAGCCCAATTCCTTGGCTTTTGCCTTAATTATATTAGAAATCTTGTTGTCAATGCTGACCAGCGCTTCGGCATATTCCTTATCCATAGCGCCTTTGCGAAGGTTAAGCTCGGCGTTATACTTTGCCTCAAGCTCCGCCTTTTTCTTGGCGTTCTTTTGCGCCTCAACTTCTTTCAAAGCGGCGCTGACAAAGTCCTTTAGCTCGGCGAGCTTGCCTTGCTGATATTCCTTTAACTCCTTCAAATCCTTTGACGCGGCAATGACTTTATTCACATCAACATAAGCAATCTCCGGCGCGGTATTTATAACTTTAAACTGCGCGTTCAAAAGCACCAAACCGAAACCGAGCAACGCCGCAAACACTATGACCAACGAAGTTTTTTTGATATCCATAATTCTCTCTCCTTTATTTGAATACAGGCGGGGATTATGGGGGAAAAAATCATTTTTGGCAAGGCGCTTTGCATAGCCTTTTGTTTGCTTGCAAAAAAACAGACGAGGGGCTACTATTTTAAAAACCACCTTAACCAGGGAAGGAGGGGTCTCATGCAAACGAAAACTTTAAGCAACGGCGTTCAGATTCCGGTTATTGGCTTAGGGGTTTTTCAAACGCCTCCGAAAGATACGGTAAACGCGGTTAACTGGGCGCTGGATTGCGGCTATCGCCATATAGACACCGCCGCCGCTTACGGCAACGAGAAAGAAGTCGCCGAGGGCATATCGCGAAGCGGCTTTGACAGGGAAGATGTCTTTATCACCACCAAGCTTTGGAACGACGACATGCGCACCGGCCTTGTCCGCGAAGCCATCGCTACAAGCCTTAAAAACCTTGGCACCGACTACATAGACCTATACCTTATCCACTGGCCGGTAGCAGGTAAGTTCGTGGATAGTTGGAAGGTTATGGAAGAATACTATAACAAGGGTGTGTTTAAGGCCATCGGCGTCAGCAATTTTCACGAGCGGCACTTGGACGAGCTGATTAGGGCAAGCGAGATTATGCCCATGGTTAACCAGATAGAGCTTCACCCCTTTTTAACCCAAGAGAATCTGGTGCGCTATAATACCGAATTGGGCATCGCCACGGAATGCTGGGGACCGTTGGCGCGCGGCAAGGTTATGGGCGACGAAACCCTTGCTCGCCTTGCACATAAATACGGCAAGACCATTCCCGAGATAGTCCTAAGGTGGGAGTTCCAGCGCGGGCTTATCACCATTCCCAAGTCGGCACATAAAGAGCGCATTATTGACAATATCCGCATCTTTAACTTTATTCTTTCGGACGCGGACATGGCGAGCATTTCCGCCCTTAATCGCAACGAGCGCGCCGAGCCGAGATGGAATCCGGACACCTTTAATTTCTAGCCGGTTTTTTGCCGCCGCTTCCCGCAGTTTTTTCGCCTTTGCCGCAGGGTAAACTTTTTTGATGATTTTTTTGTTTTTTTGTGTTATAATGCCCCCGCTTTTGCAGGCTTTTGATTAAAAGGAGGTTTGCACTATGGAAATAAAAAATTGGTTTAAGACTTCACCCGTATCGGCAAGCTCCGCAGCGAATGTGTCTCTTTACCGCAGTATAGATGTTAATTCCATGGTCCCGAATGGCACACTCGAATCCATTGACATCGCCAAAGTGGTAAAAGGCAATTACTTTACCGCCGCGGGCTATCCGCTGAACCCGAAGCGAGAGTCCTTTGCGCTGTCCTCTTCGGACGGCAGAATGAAGGTCAGGTATTTTTTCAACTTTGACCCCATTCAAAAAAGGAGCGAGAGCTCGGCAAGCTTTATGATGGGCGGACGCCCCGTGATGGTGAAGATTGACGCGCAGGAATACCACAGAGCAAAGCAGATTTTTGAAGCCGGTATTGAAAAAATGCGCGCTTCTTTAAGCGAAGAAGGTTAGGAAGTTATATCTTATTTATCATTGTTCGCAATCAGTGCGCCAGCAAAGTATCCAGAAATTCAAAAATCTCGCGGTTGCTGGTAAAGTCCTTGCCCTGATAGCCGTCTGCCGTGACTAAATGCCCTTCTCTGAAGCCGGTCTTTAGCACGCTCAAGTCGTTGGCGATGATATAGTCCATTTTATTCTTTCGGCACAATTCGGTTGCGGCGTCAAACAGCTCTTTTTGGCTTACTTTGCTAAGTAGCTTAAAGCCGACAAGAATCGCCTCGGGGAACCATTTCCTAAGCTCGGCAATTATCTTCGGGGTAAGTCCCAGCTTAATGGTAAGATTCTCCTCTACGCTGGAAATCTTGGTGTTGCTAAGGATTTTCTTTTGCGGATTCGTCATTATCTTAAGCACATCAGCGTTGTTTTTTATCTTCCCTTCCTTTACCGCCGCGGCAATCTCGTCCGCCATATCTTCAAGCGTAAAGGAAAACTCGGAATAATAATCCGCGACCGCCGCCGAGTGAATCACCATGTTATACCCGCCGCCTTGTTCATGTTCCAAGGCCGCCCGCATTTCGGCAGTCGTCTCTACGGGAATGTGCCTGACATTGTTAAAGATGTGCCCTTGGTGCAAAAGCGCCGAGCCCACGACCGTCACATCGGCAAAGGCAGAAAACCTGCTTGCCAGCTCAATAGCGGTCTTTCCCGTCGCCATATTTGTGATTTTCATCACATCATCGATATATTCGTTGGTAGGACCGCCGGTTATAAGAACTTTTGTCATTTTCTGCCCTTTCGTTGTGCTAGACATTAAATAGGAAATGAGCGACATCTCCGTCTTTCATTACATAATTCTTTCCTTCCGAACGCAGCTTTCCCGCTTCACGCGCGCGCGCTTCGCCTCTTAAGGTTATGTAGTCATTATAAGCGACAATCTCGGCTCTGATAAAGCCTTTTTCAAAGTCACTGTGAATAGCTCCCGCCGCCTCGGGCGCCGTTGCTCCTTTTTTAATCGTCCACGCCCGCGATTCCTTCGGTCCGGAAGTGAAAAAGGTGTGCAGACCCAAAAGGTCATATCCCGCCCGTATCACGCGCGCAAGCCCCGTCTCCTCCAGCCCCAAAGCCGCTAAAAACTCCGCCTGCTCCGCACCGGTAAGTTGCGCCACTTCTGCCTCAATCGCCGCAGATGTAATTACATTGTAATTACCTTCCTCTGCGGCTTTTTTAGCCACCGCCGCCGAAAAAGCGTTGCCTTCCTTGGCACTCGCCTCATCGACATTGGAAACATATAGAACCGGTTTTGCCGTAAGCAAAAACAGGCTTTTATAGATTTTCATACGATCGATGTCGGATTCTTCAGGTTTTGCCTTGCGTGCGGGCCGCCCCATTTTTAAGCAATCCAAAATCGGCTCTATAACCGAGACGATAAGCTTACTTTCCTTATCCCCCACGGACGCTTTTTTGGCAATGGCACTGTAGCGCTTTTCAAGGGATTCCAAATCGGCAAGCATAAGCTCGGTATCCACCGTTTCCGCATCGCGTATGGGATCAACATCGCCCTCAACATGCGTCACATTGTCATCTTTAAAGCAGCGCAGAACATGGATAATAGCGTCCACCTCGCGGATATTGCCAAGGAATTGGTTGCCCAGTCCCTCGCCCTTGCTTGCTCCGCGCACCAAGCCGGCTATATCCACGAACTCAAGCTGTGCCGGCACGATTTTGGCGGCATTGTCGATTTTCCCTAATATATCCAGCCGCTCATCGGGCACATTAACCACGCCGATATTAGGCTCGATGGTGCAAAAAGGATAATTGACCGCCTCGGCCTCCATCGTCGCCGTCAGCGCGTTGAAAAGAGTGGATTTTCCGACATTAGGAAGTCCGACTATTCCGCAATTAAATCCCATTTTTCTTTCCTTATTTTGGTATGAAATCAGTTTGTATTATGCACAAGGGCATTCTAGGCATTCGCCCTTAAAAGAGCAAGCTTCGTCGTAAAGGCATTAGTGTTAGCCTCGCCGCCTTCAAGCATCGCCGCGAACGCCTCTGCCACATCGCCAAGGATAAAGGGTAGCTCCTCTGCCTGTTCTTTGGAAAACTTGCTTGTGACATAGGACACTACTTCCTGCCCGTTTTTCGGGTGGTCGATACCAAGGCGAATCCGCACATATCCTTGCCCGATGGCGGCATCAATGCTTTTAAGTCCGTTATGCCCCGCGTTCGAGCCCCCGCGCTTTGCCTTTACCTGCCCAAAGGTCAAGTCCAAGTCGTCATGCACGACAATGACATTATCCGGGGGGATTTTGTAAAAGCTAACTGCCTCGCCCACCGCTTTGCCGGACAAGTTCATAAAGGTCAAGGGCTTTAAAAGATAAACTTTTTCGCCGGCGATTCGCCCCTCTGCCCATAGCCCGTTAAACTTAGGCGCAAAAGAGGAAAAGCCATAACTTTCGGCAATCGTATCCGCTGCCATAAAGCCAAAATTGTGGCGGGTCGCAGCATACTCCGCACCGGGATTGCCCAAACCCGCCACCAAAAACATTTCGGCTCACCTATTCCTTAGCGCCTTCGCCGGCACCGGCAGCGGCTTTATCACCGGCAGCAGCGGCGGCAGCATCAGCGGCAGCAGCCTCGGCCTCGGGCGTAACCTCGGGCTCTTCGGCTTTAGGCTCGTGGATAGTGATAATGGTAACCTCGCCTTCCTCTTCGGGCTTAACGCCTTCGGGAAGCTTCAGCATGGAAAGGTGGATAGCATCGCCGATATCAAGGGCGCTTACATCAACCTCAATATGCTCGGGAATAGCGTCAGGCTTACACATAACCGCCAATTCACGGATATTGATGTTGGCAACACCGCCTTTTTTAATACCGACGCAGTTATCTTCGCCCACGAACAGGAACGGCACTTCAACGCGGATAGCAACATTCTTATCGACACGCAAGAAGTCAAGGTGGGTAGGTCTGTTTAGGATAAGGTCGCGTTGGATATCGTGGCAAATCACGCTATGCGCATCGCCGCCTTCAATATCCAGCTCATAAACGCGAGTCCTGAAGCCGGGCTTGCGCAGTTCGTTAGCAAGATCAACAGCATCAACCGAGAACATCACGGGAGCTTTCTTTCCGCCGTAAATAACACCGGGGACTCGTCCTTCGCGACGTTCCGCACGAGCTGCCCCTTTACCTGCCTTCGTGCGCAGTTTTGCTTTTAATACATTTTCTTTTTTAGTCATTTTTAATCCTTTGTTAGATATTAATTCATGGTAATGCGCCAGCCTCCAAGGGTGTCCGTCACATACCGCTTTTCCCGCTTTATAAAAGCTTTACAAAGCAAGAGCGGGATTCATACGCCAATCCCGCTCAAAAAGCAAGCAAAAAATCAAAGAGTTATTTGCCTTAGCCTACTCTTTTCCGAAGCACTTGTTTATGGCGGTGACTAAAGGTTCGGCGGCGGAGACATAGCGGATTTTGCTCGAAACGGGACCTTTGGGGCAAATGCTGTCCGTCACTACGACTTCTTTTAAAGGCGAAGAGTCAATGCGTTCGCCCGCTTTGCCCGAAAAGACGCCATGGCTGGCATAGGCTCTTACCGACTTTGCCCCGCGCTCCATAAGCGCCGCCGCCGCGTTGCAAAGCGTCCCCGCCGAATCAATCATATCATCGAGCAAGACGCAATCTCTGCCTTCAAAATCACCGATGACATTCATCACCATAGACTCGCCGGGTCTCGGGCGTTTCTTGTCCACCACGGCATAGCCCGCGCCCAAAAGCTCGGCCGCAAACCGCGCCTTTTTCAAAGCTCCGAAATCAGGCGACACAATCACCACATCTTCGGGCTTTTTAAAGTTCGCTTTTATGTCGTCAAGCAAGACGGGCAAGGCGTAGACATTCTTTATCGGCATGTCAAAAAAGCCAAGCAGCGCCTCGTTATGAATATCCATGGTCAGCACATAATCCGCACCCATGATTGAAATCATATCCGCCACGACCTTAGAGGAAATAGGGCTTTGCGGATGCACGCGCCTGTCCTGCCTTGCATAGCCGTAATAAGGCACCACAACCGTAATGCTGCCCACGGGAATGCGCCGCATTGCGTCCATAATCAAAAGCAGCTCCATAAAGTTGTCGTTCATGGTATTTTTAGGCGAGCCGGCAATTGATTGCACTACGATGCAATCCTCGCCCTGCAAGTCATCGGAAAGCTCAATCTGCAGCTCCCCGTCCGCGAAAGTGGTAATATTGCTTGCCGACAGCTTCACGCCGAGCTTTTTAGCAATTGCTTCTGCCAAAGGTCTGTTGCCGTTTCCGGATACTATTTTCATTTTCTCTGTTCCCCCTTTTATCATTATCATTGTGACGCATGGTATTATAGCGCGTTTTTGCGAAAGCGGTATAACAAAATTGCTATTTAAAGGCAAGGGGTGAGGGGCATTCCTCATTATTTATAAAAATCCCCCCGCCGCGAGGGCAAGGGGACTTTTGGTTTTTCCTTAAACTTCCGAAAATTAGAAGGTAAGGGCAAGACCGGTAACAACCGTCCAAGCGTCTTGGTCGGCGAAGCCGAAAGCTTCTTTAAGGCGGCTTTCAACATTCAAATCAATGTAACCGAATGTTGCAAAAGCGTTCACGCCCGCACCGAGCTTATAGCTGCCGGAAACTTGGTAAATGTCAAGCTTCGGCATCTTGTAACCAAGGTTCTTACCCGCTCTGGACGCAAACCAGCTTGCGCTTACGGCATAAGGTCCGTTTTCATAACCGACACCAACATCAAAGGCTTGCGAGTCTTTCATTTCTTTTATGCCATAATCGCGAAGTTTATAGCCTGCTCCGAAGGTAAAGCCCGAAAAGCCGACATTCAAACCTGCGGCATATTCGTTAATAGCCTTATTTCTTTCGCCGTTGGGAAGCGGACCGGTAAAAAGAGAGTTACCATAAGTAACATCGGCACCAAGGGTTACAGGGCCTACTTTGCCGTCATAAGCAGCGCTTACAGTATAAGATCTGTTAAAATTACGCTCTTGTGCAACAACTGTGCTGTTCATAGCTCCGCTGCCACCGACAAACGGTCTTGCGTAACGTGTGCCGGGAGTATAGGTAGCGCCTACTTGGAAGCCATAGAACTTCGGCGAGAAGTAAGAAATCTTTTGTGCGTTACCATCTTCATTAACGGTGGTTGAATCCAAAATATCAAAATCAGATATGCTTACAGGACCGAAAGGTGGTACATAATGAGGAGTGTTCATATATTTGGCAAAGCCCATCCAGTTTACAAGTTTAGACTTGTCGGTGCCCCATACGCCGGAAGCGTCCATAACTTCGTGGTGCAGTTTCACGGCGGCGTTGCCGGTAGCGCCGATTTCCACTTTGCCATACTTGCTTTCGCCATAGGCAAAGACCTCGCTGAGCCATCCGGTTTGCTGCAAGTTGGAAATGTTAAGCTCGGCAATCGCACCGAACTTCATGCCGTTGTCAAGCTTTGTTTCGGCCGAGAAAATTACTTGTCCGTCCGTGCCGAGAGCAAACTTGTTTACGGGAGTTCCGATGTCCTTTTCGGAAAGGTCAGTATAGCCCATAAAAGCGTTCAAATAACCACCGACAGAGAGCTTTAACGGTGTAGCGGCCTCGGCAGCAGCGGCGAACATACCGGCAGCAAGCAAAGCCGTAGAACCATAAAGAACTTTTTTCATTATCATGAATCCTTAAAAATAATTATTAAAAACTTTCGCGCAAAACCGATGCGCGAATCCGAGCGCAAGCATAATGTTCTATCTTTAATAGTAAACACATCTTTCAAGTGGATTTAGCATTTTTTCGCCGTACTGTGTCTTTTTTACAACAAAGTGACTTCGTCCCCGGTTTATAACCTTAACCTTAACCCTTAAACCACAAAAATCCCCTCGCCGCGAGGGAGAGGGGATTCTTTGGTTTTTTCCTTAAACTTCCGAAAATTAGAAGGTAAGGGCAAGACCGGTTACGATTGTCCAAGCGTCTTGGTCTTTGACGGTTTCATCCGTAAGAACCTTAACATCTCTGACATTCAAGTCGGCATAACCGAAAGTTGCAAAAGCACTTACGCCCGCACCGAGCTTATAGCTGCCGGAAACTTGGTAAATGTTGAACTTTGGCATCTTTGCGCCGGCAATTTTGCCCGCTTTGGACATAAACCAGCTTGCGCTGATGGCATAAGGTCCGTTTTCATAGCCGACACCGACATCAAAGGCTTGAGAATCTTTAACGCCCTTTGTGCCATAATCGCGAATCTTATAGCCTGCGCCCATGGTAAAGCCCGAGAAGCCGACATTCAAACCGGCGGCATATTCGTTAACATGCTTGCCGTCATCGGGCTTTACATTACCGTAAGCCACATCTGCACCAAGGGTTACAGGGCCCATTTTGCCGTCATAAGCAGCACTTACGACATAAGCTCTGTTGAATTTGCGTGCGTCGGCGACGACCGAGCTGTTTGAAGCTCCGGAACCGGTTTCAAACAATCCCGCACCATCAGAATCAGACCCCGGAACATAAGAAGCACCTACTTGGAAGCCATAGAACTTCGGTGTGAAGTAAGAAACCTTTTGTGCATTTCCGTCTTCATTGATAGCGGTAGAATCCAAAAGACCAAACCCGCCAATCGTTGCCGTATCGCCGGAAATCAACTCAAACGGAGTATTGATATAATCGGCAAATCCCAGCCAGTTTACAAGCTTTGACTTGTCAGTGCCCCATACATGGGAAGCATCCATAACTTCGTGATGCATTTTCACGGCAGCGTTATCGGTAGCACCCATTTCCATTCTACCATACTTGCTTTCGCCATAGGCATAAACATCGCCAAGGTAGTCAACATCTTGCAAAGAGCTGATGTTAAGCTCGGCAACCGCACCGAACTTCATACCGTTGTCAAGCTTTGTTTCGGCCGAGAAAACGACTTGCCCGTCCGTGCCGACAGCGAACTTGTTGATAGAACTTGGCATAATGGTATCCCGAAAATCCTTAGAAGAAAGGTCGGTATAGCCCATGAAAGCGTTCAAGTAACCGCCGAGAGTAAGCTTTAACGGTGTAGCAGCTTCGGCAGCGGCGGTAAACATACCGGCGGCAAGCAAAGCCGTAGAACCATAAAGAACTTTTTTCATCATAATACTAAAATCCTTATATAAAAGTTGTTAATCCTTTCGCACAAAACCAAATGCGCGAACACAACAAAAGCGTAAGCCTCTGTTTTTCATAGTAAATACATCTTTCGGCTAGGTTTTGTCGCTTTTTTGCCCCAGTGTGTCTTTTTTGCCACATAAGCAGGCGGCCGTGATTTTTAAATCTTGCTTATAAACTTATAAGCTTATAAGCTTATCAACCAATAACCCTTAACCCTTAACCCTTAACCCAAGTTTTACCATGGCATCAGGACGCAGATTTTTACTTTTTTCCGAAAACTCCCTTTTTGCCGAGGCGCTTAAAGAGCAAATTGCGGCGCTTCCCGAGACCAAAGGGCTGGAAGTGACTTCCTCGTTTAAAGAGGCGGTTGATTTGGCGAAAAAGGATTTTTTTGACGCTGCCATCGTGAATGACAGCATTGAGCTTTGCGAAGGGCTAAGAAAGACGGGCTTTGATCGCACGATTATTCTTATTGCCCCCGCGTCCAAAGAGCCCGAGGATGATACTTCCGTCAGCGATTTTATAGAGACGCCGCTTCGGTTTACGGCCTTTGCCTCGCGTCTTTACCACAGCATTATCAGCCACGAGAACCAAGATAAAAAGGGCTTTGTCGTGGGCTACTTTACCTTTAATCCCAAGACCAGAACTGCCAAGTCCAACCTCGATTCTCGTGAGTATCCGCTTACCGAGAAAGAGGCGGATATTCTCACTTATCTTTACCGTGCCGAGGGTAAAACCGTGGATAAAGACACGCTTTTGCGTGAGGTATGGGGCTATAACGCCGAAGTCGCCACGCACACGCTGGAGACGCATATTTACAGATTAAGGCAGAAAATCGACCTTGATCCCAGCCACCCTTTGATTATTTGCGACGAAGGGGGATATAGGCTGGTTAACGAGCAAAAACAATGAGAAATTAGTAATTAGTAATTAGGAATGATTGCGTTTTTGCTTCCCGCAAAAACAAGATTTATATTTTTTCATTCCTCATTTCTCATTCCTCATTATCTTAATCTACCACCGCGCCGTAACCGCCGACATTTTTGTTGGTAATAAAACGGCAGGTCTCGGGATAGTTAGGAAGTCCGTCCGCGCAATAAATTGCTCCGAATCCGCCCCACGATTTGCCGACCGACTCCGTGAAAACTTCATCGGGCTTTTGCCCTTTTATCATCAGCTTATCAGCGACTTTGACCAAGTCCTCGCCGGCGTTTTTAGTCGCCATGTAGCCGACATATTTAATTTCGGAGACATTGTCGTTCGTAACCATCATAGTTGCCCCTTTGGTAAAAGGAAGCTTTGCCGGTGCGCTTAAAAAGACGCCCGTGCCGATAACTTCTTTACCCGTGCCGAAAGGCTCACCCATGGAAAATACGCAAACGACCGCGCCGCCTTTGGCATCGACCACAGCCAGCCCCGTAGCTTTACTTGAGCCGGAAAGTGTGCCGGAACTATTGTCCTTGCCCTTAACGGCGTTGATAAAGTCCGAAGCGGCCTCGCCACCGCCTATTTCGGCGGGCAAAAAGTAAGCCGTGTCATTTCCGTATTCTGCCTTTTCGGCATCTATCCACTTGGGCAGAAAGTCGCGCAGCCTTGCCTCGGTAAATGCGACTTTGCTTTGCTCGGCGGACGACATAAACGCCTTTGCGCCCTTGCCGATATAAAGCCCCTGCACGCCGTTCGCCCGCAAAGAAGCAAGGCTTGCCGCCAAGGGCAAATCCACCACCGTCTGCTCGTCTTTAATCTTTTTATTATCCAAGGTATAGGGGCGATTCGCGACAAAGCCCGTCTTGGCTACATATTCCGAAGGTGCAACTACCTGCTCCCACCGCCAGCGTCCCGCCTCGGCCTGCAAAGCTATCATAGCTCTGGGAAGCGCCGGCACGGCATACTTCTCTTTGGTGTTTTCATCAAAGAAAACCAGCGCTTGCCGCTTTTGCGACGAAGGGTTAAAGCTTTGGCACACACCGCCCGCGCCGAGTCCCGCGCGCGAGGGGAGGGTAACGCTCATCGTAAGCGCCATCGCCGCCGCCGTATCAAAGGCATTGCCGCCTGCTTTCAGTACTTCTTTGCCCACCAAAGTAGCGTGCGAGTCGTCTGCCACCGCAATTCCCGCGAACTTTCCGCCCGCGCTTGTTATGCCGGAATGATAAGAATCCGCCGTTCCGCACGCCGTCAAAAGTCCCGCGGCGCAGAGTAAGCATGATAAAAAGGTGCGTTGACGAACCCCGCCGCGCCTATTACTTTTATGAACAAAAGAGGGGATATTTTTAAAATTGCAAAGACTATTCATATCAACTGTCCTTATCGTTTTTCTTGTTTTAAGCGTTGTCGTTAGTGCATTTGCGCAAAGCCAGGGGCTTAGCATAATCCGCGACCAGGAAACCGAGGACGCGCTATATTCCTACACTCGTCCCATGTTTGTTGCCGGTTCGCTTTCCCCCGATACCTTGCAAATATATCTTGTCAAGGATAGTAGCATAAACGCTTTTACAACGAAAGGGTCAATAATTTTTGTGAATACGGGGCTTATTACCTCGGCGGATAGTGTCGGCGAAGTCATAGGAGTGCTTGCGCACGAAACGGGACATATTGCCGGCGGACATTTGGCGCGCCTTTACGATAATATGAAAATTGCCCAGAGAAACGCTCTTATCTCAACCATTTTGGGCGGCGTAGCGGGTATTGCCACGGGTCGCCCCGATGTCGGTATGGCAGTGATGATGGGCGGCGAGCATGCCAGCATGATGGGGCACCTTGCTTACCGCCAGGGAGAGGAAAACGCCGCCGACGCCATCGCCACCAAGATTTTGGATCGCACCAAATACTCGTCCAAGGGCTTTCTAAAGATGATGGGACGCCTTGCCAAGCAGGAGAAAATTGCCCTTAGCCAAGACTATTATTCCTACCTTCGCACTCACCCGTTGTCCGAGGAAAGGGTGAAGTTCCTAACCAACCGCATCATGACGGAAAGGTATAAAGACGACTCGGCTCACCCCGAGGCAGAGCAAAGCTTTCAGCGTATAAAGGCAAAGCTTGTCGCCTTTTTGATTGAGCCCTACCGCACGCTTTTGCTTTACGACAAAGCCAAAAGCAGCCTTGCCGCCCGTTATGCCCGCGCTATCGCCTATTACCGCATGGGCGACTTGGACAAAGCGCTGGCACTCATGGACGAGCTTATCAAGGAAAACCCCGCCGACCCCTATTTTTACGAATTAAAAGGGCAAATGCTGTTTGAGCACGGCCGCGTAGCCGAGGCGCTCGCCCCTTATGAAAAGGCGGTAAGTCTTGCCCCCAAAGCCACTCTTATCGCCACCAGTTACGCCGGCGTTTTAATTGAAACCGGCAAAACGGACGCTGCCAAGAAAGCCGTAAAGCTTTTGGAAAAAGTTCTTTTGACGGAAAGGGACGAGCCCGATGTTTGGCGCCTTTTAGCCTCGGCGGCGAACCTTACCGGTGACGAGGCCTTAACGGCTTTTGCGATGGCGGAATATAATTTCTTGATTGGCAATATCGAAGGGGCTAAAGTGCAAATCAAACGGGCGGAGCAGTTAATTCCGAAGAAAAGCGCGAAGTACTTGGCTCTTATGGATTTAAAAGCCGAATTGGAGAGCTTGGGGGACTAACTTTTTTGCTCTAAAACTAAAGATTAACTTCAATTAATGGAAAGGACCAAAAATGTTAAAACAAATTGCAACTCTTGCCATCGTCTCGGGCTTTGCTTTAAGCGCCTCGGCGACCTTGAACCCTGCCGCCGCAAGCGAGTTTACCAAGGATCAAACCGCCGCGATTAACAAGCTGATAGAGGATTACATTGCCAACAACCCGCAAAAGCTGATAGACAGCCTTAACAAGTTCCAAGAGGAGCAATATAGAAAGTCGCAAGAAGATGCCAAAAAGGCGCTAAAGGACCTTATGCCCGAGCTTAAGTCCGCTAAAAAGGCCCCCATTATCGGCAACAAAAAAGGCGACTTTGTCATTGTTGAGTTCTTTGATTACAACTGCGGTTATTGCAAAAGAATGTTCCCCGAAGTCCTTGCTTTCGTTGAAAAAGACGGTAAGACCAAGTGGGTGCTAAAGGAGCTTCCGACTCTGTCCGCCGATTCTACGACCGCAGCCAAGTATGCGCTTGCCGCGAACGAGCAGGGCAAGTATAAGCAGATTCACACGGCATTTATGAAACACTCGGGCAAGCTTGACGAGCAGGCGATGAAGCAATACGCCAAAACCGCCGGCCTTGATATGGAAAAGCTGCAAAAGGATATAGAATCCGAAAAGATAGCAAAGATTCTGTCCGATAACCGCGAACTTGCTACCAAGGCGCAAATAACCGGCATTCCCACCTTTATCATAAATGACGAGTTGATTCCGGGTGCTTTCCCCGCTACGGATCTTGATACCAAGGCAAGCACGGCTCGCGCCGCCAAAGCCAAAGCTAAAGCTGATAAAGCCAAGGACAAATCTAAAGCGAAAAAGGATAAACAGGGAAAAGAAAAGGACAAATAGGTGCTTTCCATCGACCCCATAGCATTTAGCATCGGCCCTTTGGCGATAAGGTGGTATTCGCTGGCGTATATCGTCGGGATTTTAGGCGGTTGGTGGCTTATGATAAAGCTGTCTTTAAGGACCAAGTCACCCTTTACTCCGCCCCTCATTTCCGACTTTATCGCCTATGCCGTTGTGGGTATTATTCTGGGCGCAAGACTGGGCTATGTCCTTTTTTATAATCCGCACTTTTACTTTACTCACCCCACCGAGATTATAGCCTTGTGGCACGGCGGTATGAGTTTCCACGGCGGACTTTTGGGAGTCGTAACGGCGTCCTTTATTTTTGCCAAAGTAAAAAAGATAAGCTTCTTTGCCATGACGGACATTCTGGCAGTTGTCGCCCCCTTGGGCTTGATGCTCGGGCGCATTGCCAACTTCATCAACGGCGAGTTATACGGCAAAGTCGCTCCCGATTTACTGTGGGCGGTATCTTTTCCCGCAGGCGGCGGAGTGCCGCGCCACCCCAGCCAGCTTTATGAAGCCGCGCTGGAAGGCCTGTTGCCCTTGCTTGTTTTTACCGCTCTTTGGTTTTTCGTCCCGTTCGTAAGCAAGCATAAAGGCTTTATTTCCGGCGTATTCCTTTTATGGTATGCTTTGGCAAGAAGCGCAGTCGAGCTGGTGCGTGTCCCCGATTCGCAAATAGGATACTTTTTAGGTCATATCACCATGGGGCAAATCTTGTGCCTGCCCCTGCTCATCGCCGGCCTGCTGATTATAGCTTTTGCCCTGAAGCACAAGGAAAAAGGCGAAGAAAAGAACAAAACAAAGAAAGGATAGGAAAAGAAAATGCTGACCGCACCTAATTTGGAAAAAATCCCTTTTATCGAGCACGGTTTTTGCACTGCCGCCGAATCCGAGGCGCTTAAAAAGACTCACAAAAAGCACCTGCTGTTGTTAAAGCAAGCCCACGACGACGGCGTAATCTTCGCCACCTCTTTGGACATAGGGCAAGATGTTGAGGCGGACGCCATGGCGGCAATAGAGCCCGAGCTGATGCTGGGGATAAAGACCGCCGACTGCGTCCCCGTGCTTTTGGCGGATAAAGAAAAGCAAGTCATCGGAGCCATTCACGCCGGCTGGAAAAGCGCGCTTAAAGGTATAGTGAAAAACGGCGTGGACGCCATGCTTCACCTTGGCGCTGCTCGTGAAAACATAGCCGCGGCCGTCGGTCCCTCAATCCGCTTTGCCGACTATGAAGTGGGAAAGGATTTTTACAATGCTTTTATGGAGCACGACCCCGAAGCGGAAGTATTTTTCACGACGGACAAGAAATACTTTAACCTGCCCGAATATGTTAAAAGCAAATTATTTGAAGAGGGAATAGAGGATATTTTCGATACCGAAATAAATACTTATAAAGACACGAGTTTTATTTCCTACCGCCGCGATAATAAAGACGAAAATCGCAACATTAGTTGGATTAAGATAAAGTAGGATAACGCAATAATCCTTGCCAAGTTTTTGCGATTGCACTAACCTGCCCGAGGTTGAAATTAACCCCTAACCAAAATATAAGGAGAATAAAATGCCATCTGTAGTAAGTGATTTATGTAAGCTTTGTTTAAACTGCACCGAAGTTTGCCCCGTCGATGCTTTCCATAAAGGCGACACTCAAGTCGTCGTTGATCCCGACACCTGCATTGACTGCGGCGTCTGCATTTCCGAATGCCCGACCGGCGCGATTAAGTCCTCGGACGAAGCGGACGAGAAGTGGGTAAAGTTTAACGCCGAGAAAGCGAAGGAATATCCCGCCGCAAAATAAAATAGTTTTATGAGCTTATAAGGTGATAAGTTTATAAGTTGAATAAGAAGAAGGGCGTCGTCGTTCGCACGCCCTTTTTTCTTTATCCTTTCTCCTTAACCCTTAAACCTTAACCCTTAAACCGGGGCGAAGCCCCTTTCATTTCTCATTTCTCATTCCTCATTGGGCGAAGCCTCAACCCTTAAACCTTTAATTAACCAAAACCGTCCTAGCATCACGGGTGAAAAAGCGTTTTTTTGAAAAAATAGTTTTTTTTGGCAACATTTTATGCTATACTGCACATATTCGTATGGATTTTATAGGAGTTTACCATGAGCAATCCGAGTTTTGAAGCAAGCGTATTCGCAAGTGACGGCGTTTTCAGCTATGTTGATATGGAAAGGGTTTTCTTCGGAAGAGGAATGCGCAGCGCGCTTCCGTCCGTACCTATGGATCAAATCAAGCAAATGTTTAATCAAATCGGCTTCACCAGTCGACAAAAGGAAGCTATTTTTAATTTAGCGCAAAAAGATGTGAACAATGCTTTAAAGGATTCCACATACTTTTCTAACTTTTTGAACCCCATGAACGGGAACAGGCCCGCTGACGGCAAAAGGGGCGACGGTAAAAGGCGCTCTTATGAGGGTAAGAATGAAATTGCTCTTAAGCTTTTGGGTCATTTAGCCGAGACAATCGGACTTTGCGATTCTACTTTATCGGAAAGCTCAAGATTTGCGACCAAAGACGACAATATGGACGGCCTGATAAAAATAGCCGCCGGGGGTCAGGTTGTCATCTCCGACAATCCCGCAGAGTGGTATGTCTCTCCTTTGGACATGTCGCTCATGCTTTTGGACGCGATTAAAAAGGATCCCGTTGCGCGCAAGAAAATCTTTAACCGCTATGCCGAGGAAACAAAGTTAGAGATTGACTTTTCGACTTTCGGCAAGGACAAAGAAAAGGTAGAGGAAGAGTTTGAAAATGCCCTTGTTGATCTTTTAAAAACGGGTATAAATACAAACTTCCCCAGAGCTGCCTTTAGGGCGAATCAGCATGTTATTGCCTACAGCACCACGGTGGAAGAGTTTAAGAAGTATGTTGCAAGCTACGAAGAAAAATATGCTAACCTTAAAACGAGCTACGAAAATCTTAAAGTAGATCCGCTTAATTATGTGGCGTTCTTCCGCGAACTGGACAGAGTCTCAAGCGAAGGCATGCAATTCGGCGGCATTGATGTTGACGGCAAAAAAATCTCCGGCGTCCCCGCTGGCGAACGCACCTTTGACATCTTAACGGATATCTTGGAAAGCCCTGCCTTTGCGTCCGAAAAATACGCTCCGGTGAGGGCGGATGCTTTGCTGCGTATTGTTGACTTTACCTACGCCCGCGACCCCGCCTTGCGCGAAGACGCGATGAAGTGGCTTACGGATGGAGATAAAGCAACCAAACTTGCCAACGAGATTAACGCCCAAATTAGAATCTTTAACGAAGGTAAAGAGGAAAAAGACAGGGTCTCCGAAATTGATCCTTATAAGCAATTTGGCTTTAGAAAGGAATCCAAAGGCTCTGATAGAATCGTTTTCGACCCGAATGCGAAGATTTTAAAAATCCGCGCGCTTTTGGTGGATTTGCCTCCGACTCGCGCTACCGTGGCGATATGGAAAAAGGCGGAAGAGACCTATAAAAACGCCGACGAAGATTTGATGGATAAGCTGGAAAGATACACCTATGACTATGTCGTCAGATCGGGTGCCGTCGCCAGATCCAAAACGCAAAGCTTTAACTTGCTTAACGACAGCGTTGTCGAGCAGTTGAAAAATCTTAGCGAGAAATACGATCCGCAAAAGCCCGGCACATGGGATTCTTTGGATGTGCAAATTGCCGCCAAGATTGCCGAGTTGGAGGAGATGAGCAAATCCGCTCCGGATCCCACCGCTCCCGACGAGGTAAGCTTCCGCGCCTTTGTTGAGGAAGTAAAGCAGTTTATGGCGGACACTAAGCCCAGTCCCAAAGAAACAAACGGCGCCATTACGCTTCGCAATGTTGACAACCTGTTAGGCGGACTGATTGACGACCGCCTCGGCGTAATAAGCGGCGGACACTATGACTTCAAGTTAAAGTTCTTTGAAAAGGACTTTGCCGAAATCAAAAGACAGCAGGAGAAGGGTGACTTTGCCGTGATAGAACACAGCCGTCCCGCCTCCACCGCCATTACGGAATTGATGAAAATGGACTCGGCCGAAGCAACTTCTGTGGTTATTGAAGCGGCAGAAAAGTTTTGGAAAGAGTTGGAAAACTCTCCCGAGGAAAATCATGCGCGTATTGAGTTGAAGGAATCTCCTTTCAAAGGTCTCACCTATGCAAAGATAACCAAAATTGAGCGCAAGAATGATGTCGCGGACGACATGAACAAAACACCTTATTCCTACGCGGTTATTCATTTTGAAGCGAACAAACAGAAGCACCAAATCGTCACTACCGGCGGCCACACTTATATAAGCCGCAACGAAAACGGTGAATTACCGCCTTTCACGGTATGGAAGGATTTAGCGGGAATCTATAAAAACCTTGGTGCGAATCGGATAAATGTCGAGTGCGACGATTTGGCAACATACTTCTCGGTGGCTTCGGCTTTTGCCAGCTTGGGTATTGAATGCGTGAACGATCAGGTAAAGCTCTCTCCCGCTCAAGAAGAGCAGATTCGCAAGATACTTGATGCGGCAATCAGACGCGATGTTGCCACCGGCGCCAAGACCAAAGAGCGCCTCTCTACCCGCCGAGCAAAAAGCGCGGTTGATTTAAGCCAAGAGAAAGTAGATGAGTTAAAAGAGACGATGGACATGGCCCTTTGTGCCGAGGCGCTTAAAGAAAACTCCGAGCGCCTTGACGCGGCATCTCTTGAAACACAGACGCGCGTAACCGAGCTTTCGGAAAAGTCTACCGTTGAGCTGGCAAAAGATTGGGTAGAGGTTCGCGACGCCGGCCTTACCAAATCCTTAAATATCGCCGCAGAAAGCGAGATTGCCGAGCACTTTGCCGAGGAGAAACCCGGCGCTTCGGATATTCTTGCTTTGGCGCGGTTGCAGCTACAAAAGGAAGGCGGCGAATCCTATGATATCAGGGATTTAGGCAAAGCCATTTCCGAGACGCCCGTCGATAAGGCGGAATACATCGCGGAGAAAAAGGATAAGGCCGTGGAGTTTGTTGACGCCATCAGGCCCGACCACCCCGATACCGCCAAAGCTATTGAGGACGTCCTTGATAATGACTTTGACCCCTCCAATCCTGGTGCGGATCCTGTGGACACCTTTGCGGCGGTCAGAAACATCTACCACTTGCAAAAGGATGAGGATATAGCTGACGATGCTTTGCTTGAATCTCTTATCGAGGAATTCAAGCGGCAAGCGAACATCAACGAATCCGTAGCTCACTACTTAAAGCTCAAGAATCATTGCAAAGGCAAGCCCGTGATTGATAAAGAGCTTAAAGAAGAAGTCAATAACTTCAACTACGCCGCGTCTTACGCACTCGCCGAGCTTCGCAAGAGCCCCGACGAGATTGTGAAGATTCTTGATAAGAACGGCGCGAAAAAGGATTTGCAAGACAAAGTCGCGACCGGCACCGAGCTTAATTTGCAGGACATTGTCGACATCGCCAAAGCCGTCGCCAAAGAATGGAACGGCACCGTGGTTACACCGCAACGTGCGATGGAGCTTGAGCAGCAAAGAAACTATGAGGAAGTCGAGCGCGCCTATAAGCAAATCAGCAAGAAAGGTGCGACCATTACCGACAACAACATGCGCAAAATCGCCGGCTATGTCTATATGGAAGCTTCAAACGAGATACTCGGCACAAAGCCCGTGGATTACCAAGGCTTAAAGGAGCAAATCGATTTTTTGGCCGTTTCCAAAATTGCCGAACTCGGTAAAAAGATAGGCAATGCCTCAATGCAAGCGGCGAAAAGCTTTGATGATTTGGATTCAACCGCCCTTGACAATAAAGCATATGCCTACTGCCTTGGAGCTCTCGGACTCGAGAAGATGGAAGCGTTAAAGGCCGTGCAGAAGGACTTCAAGCGCTACATCAAGGAAGGTAAAACGCGTAGTTAAAGCCGAATCGGCGCCCAAGAATATAGCGGGGATATCGGGAAAACATTGCTTTTCTGCGGATTTTCCCCGCTTTATGCTAAAAAATGAAAAAAGAATTAAAAAAAGCTTTTTTTTGGCAACATTTTATGCTATATTCTTTAGCGACTTAGTTTGGAACACTCGTTTCGAGCGATTAACTTAATATAATAAAAGGGGAAAATTAGAATGACCGAAGTTGATACAAGCGTAAACACAAGCGAGGATATCTTTGCCAGAAAGGATATAAAAAAGGAGCCTGTTGAGGCTCTTGAAAAAGTGGCAAAGCCGAAAACCGCACCTGATTTTAAATCATTTTCTAGTGCAGAGGCAGGTACTTTTGAGGCGCTCGCCAAAGAAGGCGACAGCGATTTGGCAGAGGGTTTGAAAGTTAACTCCGGAATCGGCGAAATCAGCGGTAGCCTTGAGGACGAAAAAGAACAAGAAAAAGAAATTATGTTCCAAAGTCCTTTTGCCGAAATGTCGGACGAGGAGCTTGCCGAGGCACTTAGAAAAGCGAACAAGAACACTTATTGGGAGTTTGGCCTTTTCACCGAACAAAAGCGCCGCGCCGGTAAGGTTGAATCTTATATTTATGAAAAGGACGGCGACAGGCTTCCCGTTCTTCCCACCTATACCAATAAGAAGGCAAGAGAAATCTGCGGCGAGCCGGTAGCGGTAAGCTTTGGCGATTTGCCCAGAAGCAAAAATGTTAACTCCATCGGCAATCCCAACTCGATTCGTTTTTCCACGCATTTGGAAATTCACTTTGACATTACCGAAGGCGCCGGCACCAAAGAAGGCAAGTCTGCCGCTTATATGAAAGCGCAAAGCTTCCTTGCCGCCGCATACAGGGGTGACACTTTGGGCGGTAAGCCGGTCAGAACTTTCAGACTCACCAACATGAGCGAGGAAGAATTGAAGGCTTGGGGCGAAGTTCGCGCCGCTTTTGAAGGTCAAGGCAAGAAGATTGAATTCATTCTTACCGACGAACAGCAAAAGGTTTTCGATCGCTATGCTGCTCAGTTTGACGAGATTACAAAGCTTAACCGCGCACTTGTCGGTGATAAAAATCTTGACCTCAACAAAACGGAAACCTTGGAAAACCTTGAAGGGTTACCTAAGAAAAACACAGAGTTCCATGCTCGTGGTGAAGGGCTTGAGTCGCTTGAAGAACCTGAGCCCATGCTCAAAATGGACTATACTCCTGCCAACTCAAAAGAAGCGGTAGAAGAGGTAGCTCCCGAGGTAGCCTCCGAAACGGTTGCCGAGAAAGCTCCCGAAGTGGTTGAGGCGGAAGTTATTGAAGCTAAAGAGATTGAAGAACCTTCAACGGAGCTTGCCGAGGTAGGAACCAATGGCATTGATAAAACTGCCGCCGACAAGGCTTTTGAAGAAACTTTGGAATATGTGACCAGTGAAGACACCATTTTTGATGCTGCTACTAGAGAAGTTGCCGAGATGGAAAATGCCACCGCTGCTAATGGCGACGCGATTCCCGTCGGTCCTGTAACGGAAGAGCCCGTAGCAGAAGAAAACAAGGAGTTCGTCAATCTGCCTGATCATAGTAAGTTCTTCGAAAGGATGGACAAGAAGGCATTGGTTGCTGTGAAGGGTACTCAGCCCGATTTAGTTCCGTTTTTCAAGAACATGGACGAGATTAAGGCTGCCGTCATGGAAGAAAAAGCGGCAAAAGCTAATAAGGGAATAGATTTGGCTGATAAAGAGAGCCATGTCCTCCCCATACCCGACTATCTTCCTACCGATAAGGGAATAGATTTGGCTGATTGGAAGACCCCTCTGCCCGACTATAGCGAGTTCTTCAAGAACATGGACGAGATTGAGGCTGCCGTCATGAAAGAGAATGCGGGTAATTCCGGCGTTGGCTCGGAAGTCAGAGCCGCTAAGACTTTTGACCTTTCCACCAAAGAGGGCAAAGTTGCTGCACGCGCGGCAGTTACGGCAGTAATTAAGTCCGACCTTGGCAGAGACTTTAAGACCCGCGCAGAACGGAAATGGGCCATTGTTGAGGAAACGGCAAAGGAAGACCTTGCAAAGTATGCTAATCTTCATGGCGAGAAAGCCGAAGAGATTATCAGCGTTTCCGAAGGTTTGTTTACGGCCAGAGATATCCTTAAACAAGCCAAGCGCTGGGTTGGCGAGTCCAGGTTCGCTAATGAACGCGCTATGAAAGCTTACAATGCCAAACGCAACAGAGAAGGCATTGAGTATAGCCAGCGCTACTGGACCCAAGGAAAGGAAAACGAAAGATAACTCTTTCGGATAAACACAAGAACAACGATTTTTCATTCTCAACTCCTTTAAAAAAGTTCCCCTGCCTCCGCTTGGAAGCAGGGGGATTTTTTAATGAATAATGAGGAATGAGAAATTAGGAATGAAAGGGACTTCGTCCCTGGGTGAAAGTTTAAGGTTGAAGGTTTAATAAAATAAATTTTATTTTTAAACTTATAAGCTCATAACCCCTTAAACTTTTCATTTGACTTCTTTGGTGCATGTCCTTATTTTAGCCGAAGCTTTAGGCCCTTGATAATTCTTGAAGCGGAGTAAAAGGTAAATTGACGCGTAAAGAACAAAAGGAACTGGACGATTTCGCCGCCAAAATAGCAAAGGTGAAAGAGAAAACCTTGGGCGACGAACCCGAATCTGACAGCAGATTTTCCAGCGGGTGGGGTCTTGGCGTGCGACTTGCGACCGAGCTTTTGGGCGGGGTTGTAGTCGGAGCGGGTATCGGGCTTTTGCTTGATTCTTGGTTTAGCACCAAGCCGCTTTTTGTTATAATATTCTTGCTGTTCGGCACTGCCGCGGGTATTTTGAATGTCTATCGCGTCGCCGCCGAGCAAGCTAAAAGGAAAGAAAAGAGGTAAACTTTGGCAAGTCCTATGGAACAATTTAATATCAAGCCCATAATCCCGATAGAGGTCGGCGGTTTTGATATTTCCTTTACCAACTCGGCATTATTTATGAGCCTTGCGGTCGTTCTAAGCACGCTTTTTCTGGTGCTGGCAATGCGCAAACGCTCGCTTATCCCCGGCACCATGCAATCCGTGGCAGAGTCCATTTATGAATTCGTTGCGGGCGTAGTTAAAGAAAATGTCGGGCACGAGGGCAAAAAGTTCTTTCCGTTCATATTTACGATTTTCATCTTTATAGCCTTTGGCAATATGCTGGGGCTTTTGCCTTATTCATTCACCTTTACCAGCCATGTTTCCGCGGTCGGCACAATAGCGATTATTGCGCTTATCATCAATGTGGTGGTGGGGATAAGAGCAAAGGGCTGGGGCTGGCTGCATACATTTTGTCCCGCCGGCTCGCCCATAATTGCGGTGCCTATTTTGGTTCCTATTGAGATGATTTCATTTCTGGCAAAGCCGTTCAGCCTAACCGTCCGTCTTTCGGCGAACATGACTGTCGGACATGTTATGCTAAAGGTTATTGCCGGTTTTGTAGTTATGCTTGGTCTTGCGGGCGGCGTTTTGCCTTTGCTTTTTGATTGCGCCATCGTAATCTTTGAGATAGGCATCGGATTGCTGCAGGCTTATATCTTTACGGTTTTGTCCTGCATCTATCTGGGAGAAGCCCTGCACGAGCATTAGTTTTTGGTTTAACTGGTTTAAGTTTAGTTTTTAATTTTTATTTTTAACAAAGAAAGGAAGTAAAAAATGGAAGGCGATATTGCAACAGCAGCAAAATACATTGGTGTAGGTCTTTGCGCATTAAGTATGATTGGCGCATCACTCGGAGTGGCAAACATCTGGGTATCCGTCATCAACACCGTAGGCCGCAACCCCTCGGTAAAGGCAGATGTAAACCTTTACGGTTGGGCAGGCTTTGCCGTAACGGAAGCTATTGCGCTTTACGCTTTGGTTTTGGCGCTTATTACGATTTACGCTTAAAACAAAGAAGATTTTCTTTCGCCTTTGCCTTTTTTAAAAGGCGGGCGAAGGCTATCTTTCAAAAAGGAAGTTACCGAAAATGCCGCAATTAGACCCGACTTGGTTTGTATCGCAGATATTTTGGCTGATTATAATGTTCGGCATCTTGTATATTTTAATGAGCAAGGTTGCCCTTCCTCCCGTTGACAAGGTTCTTGAGGACCGTCAAAAGCGGATAGAGGACGACATTCGCCGCGCCACCGAATTGAAGGAGGAGGCGGAAGCTGCTTTAAAAAATTACGAGGACGCTTTAAAAGGCGCAAATGCCGAAGCCAAAAAGATCATCTCTGATGCCAAAGACGAAATGGCCGCCTTGTCCGCGAAAAAGGATAAGGAGCTGACCGAGCGGCTTGCGCATCAAGTCAAGCAAAGCGAAGAGGGCTTAGAAAAGGCTAAAGCTGCGGCATTAAAAGAAGTAAAGAAAATGTCCGAGGAGCTGGCGATTGCCATGGTTGAAAAGCTGACCGGCATAAAGCCCAGTGCCAAGGATATCTCCGACGCTTCCGGTAAAGTCTTTAAGGAGAGCAAGGCATGATAATATCCGAAGCTATTGCCGCCACGGAAAGCGCCGCTACCCACGCCCACGAAGCCGAGGTTTTCTACGCCTCGCCCGAGTTTTGGGTATCTGCGGCATTCGTAATCGTCGTCGTATCTTTTGCAAAGCCCATTGCCAAGATTCTCAAAAAAGTCACTTCCGAACGCGCGCAGAAAATCAGCGACAAAATTGATGATGCTCGGCGCTTAAAGGATGAGGCTGCGGAACTTTTGGCAGAATATGAAAGAAGGTTCAAAGACGCCGAAGCCGAAGCCGCCGCCATTGTCGCCAAGGCTAAGGAAAACGCCGCCCGCTTCAAAAAGGAAGCCGAGGAGGCAATGAACCTTGCCTTAGCAAAGAAAGAAGAGCAGGCGTTTGATAAAATAAAATCCGCCGAGACCGGTGCATCGGAAGAAATCCGCGCTCATGTCATTGATGTCGGCACCAAAACGACCGTTGAAGTCATCTCGGGCGCGCTTAAAAACCAAGTAACCGCCCAAATGCTCGCGGCGTCTTTGAAAGAACTCCCCGTAAGTTTACAAAAGCTTGCGTGATAAGTCGGGATAGGCTAATCTTTCGCTTAAAGAGCCTGCCTCACAAGGAGTAAAGGAAAAAAGGAGATTAGCCCCCTTGCGTTTTATTTTAAAACTTTTCCATTTTCTAGTCTTAAGCGTAGTATGGCTTGTCATTTACGCCAAAGCGGTAGAGCTTTATTTCTATAAAATCTGGGGCTTTCGCATTTACAACCACAAACAGTGGGACATGATACCGGCGGAATGGAAAAACGGCTGGATAATAGACACTCCGTCCGAGTTCTTCTTTTTCTTCTCCATCGCAATGATTCTGCCGGTTTTTGCCATCGGTCTGGCCGTGCTTTTGCGCGCACCGTGGGGCAAGTTTTACAACAACATTTACCACGCTTTAAGTGAAAAGAAAAAAGTTCGCCATCGCCAGAAAATAGACAAGTTCCCCAGCGCCGAGGAGCTTGCCAAGGTCCTTTTGGAAAAAGTCCGAAACAAAAAGAAAAAAATCGGCAAGGACAAAATGCCGCCGCGAATGGACGGCGTCGTGCCTTTAACTCAACATAAGATAAGGGAAGAGCTGCCTAAGACCGAGCAGAAAAAGCTTCCCAAGGAAGAACCGCCCACGCTGGAAGATGTCGCAAAGACCGACTCCGACGCTCTCGTGGCATCTGCGACTCTGCCCGAGCCCAAGATGACCAGCCGCATCGAAGTAAAATACGCCGTCCTTTCGCAAGCGGAAGCCGCCGGTTTACGCATTGTCCAAGAAGTAAAAATCGGCGTAGATATAATTGACTTTGCCCTTATCACCGAAGGCGCGGTTTACCTTATCAATCTTGAGCCTGTCGGCGCCGAGTGGGTTGCCGACGAAATAGGCTTTGAAAACGATGAGCCTTTATGGTTCAGCGAGACCAAATACGAGACTTCGCCGGTGTTTAAACTTTTGCGCGCGACAAGGTATTTTGAATCGGTGCTTAAAGATATTCTGGGCCCCGACAGGGATAAGATTGCCGTCAAGAAGATGTTCCTTATCGGCGGCGGCTCTATTCTTAATTACAGCGATATTTCCGACACTTGGGAGGACAGCGAAGTTGAGACTTACCGCTTAAAAGGCGGCCGCCCCGAAACCGTGCCCTTATTTGACGATTTCCTTGATGAGCAAAAAGCCAAAGGTAAAAACTCGGATGATATAATTGAAAAAATATACACGGCGCTCGTTGCCGTAGAGCCTTAAAAAAGTATTTTTTTTGGTTTGGGTTATTGCTATGACCGGGTGAATGTGCTAAAAGCTAACCCGCTTAAAAATGAAAGAACAGAAAACAGGAGAAAGATTTGTCTTCAACATTTTCCATTAAGAACGAATTAGCGTCCCGCTACAGCCTTGCGCTTTTGGACATTGCCGTGGAAAAGAAGCAATTGTCCGCCGTTCAGGACGACTTAAAAGCTCTTGCAAAGATGTGCAAGGAAAATGCCGCATTCAGCTTTATGCTTAACTGTCCGACCATTGCCGAAAAGCAAAAGGTGGACGCGATTTTGGCTATTGCGGACAAGGCAAAGTTTTCTAAAACCACTTCAGATTTTTTGGGCACGGTCGCAAGCAACAATCGCTTGTTTGCTCTGCCCGCGATGATTGACGCTTTCTTTGCTCTGCTTGCAAAGAGAGACGGCGTCGTTCCCGTATCGGTAATTTCCGCAATCGAGCTTGATAAAAAGCAAACGGACGAGATAACGGATACTTTAAAAAAGGCGCTTGGTTCTTCCATTGCGCTTTCTTTGAAAGTTGACGCAAGGCTGCTTGGCGGTCTTATGGTGAAAATCGGTTCCGTTTTGATAGATAGCTCGCTAAGCTCAAAAGTGCAGCAACTTAAAACAGTAATGAAAGGTGCTTAAAACATGGATTTAGAAGCAACAGAAATAACTTCGCTCATAAAGGACAGGATTGAACATTTCGAATCCCATTCCGACACGGTCGAAGTAGGGCAAGTAATCTCGGTCGGCGACGGCATTGCCCGCGTTTACGGCATGGAGAAAGTTCGTGCCGGTGAAATGGTCGAGTTCCCCGACGGCACCCGCGGTATGGCGCTTAACCTTGAAACCGACAATGTCGGCGTGGTTATTTTCGGTTCCGACCAAGCCATTAAAGAGGGTGACATTGTAAAGCGCACGGGCGAGATTGTCTCTGTTCCCGTCGGCAAGGAATTGCTGGGCAGAGTTGTTGACGGCCTCGGCCAGCCTATTGACGGCAAAGGCAAGCTTGGCAACAAGAAATTTGCTCGCGCCGAGACAAAGGCTCCCGGCATTATTACTCGCCGTTCGGTCTATGAACCCGTGCAAACCGGTATTAAGTCGATTGACGCGCTTATTCCTATCGGTCGCGGCCAGCGTGAATTGCTTATCGGCGACCGCCAAACCGGCAAGACCGCTATCATCGTTGACACTATTTTGAATCAAAAACCTTTGAACGATAAGGCAAAGGACGATAAAGAAAAGCTCTTCTGCATCTATGTTGCCGTCGGACAAAAGCGTTCCACGGTCGCTCAAGTGGTAAAGACCTTGCAGGACAAGGGCGCGTTTGACTACACCATTGTAGTCGCCGCTACCGCTTCCGATCCCGCTCCTTTGCAATTCATCGCACCCTATACCGGTGCGGCAATGGGCGAGTTCTTCCGCGACAACGGTATGAACGCAATTATTTTCTATGATGATTTATCAAAGCAAGCCACGGCTTACAGACAAATGTCGCTTCTTCTTCGTCGTCCCCCAGGACGTGAAGCCTATCCCGGTGATGTTTTCTATTTGCATTCCCGTTTGCTTGAACGCGCTGCGAAGCTGAATGACGAATTGGGCGGCGGTTCGCTTACCGCAATCCCTGTCATTGAAACGCAGGCAGGCGATGTCTCGGCTTACATTCCCACGAATGTGATTTCCATCACGGACGGACAGATATTCCTTGAGACGGCTTTGTTCTATCAAGGTATTCGTCCCGCGGTCAATGTCGGCATCTCCGTTTCCCGTGTGGGTTCGGCGGCTCAGATAAAGGCGATGAAGCAAGTCGCCGGTTCTATCAAGCTGGATCTTGCGCAGTATCGTGAAATGGCGGCCTTCTCGCAGTTTGCATCGGACTTGGACGCATCTACCCAGAAGCTTCTTGCCAAGGGCGCGCGCCTTACCGAGCTTTTAAAGCAAAAGCAATACTGCCCGCTCCCCGTTGAGGAAGAGGTTGTGTCGATTTTCGCAGGCGTAAAGGGCTACTTGGAAGCCGTTGCTGTCAAAGATGTGAATCGCTTTGAGGAAGAGATGCTTTCAAAGATGAGGACCGACGCTCCGAACATTCTGGATTCTATCCGCAAGGAAAAGAAGATTACCGAGGAGAACGAGCTCGAATTGAAGCAATTCATTGAGACTTTCGCGGCTTCTTTTGAACAGGCAAGCTGATAGGTAAAAGCAAAAGGAGCTTTTGATGGCAAACTTACAATCACTTCGTGTTCGCATATCTTCGGTAAAGTCGACGAGGAAAATCACTTCAGCGATGAAGATGGTTGCCGCCTCGCGCCTTCGCCGTGCGCACGATGCGACTATCAAGGCCGAGCCTTATGCTTATGCTATCCGGCGTAGCCTGTCGGGGCTTATCCAAAGCCTTGTTGAGAGGCAAGAGAACTTTTTCGTAAGGGGGCTTGGTGTGATTCGTCCGCCCCGCCTTCTTATCGGCCACCAGCAGAACAAGACGCATTTGATTATCGCCTTGACCTCGGATAAAGGTCTTTGCGGCGCGTTCAACATGAATGTTTGCAAGCGCGTTGCGGCTATGGTTATCGATACGGAAAAAGAAGGAAAACGCGCCAAAATCCTTTGCGTCGGCAAAAAGGGCTATGAGCTTTTAAAGCGCGACTTCGGCGACTTGCTTATCGGCAAGATTGAAGGCGTGGGGCGCAAGGCGATTGCCTATAAAGAAGCGGAAGATGTAGCTTTTCGCGCCATTTCGCTTTTTGAATTGGGCGAAGTCGACTCGTGTTCAATGGTTTACAACCACTTTAAAACCGCCATTTCCCAAGAGGTAAAGGTTGAAAAGCTTTTCCCCTTGGACGATTACCTTCCCTCTAACCCTTGGAAGGGCTTGACCGAAATGGACTTTTTAATGGCGCCGCCGACGCCCGAGGTGTCCAGTGACGATTGGGACTTAGGCGTTTCCGCCGAGGGCGAGAATCTTCCTTCGCAAACTTTGGAAAGGTCTGCTTCCCGCTATGCGCTAAAGGCCGAAGACTCATACGCCGGTCGCGGTGCGGGTTCTTGGACTCCCGGCGGCGGGCATAAGAAAAGCGACTCGCGCAAGATGTCCATTCCTGCGGGCATGGCCGGCATGAAAGCGACAGCGATTGATTTGGACGCTTTAAAGCCGAAATACGCACCTTTCTTATACGATTTTGATCCATCGGACGCCGTGATTTTAGAGCACCTTATTCCCAGATTCATCGTCTCCTCGCTTTTCAAAGCGCTGGCGGAGTCTTTGGCATCGGAAAGCGGCGCGCGCATGACTTCCATGGACAACGCCACCAGAAATGCCGGCGAAATGATAGATAACTTAACTTTAATATATAACCGCACCCGTCAAGGTCGCATTACCACCGAATTGGTAGAGATTATTGCGGGCGCAGAATCAGTCTAGATTTATTTTACAGATTAGGAGAATAAAATGGCAAAGAACAGCAAAGGCACAATTACTCAGGTAACGGGCGCGGTAGTTGACGTTCGCTTCGAATCCGAAGAGGATTTGCCTGCAATTTTGAATGCTCTCACTACCAAGAACGACGACAAAACCTTGGTGCTTGAGGTTGAGCAGCATTTGGGCGAGAACACCGTTCGTTGTATCGCAATGGACTCGACCGACGGCCTTACCCGCGGGCAAGAGGTATTGGATACCGGCGCTCCCATTGAAGTTCCCGTTGGCCCCGAGACTTTGGGCAGAATCATCAATGTTGTGGGCGAGCCTGTGGACGAAAGAGGCCCTGTAAAAGCCAAGATGAAGCTTCCCATTCACCGTCCGGCTCCTGCCTTTACCGACCAAGCTACCGAGACCGAGGTTTTGGAAACCGGTATTAAGGTTATCGACTTGATTGAGCCTTATTGCAAAGGCGGCAAGACCGGCTTGTTCGGCGGTGCCGGCGTAGGCAAGACGGTTATCATCATGGAGCTTATTAACAACATCGCCAAAGGTCACGGCGGCTATTCCGTTTTTGCCGGCGTTGGCGAAAGAACTCGTGAAGGCAACGACTTGTATCACGAGATGATGGAATCCGGCGTTATCAATCCCGACGGCGACTCGAAAGCAGCCCTTGTTTACGGCCAGATGAACGAACCTCCCGGAGCTCGCTCCCGCGTTGCTCTTACGGGCTTGACGCTGGCGGAATACTTCCGTGATCAAGAGCATCAAGATGTGCTTTTGTTCATTGATAACATCTTCCGTTTCACCCAAGCAGGTTCCGAAGTTTCCGCTTTGCTCGGGCGCATTCCTTCCGCAGTGGGCTATCAGCCGACCTTGGGCACGGACATGGGCTCTATGCAAGAGCGCATTACCTCGACCAAGAACGGCTCTATCACCTCGGTGCAAGCGGTCTATGTCCCTGCGGACGATTTGACCGACCCTGCGCCTGCGACGACTTTCGCGCACTTGGACGCAACTACCGTTTTGAACCGCTCGATTGCCGAGCTCGGCATTTATCCTGCGGTTGACCCGCTCGACTCGACCAGCCGCATTTTGACTCCGGAGGTCGTGGGCGAGGAGCACTATACCGTCGCTCGTGAAGTCCAGCGTGTTTTGCAGTCTTATAAGTCGTTACAGGACATCATCGCCATTTTAGGCATGGACGAACTTTCCGAAGAGGATAAGTTGACGGTTGCCAGAGCAAGAAAAATCCAGCGCTTCCTGTCCCAGCCTTTCCATGTTGCGGAAGTCTTTACCGGTGCTCCCGGACGCTATGTCCAGCTTGCCGACACGATAAAGGGCTTCAAGGGCATTTTGGAAGGCAAATACGACCACATGCCGGAACAGGCTTTCTATATGGTCGGCACGATTGAGGAAGCCGAGGAAAAGGCCAAGAAACTTGAAGCCGAGGCAAACAAGTAATTAAGGCCGGTAAGCTAAGTAAGCAAGGAACGAAAAAAGGTAAATGCCATGACCGATAGAATCACCGTAAGAATCATCACTCCCGAAGCATTGCTTTTTGAAAAGCAGGCAAGCGAAGTTATTTTGACGGGACCAAGGGGCGATTTTGCGATATTACCGAAGCGCGCTCCTTTGGCGGCAGAGCTTGTCGCATCAAAGATGACGCTTAAAAACGGTGCTATGGCCGAGCATTACTTTATCACTTCCGGCATGGTTGAGTTTAGCGACAACGAATGCAACATTTTGGTTGAAGCGGCAGTAAGCTCGGACAATGTCCCGAAGGAGAAGTTACAAGCGCGCCTTGCCGAGTTACAAGAGATTATCAAAGACCAGCCCGCCGGTCTTATTTACGACGAGCTGGCGGATCATATAGCGTTTATCAAACTTGCCCTGGGCTAAAAATCCAAATAAAACGCTGTCAAATTGTCGCTGCCGCGGGTCTCACAAAAAGCACCTACTTCTATGTAGGCTTACTTTTTGCTCGCCCTTGCATCGGCAATAGCACAGCATTTTCTTTGGATTTTTAGAGTCTTTATACGCTAAAAAATTGCTCGTCCTTGTATCACGACCATCTATCTTTCTAAAATGAATTTTTAAAAGGCGTAGGCTGGGAAAATCCTTGCCCTTGTTTCACAAATAGCAAGCCCATTTCTTTGGATTTTTGGATTCGGAATAGCACGACGCTTTCTTTGGATTTTTCCCATTCCGTCATCCTCGAGGAAGGCCGAAGGCCTTAGCTCGGGGATCCATTAAGGGGGCGTTGCCCCCTAGGTTAAGGTTTAAAGTTTAAGGCAAATAAAAATCTTGTTTTTGCTGCATGCAAAAATGCAATCATTCCTCATTCCTCATTCCTCATTCCTCATTCCTCATTCCTCATTTCTCATTAAACTTATCACCTCATAAGCTCATAAAAAACCGCCGCAAGGAACCCTTACGGCGATTTTTGGTCAGACATAAAGATAGGCAGTGTTAGTTCGCTTTCTTGCTCCACCAACCCTTGCGCCCGACCTTTTTCTCCCCTTCGGCGGCAGCCGGCGCTTCCTCTTTCAAAGAAGCTTCCTTCGCCTTCTTAGGAGTATCTTCTGTTATAGCCGCTTTGGGCTTGCGACCGCGCTTTTTAGGCGCCGCTACTTCCGCCTCATCGGCAGGCTTTGCTTGGGCTTCAACTTTAGCCTTAGCTTCCTTTGCTTCCTTTGCCTCAGCGTCCTTGGCGGCAGGCTTTTTCGCCGCGTGGGACGAGAACAAAATCACCGCGCCTTTAGGCTCTGCCGACTTAATAGCCACAGGGCCGTTGCGCCTGTTCGTGACGGCACGCTCTTTGCGAGGCTCTACAGCAGTTTCGGCGGGCTTGGATAGCGAAGTCTCGCCCTTGCCTTCACGAGGCTCACGATCGCGCTCACGCTCACGCCCGCGCCCGCGGCCGCGACCTTTGCCGCCCCCGCGCCGCTTTCCTTGCGCATCATCATCAGCATTTTCCGCGATGGCGGCAAATAAAGGAGCATCATCGGCTTCGGCAGTTTCGTCGGTAAAACGGGGACGAATACCCTTTTTGCTTTTGCGAGCGCCACGACCGTTTTCGGCCGCTTCCTCGGCTCTGTCACCCTCTATCGGAGAGATGGACACATCATCGCCTTCATCTCTGCCCTCGTCTCTGCCCTCGCTTCTATCCTCACCTCTGCGGTCGTCAAAGCGTCCTCCGCGTCTGCCGCCGCGGCGCCGACCGAACATGCCGCGCCGTCCTCCGCGCCGCCGTCCTTCGCGTCCGTAGCCTTCGCTTTCGCCTTCGCCTTCACCTTCGGCGCTTTCCGCAGCTTCTTCGCTGTCCGTCTCGGGCAAGTCGTCAATGACAATGTCATCAACATTGACCTGCGGCTTGGCATTTCTGCGCTCGGCAGGCTTTTTCTGCCTTTCAATGCGGTAATCGGTAGGCGCGATGAAGCTGTCATCACCGTTCACGACAATGCGCACATCGTAAAGCTGCTCAATCTCGGTGATTAAGGCGCGCTTATGGTTAAGCAGGTAAAGCGCCGCACTGGAAGGCACGGTAAGCGTAATAACGCCGCTTTTGCCTTTTCCCGCTTCCTCTTCCAAGACGCGCAAAAGGTGCACGGATATCGACTCGATAGAGCGCTGCACCCCGCTGCCGTGGCAGTATGGGCAAGTGTGATAGCTGGTCTCAATAAAGCTGGAATGCAGGCGCTGGCGCGATATTTCCATAAGCCCGAAGCCGTTAATCTTGGCGATTTGGATTCGCGCCCTATCGCGACGCAAGACCTCTTTCATTCGCCTTTCGACAAGGAGCCTGTTTCTGGCTTCTTCCATATCGATTAAGTCAATAACGATAATCCCCGCCAAGTCGCGAAGACGGAATTGCCGCGCCACTTCCTCGACCGCCTCAAGGTTAGTCTTAAGCGCGGTATCCTCAATGGAATGCTCGCGCGTCGAGCGCCCCGAGTTCACATCGATGGCAACCAAAGCCTCGGTCGGGTTAATGACCAAGTAGCCGCCCGAGTGAAGTTGCACCACGGGATTATGTAAGGCCTCTAATTGCGTCTCCACTTGATAGCGGTGGAACAAAGGCACCCTGTCCGTGTAATTGATGACCTTTTTCACATGGCTGGGAATAATCATTTTGACGAAATCGCGCGCCGAATTAAACGCCGCCTCGCCCTCAATAAGAATCTCGGCGATATCGGGAGTGTAAAGGTCGCGAATGCTGCGGCGGATAAGGTTTCCTTCCTCATGAATAAGGCAAGGCGCCACCGACTCCATAGTCATATCGCGGATTTGCACCCAAGTTTTGATAAGGTATTCATAGTCGCGCCTGATTTCAAGCTTAGTCCGCTCACGCCCCGCGGTGCGCACGATTACGCTCATTCCCTCGGGCACGGGCAAAGAGTTCACCACGGTTTTAAGCTTATGCCTGTCCGCGATGTTGGATATCTTGCGCGAAACTCCGCCGCCGCGCGCGTTATTAGGCATCAAGACGCAATACCTTCCCGCCAGCGACAAATAGGTAGTAAGAGCCGCACCCTTATTTCCCCGCTCCTCTTTCACCACTTGGACAAGGAGGATTTGATTGCGGTGGATAACTTCTTGAATCTTATAGTTGCGGATAAGGTCAAAGTAGGCCCTTGTCGCGCGCACGCCTTCATCGCTGTCGTTGCCGCCGGCAAGGCTTTCGACATCAGCCGCTTCGGCAAGCTCGCCATACCTTTTGCGTTTGCGCGGGCGCCTGCGCGAGTTTTCCATTTCCTCCAGCTCTTCAATTTCCCGTTCTTCCTCGGATTCGCTTTCCTCGGCGGATTTAATTGCTTGGATTACGCGCTCTTCCTCGGCCTTAGCGGCGGCCTTTTGGCTTTCGCTAAGAGATTGTTTCAAGGCCTCTCTGTCCGCTATGGGGATTTGATAGTAATCCGGGTGTATTTCGGAAAAGGGCAAAAAGCCGTGCCGTTCGTTGCCGTAATCGACAAAGGCGGCCTGAAGCGAAGGCTCCACTCTGATGACTTTTGCTAAATATATATTTCCTTTAAGTTGCTTCTTTGTTGATGTTTCTACCTCGAACTCCTCTAATCGGGTTCCGTCCACAACCACGACTCGATTTTCCTCGGGGTGGGTTGCCTCAATAAGCATTTTCTTAACCATGGGTTATAATTCTCCAATTTTGAGCCGCTGGCTCTTAATTTATTAACAAAAAAGATGAAGCCGAAGATTCCTCTCTCCAGCGTGCGGGCGATAACCGTTTTTATAGTTACGATTTCAATCATTTCAAAAAGCACCGACTACACTTTAAACTTCATCTAAAATAAAAATCTTTTACGACTGATAAAATCAGCGTAGAAAAGATAACCGTTCATTAACCAAAGGACAACGATTATTATTTAAAATAACGAAAAAAAATATAAGAAAGGGACAAAGCGTTTATGCAAACACTCGGGAAAATAGCGGTTTTTGTGCTGTTTGCGGTAGTTTTTGCGCTTTTTGCGGCGAGTGAAGTTTTTGCCGCCGAAGTGCAAAACATCCGCCTCGGCAATCAAAACGGCGCGTCGGCAAGGCTGGTTTTGGACCTGACGGACCGTCCCTCGCATGAAGTTTTGCTGCTCAAAAATCCGTATCGCGTAGTGATTGATTTGGAAAAGACTACCATTGCCGTTCCCGAAAACAAAATCCCCAAGACGAGCAACATCGTAAAGGATTTGCGCACCGGCAAAACCCCGAAAGGCGCCGCCCGCATTGTCGTAGAGACCAAAGACTCCGCCATAGTGAAAAAGGCGTTTTTCCTGCCGCCGCAAGGGGGGTTTAACTGGCGCTTGGTGGTGGATATAACCGGCGCCTCGCAAGACGATTTTGAAAAGGCAAAGGCGCAAAATCCCAAGCCTCAAACCGCCACTTCGCCCACGCAAACGGAAATAAGCGCCAAAGACGCTGCCGCCGAATTAGAGAAGCTCAAAAAGCCGTTGGCGGAAAAACCTTTGATAGTGCTTGATCCCGGCCACGGCGGCAAAGACCCCGGTGCCATCAGCGCTTCGGGCTATTATGAAAAGCATATCACGCTTAAAATGGCAAAGGAGCTTAAACAAACTTTAGAGGCGACGGGCAAATACCGCGTTATGCTGACTCGCAGCGACGACCGCTCTTTGGCTTTGCGCAGCAGGGTAAAGATAGCTCGCGATGCCAAAGCGGATTTGTTCATATCCATTCACGCGGACAGCGCCAAGAACAGTCGCGCCAAAGGGCTTTCGGTTTACACTTTGTCCGAGCGCGCTTCGGATAGGGAATCTGCCGCCTTGGCCGAGCGCGAGAACAAGGTTGACGCCCTTATCAACATGGACTTTTCGGACAAGACTCCGGAAGTGGCAAACATCTTAATAGACCTTGCTCGTCGTGACACCATGAACACTTCAAAGGACCTTGCGAATTACATGGTGCGCGAGATGAGCAGGACCGTCCGCGTCCTTCCCGATACGCACCGTTTTGCGGGCTTTGCCGTGTTAAAGGCGCAGGACATTCCGTCCGTTCTGGTTGAAATCGGCTACCTTTCGAATCGCGAAGAGGAAAGGCTGATAAGAAACGGCAACTATCGTGAAAAGATTGCCAAGGCCTTAACCAAGGCAATTGATAAGTTCTTCGAATCCCGCTCTATCGTGGAAGACTGAAATAATTAGGAATTAGAAATGATTGCGTTTTTGCATTCTGCAAAAACGCAATCATTTCTAATTCCTAATTTCTAATTCCTCATTATTTATTTTCGCCACACTATGCTGTAGACGCGCTCTTTTTGCACAATGCCCTTGAACTCGTATTCGCCTTCGTCCTTAAACTCAATTTCGCTTTGCGCCAGCTCGTCATGCATGTCCCGAGTGACAAAGATAGTGCCGCCGCCGGCTTTATGGCACACGCGCGACGCCCGCCCGACTGCCATTCCGAACAAGTCTCCGTTTTCAATAATAGGCTTGCCGTAATTAAGCCCTATGCGCACATAGAAGATTTTATTAGGGTTCTCGCGATTAAACTTGGCAATGGCGCGTTGCATTTGTATTGCTGCTCTTGCTCCGTCCAAAGCCGTGTTAAAGCACGCGAATACACCGTCGCCCATAAGCTTTATTTCGCGCCCTTTAAAGTCCTTTATCGCCTCGCGCGCGATTGCATTATGCACATGCATGATATCTTGCGCAAACTGCTCGCCGTTAATCTCGCTCATCATCGTGGAATCGACGATATCGGTAAACATGATGCTAAGGGGGATTTTCTTTTTCTCAACACCTTCCAAGGGCAAAAGCTCACTTACGACTTTATCGCGCCACGCGCCCAGCACCTCATGCATATCGGCAAAGGCGTCCGCCTTGACCTCGCGCAGAATGATATCCATGGCGTGCGTTCCGATAGCGATGAGCTTGCGATGTTCGGGCTCCAGAAGAGGGCCGTTAAGCACCTTATAGAACTGTTTATCGCGCGCCGCGTCCGGCACAAAAGTATTATCCGCAACTTCCCTAACCGATACTTCCAAAATCTTTTTATACTCGTCGTCCGAAAGCTTGAAAAAAGACCCCATGCGCTCGCACCCGCCCGCGACGATAAGGTTAATTGCAATGCGTGTGTAAATATCCATATTTACATCCCACATTTTCACCGCCTTAATCGTTTTTAAAGCGAACTCGCGCGCGATTTTTATCGCCTTTTCAAAGTCGGGATTCGGCAAAGTTTTTCCTCCCGCATCGGGAAGTTTTTTTATAGCGCCGGTAAACACTTTCACCGCTGCTTTTGCCCCTTCTTTTTTATCGGAAAAGAGGTCCTTTAAAAAAGATTTTTTAGAAGGCTTTTCGCCCGCAAATTCGATGATGTATTCATCTTTTTTAAAAGGTTCCCCCGCGCCGCTTTTCGCACTTTCCCCACCGCCTTTTTCATCGTTTTTCGCCTCGCTTTTTTTAGGCTTTTCATAGACGCTTTCGGGAAGACTTTTTTCCTTCGGCGCAAAGAAAAAACTGCTCCACGGGACGAACAAAAACACCGCCATAAAAAACGCAATTCCGATGACAAAATATAAAGGCGGCAAGGGCCGATAATCACCCGAAGAATTGATGATAAAAGCTATCGCCAGAAACACGACAAGGGTCAAGATAAAACAGGCGAGAAACAAGCTTAAAAATCTCATCAAAAGGTTCTTTCTCTGCGCATTTAAGAAAGTATTTTCCTGCATTTAAAATCACCCTTTCTTCGCCGTGTCTGCCGGCACTATAATTTTCTTTATCTGCGAAAAGTATAAAATCGCTCCCTTAGGCCCCAGCAACATTCCATAAGCTTCGGGATTAACGGGAATGGCGCAGTCGCTTGCTTCGGCAAGATTAAGCACCTTTGACGATTCGACGGTAACCGTCCAGCCCTTGGCATTATCCTCCGCTCCGACAAGGAAAAGGTGGTCATCACCTTTTTTCGCAGGCGCTTTCTTGCCCTCGGGCAGCACCGTAATTTTGGCGATATTGCAAAAATCCATGCGCCAACCGTCGGGCCCCGTCAAAATCCCGCGGCTCATTTTTGAAGGGAGATAGACGACTTCGCCCACCTTTCCTTCCAAAGGAATAATATCCAAATCGTTGATGATAAGATGCCAGTCTTTTAAAGAAAACAAAGGCGCGCCGATGTCGTTTAGTTCCAAAGTCCCCGCTTTTTTGGCGATTAAGGCCTGCTCTTTGTCGCAAGCCCCGAAAAAATACTTTGCCTCGGGATTATCACGCAAAGCTTTCTTTGGCACGCACGAGTCCTCTTTCCTCATCGCTAAAGAAGAAGATGCCGCGGGCATGGGCACGGGCGCGGGCATGGGAGCGGGCACAGGCGCGGGCACGGGCGAGGGCGCATCGGGCGCGGGAGCGGCGACATTTTCCTCTTTACCGAAAGGCACAATCCTTTCGCCTTCCTCATCGCAAATGACTTCGGGGATAGCAATTTTCCTTAAAATCTTTTTCCTAAGCTTTGGCATTAATGCAAGGCACCCTTTTCAAATTGCAAAAACGAAAAACACCCACACCCGCAATTTACCACGGTGAATCTTAATAAAAAGTTTTTTTACAAAGGAAACTTAAGCCGCACCCTAAGCCCGCCCAAAGGACTGCTTTCAAGATATATTTCGCCGCCGTGCGCCGTCACGATATCGCGCGTTATCGTAAGCCCCAAGCCCACGCCGCCGGTTTGTTTATTGCGTGATTCCTCAATCCGATAAAAGGCTTTAAACACTTGAGCTCTAAGGTTTTCGGGAATCCCTTTGCCGTTATCGTCGATGATGATTTCCAAAGCGCCCCCGTGCGTCCCGATAGTAACCGCCGCCTGCGAGGCATATCTTGCCGCATTTGACAGCACATTAGCGATCGCGCGCGAAAAGTCATTGGGCCGCACCATCATTTCCATAGGCTGCTCTATGTGCAAATCAATCTTTGCCATACTCCGCCGCATTTTCTTGACCAGCTCTTTAACCAAGGCGGAAACCTCCACCTTTTGAAAGGCCTCTTTCCCCTCGCCTCTGGCAAAGGAAAGATAGCCTTCCAGCATCACTTCCATATCCTTTACATCCGAGCGCAGCAGCTCAATTTCCTCGCTTTTTTTCATCATTGCCAGCTGCAATTTCATGCGCGTGAGCGGCGTGCGCAAATCGTGCGAAACGCCCGCAAGCATAGTCGTCCGCTCATCAAGCTGGCGCTTAATTCTGTCGCGCATGTTGATAAAGGCCACGGCCGCTTGCCTGACTTCGCTGGCGCCTTCCGGCTTAAAGTTAGGCATATCCTGTCCCTTGCCGAAGCGGTCCGCCGCCTTGGAAAGTCGCCTGATTGAGCGCACTTGAATCCGCATGAAAAGCCACGCTATACCGAACAATAAAACGGCGCTTCCGAACATCCACGCGGGGAAAACATAAGCGGTGGAAGAAAAGAATCTTCGTGTCGGTACGATAATTTCCAAGACCCCCTCGGGCATCTGCAAATAGACATTCACCGTTTTGCGTTGCGCCCCTTCGGTAATGATGAAGTTATAAGGAAGCGTTTTGGCGACGACACGACTTAATTCCTCTACCGCTATTTCATCGGACACGACATTTACATTCACCCCCTTGGGCATTTTGTCTTTATCCAACATAAAAAAGCCGATTTTCAAATTGCGTTGCGCGTCGTTAAAGATATCCTGCCATTCGTCTTTAGGGTTCTTATCCATAAGCGAAAGGACATAGGAAATATCGCCCACAAGCCCGCTTGCCATGCGGTTGCTGATGATTTTCCAATGCTGCTCATAGAACAAAATCGCGACGACCAATTGCAGCAAGACCACCGGCATGACAATCATCAAAAGACTGCGCGCCCAAAGCCCTTTAGGCAGGATTGAATCCCGCATAAATCTTTTGAACTTCAATCTTAATTTTCCGAATATGTGCTTTACCGTTAACTTTGTCATCGCTTGCCTTTAACCACCTTTAAAACTCTGCCTAGTCGGTAAGCAAAATATAGCCTTTGCCGCGAATTGTTTGCAGATATTTAGGCACTTTCGGATCGTTTTCGATTTTGTTCCTAAGGCGTGCGATTTGCACATCAATGGTGCGCGGATTATTTTCATCGCCCGTCTTTTTAATGACATCTTCGCGCGACAAAATGCGCCCGACACCGTCCGAAAAGACTTTAAGCAAAGCCGCTTCGGCAGGAGTAAGGCGGACCTTTTCGCCGTTTTTGAAAAGCTCACCCGTGTCCGTATCGTATTCGCACGAGCCGAGCTTCAACTTTGCCGATTGCAACACCGCCGCCTCATCAAGTCGCGGCACGCGGCGCAAAATGCTTTTGATTCTAAGCAGCAATTCTTTTGGCTCAAACGGCTTGGAAAGGTAATCGTCCGCGCCGCTTTCCAATCCGGCAATGCGATTTTCCACCTCACCCATTGCCGTGAGCATAAGCACGGGGACATTGTTTTTCTTGCGCAGGTCTTTGGTGAACTCGACTCCGCTTAAGCCCGGCATCATCACATCAACGATAAGCAAATCAAAGACGAAAAGCCCCATTAGCTTCTCGGCTTCATAAGCGTCCCTTGCCGCCGATACCAACAGGTTATTTTCCTTTAAGTAGCGCTCCAGCAAAAGCCGCAATCTGTCGTCATCGTCAACGACCAAAACATGCACTTTATCACTTTTTTTAAGAGGGTTGTTCATCGCTTATTTCTTTTTCAAAGCCTTCTTTTTAAAGGTTTTATTAGGGGTTTTGGCTGAGGGTTTAGCCTTCTCGCCACCGTTTGCCGCCTTAAGCTTATGCGTCGGTTCGGTGTCGATGTAGCGCACGCCCGCCTTTAAATAATCCCACCCCGTCATCACGGTAAGCGCGGCGGCAACCCATAAAAGCACTGCACCGACAATCGCCAGGAATTGGGACATTTGCCCGAAAATAAGCGCCGGAATTGCTGTCATTTGCACGCCGGTTTTCCACTTCGCAAGGCGCGTCACCGGCATTCCCACTTGCAGCTCGGCAAGGTATTCGCGCAGTCCCGACACGACGATTTCGCGGCACAAAATCACCAGCGCGGGGATAATCCCGAGCAAAGGCAGCGCATGCGAATACGCCAGCATTAACAGCACCGACGCGACCAAAAGCTTATCGGCTATAGGATCCAGAAAGCGCCCGAAGCTGGAAAAACTTTTATACGAGCGAGCAAGATAGCCGTCAAAATAATCCGTCACTGCCGCGACGATAAAAAGCACGCCGCAGGCAAAAATCGATCCATTATCACCGAAAAAGAACAATAAAACGATAACGGGAATTAAAAGCACCCTGGATATGGTAAGGATATTAGGCAAATGTTCCACTTTCGCAACCTCTTCACAAAGCAAAAATCAACAAGTAACGAAAATGTTACCCCCGCCGACAATAAAAGTATAGGATTTTTTACCTGAAAAAATCGTATATTTTTTGCGCTTCGTCCTTGCTGATACCCTTTACTTTTTCCAGCTCGAAAACCGACGCCGCCATAACCGCTTTTGCCGATCCGAAATGCGCGAGCAGAGCCTTTTTCCGCACCGCTCCCACACCTTCGATTTCATCTAAAGGATTGGCAAGCATGCTTTTTGCCCGCCGCGCGCGATGCGTTCCGATGGCGAACCGATGAGCTTCGTCTCGCAGCCTCTCAATAAAGAACAACAAAGGCGAATTATGCGGCAGTTTTACATCTTCGCGCTCATCGGCAAAGACGATTTTCTCATCACCCGCATTCCTTTTTTCGCCTTTTGCCACACCGATGATTTTTAAAGGAAGTTGCATATCGTCAAGGACGGCTTGCACTGCCGAAACCTGCCCTTTGCCGCCGTCAATAATCATCAAGTCGGGCAGGTCTTTTTTGTCTTTAAGGCGCCTTGTAAGCACCTCGCGCATCATGCCGAAATCATCACCCATAACATTTGGATTTTGAATGTTAAAGCGCCGATAAGCATTTTTTGTAAAGCCGTTTTTGCCGGCGACAATCATTGCGCCGACGGCATTCGTTCCTTGAATATGCGAGTTGTCATAGACCTCTATCCTTGCCATTTTTCCCGCGGGGATTCCGACCATTTCGGCAAGCTCATTCCACACTTTTTCGCTTGCGGATTTTTCGATTTTTCGCCGCTGTAAAGCCGCGCGCGCGTTAAGCAAAGCCGTCTCTAAAAGTTGCCTTCTGCCCGCGATAACCTCGGCTTTTATTTTCACGCCGAGCGCACCGGCAATCACTTCCGCGCCGACAGGTTTATGAGACACAACCACCTCGTCCGGCACATCGTGATTTTTGTAAAATTGCCCAAGGAAACTTTCCATAATTTCGCTTTCGCTCATCTCGCCGACATTGGCATAGAAATAAGAAAAAGAGCCGCAATTAAATCCGCCGCGCATGAAAAATATTTGTATTTCCGCTTCGTTTTCGTCTTTGAAAACCGCGACAATATCAAGTTTAAGTTCCGCGGGAATATCGGTAAAGTTTTGCGTCTGCACCTGATTAAGCGCTTTGATTCTGTCGCGCACGACGGCGGCTTTTTCATACTCTTTCGCTGCCGCAAAGGCTTCCATTTCCGCCGCCAAAGTCTTTTGCAAAATCGCACTTTTCCCGCGCAAAAAATCCTTGGCCATCTTAACGGATTTTGCATACTCGCTCGCACTGATAAATCCGACGCAAGGCGCGGAGCACTGCTTTATTTGATAAAGCAAACAAGGTCTTGATCGCGAGGAAAAAACATTGTTTTTGCACGAGCGTAAAAGGAAGGCTTTTTGCAAAATCTTAATCGTCTGATTAACAAAAAGCGCCGAGGCGAAAGGACCGAAATACTCACCTTTAATCTTCTTTGCCCCGCGCGTTTTCATCACCATGGGAAAATCGTCATCGGTGATAACGATATGCGGAAAAGTTTTATCGTCCTTCAAAAGAATGTTAAAATAGGGCTTAAGATTTTTGATAAAATCATTCTCAAGCAGAAAGGCTTCCGCCTCGGTTTTTGTTGTCACGACGATTAAGTCGCGCGTTGCCGAAACCATCATTTTTATGCGCTGCGAAAGGCGCTCGGGCTGCGTGTAATTAGTCACCCTTTTCTTAAGATTTTTTGCTTTTCCGACATAAAGCACTTTGCCTTTTTCGTCCAGCATGCGATAGACGCCGGGGGCATCGGGCAAAGTTTTAAGTTTTGCTTTTAGTATGCCTACGCCTTCATCTAAAGAGTTCATAAACACCCCTGCCCGCTATAAGAAAGTGCCACTGTCCAAAGTAATCATTTGCCCCGTCATTGAGTCGGCTTTAAGGATAAACTTTATCGCCTCGTAAATCTCGTCTGCCGAGTTTTTAATCCCCAAAGGCGACGCTCCGACCAGCGCATCAAAATCCTTTGCGGTAGTATATTTTGAAGGCATAACCTGCCACGGCGACACGGCGTTTACTTTAACATTCGGAGCAAGCTCTGCCGCCGCTAATTTTGTCGCACTTTCCAAAGCCGCTTTGCTCACACTGTAGCTAAAGAAGTTTTTCTTCGCGCGCAAAATACCCGCATCAATAATGTTAACGATATCGCCGACGCCGTTTCCCTTGCCGATGAACTGCTGTGCAAAATCCCGCATTAATAAAACCGGCGCGCGCAGGTTAATCATCATGTGCCGATTCCAAGACTCCTCGGACGAAGTGAACAAATCATCATCGTCAAAAACAGAAGCGCAATTAACCAGCAAATCAACCTTGTCAAACACATTAAAGATTTGCGGGAATATCTGCACGACTTCGCTTTCATCGCCAAGGTCGGCTTGCAAGATTGCGGTGCGCACTTTGCACTTTGCAATTTCCTTTGCCAGCGCCCGCGCGTCCTCTAAAGAAGTGTTGCAGTGGATAATCACATTCCACCCGTCATAAGCAAAGGCCAGCGCCAGCACCTTACCGACGCGCTTCGCCGCACCCGTGATAAGGACGGTTTTGCGCTCACTTGCCGCCAGCGGAGAAATCCTGAACAAAGGCTTTTCAAAAGGCTTTTCAAGTGATGTTTCTTTATGATTTTCCAAATGCGTTTCTTTACTTTCTTTAGGTTCTGTTTCTTCCTTTTCTTCCTTTTCTTCTTTTTCTTCTTCTTTTATTTCTTCTCTTTTTAAGGTGTCCTCTCCGGCTTCAAAATCCTTATCTTCTGCTCCAAACTCTCCGCTTGCTTTTTCGGCAATCGCGGTGCCGGTAGTGTTATACTCTCCGCCGTCGGTCATAATTTTAAAGGAAAGTCCGCGCACTTTTTTAAGGTCTTTTCCTTCTAAATTGCACAGTCTGATATGCTTTAAAAGGCTTTCATAAACGGACTTTTCCGCCTTGCCGTCAAGGAGCAGGCACCCCTCTTTGTCAAGGTTGGTAAAGCTGACGCCCGCGCCGTCCACGACCCCGTCCTCTTCAACATGAATCATCCACGGCCGCAGCACATCACCCTCACAAAAACCGTCCGTGATTTTAATGATGATTGAGGATATTTCGCGCTCCTCCACATCGTCCAAAGCCCCTTCCGCGTTTATCGTTTCGGGCAGAAGCTCGGCGACATTTTCCTCGCCCAAAGCAAGCCGAAACTTCACATCGTTATAAAGTCCGCTGTCGGGATCGAGCATCTCGCAAAAGCCGAAAGAAAGAGAATCCGGCATCGCATCAAAATATATTTTGGCATGGCAAAAACCGTCGGGATTAAGTGCCAGCGCCCCGCCTTCCTTGGCGAAAGTATGAAAGATGTGCCCTGCCAAAATCTGCACATCTTCGCCGTCATCATCAGGTATCCACACAAGCAAAGGATTTACCGAATTGATACTTGCCGCCACCGCCTCTTGCACAAAGTCACCGCTTTCCTTATCCACCCATTCCAGCTCGCCGCTTCCGTCCGCTTTCCGAAGCCGATTTTGCCATTCTCCGCAGCGCTCGATAAAGGCAAGTCGCCCGCCTTTTCCGGCGACTATGTCTTTAAAGCATGGCATATCCTGATTAAGATTAAATCCGTCATTGATAAGAAAAAAATCCAGCCCCGCTCCGCTCATATCCTTGTCAAAATCAAACGAGCTTACCGAGGGGATAAGCGTCCCTTCTCCGACATTCGCAAATATGATTTCGGGGTCAATCAGCTCCCCGTCCCAGATGGTCACATAGCCCAAAATATGATTGCCGCTATCGGTTTTTAAAAAGGTAAGTTGTAAAGGAGAATCGTGGGTTATTTTTAAATCAAAAGGTAGCTCTTCGGTGTTTTTGCTGTATTTAAAAATGTCTTTCATATACCCTTCCTTTTCCTTTGCTTTAAGCAAATTATTTACCACGCGTTACGGTTATTTATAAGCAAGTTCCCCTGCCTCAAGCGCTTTGATTTCGTCACGCAATTTTGCAGCTTTTTCAAAGTTCAAATCTGCGGCGGCGTCCAGCATTTCTTTTTCCAATTTTTTGATTGTAGCCGCTAATTTTTTAGGCGGCAAGACAAAAGGCATTTCGGTCGGCGCGTCGGTATAATCCTTTTCACAAACGGCATATTCTTCGGACGAGATATTTTTCAAAATCGTCTTTGGCGTGATGTTGTTTTCTTTGTTATAGGCGAGTTGTTTTGCTCGCCTCCGTTCGGTTTCATTTATGGCGAGCCGGAGCGAATCCGTCATCTTGTCGGCATATAAAATCACGCGTCCGTTTACATTTCTGGCCGCTCTGCCGATAGTCTGCACCAGCGAAGTGGTCGAGCGCAGGAAGCCTTCTTTGTCGGCGTCCAAAATCGCTACGAGTGCGCATTCGGGGATATCCAAACCCTCGCGCAAAAGGTTAATCCCCACCAGCACATCAAACTTGCCCAAACGCAAATCGCGAATAATTTCTATGCGCTCCAAAGTTTCCGTATCCGAGTGCATGTAGCGCACTTTTATTCCGTGCTCGTCGAAGTATTCGGTAAGGTCCTCGGCCATTCTCTTGGTAAGGGTGGTAACCAAGACGCGCTCTTTTTTGTCGGCGCAAATATGGCATTCCGCCATCAAATCATCAACTTGATTAGCGGCGGGGCGCACGCTTACTTCCGGATCGCAAAGCCCCGTAGGGCGAATGACCTGCTCGGCAAAGACGCCGCCGGATTGCTCTAATTCCCACGCGGCAGGCGTTGCCGAAACGAATATCGTTTGCGGGCGCATTTTGTCCCATTCCTCAAACTTCAAAGGGCGGTTATCAATGCACGACGGCAGGCGAAAGCCATACTCGGCAAGCGTTGATTTGCGGGAAAAATCTCCCTTATACATAGCGTGGAGTTGCGGCACGGTCACATGGCTTTCATCAACGAAAAGCAAGGCATCATCGGGCAAGTATTCAAACAAAGTCGGAGGAGGGGCTCCCGCCGCGCGCCCCGTCAAGTGCCGAGAATAATTTTCAATCCCTTTGCAAGAGCCGGTCGCTTCCATCATTTCCAAATCAAAGCGCGTGCGCTGGGTAATACGCTCGGCTTCAAGCGGCATATTATTATCGGCAAAGAACTTTATCCGCTCTTTAAGCTCGGCGCGTATGGTATTTATCGCCTGTGAAAGGGCAGGGCGCGGCGTGACATAATGGCTTGCGGGATAGACGGTTATGCTTTCCAGCGCGGACGCTTTTGCTCCCGTCAAGGGGTCGAACTCGTATATCGCCTCGATTTCATCGCCAAAGAACGACACCCGCCACGCCATGTCCTCATAGTGAGAAGGAAAGATGTCCAGCGTATCGCCTTTTATCCGAAACGCCCCGCGCCGAAAATCCAAATCCGCGCGCACATATTGCAGCTCTACCAGCCTTTTCGCCAAGTCCTTAATTTCAAGCTTTTGCCCCTTGGCAAGCGCAAAGGCCATATGCGAATACGACTCGGGCGAGCCGATACCGTAAATGCACGAAACCGACGCTACGATAACAGTATCCCTGCGCTCTAAAATCGCGCGCGTCGCCGCGTGGCGCATGCGGTCAATTTGCTCATTTATGGCAGAGTCCTTTTCAATGAAAGTATCCGTTTTGGGAATATAGGCCTCGGGCTGATAATAGTCATAGTAAGACACAAAATACTCGACCGCATTATAGGGGAAAAACGCCTTCATTTCCTCGTAAAGCTGCGCTGCCAGAATCTTATTGTGCGCAAGGACAAGGGCAGGGCGGCGAAGGCTGTTTATAACGCTTGCCATGGTAAAGGTCTTGCCCGAACCCGTAACGCCTAAAAGCACTTGGCTTTTATCGTTTCTTTTAATCCCTTCGATAAGGTCGGCAATTGCACTCGGCTGATCACCTGCCGGCTTATAATCGCTGACCAACCGAAAGTCGGCAGGCACACCGCTCGGCTGCCTTAAATCAATAGAATAATCGGAGAGTATCTCGTTTTTATAATCAACCATGGGAAGATTATAACGCATAAGCAAAGAAAATGAAGGGGATTAAGTAGGTTTATAAGCTTATAAGGTGATAAGTTTAATTAGGAATGAGAAATGAGGAATGAGAAATGAAAAAAATAAAAAATAAAAATCTTGTTTTTGCAGTATGCAAAAACGCAATCATTCCTAATTCCTAATTCCTAATTTCTCATTATCCTTTACACCATTCCGTCCATGAAGCTGACAAAGAGCTCTTTAAACGAAGGCGCGACCTGCACCACCATAAAATCGCATCTGTCCACGCATTGCCAGCGCTCGTCCTTTGCCGCATAGACCAAAAGCTCCTCGGGCGCGCGTCCGACAATAAGCTTTCCTGCCAGCGCATCAAATCCCATAAAGTCCATATTCACATCAACAATGCCGGGCAAAGAGTAATCCTTGCCTTCGCGGTCATAACCCTTTGAGCCGTAGAACTCAATCCCGTTCCACACCAACCCGTTAGTCATTTTAAGAAAGTCGGCATACTCGGCGGGTATCTCGCTAAAGCCGTTATTTTTAAGCATGGTCGAGGCGAACTTCACCGACCTTATATCCGCGCCCTCAAAAGTAAGCGCGATATCTTTTTTAAGGCTTTCAATAAGGTCCTTCATTCAGATATTAGCTCCCCTGTCGATAGTTTTCATTGCCAAGGCTTGCAGCGCGCTTGCCGAATATCCCTGCACGGAAGTCTTATCGCCCTTACCCTTGCCGCCGCCCAGCGCGGAAGAATCATTCGGCACATAGACTCTTCCATCCGCCACGGGGATATAAAGCTTGGAAAGGCGGCAGCCCAAAGGCTGGGAAGTTGTCTGCATATCGATGAACTTGTGAATATCCTCATGGAAAGGGTGCGTTTGGATAAATATCAAGTTGGAAAAATCGTTGGTTCCGCCGTATTCAAAAGGCACCTTTAAATGCACATCGCAGTTCTCGGGCACTTTGCCTTTTTTCAAAATCCTTAAACCCTTTTCATCAATTCCCGCATCTTGCAATTCGCTGACATTGTAATAAGCGATATAGCGCAAGAAGTCGCGCCGTGCGCGTTTAAACCCGCGCCGCAGCTCGTTTTTCTTATTGACGGCAAGCGGGGCAAAATCCACTTCTTTAAGCACCATATTGGGCAAGTTGAACATTGAGAATTGCCATTCCCAAATGCCCATTTCATCACTTACCTCGACGACTTTCGGCGTAAGAAAATCCGTGCCCATGGCGGCATCTTGCATCACTGCCGTCGTGGTCTTTAAGCTTGCCTCAAAGCTTTGCTCTTGCTGGGGCACCGGCTGATATATATCCGCCCCGAAAGTCCCGCGCGCCTGTCCCCACGGCGAATTGGCGTCATGAGGCAAAAGCGAGGGGTGCACGGGCACTTCGGGAGGCTTTGAATACATCTTGCTCCGATTTACCTCGTCGGTCTTTTCCTTTTCATAGGGGATAATTCTGGGGTCGCGATGATAGCCGAAAGAAGGAGGACACGAAGGCGTTACCCCTTCGTCCAACATCTCTGTCTCGCTCGTCTCTCTTATTTTATAAGGAGGTGGCTTTTTCGCTCCGGTCCAATCCCACATCAGACATTCCCTCCGTCACTATTTCTATTCCCCTCGCCGTCCGCGTCCGCATTAGCACCGTCATCGCCTTCGCCTTCGTCCTGCGTCAAAACATTCACGGGATCGGCAATATCTTCACCATTGTCGATGATATCATCAACTTCGTCAATGATTTCCAGCTTCAGGTTTTTCTCCAAAACGGTAAGCTGAGCGAGTATGGCGCTGTCGGTATCCTCACGCTGCGCCACTACCCAATAAGGCACATTGGGAGCAGGGGGCATGCTGCACTTTTTCGTCATAGCCTTATCCAAGAACCACCTTGGCGACTCAGCTCTGATGGGATACATCAAGAAGCCCTGCATCAAGACGATTTGCTGGTTGGCGGGCAGCGACAACATTTCCGACGCGGTAATAACCGCAGTGCCTTGGATGCCGCGCGTTACATTCGAGGCGAAAGGTGTAACATTCCTTGACCAGCCTTCGGTTCTGGAAGAAGAAATCGACTCGACCGTGCGCGTACCTATCATGGTCTCAAACCGCTTTGCGGTCTGCTCGTTGTTCTGCGCCAAGATAACTTTTGCCGCCGTGGTGGTGATAATGGTTTCCAAATCGTCCTTGCCGTATTGACCGGAAATCTGCCCTAAATCCTGCCCGATAAGCAGATAAGAGACTTTCTGTCCGCGTCCTACGGCGGGACCGTCTTTAACCGCCGCCAATTTAGGCATTTGCGGGAACTCGTCCAGCACGAACAATACGGGATAAGGTCCGACCTTCGACCCGTCGGGAAGCTTGAAGTCAGGCGGATTGGCGATAAGCCACCCGCTCATAAGCTCGACGAAAATACCGGTAATCAAGCTCAAAGACCGCGCATCAACCTGATTAACCGACAAGTAAACCGATACCGGCAACATCTCGCCCGTTACGGGATCGCGCATACCGCGCAGGTTGGGGAAAGAAAAGTCGCTGTTCTTTGTTCTGGCGCGCACTGCCGAGTTCTTAAAGATACCGACGCCGGTCAAAGCCGTGGAAAGAATAGATCCTCTTTCCTTATCGGGAGTGCCGGACAATTGCGAAAGTTCCACGACGCAGCGATGGGCATAGCCGAATCGCCGCGCTTCCTCAACCGCATCGTCAAGCATATCACGCATGGGATCGGCAAGCATGGCCATCTGATCGCCTTCGTCAACGCGGCGCTTAATATCGGCGGCGATTTTCATTTGCGCCTCGGTCAGCCAGTCAAGGATAAGGGCGATACAAGGCTCTGCCCCCGCCCACACCTCGGGCAACCCTTCCCAAGTGCCGACAGGAGCATAATTGTCAAGGGTAAGCATACCCTCGCGCAATCTTTGCAAAGCGACCGCGGCATCGGGGTCCGACATGTCCATGTAATAAGTTTCCAAAACTTTGGCATCTTCCTCATCGAAAGTTTCTTCGTAAAGGCGCGTAATAAAGTAATCGTTCGCGCGCGCTTTTTCGCACTTTGAGCAAATAAAGTGCAAGAAGCCCGACAAGGCATTTCGACCTGTTTTATACCAGTGAGGATCCGCGCCGCCCTTTGCCTCTTCCACCAAGACGGCGACCATGGAGTCGATATACATATCGCGCGCCGGCCCGGGAGCGGGAATACAAACGGAAGAAAGCGGGTTCCAGTTAGGATAGAAAACTCCGTTCGCAGGGTCATCTTCGGCACCCCAGTTAATAATGAACACGGGCCCGATGGTCTGCCTGAACCCGCTGGTTTTAAAGCAAAGCTCGGGTTTAGGGTCGTTGATGATGAGGCTAAGCCCTTTTGATTCCAATATGGTGGGAATAACCACCGCGACGGTTTTACCTGTTCCCGGCGGAGCAACCACCAGAGTCGACAAGGTCTCGGGCAGCTTTAAAAGCTTTCCCTTGAACCTGCCCAGCACCATGACGAAGCCGTCAAACAGCTTCATTTTCTTCACATCTTTATAAGTGGCGATGCGCCCCGAGCCGTGCAAGGTCGACATAAAGGAGTGCGGGTTGGCGATAACGCCTCCGAGCGCTATAAGAAAGAACGACAAAAACGGCAACATAGGCATATACATAGCCCACGAAAAGCCTTTGTGATTCCAATAATCGTTAAACCAATCGCCGTATTTATCAATCAAGTATCCCGGGTTCTGCCATACCGAGCCAAAGAACTGCCCGACCACGCCGAGCGTATCGCTGCTTATTCCTCTGCCGACCAGATAACCGAGAGGAAGGGCGATAATCGCAAACACGACCATTACCAAAGTTGCAATCAGGAAACTAAAGACAACCCATGTGACTGCCTTGTCGTATTCTGCCCATTCTTCTCCGCGTTTTAACATTTATTTCAAAGCCTTTCCTTAAAAACCCAATACTAGCTCTTACCACTGTTTTTCAAAATCTTTTTGCATTCCTCGCTAAAGCTCTTAGTCGCTTTCTTTCCCGCTTTCGGCAAGACTTCCACGATGTGCGGCAAAGTTACGGGCGCTCCATTCGCCACGCGACAAACCTTTACTCCTTCTTCGTCCCATGTTTCCGCCATATCTGCAGCATTTATAACATTTCCGCCTTCAATTGCCAAAACATTTTGGACCGTGATGTCATCACCGAGCCCCAGCTTCTCTTGTATTGCTCGGGTAGCGTCGGAAAGCAACTTTACGGGTGAGACGCGGTGCGTCTTTTCCGAGAACCACAAAGGCGCTTCATCGTTAAACCTTTCCTCATCGGCGAGCCAATCACCTTCGTCACGGTCAACCATACAGGCAAGCAAAGTATCACCGGATATACCGACTATCCCGATATTAACATCACCCGCGGCGACATTTTCAATAATTTCAAAGCCGTTTGCTTTTATAAGTTCCTTTGCTTCGTCCATGGCTTTGGAAAGCATACTGTCGCGTTCCTCGGCCGTTATGGGCTCGGGCTCGGGCTTTTCCTCGGGCGTAGTATCCCACGCCGGCGCTTTGTCGTTGCGCCGCAAGTTATAAGCCGCCTCAATATCATCGGGTTCGGGCGCGCCTTTATCCTCGTTCATAAAGTCCGGCATTTCGTTCATATCGTCAAAGGCGCTCATATCCGCCATTAAATCCGGCTTTTTCTTTTTCTTTTTGCTGCCTTTTTTGCCGGAAAGCACATCAATTTTCTCGCGCATTTTTGCATCGTCTTTGCCGTCCTTGCGCTTTTTTTTCTTTTTAAACTTGCCTGCCGTCGGCATGACATAAGTAAGCGCGGGCGGTCTGATGCGGCGGTAAGATTTCTTACGCGTTATCACCAGCACTTTTTGCTCAAAGTATTTTTTGTGAACCCTTCTTAAGCGAGTATAGGCGCGCTTTAAAGCCTTTAAAATCATTGCGCCCCACTTGATTTGCGCGAAAGCGAGCCAACCCAAAAGCCATAGAGGAATAAACAGGAATATGGCAAGGAAAAACAGCCACTCCGAGACGGTGTCTATGACCCACCCGTCCTGCCACATTTGCCATAGGAAAATCCAGTGCTTGTTAAACGCGGCATCAAAGCCCCATATCTCATAAATGGTCGACCGCCACAAGGTCAAAAAGACAGTGCTCCACACAATGCCGACCAAAATAAACCTAACCAAAAAACCAAAGGGCTTCAATTTTTCCCCGCTTCAAAAAAGTTATATACGCCAAGTTATAATTCTTAATCGTATAGAAATTGTTAATAAAAGACAAAAAGACCTGTAAGGGCCTGCTTATCCCTTTTATTGCTCCGAGTCACAATAAATTAAGGAGAAATATAAAGATTCCCGCCACATTTGTCAACATTTAAGTTTAAGGCTGGTTTATAAGTTGATGAGGCGATGAGTTGAAGAGAAACGAAAAAGAAGGGCATGCGAATGACGCCGCCCCTCTTCTTTTTCAACTTATAAACTTATAAGCTTATAAACTAAACCCTAGAACTTATACTGCACCTGCAAACCGAACAAATCCAGCGAGGATTTATAGACCGATTTAAGGTTACTTGTTGGCGCATGGGTTATAGGATTAAGTGCGTTATTGTCTATGTGCGTATTATCAAAGAACACATGCATATAGCCCGCGTCAAAGGTAAGGTGCTCATTCCACTTGTAACTAAGTCCCAAGCTTACGATATAGCGGTAAGTATCGGGAATGCGCGCCGTGCGGTATTCCGCTCCTTTTATGGGGTTGGAATCGTATGCCCAGCCTGCGCGAGCCGTCCACTTATCGTTAATATAGAAATCACCTCCGATGGCAAAGTACCAAGTATCTTTCCAGTTTTCGGGAACATAACTTATGGTGTTGCCGGCTTCGTTTTTAATATCAAGGGTTTTAAAGGTTGACCAGTTGGTCCAACGCACTGTTCCGGAAAGTCCTAACCAGTCGTTGACCTTATGATACGCACCAAAAGTTGCAAACGCGGGCAAATCAAGATCTGTCCCTACACCAAAATCCATGGGGTAATAAAGGTGTCCGTCGAGCTCATGCGTTACTTGCGAACGATAACTGAGTCCGAAACGCGTATCTTTAAAAGGCTCATACATAATGCCGACATCGTAGCCGTAAGCCCAATCTTCAGCCTTCATTTTTGATGTGGAAGCAGTCAGTTTTGCCGTCATTCTTTGCGCCACGAACCCTGCTCCGATAGACCACTTGTCATTGATTTTATACGATACGGAAGGATTTATAGTGACCGCTTTCAGGTTAGAATCCACCGCATGTGCGCGACCGAACCAATTCGGATCGTATTCAATATCAAAGCCGTAAGAAGCGAATGTGCCGAGTCCGAGAGTGAACTTGTCGTTCATCTGATAAGTAACATAAAAAGACGGAACGGGAACGATGTCCTTAATCTCGGCGCTTCCGCTTTCCGCAGGTCCGCTAACGGGAGTATAAGTTCCGTGGAGTTTACTGTTAATGTGCACTCCGATAAAGCCGGCTTGCATTTGGAATCCTTTTGCTAAGGACATTCCCGCGGGGTTATATGCGATTGCCGACAAATCATCGCCGACCACTCCGCCGCCGGCAAAGGCTCTGCCTAGACCTGTCACGCTTTGCTCACCGAGCTGGAAGCCCGCGGCCAAAGAAGATGAAGGCATAACCGCAACCACTGTTGCAACCGCTGCCGCACTCAAAAGTGTATTTTTTAAAAAAGCCATAATTTGTTTACCTATAAAAAGTTAATCCAAAACGAGCACCTTTTTATAGGCAAAGAATCTTCTTGTCAACAATAAATCACAAAATGTTACAAATATTTCAAAATGGTCTGTAAGCCGCAGTTTCTCCTAGTTTGCCCACACTATATAGCCGTTAAGGTAAGTCGCAAACGCCAGCCACAGAGCGTAAGGAAAGAGCAAAACGCCAGCCGCCCGCGACATTTTAAAGAACACGAAAACGGTAAGAATAAGGGCCAAGTCCAATCCGATTATTTCCGCCAGCCCCAGCACCGGATTTTGCAAATAGAAAAAGCAAAAAGTCCACGCTCCGTTAAGGAAAAGCTGCACCAGAAACATGGTCATCGCTACGGGGAAAGTATCGCTTTGCGTCTCACGCTCACGCCACATCAGCCACACTGCCGTGCCCATAAGGATATAAAGGACGGTCCACACCGGCGCGAACAGCCAATCCGGAGGGGAAAGAGGCGACTTTATAAGTGCGGGATACCAGTTTTGCAAACCGTCCGTCATGAAATAAGAGCTTACCATGCCTGTCAAAAGACAAAGGAAAATAAAGCCGCCAAGCACCACAATATCTTTGATTGAAAAATACATTTTTGCCTCCCTTTTTTCTTTTTATTTTAATGCTGCGGCAGGCAAAAACAATTAAGCAAAAAGGTTAACCCACCTTGGGCAGGACTCTGGTCCAGCTTACTCCTTCGGCGGTATCCTTTATTTGCACGCCGTATTTGGTCAAAAGTTCATCGCGCAAACGATCCGACTCGCCCCAATTTTTAGCCGCTCGCGCCGCCGCTCTTTCGTCCAAAAGAGCTTGCTCGTCCGCCGCCAAAGCCTCGGGTTCATCGGAAAGTTTAAGCCCGAACACCGTGTCAAACTCGGTCAAAAGCGTAAGCCTGTCCGCCGCTGAAAGCGTCTCGTCCCGCGCCACGCACCATGCCACCTGCACCGCCGCCGAAGTTTTCAAATCATCGGCAAGAGCATTCCAAAACTCGGTGGAATAGCGAAGCATAGCGGTTTCATCTGCGGGCTTGTCATCTCCGCCTGCCACCGCAATTTTGCGCAGCTCCTGCACCTTATCGTAAAGGGCTTTATAGGCATTTTGCGCATTTTCCAAAATCTCATAATTAAAGTTGAGCCCGCTGCGATAATGCGAAGTAAGGATAAGGTAGCGATAAGCAAGCGGATGGAATCCGTCCTCTATCAGGCGATCAATGGTAAGCACTCCGCCTTTGGATTTACTCATCTTGGAATCGTCAACATTAAGGAATTCGCCGTGAATCCAGTAATTCACCCACTTATGTCCGAGCGAGCACTCCGACTGGGCAATTTCATTAGTATGATGCACGGGGATATGATCAACTCCGCCGCAGTGAATATCCACCCGCTCACCCAAGTACTTCATTGCCATTGCCGAGCACTCGATATGCCAACCGGGGAAACCCACACCGAAAGGCGAATCCCATTTCATAATCTGATTAGGATACTTGCTTTGCGAGAACCACAACACAAAGTCCGCCTGATTACGCTTGTTTTTATCCTCGTCCACACGAGCTTCTTTGTTATCGTCCAGCTTCAACCTTGCAAAATCCCCATAGCGCGGGAACTTTGCCACATCAAAATAGATGTTGCCTTGCGCCTCATACGCGAAGCCTTTTTCCAAAAGCGAGGATACAAGGTTAATCATTTCGGGAATATGCTCGGTCGCCCGCGACACCACATCGGGGCGCTTAATCATCAATTTTTTTGTGCTGTCAAAAAAGGCGTTTTCATAAAATCTGGCAATATCCCAAGGGCTTTTTTGCTCGCGCCGCGCGGCTACGGACATTTTGTCATCGCCTTCATCTCCGTCCGATTGCAAGTGCCCGACATCGGTGATGTTCATCACATGCTTAACCTCATACCCAAGGCCCTGCAAAGTCCGTTTCAGCACATCTTCAAAGATATAAGTGCGGAGATTCCCGATATGCGCATAGCTGTAAACCGTAGGACCGCAGCAATACATTCCCGCCTTCCCCTTGACTAAAGGAATAAACTCATCGACTTGCCGCGTTGCGGTATTAAAAAACCGTGGCTTAATTTTGCTTACATCTGCTTTCATTTTTCACCTCTTTTGAATTTATCGTATTTTTCTACTCTCAAAAATCGCCTTTGGTCAAGCGTAATAAAGGCTTTACCTTGACATCGGGAAAGCAAAAATATATTTTTTCAAGCTATACTTAAATACAAAGGCGAAATTAAGGAAAAACAAAATGGCAGAAGTAAGCAAAGTCTCGGACTATTTAGCAGCGGCAAAATCATTTGAAAAGAAGTGGAGCGATAAGTGGGCAAAGGAGAATCCTTTTAAGACCTTGGGACCAAAGGATAAAGACTTTGATTCCACCAAGCCGAAAAAGGTTATCTTGGACTTTTTCCCCTATCCCAGCGGCGCGGGTTTGCACATCGGACATCCTTTGGGCTACACGGCGACGGATATAATCTCGCGCGCCTATCGTATGCAAGGGTATAATGTTCTGCACTCCATGGGCTTTGATTCTTTTGGCTTACCTGCCGAACAATACGCCATTCAAACCGGACGCCAACCTGCCGAAACCACGGACGAGAATATCAAAGTTTTCACTCGCCAACTGCGCGCTCTCGGTTACGACCACGACGAGACGGCACGTTTTGAAAGCTCCAAGCCCGACTATTACAGGTGGACTCAGTGGCTGTTTTTAAAGTTCTTTAACTCCTATTATAACCGTTTTGAAGTGTGGCAGGACAAGCTCGGCAGCGAAGTCATCGGCAGAGCCAAGCCGATAGAGGACCTGCGCGAAAAGCTCCAATCGGGCAAGTGGAAAAAAGACCAATTCGGCGAAGTAGGTCCCGCCGGCAACCGCTACCATATTGATGTCAAAAAATCCGAAATAGAGGATTTGGTGGACGCTGCCCGTTTAGCGGTAATAAAGAATGTCGATGTTAACTGGTGCCCCATGCTCGGCACGGTGCTTGCGAACGAGGAAGTCACACCCGAAGGTAAATCCGAGCGCGGCGACTATCCCGTTTACAAAAAGCCGTTAAAGCAGTGGGTGCTTAAGATAACCGCCTATGCCGACCGCCTTTACGACGACTTAAAATTACTTGATTGGCCAAAGGGCGTTATGGAAATGCAGAAGGAATGGATAGGTCCTTCCGAAGGCGCGCTTGTCTCTTTCAAAACTGCGGACGGTGCGAAGCTCAATGTTTACACGACTCGCCCCGACACTTTGCCGGGCGTGACTTTTGTTGCCGTCGCCCCCGAGCACCCGCTGGCGGTAAAATACGCCGGCGAAGCGGTAAAGAAAATGGTATCGCTGGCGCGCAATCACGCTTACGAGGATAAGACCACTCACCAGGGCATCTTTACGGGGCAGTATGTCACGCACCCGCTTACGGGCAAAAAGATTCCCGTTTGGGTCGGCGATTATGTCTTGTCGGGCTATGGCGAAGGCGCGGTAATGGGCGTTCCCTCGCACGATACGCGCGATTTTGACTTCGCGAAAAAGTATGATATCCCCATCATTCCCGTTCTTATGCCGAGCGACGAGTGGCTTGACGCCAACGCGCCAAAGGGCAAAGAATACGCGCCGGGCAAGGACCTTCGCGCCCTTTACATAAAGGATTGCGCCAAGTTCGGCACTGCTTTTACCGACGACGGCATTATGCTTGAAGGGCTGGAAGGCGCCGAGGATTTAGGCGGCCTTGATAACCGCACCGCCATAAGGAAAATCTGCGAAAAGCTGGAAGCATTGGGCGCGGGCGCGGCAAAGAAAACCTACCGCATTCGCGATTGGCTTTTCTCGCGCCAACGCTACTGGGGCGAGCCGTTCCCGATTGTCTATGACGACTCGGGCAAAGCGTATCCCGTATCCGAGGCGGATTTACCCATAACCCTGCCCGAAGTTACGGACTTTAAGCCGGTTACCAGTGACGATAAGGACGCCGATCCCGTAACTCCCTTGGGACGCGTTACCGATTGGCTCAAGGTAAAAGGCACGATTCTGCCGGACGGCAGCGTTAAACTTGGTGAAGGCAAAGACGCCAAGACCTTTTCCCGCGACACGAACACCATGCCGAACTGGGCAGGCTCTTGCTGGTATTACATGCGCTACTTCTCGCCTAATTACGATGGCGGCTTTGTTGACGAGGCCGCGGAAAAATACTGGTCGGGCGAGCGTTTCGGAGCTAAAGGCTCGGTCGACTTATATGTCGGCGGCACGGAGCACGCCGTTTTGCACCTGCTTTATGCCCGCTTCTGGCACAAAGTCTTTTATGACTTGGGATTGGTATCCACTCCCGAGCCGTTTTATAAGCTGTTTAACCAAGGCATGATAACCGCGGACGCCTATTCCGACTCGCGCGGCTTTTATGTTGAAGTGGACAAGGTAGAAGAAAGGGAAGAGGGCGGCGTTCGCACCGCTTACAATAAGGAAACTGGCGAAAAGCTGACCATTAACCCCGGCAAAATGGGTAAGCGTTACAAAAACGGCGTATGTCCCGAAGATGTGTGCAACCGCCATTCGGTTGACGCTTTCCGCTGCCACATGATGTTCTTGGGGCCTTTGGAAGCGACTTCACCTTGGCGCGAAACCACTATCGTGGGACAGGAAAGATTCATCGCAAGCGTTTGGGCGCTGGCGCACAGGAAGGACTTGGATACTTCCGACGCTCCCGCAAACAAAGACATTGAACGCCTTGTCCACTCTACCATAAAGGAAGTAACCGAAGACATCAAAAACATAAGGCTTAACACGGGCATAAGCGCACTTATGGTGCTGACCAACGCTCTTGCCGCCGAGGCAAAGCCGAAGAAGGAACATGTCGAGATTTTGCTAAGGCTCATGCAGCCCTACACGCCTTTTATGGTTGAGGAAATCTATAGCGAGGGCAAGAACTTCAAACTTCCTGCCGGCGTCAAATCCGCCGCTTTCCTTGCTTGGCCGCAGTATGACGAGGAGAAATTACAAGCCGATGAGGTAACTTTGGTCGTGCAAATCAACGGCAAAAAGCGCGCCGAGCTTATCGTCCCCGCTACCGCCACCGATAAGGAAATTGAAGCCGCCGCCATGGATAACGAGACGGTAAAGCGTCACTTGGAAGGCAAGGAAATCCGCCGCCTTCTCCACATTCCCAACAAGACCTGCAAGGTGCTGGGCATAGTGGTCGGGTAAAAGCGGATAAAAGCGGGTAAAAGCGGATAAAGGCTACTTTTTATTTTTTCCTAAAGGCTTCGCCGATTTTCTTATCGGTAGTCCATTGGCTAAGGGAGTAAACCGCCCATAAAGCCGCGGGGAGCCACCCGATAAGGGTGATTTGCAATAGCAGGCACACAATCCCCGCTATCGGACGCCCGATGGTAAAAAACACTAAAAACGGCAGGAAAATCGCAATAAGTAACCTCATTTTTCATCCTTTCATTAAAAAGCAAAAACAAAAACAAACAACAAATAAACTATATCAAACCCATTTTACACATATTTAAACTGGATTTTAAAGTCTATATCCGCTCGCAAAGAGTTTTTAACGGGGCAAGAGTTAGCCGCAGCTTCAATCAGCTTCCTATCATTTTCGGAAAGCAGATTCGACCCCGCCACCGTAACCGTCGCCTTTATCCCGACCAGCTTATGCGCCGGCTTTTCCTGCATCTTTTTCTCCAAGTAGCAAGAAATGTTTCTGGTATTAAGCGGCACCCGCCCCTCTACACTGTTGGAAATGTTGCTGACCATGCACGAACCCAGCGACATAACCAGCAAATCCATAGGGGTAGGATATTCTATGGTTCGCACACTTGTAATTACAATGTATTTACTTTCATCAAGAAAACTATCACAGAAAAGTTCCCCGTTATGCCTAATATTTACGCCCATTTTCATCTCCTTTTCTACATAAAATTATAAGGGTCAACATCAACCTCTACTTTTATACTAGAGGATATTTTTATTTTTGTCAGCCACTCCTTTATGATAGCCGAAAGGGCCACTTTTTTAGGGGCTTTTACCAGAAGGCGGAAGCGATATTTCCCTTTAAGCAAGGCAATAGGTGCGGGCGCCGGCCCCAACACTTCCACCTCGAAAGAAGGCGGAGGAGCGCATTTTGCAAGGCCTCGTGCCGCTTTTAGCGCCGCCGCTTCGTTCCCGCCGCTGATAATCAAGGCTGCCATTTTCCCAAAGGGCGGATACATAAGCATTTCGCGCATTTCGCACTCTGCCGCCATAAAAGCTTCCTCGCTGCCGGAGACCAAAGCCTTTAACACCCCGTTATCGGGCAGATAAGTCTGCAAAAAGGCGGCTCCTTCCTTGCCTTCGCGTCCTGCGCGCCCCGCGACTTGGTTCATGAGTTGAAAGGTGCGCTCGCCCGCTCGCATATCTCCGCCGGCAAGCCCTAAATCCGCATCAATCACGCCGATAAGGGTAAGCAGAGGGAAGTGGTGCCCTTTGGTAAGCACTTGTGTTCCGACGATAATATCAACCTCGTGCGCACATATCCTGTCCAGCACCTCTGCCGCTTTTTTAGCCGAGCCGAGCGTGTCGCTGGTAACCATGACCGCCCGCGCCGAAGGAAAGCGAAGCCTCACTTCCTCAAACACCCGCTCGGCACCGGGACCGCACGACACAAGGCTTTCCTCGGCCTTGCAAGCGGGACATACCGACGGTATAGGCATAGAGGCATTGCAATGGTGACAGAGCATGCGCCCGCTTTGCCGATGCTCCACCATCCACGCCGAGCAGTTAGGACAAGTAATCCTATGCCCGCACGCCCGACACAGCATCAGCGGCGCATACCCGCGCCGATTAAGGAACAGCAGCACTTGCTCGCCGCGCTTTAAAGTTTTGGTTATTTCATGCGCCAGCGAAGGCGAAATCCACGAAGGCCGCCCACCCTCAAGTTTTTCCATTTCCTCTGCCCGCATATCGATAAGGGCAAGCGCTGGCATTTTCGCCCCGAACGCCCGCTCGGACAGCACGACTTCGCCATAGCGCCCCGCGCGGACATTGGCAAGCGTTTCCAAAGAAGGCGTAGCGGAAGAAAGGATAATCGGCACTTTCTCTATAGACGCGCGCAAAACCGCCATATCGCGAGCTTGATAGACCACCCCGTCCTCTTGCTTAAAGGAAGCGTCATGCTCCTCATCAACCACAATAAGGGCAAGATTCTTAAACGGCAGGAAAAGTCCAGACCGCGCGCCGACCAGCACCTTTGCCCGCCCGTCATTGACCGCCTGCCAAGTCTGCCGCCGCACCGCCGGCGTTAAATCCGAATGCCAAAGGGCAGGTTCTACTCCGAAGCGGCGTTTGAACCGCTCAAGCCATTGCGTGGTGAGCATAATTTCGGGAAGCAAGACCAACACCTGCCCCCCGCCCGCAAGCGCCTTTTCCAAAGGCTCAAAGTAAACCTCGGTCTTGCCCGAGCCGGTAAGCCCTTTGAGCAACGTGGCAGAATACCCGCCGCCTACCTTTGCCGCAAGCGCCGCCGCTGCCTTTTCTTGCGAAGGCGTAAGAGCGACCCTGCCTTGTCCGCTAAGCTTCGGCAAAGCAAAGTCAAAGACGCGCGACGCCTTTGTCACTCGCACTTTTTTAAAGGCGTCGGGCACGCTCATTGCCATTTTAAGCACCGCTCCGAACGGCGCGACATTATAATCCGCCACTTTGCGCAAGAATCGTAGCATAGCGGGAGAAAAGACCCCTTCCGCCACCTTTCCCGAAAGGCTTTTAAGCCGCGCCTCGGGCACTTCGGATTTGTCCGCAATATCCACCACCACGCCCAGCACCGACTCGCGGCGAAACGGCACGGACACTATATCGCCCACCGTCACGGACATTCCGTCCGGGACCTTGTAGTCGTAGGCGTCAAGAAGGGGTAGCGGCAGCGCGACAACAGCTATATTTTTCTTTGTTTTAAGCATAAAAGGACTATACAATACAAAAAATCATAAAGGAATAACGATTTGCCGAAGGAAAACTTGCCCATAGCTCCGAACATAGTGTTCACCGCCAAGCCCGACCTTATAAAGACGCTGGGCGAATGGCTTACTTTCCTTAAATCAACCAAGCGCTTCAGCATAAATACGGTCCAGTCCTATGGCTTTGACATGGCGGCTTTTTTGAGCTTTTACAAAAGATATAAAGGCGCCGAGCCGGGGCTGAGTGACCTTTTGGTAATGGATATCCACGACTTTCGCTCTTTCCTGTCCGACCGCACCGAGGAAGGGCTTTCTCGCACTTCGCTCGCACGGGAAATGTCCACCCTTCGCAACTTTTTCCGCTGGCTGGATAGGTCGGGCAAGGGTAAGAATAAGGCTATCTCTGCCGTCCGCTCGCCTAAAATCCCGCGCTTTATTCCTAAGCCCATACCGGAAGGCGAGGCCATAAAAACCATAACCTCTGCCGCCGAGCTATACGACGAGCCGTGGCTGGGCAAAAGGGACGCCGCCTTATTCGCGCTTTTATACGGGTGCGGCTTGCGTCTGTCCGAGGCGCTTAATATGAATATCGGCGACATTCCCGCGGGCGAGGAAATGACCATCACCGGTAAAGGCCGAAAACAACGAATTGTTCCCGTCCTACCGTTTGTAAAGGAGCTTATAAATGATTATCTTGCGACCTATCCCATCCGCCCGATAGCGGACAAAATGCCCCTGTTCATCGGCAAAGGGAAAGGGCGGCTTAATCCCGGTGTCGTCCAGCGCCAAATGCGAAGGCTGCGCGGCTATTTAGGGTTGCCGGAAAGCGCCACTCCGCACTCGCTGCGCCATAGCTTCGCCACGCACTTACTATCCGCAGGCGGCGATTTAAGGACGATACAGGAGCTTTTAGGGCATGCCTCGCTTTCCACCACACAAAGATACACCGAGGTCGACTCCGAGCGTTTAAGCAAGGTTTATAACGCCGCCCACCCGAGAGCAAAAAGGTTTAAGGGCTAAAGTTGGTTTATAAGCTTATCAACTAACCTTAACCCGTAACCCTTAAACCTACTTAAATGTCCACACCAGATTGTTAGCGTTTTCGCTGGCACAAGCGTTGTTAGCGTCAGACACCGTGGGCTTTATCCGCACATTATCGCTAAGCCCGTTCACAATGGTGCCACCCACTGCCAAGCTTTCAAAAATGGCACTTTCGCCCCAATTTACTTGGGCAAGCTTGATACAAGCAGCCTTTTCCACATTGTTAAGGAAAATCTGGTAGCGAGAGCTGTCGCCCGTCTTTTGCGCTATTTTCCAAGAATCGCCGACCGGCGCCGCCACGCAAGCTTCATCTCCGGTTTTGGTAGAATCATAATACTCGGCGGAAAGGTAGCCCAAATCGCCCAGCTTTTTACAAGAAATGTCGGCAAAATCATCACTGTAAAGTCCCTTTACCTGAGTTGATATAAGCTGGATCATGTCGGTGGCTTTGTTGACCTTATGGCTTTTCATCGCGACCGAGTATCCCGCAATACCGCCGGCGGACAGCACGCCGACAATCGCCAGCACGCCCAGCATTTCAATCATCGACCGACCGTTTTGATTTTGTCCTAGCATAGTCCTTCCCTCCTATATCTTTCCTTAAATCCTAAACCGTAAACCTTAACCCGTAACCCTACTTAAATGTCCATATCATCGAGCTGCCTTGCTTGCATTGTTCGACCACTGTTTCCACGGGCGGCGCAATCGCAGGGCTGGAAACCAAAACCTCCGCACCTTCCGTCCCGACCTTTAAATTAACAAACGTGCCGGAATCGCCCCAATACACCCGCGCAAGCTTAGTGCAAGGCGCAATCTCCACGCCTTTTAAAGCGATGGTGTAAAACTTCTGCGAAGGCGAGGTAATCGTCCATTCCGTCCCTACGGGCGGATTCTGACAAGCCCCGCTACCGGAAACATATCTTTCGTCCAGCACTCCGATGCTTTTTAGGACGGCGCAGTTAAGGCCGGTGTATTTTTCGTTAAAAGTCGTGCGTATCTGCACCGAAGTCTTTTGAATCAGGTCCAAAGCTTCATTAGAGTGAAAGGATTGCATGGCGACGGTATATCCGCCGATAGCGCCCACGGACAGCACGCCGATGATGGCAAGCACGCCCAGCATCTCAATCATTGATCGCCCGTTTTGATTATTCTTGTTTACCATCATTGAACACATAGAAAGACCTCTGTCTTGAACATAAGACAGATTATAGCACAAAAATTCTTAATAACATATAAATAAAAAGACAGGCGAGGAATGACCCCGCCTGCCTCTATTTTAAATAATCAAACGACTATTTGAAAACGAATTCCATTGCCGCATCTTCAGCTGCCGGAGAGCAAGCCGTAGAAGCATTTGCATCTGCGATAGAGAAAGGCAATTCAGCCTTTGTCTTAGTCGTTGTTCCTGCTTTAATGCTTACGATATCGGAACCCCAGTTAGCGGTTGCAAGCTTGATGCAAGCGGATTTTTCAACATCATTCAAAACGATTTTGAAAGCATCGCTTTCATTGCCTTCGCCACCGGCGCCGCCTTCAATAGTCATAACAAACGGAGAATCACCGGTAGTAATACCGACCTTACCAAGGTTTGTCTCGTTGATAACGGTATTACCCGCGGGATAAACGCCGTTAAAGACGGTCTTCATCTGGGTAGAAACCATTTGCACGACTTCGGAAGCCTTGTTAGCTTTGTAGTTCTTCATCGCCATGGAGTAACCTGCGATACCACCGGCGGAAAGAACGCCGATGATGGCAAGAACGCCAAGCATTTCGATCATTGAACGACCGGATTGCGTATTCTTTAACATTTGAACTAACTCCTAATTAAAAACCTAACAATAACCGAGCTCTGAACTAGTCGAAAGTCCAAACAACGGTGTTGTCATCAGCATTACCACAGGAAGTAAGCGCATCTGCCATGTTTGCGACAGCGTTACCGCCGACTTCTACGGTTGCACCACCCCAGTTAGCAGCGCTGAGCTTGATACAAGCGGATTGCTCAACATTAAGCATTGTAAGAGTAAAGTGCTTAACATCATTGTCCACTTCAGCAACGGTAATGTTTCCGAAAGGCGATGTGAAGTCAGAGCCGAGAGCGGTCATATCATTTGCGCTGATGTTGGTATAGTTACCATTGTAGATGGTTTTGGCTTGAGTAGAAAGCATTTGAATAACTTCCATTGCCTTGTTAGCTTTGTAGTTTTTCATAGCCATAGAGTAACCTGCGATACCACCGGCAGAAAGAACACCAATAATAGCAAGAACACCAAGCATTTCGATCATTGAACGACCGGATTGTGTATTTTTTAACATCGTATATTAACTCCTAATAAAAAATTTCTCCGAAATAACACGAATGTGTTATGAAAGCGAACCTAACAACAAAAGATTAACAACTAATAAACAAGGTTGCAAATAATTTTTAAGGGCTCTTTAAAAAACAAACAAAAAAGAGCCGAAGCGTTCAAAAATCGCACCGGTGAGGGTAAAGAAAGGCGCGGGGAAAGGGGGCAGAAAAGCAGAAAAGGGGCAAAATGCCCCTAATCATAAGGAATACCGCCGCTTATCCGATGGCTCTGGCGATTTGATCCTGCATATCAAAGGTGCCCATAACGACCCAGCCGACGACGGCGATAACCGCCAAAATCGCCACGGTATTAAGGACCGCCGCACGCTTTTCAATCTGATCCAAGCTCTGTTCAAGCCAATCGTTCGCCATTTTGTTAAGCGCTTCTTGGAAGTTGTCGAGCTCGGAATAAATACGCAAGTCACCGATAATTTCCTTATCGGGGAAGCCGTAGCGGGTTTTAAGCAGCGCCTCACCGATGTTGTCACCGTTGTTAATGAATACCAAGGCCTTATCTATGCGTTCCAGAAGATAGGGATTAGAATCCGCTCTTAAGGCGCGCATAGCCTTTGACACGGGCGTTCCCGCCTTTACCAAAGCGGCAAAGGTAAGCAGCCAGCTTACACCCACATACACGCGGTAAAGCGACCAAGGCGGATACTTATCAAACCAAGCCCTTGTGATGCCTTTCCACCTCGGCAGAGTAATGTAAATGGTAAAGAATATCGTAGGCAGGAATAAGAACGCCGGCAACCAGTTCTCGGTCACCCAGTTCGACAGCGCAATCAAATCGCCGCTCATTCCCGTCCAGCGGATATTAGGCGCCGCGTCAACCATAGGCGGCACCAGATACGCACCCACGCCGTAAATAATAAGCACGGTCATAAGCGACAAGAACGCGGGATAAAGCACGGCATTGATAATGGGACCGGTCATTTTTGCCGCACCTTCGGTCACTTTGATAAGGTTTTCCAGGGCTTCGTCCAAGTCAGACACATCGCCCGTTGACAGCATCAGGCACTCACGCGAAGGAGCCCACCCGCGCACTGCGGCGGAAAAAGTTTCACCGTTGCCAAGAGCTCTTGACCACGCCATAACCGCGACCGCCAAAGGATTGCTTGCATCTTTGCCGCCGTCGGACAGAATCTCATACATACGATCCAAGGAATCCATAAGCGAGAAGCGGTTGCGGATAAGCGACATCATCTTGCGGTAAATCCTAAGGCGCCCTTGATTATTCATTCTGCACCGCACTTTAGCATACGCTTCAAACAACCTGCCGAAGAAGGTCTCGTTGCCCCCCGTCGGCATTCTTGTGTTTTGCTCGGGCTCTTCAAGTATGCTTTCCGCCATGGCAGAGTTGGCAACATCGCTCGCCTTATTATCCGTGGCGATATTAGGATTTTGCTTAAAACGTCTTCTCATATCCCAAAACTCCCTGTTAAAAAGCCTTAACCCTTAACCCTTAAACTTTAACCCTTAACCCCGCCTAATACACGGCCTTTTCGTCCAAAAGTCCGCACCATCTTTCTATTTCTTCAACATCAATATCACCGATGAGCATTTTTTCCAAAGCATTTTCTTTTAGCGTGCGTCCGCCGAGTTCGGTAGTCCAGTAATCCGTGGCTTTTTTGGTTTCGTTGTTAATCAGAAGCTCCAAGAGTTTGGCGTCGGGGATAACCATTTCACCCACTGCCGTTCTGCCTTTCACCCCTTTGTGGTTACAGAAGGAACAGCCCGGACCGCGTAAGAAGGCTTGCGACAAGCCGAACTCGTCAAACGCCTTGTAAAGACGCTTTACTGCGGGGTGATTAGGTTGCTCTATCGCCGGAATACGGCAGTAAGGGCAAAGCTTACGGAACAATCTTTGCGCCACCATACCCTTGATGATGCCGGGGTCTTGCAGCTTAAAAGGCTCCATTCCCATATCGCGAAGACGCATTAAAACCGCAGGCGCCGAGTTGGCGTGAAGCGTCGTCCACACGGCGTGACCGGAAAGCGCGCCTTTAAACGCCAGCTGCGCCGCCGCCAGCGTTCGGATTTCGCCTATCATCAGCACATCGGGGTCGGAACGCAGGGTAGCTGCCAAGGCCTTAGTGAACTCAATATCTTTTTCCGCATCGGTGGGAGCGTTGGTAACGGGCATTTGCCGCGCGCCCGGAATGGGATATTCGGGAGGATCTTCCACCGTTAAAAGGTTCGACTCGTAGTTTCTTTCTTCCAAGAGCCTTATCATATTGCGCTGCAAGGTCGTAGACTTGCCCGAGCCCGTAGGTCCGGAAATAATAATCATACCCGTAGGCACCGAGCGCAAACGGAAGAAAATCTCTTCATCGCGCTCGCTGTAACCGAGAGCGGCAAGGGAATTCGCCTCGGACCCTTCGTCCGAATACAAAAGCCGCATAACCAGATAGCGACTGCCGAACGCGATAGGGTTAAATTGCAAACGAATACCCAGCACATTTTTGGGAAGGAGCAATTTGCCCTTTGACCCGCGCAGGGGGGTAGTGCCGAGCTTTTGCGCCGCTTGATACTCGCTTTGCGCATAGTTAGCATCGGAAATATCTGCCGAGGAGAACGCCGCTCTCACAAACGACTCGCCCCAGTCTTTAGAGTATTCAATCTCGGTTTGCATTAAGCCGTTAAGGCGGAACATGACCGTAGTTTTGTCGGCGACGACCACATGCACATCAGACACTCTGATTGCGGCGGCGCGGGCGATAATCGTGACGAAGTCCTTTTGCATTTGCAACTGGTCATCGCTGTCCGCCGAACCGATGGAATAAGAAGTATTAAGCGCTTTTTCATAAATGGCGGTAATGAGCTCTTGCGGGATATACTCGGGCTTTCCCACCTGCAAGCGCCGCTTGCGAGCCAGCACCTCAAAGCTCAACACACGCCCGTCGAACTTATGCGCTTCGGAAACCAAAAACCGCCCGTTGGAGAAAAGCGCAAGCAAAGAGCGCTGGTCCTCTTTTATGGGGAAGGAGCCGTTCGGAGCCGTGACGCAAGTCACCCCTTCAACGAACAAACTGCGCATAAGCGCATCAACTTTTGCCGCGGATATCTGCCCACCGCTTGCCGGAGCTGCCCCGGCTGTCGCCGCACCCGCACCGCCGGGCGCAGGAGTAACGGGAGAGGCAGGAGTAACGGGAGAGGCAGGAGTAACGGGAGAGGCAGGAGTAACGGCAGGGGTAACTGGAGAGGCAGGGGTAACGGCAGGAGTAACCGGCGCCGTGCCGCTTTTTTGCGCATCCGCCCCCGCGCCTGCGCCTGCACCGACCTTTGCACTTTCCGCACCGACCTTTGCGCCGGAGCTCGCACCGTCTCCCGCACTTTGCGGAGTTCTTATGACATCAGGCTTAACGGCTTTTTGAGAGGAATCAGGCGCAACCGCGACATCTGATGATTTGTTTTTATCATCAGCCTCGGACTGATTTTTGACCTCTTTCGCACTCATTCATACACACTTCCACGACACTTTTAAAAAGCTTTGTTAGCAAAGCACAACACTCACCACACTCGGCACCTAGGGCATAATTCCGGGGCCGGAGCTTCTGACCGAACCGCCCGAGCGAGGAAGCGCTGCCCCTCTGGTTCCCGTGCTTTCCGTAAAGAGCAGGAATTCGGACTCTTTGCCTCTGGTTACTTCAACCGAAGTAGTGGTTATTTTGGAAACTTTGTATCCGTTTTTCAAAGGATGCCCGACGGTAACATTGAAGCTGCCCCTGTCCGATTGCAAGACCGCGGCAAGTTCGCCGTTAATACCTTTTACTTCGTTGACCGTGTATAAGGTGGTTATCTCTTGCTCTTCAACATTGGGCTTCTTGATGCTTGCGCCAAGCCTTTCCTCTTCTCTTTTCCGTGCAAGCTCCTCTTGCTCCATTTCCCACTTTACGCGGTCACGAGAGATTTGCTCGCGTCTTTCCATTTCGTCCATTTGATTTTTGCGAAGATCCGCCTTTGCCTTTTCAATATCGGAAAGGAGCCTTTCCCTCTTTGCTTTCAAGGTTAAAAGGGCCGTTTCGCGCTCAATCGCCGCCATTTCTTTGAAGATGTCATCATCAACTCCGCCCAGTATCTGCTCGGAAGGCATGGCAGCATCTTTGCCGCCGATTGCCGCAGGTTGCGCCGTGCCGAAAATGTCCAGCTCGTCAAAGGATACTGTCGCCGTCTCGGGCGCAGGGACCGCAGGAGCCGCAGGCGCTGCATTTGCCGCATTCGCAGCTGCATCTGACGCCGGATCTGTCATGGCAGGGGCCGCTCCACCGAGCGTCGCATCCGGCACTATATCCGCCGGTATAACCGCGTCAAAAGCCGCCGGCTGAGGCATTCCCGATACACCCGCATCTTGAGCGTAAACGACACTTGCTCCGCAAGTCAAAACCAGCGTCGCAAAAACTATTTTTGCTTCAATTTTTCTTACCATAGATACGTCCCTCATATTTCCAATTGTTACTAGCGGTATTATAAACCAAACCTGTCAGTTCCAAAGCGCCGAACTTGTCAAAAAAGTGATTCCACTCCGACACGGGCAACGCTGACGAAAATCCGAAATTAACATAAGAAAAGCCTTCCGCGCCATCACCGAGAGCGGCCTTCGCCTCGGGTTTTAACTCGGTCACGCTAAGTTGCACCGGTATGTTCACGGCTTGGAAAATATCCGTAAGGTCGTCGGTTATCTCTTGCGTTGTCAAAGTAGGCGCCGACGCCGCTTTTCTTAAGTTGTTAAACTGTATAGTTCCGGTTGCCGAGCGTCCGCCCGCCGCGACCGTATAGTGCAAGCCGTCAATGTTATACCGCTTCATTCCGGTCATAAAGTTGCCGACCCTGCCCCATTGCATGGTCCAGCCGGTGGAAAGTCCGGTGAGCTGGCACTTGACATCGCCCATCACCCACCCCGGCACCGTAGCCGCCACCAAAAGCGCGGTTGAATCCGAGCACGCCTTTATAAACTCGCTGGGGACAACCAAGTCCTCCCACGGCATAGGCACTTTAACTTCCTTAGGCGCCTCCACCACGGGCTTTACCACCGGAGGCGGAGCTATAACTTCTCTTATGACTTCCGAGCTTCCGAACATATAGGATAAAAGCGAGAAAGCGCCCCAGCCGATTAAGACCACCGCGGCAACCAGTATTGATACCGTCTTAATGCTGAGCTCTTTTTTAAGCTTCAAAAGCTTTACTTTGGGAGCCTTGGCAAACACTTCATCAAGGCTTCTTTCCTCGGTGCCGTCAATCTGCCACGAAGCGGGAGCGACACGCCGTCCCCAATCAGGCACCGCCATCATTGATACAAAGTTGCGCTTGGCATCGTCCTCGTTAAGGTAAAGCATATCCTCTTCGGACAAAATCAAGTCGTTACGCACGGCAATAAACCACCAGCCCTCGGGGACTTTAAACACCGACACCGAAGAAGGAACATCGGAAAAAGCCTCAACCAAAGAAAGCGCCGCAACCGGCATTCCCGCGCGATGTCCTTCCGAGGAAATGCCAAGGCCGTATTGCGGCATTCCCGAAGGACGAATTACATATAAGTCCGCATTGTCCAAGACATTTTCGGCTGTTTCGCGCACTTCCGGCAAAGGATTGTCGGGGTTTTGCAAAGGCTGCCAGAAAATGCTGGTCGCATACACCGTCCCGTTGACGGTAATCGTAGCGCCCCAAGGATCTTCCTCTTCACCCTCTGCCGCCACTTTTTCGGGCGCGGGATAATTCGGACCGGAATCCTCGCTTTCCAAAGGAGGATTGGCACTGGGCGCCGTGATATCAACGGGCGTTTGCGCCGCCATAGGATCATTGACTTGAGCTTGCTGAGCAGTGGCATCAGCCTGCGGAGCATTCCCGCCGAACAAGGCAGAAGGCTCATCGGAGAAAGAAACCTCGGCAGGAGCGGGAGCTGCCCCCGCGTCTTCCGGCAGAGCTTCGGGTATGTCCTCTATCGGGCGAACCTCGGCCACCCCGGCATCCTCAGCTAAAGGAGCCGCGGATACAGGCGCCAAATCTTCGGGAGCCGCCTCAACCGGCGCAACTTCAACCGGCGCTGCCTCCGCCTCTGCGGGCGCCACAGGAGCCACCGGAGCCTGCCCGCCAACCCCCTGATTATCGGGAGCCTCAATGCCGTTCATTTCTTCATCCAAAGTCATTGCTCAATCTCTATATATCGTTAACTCTCGTTTCCGGTGACAAAGGCGATACCAACACTTCAGGAGTTATAAGTATAACCAACACGGACCTTTCCATCTCCGAGGCGCGTTTTCCGCCAAGCCAGATGAAGTCGGCAGAACCGGTGCCTTCCTTGTCCAGCTTATCCCTTGTCTCTTCAAAGCCGGTAACCACCAAAGTTGAACCCGAGCGCATAATCAGCTCTTGCGTAAAGCCGCGAGTGGCGGTCTTGGGAAGGGAGAGGGTATCCCCGCCCGAACCCGGCAGAACATAATCCACCATCTCGTCAAGAGTGTTAAGCGTCATCGAGAACATCAAAAGCAATCTGCCGTGGTCCAATATCCTTGGCAAAACATCCATATTGAAGCCGGTATTAAGCGTTTCCGTCTCGGTCGAGTAGGTCACCACGCCTTGTCCGTCCGTCGTCGTCTCCAACTTGGATATGTAATCCTGGTTTTTAGAAACTTGAACGGGAGCGACTTTGTTGTTCATCGTCGTAACCGTTGCGGTAGTCACAACCGCGACATCACCTTGGGTCGATAAGGCTTGAACAACCGCATCGACATCGACATGGTTTGTCGAGAAGGTGCCGGACAACACGCCGGAAAGTTTGGAAGCATCAAGCACCGTAGCACCTTGGAACGCAATGTTCTTCCACGAACCGAGGTTCTTAAAGGCGGCGTTCAGATCCAAACCGTAATTATGGTCTTTGTTAAGAGTAACCTGCAACACGCGCACCGTAATGGCAACCTGCCGTCCCAGCTTCTCGTTAATGTCGCGCACATACCTGCCGACCTTGACCAAAGTATCGGGAGGAGCGGTCACGGTAATTGTGCCGTTGGTAGAGGAAATCGACATTTTAGAGCTAGAAGGAATCATGTTTGAGATAGTTTCCTCTATCTGTTTCCAAGCTTCCAAAGTTACATCGCTGGAAATATCGGAAGTAGAGCTGCCGATACTTTCGCCTTTGCTACCGCCGCTGCCGCTGTTGGAAATAGCATTTTTGACCGAGCTTTCCACGGGCAGTGCGTAAACGGTAAACGAACGCGTTTCCATCTCATAGAAGTTGATGATACCGCGTTTGTATCTCCAATAAAGCCCGAAGCGGCTTGCGACCTGATCCAAAAGACCGGACAGCCGCCCGTGATAACTTACGGACATTGCGGTTTCCGCACCAAGGTTGCTTGTTCCGCCGTTATCCAAAAGCAAATCGTCTACGCGGACCAAAAGTCCCGTAAGACCGGTAATTTTCTTGGCAATTTCAAACAAACCGAGTTCCTGATTAGTAACCAAAGTCACGGCGTTTTCGGTTTCGAACCGCGCCGGCAAAGGCTCACCTTCGGATATTTTCGAGCTGGTATTGCCGAGCCAAATCTCGGACTTCGTCCTTACGGTATCAATAACCTCGGGAGTGTCGGGCAAAGCAGCTTTTTCAAGCATATTCGCCGCCATTACCGAAGCGTCTTCAATGTTATTTTCCGTCTCGGCTGTCAGTTCGGACAAAGAACAAGATGCCAGCAGCATCAAGGACGCCCCAAACGCGACTGTTTTACCCGTTTTCATACTAATCAGCATTCTCATCCTCCAAAGTTGTAATCAAAAGAACCTTGTTTCCTTTATAGAAAGTGGCAATCGGAGCAGGCCTTGCCCGCGCAAAAGTGCGAATAAGCGCCGAAGCTACATCCATATAGCGTCCTCTGAACACCGCGCCCGCCTCAAGTACATATTCTCTGTCACTTTTCCAAATAACCTTCCAACCGGCTCTGTCGCTCCAATCCATCAAAAGCGAACGAAGCGCCGCACCTTCGGGCGCAAGCCAATCTTCAACACCGGAAGCATCAACGACCTCGCCCATTTCCGCGCCGCGCATTAAAACCGCGGTTTCATCGCTCTTTATCCCCGCGGGGGTAAGCACTGAAGTGCTCGCAGGGGTAAGCAATTGCTTCTTATCTTCCTGGGCACTAAAAGTCGTAACATCGTCGTAAGTTCTGGCAATTTCTTGGCGGTGACTTATATCAGCACCGACAAAGCGATAGTCTTCTTCGCAACCGTCACTGCCGGCTTTTTTCATGAAATCGGCGTCATCGGCAGGCATGGACGAAGCAATATCTTCGGCAGAGTTGCCATATCGTGCGGGCATAGCGTTATAAGGCGCCCTTTCCACCCACGCGCCGCCGCCCATAGGAGCGTCAAAGGCCTGCTCGGGGATAGGAGCACCCCGCGGTATCAACAAAGGTGCCGGCGGCAATCCGTCCCTTTCCTCAATTACGACGAACGTTTCCTCGGTCACATCGTAAGACCCCGTGCTCTCAAACCACGAGGAGCAAGCGGATAAACCAAGGGTGCTGGCAACCAGACCCGATACTAACAAAACTTTATGTCTTTCAAAGCCGAACATTAAGACTCTCCGAACAAATACGCCCTTTTTAATAGCCCAAAAGAGCAAGTTTAACAAAACCAAGACCCCTTTTTCCAAAAGGGAAGGCAGGTACATACTGCCCCTTCTATCAAAACTTCCTTTACAAATCCTTTACAAAAACAATAAATCTTGAAGCAAAGGAAAAGTGAATCAAGTACTTGTCTTTCTAGAAGCTCCCTCCCATAGCATTCATACTTCCCTGCCCGCCGCTACTGCGTGAGGAAGAGAAAGTATTTACCGTCAACACATCATCATCGGCGCCGGACAGCGAAGGCTTAACATCTTCCGCATCAAATCCGTAACCGACCAACACATTGCGCACCAAGGCGAACCGCCGTGATTGCAACCGTAAGTTTTTGCCGCTCATGATTACTTCCGCCGCCTTACGCCCGTCAGCTACCGCCTTTGTGGCAAAGGATCTTAGCCACTTTACCGTATCGGCAGAAACATCGGACGAGCCTTTCTCAAAGGTAAGTCGAATTTGCGAAGGCGCCGCCGTGACTTTCTCCACTTTCTTGCCGCTGTGGCGCTTTGTGTATTGCGAAACGGCGTCGTCGAGCTTCTTTCCTTCGCCGCCTGCCGAAAGGATAGAGCCGAACCAATCCTTTACCGTATCAACGACATCTTTTTTATCGGAAGAAGCATCAGCCGAAACCGAAGCGGGCATCGGAGCAGGAGCTACACCGGCTTGCGGTGCAAAGTAACCTTGCGAGTAGGAAGTGGCATACTCATTTCCGTAAGCACCATAGCCATAGGTATTATAGGGAGTGTCATCATACCCGAAGCCGCTGCCAAATCCGCCATCCTCACCCGCGGGCCCCATAGTGTCCAAGGGTACCAGCAAGGGCTGGGAAGGAGCCGCCGTTGCCGCCTTGCCGCCGCTTATATTCATATCGGCGCTGAGAGTAATGGGAGCGGGGACATTGATAGCATAACCCGCACCGGTATCACCGAAAGGCGTAATGGCATTATTCCCCGCCACGGTATCGGCGGGAGCGCCTGCAGGCACCGGTGAGAAAGCCGGCGCAGAAACCGCAGGCGCAGGAGCAAAGTCGTAAGCAGGAACAGGCGCGGGCGCGGGTGCAGATGCAGGTGCAGGCACGGGTGCGGGCGTTGCCACAGCAGCCGGAGCCGTCGCCGGCGCCGCCGCGGGAAGGGCCCCGCCGTTCGTGCCGGCAAGCCAGTCGGGAGCAGCCGCTCCGCCTTCCGTTCCTTGTTTTAAAATATCCTCAAGCGTGGTATCGGCGGCATTAGCCTCGGCAACTATCCACCCCGAGGCTTCCTCACGGCTGTTCCACGCGTTATCAAAATTGCTATACATTTGCGATGCCGCCATGGTTTTGGGAGTGCGCATGGCGTCATCTGAAACTTTATCTGAAGAGGCAAGCGGCAAAACCTCGACCCCTTGCTCATTGCCGAGCGCCTCGCCATAAGTGGGATTAGCGCCAAGCGGCTTTTTCTCAAAAGCGAAATAGGCGTTAATGTCGCCCATCGCCACGGCTTTTTCTTCTTCGGAAAGAGTAATGGAAGGATCTATCCACGGCGACTTCATACTGCCGTATTTTTTGTAATCATTGGGAGAAGCGGGGCTTTTAAAAGTCTCAAAAGAATTATCCGCCACTGCCCGTGCGCTCGCTTCCGCGGGAGAGGGAGCATACAAAGGCTTATCCACCACGGCAACCTTTACCGTCTCTATAATGTCGCCTTCATCAACCGCGGCAAGCATATCGGAAGAATAATTGTCGTTGGCCGCACCTTGGTTTTCCAAGATAATAACCTCGGCGACCTGCTCAATCTGCGGCGCCGCTGCGGCGGGAGCAATTTCGGCAGCTTGATCTGCTTTTGCCACCTCGGCAACCTTTGCTCTAAGCTCATCTTCATTAACCCACGAGGTAAACACATCGGCCTTACTGTCGGCGTCGCCATCGTCTGCCTTGGCCGCGCCGGCAAGCGCTGCCGCACTTACAAGAAAAGTTGCCCCCAGCAAGCAAGCTTTAAAAGGCACCTTTCCCCCTACAATATAACTATTTCCTAACAAAAACACGCTCAACTTGCACTCCCCGATTTGCGTTTTCCGTTACTAATCCGAAACCGTGTCGGCCCAAAGGCTGCCACCGTAACCCTCGCAAAACCCCAATATATAGCGCTATACACAAGGTAATGCGAATTTGACTTACCTTATATACAAGATGAAGTAGAGAAGAAAGTAAAGAGTTTTTTTGTAAAAAAATGCATTTTTTTTAGTGCGATTCAGCCAAGATTCGGAAAAACTTAATTTTTTTTCGCGCATAAACCCTGCCGCCGAATTATGAAACTTTTTTTACAAAATGCCGTTTTGCCCCGAAGATGGCTTGTTTGCTTGGCTTTTTCTTCTCTTACTCTTTAAAATAAAAAGTTGTCGCCGCCCTTAAAATGCCGTATTCTTAAAACATGAGGCCGGGCAGGGGTTGCCCTGTCGCAACATAAAGGAGATTAAGATAAATGTTAGTCAAGTTTTTAAAAGTTTTTGCTATCGTGGCAGTTGTAATGCTTGCTGTGAGTGTTGATGCTTCCGCTCAAAACAACGCGGTTTTCGATGTTGTTATTAAAAAGGGCGTTGATCTGTTCACCGAAGTTCGTACCGTAGTATTCGTTATGGGCGGTTTCGGTTTGGTCGGCCTTGCGGTTGCGTCTATTTTCGGTCGCCCTATGTGGAAGTGGTTCGCCCTTCTTGCTTTGGGTTTGGTCGTAGTCGCAGTTGCTAATGCTATCATTAACTACTTTGCTTCGTCGGATGGTACTTCCTCGAACAACAGAATTAAGTTTAACGATACGCTTAACTAAAACACCATTAATACTTAAAAGGCCGTCGTTCCTTCGCGTTCGGCGGCTTTTTTTGTTTTGCCTTCTTTTCTTCTTTTAAAAAAGAGAATGTAACAGGGCAATTATTTTCCTATTTACTAAACCGAGTTAAGATTTTAATATGCAGAAAAGGCATAATGATTAATTAAGGAACGGACGACCCGCCATGAGAGAACCGGTATTAAAAGCAGTCGCAGCACCCAAAAAGTTCTTGTGGGCTCCGTTTGAATTAGGCGCCGCCAACATCGCTTTACAGCTCACCTTCATGGTTATGTATATAGGTATAGCGCAAAGCAACCCCATGTATTTCATACCTTCTATTCTCATCGGACATATCATCTTGGTGATTTACGGTGCCAAGGAACCTCATCTTGCCTCTTTACTAAAAGCTTTCGGTCGTTATCATCACATATCAAAGAATATGTATAGCAGCAAAGGAACGAAACTTGTCTCCTGAGTCATTTAACTTTTTTGATATTTTCGCATACGGGCTTACGACGAAGCAGTCCGTCGTCGCGGCTATCGGCATTATTGCTGCCGCCTCGTTTGCGCTTTTAAGCATCACCAAAATCGGCGAGAAGTTGCTGCCCAAGACAAAGGAATCAAGGGTTTGCGACTTCCTTCCGTTTAGCAAACTTTTGCCCGACGGCTCAACCATAAAGTGCAAAGACGGCTCGCTGGCAAGGGTGTTTAGGGTGCGCGGAGCCGACACGGCTTTTATTCTGCCGCGGCAAAGGGAATTGTTGCTTGACTCTCGTCAGCGATGGGTCGACTCGATGAGCGAGCTCAATGTCACCTGCCGCGTCGTCACGATAAGGGAGATGTTGCCATTAGAGGAAAAGGCTCCGCACCAGAACTCGCTTTTGCGAAGGATAGCCCTGCGCTGGACCGAGAACCTGGCAAGGGTTTACAGGAACGACCACTATGTCATTTTATCCATAAAGGACTATAAGGACGCCTTTCGCGATTTGGAGCAGGCGAGCCAGGCCTTAATCGCCACTTTGGACGAATACGATGTCAGCCTTATGTTTGAGACACCGGAAAGCGACGCCAAGTTAAGTCCGTTTATGCTTTTTGCGCGCATGTGCTCACCGCTTACCCGCCCGCTGCCCAAAGTCGGCAATGCGGAAGGCGAGGATTTGAACGCACTTTTAACTTCGGACTATGTTCATTTTACGGGTGAGAAGGGCGTTATAAAGTTCATCGCCGGCGAAAGGGAAAAGAAGTGCATAGTTATGGGCGTGCGTGCGTCCGGCGACTATATGGACGAGCAGATGATTTCCGACTTGCTTTCCATAGATGTTGAGCTGAACCTTATTCACAACATCAAGCCCATACCCAAGATGAAGGCGGTTGCATGGCTTATGAACCAGCGCCGTATGTCCATGACGACCTCGCTGTCCTCGGCGACCATGGATCAGTATACCGAAGCTCTGGAAGCTTTGGACGCCGCCGACGCTACCTATCAAACCTTATGCGAATACGCGATGACGATTTTTGTTTTTGGCGACACGGACGAGGAATTGGCGTTCGGGCAGGCCGAGGTTGAGCGCATTTGCCGCCTTTACAGCGTCACTCCCGTAAGAGAGGGCTGGGTGGTTGAAGCTTCCTTCTTCGCTCAATTCCCGACCTATGACATTTATCCCAGACCGTATAGCTACCTTTCGCGCGTGGTTGCCTGCGCCATTTGCTTTGAAAAGACTGCCGAGGGCAATACCAAGTCCGATTGGGGCCCCGGTGCCATTACGGTATTCAGGACTTACGGCGGCACCGCCTATAACTGGCAATTCCATGTAACCAGCGAGGCAAACGCCGTGGCTCACTGCGTCATTATCGGTCCCACGGGTCAAGGTAAAACGACTTTGCTAGCCTTTCTTGCGGGGCAGGCGATGCGCCACAAAGACCTGCATGTGTATTTCTTTGACAGGCACAGGGGTGTAGAGATTTTCACCCGCGCCATCGGTGGCGCTTACATTAACTTTGACGGGGACAAGGACGCCACCGCACTTAATCCTTTCTCGTGCGACGACAACCCCGAGAACCGCGCTTTCTTGCGTCGTTGGCTTCGTGCAATCACGATGGTTGACGATGCCCAAAGCGAAAAGGAAATAGGGCGCGCGGTCACTACCGCTTTTGAATACCTGCGCCCCGAGGAACGCACTTTAAAGAACCTGCACAAAAGCTGCTTCTCGCCCACCGGTGCCATGCGGCGCGAGCTTTTCCGTTGGGTAAACGATCAGCAATACGGGCTTATCTTCAACTCGACCAGTGATAATTTGGACTTGACGCAGAAGTTCATGGCGTTTGACTTCACCCATATATTTGAAGACGAAACGCTTGCCCCTGCGGTCATCAGCTACATCATGCACCGCATACAGGAATTGACGGGCAGAACCGGCGAACCCAGCCTCATCATGATAGATGAAACGGCGCCCATGTTAAAGCACCCGATGTTCCGTGATAACTTCATCGTCGGCTTACAGGAAGGACGAAAGAAGCGCCAGGCCTATCTTTGCGCCTTCCAGCAACCCAACATCATCGACAGCTTGGGCCTTGGCGAAGTCGTCCGCGGCCAGTGTCAGACGATTATCTTCTTCAGAAATCCCCAAGGTATGGAAGAGGATTACGAAAACTGGCGTTTAACTCCGCGCGAAAAAGACTTTATTTTCGGGCGTGAGTTCAAGGAATTAAGATACGCCATTTTGGTATCGCGTCCCGCCGTGGGAGAGTCCGTCATCTTAGATGTTGACCTTTCGGGCCTTGGTCCTTTCTTAAAGCTTTATTCTTCCGGCAGAAAGCACGTTTTGCTTGCCGAGCAACTTATCCGCGAATTCGGCCCTGATGCTTTTGTGGATAAGTATCTCGATGTCGCATAAAAATCCATTTTTAAAGTATCTGCTCGCGCTACTGCGGAGCTCGCAATCAGGTTTAAGGTTTAATAAAATGAGCTTATAAACTTATTCATTCCTCATTCCTCATTCCTCATTCCTCATTTCTCATTCCTCATTTCCTTGTCACTTTTTTGTCACAAAAAACAAGTTTACTTTTAGGCGGGAAAACCCTACAATTAACCATTAACTTCAAAGTGTTAAAATGGAGATTTGCGATGCCGCGTCACATTGTTAAAAAGTCACTTTTCCTCCTGTCATTCATAGTGCTTGCTTTCCCGTGCCAGACAAGATCTCAGGTGCTGGTTATAGACTCCGAGCTTAACTCTGCCGTTATGGAAAACAATCGCCTTACCCAAGAATTACTGGACCAAAGCCAAACTCTGACGACTTACACCAATAGGCTTTTGCAATCCGTGGGGCCGTTTAAGAATGTAGCGCTGGACGACATTCGCTACCCGACCGACCTTCTTACTCCCAACACGATTGAGGACTTGGGGCTGGGGCAATTTAACGCCACCATTTTAACCACTCCGCTGGCGATAGAGGCTTATTTACAGCACTTTGTCTTGCTTAATCCTTACGAGATGAAAGAGATGTCGGAAGCGGACTTTCGCAAAAAGTATAATCGCAGTAAGGACGAAGCGAAAAGCATCTCAACCAGCCGCCAACTTTTGCTGGCGCGCAAAGCGATAATTGAGGGCTACTCCATAGCCTATGTCGCCCGCCAAAAAGCCGCTGCTACCGGCCGCTTTTTGCAAGAGGAGTTAAGAGAGCGTAGCCGCCAATCCACCAGTATCCGCGAGGATTTGGCGATTGAAAATCTTGCACTGGCAGAGATAGTGGGCCAGCTTGGCACTTTGGTCGCCGCCTCGGCTTCCGAGTTGGAAATCATCTCGGCGAACGCTTTGCTCGGTGTGTCGTTCTAGGCGAAAAGAAAGAAAAAGGGGCATAAACAGGGGAAAAGGTCAAAACCGTGAAGCGAGCAACCAAACATTTTAGATTATTATTCTCGGCGGCATTTGCGCTTTTTGCCGTGTTTTCTGCTTCTTTGCCTCTGCCCGCTTTTGCCAATTCGGTCATAGACATTTACAACATCGTCCGCCGCCAAATGATGAAGAATGAAGAGTTCCAAAAATACTCCGACATTATGCGCAGCGGCTCTGCGGACATTGAAAAGATTGCCAAGAAATATTCATGCACCGCGAATCCCGACTTTGATGAAAAGTGCAAAGATTGGGCGCTTGACGCGAGCGAGGAACATATTTTAAAGCCGCAATATCAGCTGGAGAAAATCCGCGAGATTTTGGGCCCGAACCTTGCCATCGGCGACAAGTCCATCGCCTATCAATACATTCGCTGCTTGGAAGGAACGAAGCACAAAGGCATTCCGACCCGAGAAATATACGAGGTGCCTGCATGTAAAAATCTGCCCAATTGGGACTACAATCCCATAATGATAAAGGACTATGCCGACACTCGCCTTTTGGAATACCTTTTTGCTCCCGAGATGCGCTACTTTTTGGTAGATGAAGGCGGTGCGCGCCAAGAGATACACTCACGCGCTTCAACCGGTCCCAACATCGGCAAGCAATCTTCCGCCGAGCTTGCCCGCTTTGCCCGCGAAAAAATGACACTGAACCTCTGCTCGTCATCGACCGCCGCTCAAAGCCAAAGGAACCTTCGCGCCGAAATCCGCAATGCTTTGGCGCAGGGCTACGGGACGGCCGTGGCGGTAAGACGCTCGGGCGAGCTTTTTGATGAATTGGCATACCCTTACATGAAGGAACTTTTAAAAGATCCCGACTTGAAAACGGATACGATAAGGAAAGCTCTTCATCTGTGGATAGCCGCGGACGCGGGCATAATTTGGCATTTAGGGCAAATCAACGCCGTTCAGGGGCTTATCACCGAGTTAAGAGTGCTTAACAGCATCGGCGGCATTCGCACTTTCGGCGGTGAGATGTATAGCTTCGGCGTCATCAAAACGCAAAAGGATATATGCAAGTAGGTTTAAGGGTTAAGGTTTAAAGTTAGAAAAGGACAAAAGAGTTGGTAAACAAAAAGACATATCTTTTAGGACTGATTTTAACGGGAGCGCTTCTTGCTTTTCCCTTAAAGGCCGACGCGTTCGGGCTGGTGGTTGAGCATGTCCTTTTCACTTACGATGAACCGACCAAGCTTGTCGATATTGAAAAAAGCACTACGGAGGCGCAGCTTGACTTGCATCAAAATCTTGTCACGCAAGTCGGTGCGACCACTTTAATTCGCCAGACCTTGGGCGACAACAGAATCATGTATGAAAAGGATCGCCTGATTGAAACTTTGAAAGATTACGACACGATAATGCGCTCGCTTTTATTCTTTCAAATCCGCGACAAGAACCTTATCAACGACAGCAAGAACAAGGCCTTTAAGTCATTCTATACCAAGCTTTTGGGGGGCGTATCCGCCGCCGCCATGTCCAGCGGGCTTAACTCGGCGGTGATGGCGGACGCGTGGTCCATCTTGTCAAATGTCTTAAACAACCCCGTTTCTCCCATTTTGCAGGAAAAGAACAGCAATACGGCTTTGCTTGCCGACCCCACGCTTGCGGGCGCTAACTTCAAAGACACGCAATTCTTGCACGCCTATACAACCAAGGACAAAAAGCGCGTTCCCGATGCTATTGACGAGACCATGTATACCTACCGTCAGGCGCTTATAAACGAAGTCGCCACTCGCAACTTCTTGCTGGGTATTTATGCCCGTTCTTATCTTGCCGAGCGCGCCGAGGGTAACGGTATCGGGCGCTATCTTTACGGTAATGAAGTAATCTTGTGGGACGGGCAGATAGACCCTTGGGAAAAGTCGCTTAACATCGTCGGCGGCTTGGCAGGAGCAATCACCGGCACTTTTGAAAGCGCACTTGGCGCGGCCTCTTCACTCCTTACCGACCTTTTGGAAAAAGGCGTAGTAGGGACCGTAGCCGGCGCCATTTCCTCGGCGGTTGATACAGCCACTTCCATTATAAACGCACTTACGGGCAGAGCACCCGCCACTGCGCCGATTGACAATGTGGCGCGCACTCCCGTCGATCCGCCGGAGGCTCAGATTACCACTTTATACTCGGGCGCCGCTATGGACATCAAAACCGAATCTTTACAAGATGTTTGCCAGAATAATCCGCTAAGCTCAAAAGCTCCGCGCGACCAGTATATGGAGTGCATTTGGAATAAGTTTATAGAATCCAAGAACACGAACATGCCGGTAAACTATACCTTCACCGGCAAAGAAAAGGCCCAGAACAGAATCGTCGCCACCAGCATCAGGCAGATGATAGCCATAAACACCATCATGTGGGTAAGGGCGTCTTTGGAAGTATCCACACTCATACTGCTTTCTTCGGCACAATTGGAAATGGAAGCGATATTAGCGATGATGGGCACCGACCGTTTTTGGATATACCCGCCGTCCAACACCGCTTGGGGCACGGGCAAGTGCCTTGCCACCACCGATATTGAGGACAAATTGGACGGCACGGGTTGGTCGCAAATTTGTATGACTGAGCAAGAAAGGTTGTGGCTCACCCCTTCCTTTGATTGGACCGAGGTAGATTTAGGAGGAGCAAAGGAATGAACAAGTCACGCTTTGCCGTTTTAACCGCCACCGTTACCGCCACCGCAATTACCACCGCCGCCGCAGTTTGCGGTATCGTTGCGGTGCTTGCTGCCCCGAAGGCGGCGCGTGCGTTTGATTACAAGCCCGTTTCTCGCGTCATATCCGAAGTTTACGCCGACAATCTTTTGGCGACTTTCGGTGACATACCCGTTGTGGATTTGGAAATAGCCTCGCTTTTCTCCAAAGAGGAAGCACCTTTTACTTTAAAAGATGATTTTAAAGTTTTTAATTTATCCTACACCGTTCCCTCTATGATAAAAGCGGCGTTTGCCTATAATGTTTACGACGGCGCGCAAAGGCGCATTGTCCCCGACCTTATCAACTACATGGGCCCTTATACGCACACGCACCCCTTCCACCGCTTGGAAGAAATGCGCCAGATATCCATATCGTTTAAGCCCGAGCCCGATAAGCTTAAACAGATGTTTGATAAAGGCACGACCCTTTATCCCCTGTCCCATGACCGCAGCCGCAGTTTCGGCTCACTTACCACTGCCACTTCGGAGAACCGTTTGTGGGGGAGCCTCGGCAGCGAGCAGCACCCCGGCATTCGCCAGATTTTATTCTTTAACAAAGACGGCTATCAGACCCTTGATTCCTATGAAATAAAGCCTGTCACCATTGACATTATGGAAGACTATCGCAAAGCGAACGAAAAGTTTAAGGACGACCGCTCTCCGCTTAAAATTGCCGCATGGCTGGAAAAGAAGTTGCTCATGCCGTTCGGCTCGCACGGTGACCCTGTCACCTGGACCACGCCCAAAACGACGGTAACTTTGGTGGGCGGTGAGTCCGTGGGTGACACCGTCATCAAAAACCGCCGCCAGGCTTTTTTGCAGGAAAACATAGTCGAGGCGATAAAAACCGCCGCATATATCCAGCTTAAGACGGGCGACATTTTGGACTTTTTAGGACGCCCCCACGCTCCCGACGGTGCCGGCACTTACGGCGTAGGCAAGGATAAGCGCAATCTTATGACTTCGCTGGTCGGCGATAATGTAACTTTCGACCTTGACCTTACGGCCTATCGTTTCAAAGGCGACTTTATGTCCGGCAACAAAGGCGCCAATGTTGATATCAACAGCGATATAAAGGCGAACTTTGTCGCTCGCAATGCCTTTAGCCAATTGCTTTCGACCTATCAGCAAGTCTTGGCGGCACGGTTAAAGCTACTGGCGGCGGCATCGCTTTACAACAGCTCGCCCAAGACCCGCGGCGACGATAGCGGCATCGGTCAAATCCGGCAAATCTACCTTATGGACAAAGAAGAGCGCGAGAACATAAAATAAAAGCGCAAGAACCGAAGAAGGATAAAAAGGGATAAAAAGGGACAAAGAAGGACATGGAAAAGGACAAAGAAGAAGGACAAGGCAAAATGAGACACAAGACATACTTTTATCGCGGCTTGTTTTGGGTGATAGGTTTGGCGCTCGCCTATGGCATTCCGGCATCTTTTGCCCAAACCACGGACAGCATTTTCAAAAAGTATGTCGGCGAAGTTGACACTGCCCCCGTCAAAAAAACTTCCGTCCCCGCGATGCACGAGCAGGCGCGCTATGCGGACAAAATCCCCGTGATTGATTTGGAAAAGAGCCTTATTGAAGCCGAAAAAGCCATTGCCTTTTTGATAGAGGAGCATAACCGCCGCGTTGATATGATATCCATGCAAGAGACCTATATCGAAAACCTTCAGGCGCAAAAAGTTGAAAACAAGTTTAAAGAGCTTTTGAGCCTCGCCGACGATTGTAACGCAAGGCAAATTGCCGACCTGTTCACGCAAAGGGTTTACTCGGGCAGCAGCAAGCAAGGCAACCGCGAATACCGTTACAGCGTTGAAAATCTTGCGGATGTTCGTTTAAACAACATTAGAGAAGAAGATAAATGGAAAAACCTTGAGCGCATAACCAATACCGAAACGGGCTCGACCGCTAAATACAGCTATCCTTATCTGGCGGGCAGGAACATTTGGCACTTGGGTCTTCGCCATTACATCTTAGGCACTTATACGATTATGCTTAACAATGCCAAAGCCTCGCAAGGTGTTTGGAAAGGGCACCCTTTTGACCCCATTACTTTGGATTGCACCGACTGGAACAATGAAAAGAAAACACCCAGAGATTCAAGCAAATACGCTATTTGTAAAACCGCTTCGTCCTATCGCCTTTTGGGCTCTGACAACAAGCTTAAGAAGTTCAACAACATGCGCGGCATGCTTGAGCTTGTAGAGTATAAATACACCACTCCCGCCATTCCTACGGCATCGACCGAGTGGGAAAAATACTATGACAACATTATGAAAGTCACCGTCCCCAAAGGTCAAAGTTTGCAGGATAATCCGGCTTTCATTTCTTTTTGGGAATTAAGCAACAAAGCCGCTCGCGAATACCGCAAAGAACGGTGGAAAGTCGGCTATCAATTCTTAATGGACGCGTATCACAACGAAAAGTTCGGCCCCATACCCAACCGCTCGGACAGGCTTTGGCCCGATCAAAAGAAAAGATACTTATCGGAGGTTTGGGAAAACTTCAAAAGATACTATGTTGATCACTATCAGTTTGCGGGCTTGACGCAAGACTTGGCGGACCTGCAACTTGAGTTTAACGAAGACGAGGACTTCGATTACTACAAGTTTATCCCCGGCGGTGAGTGGTACAACAAAGTCCGCAACTTCGTGTCGCAATGGCAACATGCCAACCAAATACAAAGCACATGGGTCTGTTGCGAGATTTGTGATTGCGACGAACCTCCTTGCTGCTGTTGCGATTGGGCGCTGGTTTACACTCCGACGCCGGACGGCTTCGGCGGCGAGGCTCCGAGAGTTGGCTCTTGCACCAATCCTTTAAGCGGACCCTATGACCTTCACGATCAAATCCAAGTCATGCCGCGCCCGCTTATTTGGAATAACGGCAGCCCCAGTGTTATGGAAAGCGTTTACATAGACGCCGACACCGACGGCAAAGGCGGATACAAGAATGTTTACGATTTGTCCCCGATGACGGGCGAATTCCCTCTCTTAAGGAATGGTTCAACGGACGGCGTTTACGAGGCCGTGCCTAACCCGTGGCGTAATCTTATGAGCGGCGGTGTTGGTGAAAAGTTCGACGCTTATGCGACTTATGTGGGCTCGACCTACGATAAAAGCAAAGTCCCGCCGAGGACAAACGACGCGACCTACAGGTATAGAACCTCGGCTTGCACAACTTATAACAGGTGGACCTCGACAGAGGTTACGCATTCTTTGGGCGGTTGGGCGTATCCTTCCGGCGAAAGAGCCGAGCCGACGGACTTCTCGGCAGCCGATATGACGGCGCAACTTCCGCAAATCTCCAGACTTGGCAACCTGCCGATGAACCAGAACCGCATTCAGGTTTACCTGGACATTTACGAGGCCTATGTTCACGCGGTTGACGCTAACACTCACGCCAAGAACGAAAACAAAAAGTTGCAAGAAAGCCTAAACAAGCTTTTAAGCGACCTGGCGGTGAACTATGCAAACAAGATTTACGAGGTGCGGGGTTTGCAGCCTACTTTCAGGACCCGCTCCGGCAGCCTTTCCAACGCCGCAAGCATGGACAAGCTTTACGGCGAGAGCTTGGAAAGGGCCAATGTTTTCTATGACAACGCCCGTGACATTGCTCGCGAGATAACCAAAGCCGTTATTCAATCCGAGGAAGAGGCGGGCGAAGCGACTTCATGGCGCGATGCCTATGAAAAGTGGAAACTTGGCGAGAAGATAAAGCTGCCCGACTTCCCGGGCTTTGAAGGCAGGGGTCCCACCGTCACCGGCGGCGACAGCCCGAAAGATGTATTCTTGCAGCGTCTTGCCCGCATTTACCAGACGCTTTTCTACTTCGGCGGCGGTGAAGATATTGCCGGCGCGAGCGTCACCTATAAACCCTCGGTGAGCAAGGTGAACAAGGCGCTTTCCGGCACTTATGACGCCAGCACTTTCGGCGACAGCCGCACCAAGATTGAGCGGCTTAAAATCGACAACAGCTTCAAAACTCCGAGGAAAGAGGAAAATTACGGCTGGACCGGCGACACTACCCGCACCTTCAATCCTCAATTCAAAGGGACCGAGTTCCCCGAGCCCGAGGAAGAGCATGCGCATATCGGCGTGTGGGCGGAGCTTACCGGCAAAATCCGCGGCAAGCCCATAGGCACTTTGGAAGAGGGCGATGTTGATGACATCATTGAAGAAATAGACATTGCGCGCCAGGAACGCTTTGACGCCTTTAGCAAACTTAATGAATCAAAAGGCGAATGGGCGACCCGCCTTCCCAAAGCGTTAAGCGGCAACGACAGCAGTGTTGATCACTTCTTCACCAAGTTTAACTTTGACACGGGAACCTGCCTTTTGAAAAAGCGCTCGAACTCGTCAAGGTGATGAGGTAGATCGGGTAAAAAGGTATAGAGTTAGGTCGGCAGACTAAACTTAATTAAAGAAGGACAAAGAAGGACAAAGACAAAAATGGCAAACGACTTTCCCCGCTTTCAAGGCGCAGAGCTAAACCGCAAGGTTTCGTATTCGTCCACCGACTACCGCCGCTTTCAAATAACTATGCTCATGCGCATATCAATAGCCCTTTGCATAGTGATGCTTTTTTGCAATGTCGTTCTGTCCCTTTCGCTGGTGCAAATAGCGGCGTCCATGCGCGTTGATTCCGTCGTTTTGACCAAGCAGAACTCGTCGGGCAAAATGGTTGATGTTGATCCTGTTTCTCTTGACATGAACCACATTGACGCCGTCAACGAAGTGATGCTGCGCAAATACATAAACCTGCGCCACACCATCATAAATGACGAGAGCCTTATGCGCTTTCGGTGGCAGCCGGGCGGATTGGTCTATCTTATGTCCACGGATTCCGTTTATGACGAGCTTTATAAATCCAAAGACGAATTCAACGGCCGTATGGCAGGCATTCGCAACGGCTCGGAAACTCCGCAGGAAGTTGACATCATTGATGTGAAGAAGCTTGCCAACAACTTGTGGAGTGTCGACTTTGACACCATCACCTACGCCCCCGCGACCGGCGCCGTCAAGCGCCAAAGGTGGAATGCTTCGGTCCGAGCCTCTAATCTTGAATGGGGCAAACTCATGACCAATTCTTTCATAAATCCGCTAGGTTTTGTGGTTACCGAATACAATTTAGCACAAAAGGTAGTAAAATAAGTTAAAAAAAACCTAATCAGACTATAGACAAGCCGATTCGAAAAGTTTAGAAATAGGATAAGTTTACTATTGTATTCGTTAAACCTATGGGGAGGTCTGATTATGAAAAAATCAATAAAATCAGGGAAGTTTTTAAGTTTGTTAGTGGTTTTGGCGGGTGGTTTGATACTGGCGTCGTGTGCGTCCGAATACCAACCGCAACCTCGCAGCATCGGCACCGATCCTTCGGAGCTGAAGCGCTCTCCGTGCGCTTGCTTAGAGGTTGAACCTCTGCCCGGCTTGCCCGAATGGCTTGTATCTTAAAGTTAACCTATAGGTAAAACCTTAAAAGACAAGGGTTTATGATGGCAGGACAACCACCGAAAAGACAAGGAGGAGCGCGGCTTTCAAGCAAAGAGCTTGAAGTCAAGATGTTGGAGATGTCCGACATTGAGGACCTGCGCGAGCGTCGCTATTTGTGGACGGCGCGCGCCTTTACGGTTGTCTTTGTGGTAAGCCTTTGCGCGAACATAGTTCTTGTTCTTGCCATTTTGAATATGATTCCCTTGGAAAGGGTCGAGCCTTTCTTGCTCTCCTTCCAAGACAAGAACGAGCAAATTGTAAATATAGATCCGATTATCAATTCCACCGATCCCGATGTCATAACGGAAAGTTATGTTCGGCAGTATGTAGTGCAAAGGAATACGGTAACTTCGGATATAGAAGATATGTCGATGCGCTGGGGACCTGACGGTCCGATAAGATGGATGTCATCTGACATTGTTTATTCCGACTTTATCTCGCAAAGCGAGGACGCTCTTTCGCAAGTGCGCGAGAAGGGCTTTACCCGTGATGTAGAGATAATTTTGGTAAACAAGCTTCCCAAAGATATTTGGCAAGCTGAAATTGAAACGAGGGATATGGTGCAAGGTGCAACAGAGCCCGTAGTTTCTCGCTGGACTATTCTGTTAAGAATAGGCTATTTTATGAACTCTAGAGTAAAGTATTCTCTGCGCCTTAAAAATCCGGTAGGATTTACGGTTAGGGAATATTCTATTAAACCCAGCAATAGATAGGTGCTGATTTGCGTGGATATGGAATGAAAAAAATACTTTGTATAACAGCCGGCCTTCTCCTAACGGCGGGGGCGGCATTCGCTCAAAGTGCGGGCTCGATTGATACCACTTCCATGGATAAGATCGACAGCATGATAGAGCAATCAAGTGGAAGTTACCCTCCGATTGATACAGGGATGATGACTTCCCGCGGCATGCTTCAAAAGGCTTGGTCCGATCCGATGAAGAACATGGGCGAAGGGCAAACAAAGCCGGGCTATACCCGTTATGTTTGGTCTTCCGATATGGTTCTTCCGGTAAGATTAAGGGAAAGCATGGCAACTTTAATTAATTTCCCGTCTTGGGAAGTGATAGACTCTATTTGGATAGGTGACACGACCTCGTTTGTAGGCGAGTTCCCGACCCCGAACTCTCTGTTACTTTTCACTCAACCGGGAATGATCGGTGTTGACTCCAACCTGATAGTATTCGGTCGTTCGGGCAACCGTTACGCCTTTTACATCAGAAGCGAGGCTTACAATACGGACAGGATAACCAACTCGGTGGTGGATGTAGTGGTCCCTAATTCCCCCTCTGGCAGCTCGACCGGAGGGGTAAGTTCCGGCTCATCGGCTTCGTCCAGTGCTCCATACTGGGCGAGCGGTAGGCGTGGTGCATCGGGAGCTCCGGGCGACTCCCTCAATCCTTCTGCGGGATTGAATGTGGCAAGCAATGCGCCAAAGAACTGGCTTGAAGGGATACCTATGAATCCCGAAGAGTTCAAGTTTGATATAGAGATTTATGTCCCCAATCCTAATGACATAAGCATCGCTCCCGAACGCGTATGGCATGACAACATCTTTACCTACATTGACTTTGGACCAAAGGCTTTGGCGATGCTTGAACGCCCCATAGTAAACTTGATCATTCAAGACTCGGAAAGCCCCGTGGGTTTCAGAACTCGCGGACCTAACGGCAGGTTAATAGTGGTTGAGGCGGTTGGCGATATGGTTTTGCGCAACGGCGAAAAGGTCGTGTGCTTGAAGCTGCGTCGTGATCCTGCCATGGGCTTGGAATATATTGATTACAGCACCTCTAACTCTCAGACATGGTGGGTTCAGCCTCCCATTGGCAAAGATGCGCAAAACGCCGGCAAGACTTCGCTTGGCGAGGCGGTTGCCAAGGGTTACCGCGTCCCCGGAGCTAAAGGCGCTGCCGGTGCGGGTGCAGGCGCGGGTGCTGGCTCTAATGTCGGCGCCGGTGCAGGTGCGGGCGCTGCCGGTATAAGTGCCGGTGCGAGTGCGGGCGCCGGTGTGGGTTACGGTGCCGATGCGGGCTTATACTTTGAAGGTATGGGCCGCCTGCCAAAGGGCAAGATTAGCCCCGACGCCAGGTCTGACATTGAAAGAACTTTGGCTATGATGGCAAAGGACGGCGAGGAGCTTGGCTCTTACGCTTATGCCTACACTCCCGGGAAGGAAAAGATTTCCTTGGAGCTTGCCTCTAACAAAGATATTACAAAGCTGGAATCCGCGTGGGACTCTATATCTCGCCGGAATTGGGATTTAATCGGCAGCTATCAACCGTATTATTCGGTTGATTCCTCAGCCCAAAGCGGGGCGCAGGAAATGTTCCACTTGCGAGTAGGTCCTGTTCCCAGCATACAAGTTGGCGACAATGTTTGCGGACAATTAAGTCGCCGTGGTCTTAACTGTAAAGTTGTGCGGACACAATGACAAACGAACCTTTAAGCTCTTCTGATAGATACCTCAAAAAATCAAACCGTATCGTTTTGATTATAGGGATTGTTTTTGCTTTAATTTTCATAATCGGCCTTTTGGCGCTTATTCCCATGGGCAACGGTGATGTAGAGGAGGCAGAGCCTTCCTTTACCAACACGGTTGACCCGTTTGCCGCGCCCGAAGTTACCGTTGGCGAGATATTATCTCCGACGGCGCCCGCTCTTACCGCCTATGAATCAAAGGCGATGCTGGACGCGCGCCCGAACGAGGGCAGTCTCGGCAATGTCGTCATCGGCACTCGTGGTGAGGTGATGATTACGCTTGTTGCCGTAAACAGCAAAATCAAGGTTATATCGGCAAAGTTTGAAGGTAGTGTGGACAACGGCTTCCATGTAGACAACTTGTGCGGGGACGACCGTATTTTGAATCCCGACGCGACTTGCAACCTGCAAGTCTGGTGGGAGCCGCGCACCCCGCGCACCATGCAAAACAACCTTACCGTAAGCTGGCAGGAAGAGGCTCCCGCATCAAGTGCTGCGGCTCCTTCCGCCGCGATCACTCCCGTGCGTAAGTTGATTATTCCCGTAAAGGCAACTGCCACGGACGCCAGCATGTGCGGCGTTTGCGAGCCTTCTTCCTCGGCCAGAGGCAGCGCGGGCTCTGTCACGCCGGTCGTGCAAAAAGGGCGCTTGGTCATGGGCTTTGACGGCAATGTCAGCGGCTATATAGACACAAACGGCAATGTCATAGACGCAAATGGCAACATCATCGGCAAAGTCGGCGCGGACGGGCTTATCGTTGACGCAAGCGGTGCGCCTATGGGCGTAGCGGAATCCGAGCTTATTCCCGTATCTATGGAGGGCAAGGTTTTAGGGCGTATAATGAAGGACGGCGCGGTTATTGACGACAAGGGTGATACCATCGGCAAGGCCTTGGGCGACGGCACCATCATTGACAGCAAGTTAAATGTCCTTGGCTCGGCGGTGGAATTAGGGCCTGTTATCACCGGTGTCGGCACTTTCTTGGGCACCGTGAACCCCGACGCCACCGTGACGGACGGCAAGGGCGTTATTATCGGCACCATGCTCGGCGATAAAAGGGTCGTCGGCATTGACGGTTCGGTTATAGGTTACGCCGCGCCCAAAGGCATTGCGCTCGGCGTGGTAAGCGAGGTTTTGGGTGTTGTCATGCCCGACGCCTCTATTGAAGGAATAAACGGCAAGAAGGGCAGGGTAACTCCCTCGGGTATCGTCGTGTTTAACGACTTGCAAGTTGCGGGCAAACTTATTCCCAGCGGTATTGCGGTCGGCTCGGGCTGCCAATTCATCGGCTCGGTATTGCCGGACGGCACGGTCGTGGACAACGCTTCGCGGCAAATCGGCAGAGTTGGCATTGACGGCGTAGTAAACAATCTTTCCGACATTGCAATCGGCAGAGTTATAAAACAAGGCTTGTTCCTTGGCGCGGACGGCAAACCCGCTGGCTACATAAACAACATAGGTAAGGCTCTTTCCGGCACGGGCGCTCGTCTTGGTTGCGCCATGCCCGACGGCACGGTCGTGAGCGATAAAGGCGCGGTTATCGGCGCCATTCCTCCGCAAGGCTTGGCAATAAGCAATGCCGGCGGTGCCATCGGCTTTACGCTTCCCAATTACATGGTAGCCGCTTCCTCGGGCGACATCGTGGCAAAGGTTCTGCCCAAAGGTGATGTAGTGGACGCTTCGGGCACCTCTCTCGGTAAAGTTATGCCCTTTGATGTTGCTCTTTCCGGCAAGTGCAGCTTCCTTGGCGCCATCGGCGTTGACGGCGCTTTGTTAACGGGCGGAGCAAAGGTTTATGCCGACGGTTCCGTAAGGGAAGGCGATACCGGTCGCGGTTATGTAAGGTTCGGTGGCAGCGTCATTTCCTCCTCGGGCGGGCTTTTGGGGCAAACACGCTTAAACGGTGAAGTCTATGATAAAAGCAGAATATACGCCGGCTGCATCGGTCAAAACGGCGTTCTTCCCTCGCAAGGCGCGGGTAGCGGCGGCATTTTACCCAAAGGCACCGTCATAAGCGGCGCGGGACAGAATGTCGGCTGGATTATGCCGGACGGCTCGGTTGCTGACGAAAGCGGCCTTGCGCTGGGCAGAATTACTCCCGACGGCGTGGCTATTGACGGCGCCGGCAATGTCATCGGCAAGATAGAACCCTCGGGCCTTGCTCTTTCACCCGAAGGAAAGCTTTTGGGCAAAGCATACTTCGGCGCAGATGTTTTAAATGAAAGCGGCTCGGTCATCGCCAAGCGCTATGGCAAGGCGGTCATTGACTCCTCGGGCAGCGTCATCGGCGCCATTATTCCCGAAGACTCCGCCATAGTTGACGCGGACGGGAAAGTCATCGGCAAAGTAGGTGCAAGCGGTGAAGCGATTTCGGTAAACGGCGCTGTTCTTGGCGTAGTCACTGCCTCGGGTGCGGTCACCAATGCCGGCAAGATTATCGGCGGCGTAGTATCTCCCGCCGCGGTAGTTGATTACAAAGGCACCGTCATCGGCAAGATAAATGCCTCGGGACAATTCGTGAATGAAAAGGGAGCAGTTGCGGGTTACGCCTTGGCGGGCGGTTTGGTCCTTGGCGAAAGCGGGCAAGTCGTAGGCTTTGCTGCCAAAGACGAACTCATCGTCGTGGACAGGCAAGCCCGTTCGCTCGGTTATGTGGGCAAGTCCGGCGCCTTCTTTGATAAGCTGGGAGCCGAGGTCGGCAAAGTCACTCCTGCCGGCGTGGTCATTGCCGCTAATGGCGAGATTTTGGGCAACGCCGTTCCCGCGGGTGTGGTTCTTGGCAAAAACGGCGTGTTAATGGGCGCGGTTACTTTCGGCGGCACGGCGGTTGATTTAAAAGGCAACGCCTTCGGCAAAGTAATGCCCGACGGCTCGGTCATTGACACCATGGGCGGCTATGTGGGCAAAGTTGCCTCTTCCGGCATTTATACCTCCATCGGCGCAAGGCGCACTTTACCCGCCACTGCCAGCGGCATAGTCTCGGACGAAGCGGGTAATTTCGTCGCCAAAGTCACGGGCTCGGGTATGGCTCTGTCGGCCGCGGGCGAGGTATCCGGCGCGCTTGTTCCCTATGGCATAGTCATAGGCAATAAAGGCTCTGTCATCGGTCATACCACCTTCACGGGCGAAGTTTCCGACTCGCGCGGCATTATCGGCAGGGTCCTTCCTTCGGGCGCGGTGTTAAGCTCCACGGGTCGCACCATAGTTGGCAAAGTCATTCCCTTTGGTGCTGTCGCGGTAAATATGACGGGCGACATCTTGGGCCTTGTCCGCGAAGACGGCACTGTGGTAGCTGGCGTATCTCCGGTCGGCACGGTGCTTGCCTCGGGAGTGGTCGTGGATAAGACGATGAACCCCTTGGGCGCGGTTTTAACTCCTGATGCCGTTATCGGTTACGGTGGCAAGCTCGCGGGCTTTATCTCCAGCGCGGGTAACATTGTCACCGGCGCCGAAAGCCTTGGCAAAGTCACCGCGGACGGACAAGTCACCGCCGACGGCAAAATCATTGCCGGTCGCGTGGTAAAGGGCATTGCTTTTGCTTCTAACTTAAAGGCGCTTGGCTATGTTGAAGCGGACGGTTCGGTCATTTCTCCTGCCGGCGATATTGCGGGTACGGCACTGCCTTACGGCGCCGTGGTTGGCAAAGCCGGAGAGCTTACGGGGCAAACTTTGCCCTTGGGCGAGGTATTTGACAATGTCGGCAACTTCGTCGGCTTTGTATCCGGCACCGGCAAACTTACATCTTTAGCAAACGAGAACATCGGCACGGTGCTTCCCTCGGGCTACGCCATTGACGCAAGCGGTTCCACCATCGGCGGCATTCAAACCGGCTCGGCGGTCGTTGACGATAAGGCGACTTTTGTAGGCGTGGTAAACCCCGACTCCTCGGTAATCGGCAGAGCCGGTCTGGTGGGCAAGGTCCTGCCTGACGGCGTTGCGGTAAGCTATACCGAAGCGGGAAGCTATGTTCCTTATATCGGGCACACGGTAGCAAGAGGCATTGCTTCCTCGGCGGAAAAGAACTCTTTGGGCGTAATCGGCCTTGACGGCGCCATTTACGACGACAAGGGCCTGAAAGTCGCCTTTGTCCTTGACGACGCCACCATAGTGGACAGGGACGCTTCGGCGATTGGCGCAGTCATTCCCTTCGGTGCCGTGGTTGTAAAAGGCGGCAAGCAATTAGGTCTTGCTTTACCCTCGGGCGGCGTAGTCAGCGCCAGCGGGGCGAACCTTGGCATAGTCTTGCCCGACGGCTCGGTCATTAACGAAAACAAATCGGTCATAGGTTATGTTGCGAACTTTAAAGGCAGCATTATCAAGTCCGCTTGCCAGGTATCCGGCTACGGTATCGGCGTCGGTGCCGATGCTGTTGAAAGAAGCGGCGAGACTTTCGGTTGCATTGAAGGCGACGGAAAAGTCACCAATGCCGCCGGCGCCGACATCGGCTTCTTTGTTCCTGCCGGTCATTCCGCCGTTACGCAAAACGGCGCCTTCTTGGGCAGAATCCTTGTTGACGGCATTGTCATTGACCAGACGGGCAGGTCTATCGGTTGCGTTGACACAAGCGGCAATGTCGTTGATAGAAACGGCAAAATCTTGGGCAGAATTCTTGTCCGCGGCATGCTGATTGACAAAGACGGCCGTTACATCGGCAGGGTTCTCTTTAACGGCTCGGTAGTTGATCAAACGGGCAGACCCGTCGGCTTTACCAACAACAGGGGTCAAGTCGTAACGCCTAAAGGGCAGGTCCTTGGCGAAGTGATGAAGAACATCGTGGTAAAAGGCGCGGAAGACAAAGTCATCGGCGTGCGCCTTCCCTCGGGCACCGTCATTGACCCGCAAATGGGCACCGACATTGGCAGAATCTCGCTCGGCACCACCATTGAGGGCAAAGGGCTTTCTCCCTTCTCGGGCAGATTGGTATCGGATTTAACCGGCGAGATAGCGGGACTTGTAAGCTCTAACGGCACTGTATACGACGCTGTCGGCACCAAGCTCGGCACCATCTCGGGCGAGGGCATAGTAAAAGACGCAGCGGGTAAGGCCGCCGGCTTTATCCCCGCCGACACCAAGAATGCTCTTTCCGACATGCAGGTATTTGACTTGCAGGGGAAAGTCATCGGCACTGTGGACACGGACGGCAAAGTCCTTAACCAAGCGGGCAGAATCTTGGGCGAGGTAAGCGTTGACGGCATTGTCACCTCTTCGGGCTCATTTGTGGGATTTGTTCCTGCCTCTCCCGTAAACGGCTTTATGGGCAGAAAGGCCTATAGCGCGCGCGGCGCCTTGGTCGGCACTGTTGATAAGAACGGCGCGGTTTACGACTCCGAAGGCATCTTGTTCGGCGAAGTCAATCAAAGCGGCGTCATTCATTCCTCCGCGGGCAGGGTCGTGGGCTTCGTTCCTGCCGAAGAGGCTAATCCCTTCGCGGGCAGCGATGTCATCAACTTTGACGGCAAATCCATAGGCAAGGTCGCCGACGACGGCAGCGTCATAGGTCCCAGCTCTACCTCTATCGGCACTGTTGACACCTTTGGTGTGGTAAGAAACAGCACCAATTCGGTCATCGGTTTTGTTCCCTCGGGCAGCAACAGGCTCTATGGCACGAACGGCAATCTTATCGGCTCATTTACTGCCGACGGAAAGATTACCGCGACCGGCGGCGGGCTTATTCAAGGCTCGGTAGATAAGAACGGCGTGCTTCGCAATTCGGCGGGACAGATACTCGGCTTTGCCAGCAGAAAAATCGTAAGCCCCTATAAAGACCAAGCCGTCTTGAATGCGCAAGGTAAATCCATAGGGCAGGTAGACGAAAACGGCTTTATCAAAGCGGCAAACGGTTCTAATGTCGGCTATGTTGACGCGTTAGGCATCGCGCGCAGCGGCAACGGCGTTATCATCGGCTTTATTCCTGCTACTGTCGGCAGCCCCTTTGGCGGCTATGAGGCTTATGCCACCGACGGACAGACCATCGGCACTATTGACGATACGGGCACGGTCCGTAACGCCTCCGGTCAAGTCGTAGGCAAAACGGGTTCGGACGGCATCGTCATCAGCGCCGCAAAGCCGGTCGGCTTTGTTCCCGCGATAGTCACATCGGGTCTTGCGGGTCTTAAAGTCTATGACATAAACGGCAACTCCATTGCCATTATTGCGGACGGGGGCAGTGCTATTTCCCGCGGCTCGCAAATCGGCAAAGTAGACGCCAAGAGCTTGGTAAGAGATTCTTTGGGCAAGACCGTCGGTTTTGTTCCTTTAACCTCCACCGCGCCCAGACCCGCCCTTATCGGCAGGAATGTTCTGGACGGTGACGGCGCTTCCATCGGCACTGTCGCAAGGGACGGCTCTGTCCGCCAAGGTGATAGAACTGTCGCCGGTGTGGAAGTAAGCGGCGTCGCCCGTGACACTGCGGGCATAAAGGCGGGCGTATCCGCCACAACCGCCTACACGGCAGGCGAAGCAATGCGCTTAGTCGGTCGCCCCGTCAACGGCAAGGCTGACAACTACATCGGCATAGTTTGGGAAGACGGCACGGTGCGCGACGCCAGCGGCAAAGTCGTCGGCTCGGGCCTCACCAGCGGCGTTGTGATAGATAAAAAGGGCGACACGGTAGGCGTTGTATCCGTCCTTGACGACGACGCTAACAACCTTGTTGACAAGATAGTTTATGACTTAAACGGCAATCCGGTAGGCAAAGTCGGCACGGACGGCATGGTCTATGACGCTGTCGGCAAGATTATCGGCCGCACCAACGCCGACGGCTCGGTGGTGGATCTGCAAGGCAGACGCATCGGCTCTGTCCCCAAGACCAACATTATCATGGCGAAAAACGGCGTTATGAAAGGCAAAGTAGAGCCTCGCAGAGCTATCTTTGACAATTCCGGTCGCATTATCGGCTATGTTAATGACAAAGGCGAAGTGGTGGATATGGCAGGCGGCCGCATTGACGCCAAGATTTTGGCGGACGGCACCGTCGTTGATAGCTTAGGCAAGTCGCTCGGCACTTTAAGACAAGCCGACTTCTTGGTGGACAACCAAGGCAGTGCCATCGGCTTTGTCGGCGCGGACGGCACTTTGTATGACATTGCGGGCAGCACCATCGGCTCGGTGGATAAAAGCGGCAACATCATTGACAGAAACGGCAATGTCTTAGGCTCTATCCAAAGGCCCTCGGCGGGCGTATTAAGAGGTGGCGCTTATGTAGGCACAAGCACCTCGGCCTTGCCATCCAGAGGGACGAGCGTCTATGACACGAACGGTAACTTTATCGGCACTGTGGGCGTGGACGGACAAGTCCGCGATACCAAGGGCAATGTCATCGGCAGAATAAATGAGGACAGCACGGTCAGCGACAACTCCGGCAGAGTAATCGGCGCAACCGGTGCCAGCACCGCCTACACGGGACAAAGGGTCTATGACGCGAGCGGCAATACCGTGGGCACGGTGGACGCGGACGGCATGATAAAGGATTCCATGGGCCGCATCGTAGGCAGAGTCTTGTCCGACGGCACGGCGGTAAACCTTTCCGGCAGAAGGATAGGCGGTGCCGGTTCTCCCGCCTTTACGGGACAAACGGTCTATGACATAGGCGGCAATGCCATCGGCACTGTTGATAGAAACGGAGTTATCCGTGACGCTTACGGCAACGCCATGGGCAGAGTGGACAGAAACGGCATCGCCTACAGCCTTGACGGCTCCAGAAGATTAGGCTTCGCCGCCGGCAACATTGCTGCCGAATACCAAGGCGTGGCGGTCTATGATAACTCGGGCAGGCGTATCGGCACGGTGAGCGCGGACGGCATAGTTCGCGACGCTTCGGGTCAGATCGTCGGCAGAGTGGACTCCGACGGCCGAGTTGTTGACGGCTCGGGGCAGATTGTCGGCAGAGCCGAAAGAGCCATTACCGAGGGCAGCGCGTCTTATGTCGGGCAAAAGATATACAATGACGCCGGCAGGCTTATCGGCACGGTAAGCGCGGACGGCACGGTCCGTGACGCTTCGGGACAAATCGTGGGCAGAGTAAACCCCGACGGCAGAGTTCTTGACAGCACCGGCAGAGCAATCGGCAGAGCCGAAAGAGCCTCTTCCGCCGCGGCCGCGGTTTATGCGGGACAAAAGGTCTTTGATAACGACGGCAAGCTTTTGGGCACCGTAGGCGCGGACGGACAAGTTCGTGACGCCTCGGGACAAATCGTCGGCTCGGTTCGCGATGACGGCACGGTCGTTGACTTTGGCGGTCGCGCCATCGGCAAAACGATTAGCACCGCCGCTTACCTCGGTCAAAAGATTTACGACGACAACGGCAATGTTATCGGCACGGTGGGTGCGGACGGACAAGTCCGCGACGCCTCGGGTCAAGTCGTGGGCAAAGTCCTTGCCAACGGCAGGGTCGTTGACGAAAAAGGCCGCACCATCGGCAGAGTTGCTTCTTCCTCGGCCTCATACGCCGGACAAACGGTCTATGACGCCAGCGGTCGCATTCTCGGCACCGTAGGCAAAGGCGGCAGGGTCCTTGACGAAAAGGGCAATGTCATCGGCAGGATTTTGGCGGACGGCACCGTCGTTGATGACGAAGGCAAAGCCATAGGGCAGGTAAGCACTCTTGACAGTGCGCTTCCGTCATTCGGCGGACAGGGAACGACCGACTCCGCCTTCATGGGCAGAACCATATCTCCCACGGTTTTTGATAACTTGGGTGCCTTTGGCGACTACGGCAACAAGTCTTTGGGCAAAGGCGGCGGCTTCGGCCCCGGCGAGCGCTACAGCAGCGAACGCGTCGCGCAATTGAACGCTTTGCAACAAGCCAGAAGAAGCAATGCCGTTTGGGGCAAAATCCAAGCTCCCGCATTCAAGGGCACTTCGGCATTCAAAGACAAAGATTGGTCCAGCATCGGCTTTGGTAAAATCCTTTCCTCGCGCCCTGTTGATATGAACAGAGTGATTGTAAAGGGCAAAGCCATTCCCGCGGTGCTTGTCAACTCGGTCGACTCGCGCTTCAGCACCATTCCCGTCACGGCGGTGGTCGAGCGTAACATTTACGCCAGCGACGGCAGGAACATAGTCATTCCCGCAGGCTCGTGGCTGGTCGGCACTTCCGACGGCTCGGGCGAGCTGGGCGGCTATGTCGCCAAGGTTGAAATTGAGTGGAACAGGCTGGTCCGTCCCGATGGTGTAGCCTTTGCCTTGACCGGCAACACGGGTGACGCCATGGGCAGAGGCGGTGTTCCCGGCTACCTTGACAGGCGCTTGTTTGACAAGTACTTCACGCCTCTTGTGAGCGAGATTGGCGCTGATTTGGTGACTATCGCCATGGCTTCAAGCAAGTCCTCTACGATAGCCGACTCGGGCGCGGTTTCCACCTCTGACAGACAGCAGGCTTATGAGGACGCGCGCGACAACTGGACCGAAACCAGCAGAGAAATCGTAAGGCAAATCTTAAAGGATTACACCGACATTGCGGCGGTCATAAACATTCCTTCGGGCACAAGGCTCACCGCCTTTGCGGAAGAGGATTTGTGGCTGGTTCTGCCCGAGGAAGTGGAAGATGTCTCCTCTACGCCTAAGAATGTCAAACCCTTAATCAAGAAAGACGCGGCGGCGGCATCTGCACCTGCTCCCACCTATACCGACAACTCGTCGCAACTGACTTCGGGCGGCACGGGCACGGGCACGCTTTCCGGCGGCACCTATCAAGTTCCGGCAGCGCAGCAGCAACCGAAGCAAACACCGCTTATAGCGCCGAGCAACCAGCCGTCGCAAAATGTTCCGGTGTATAATCCTCCGGGAGCTCCGACGGGTAGCACCGCGGGCACCGGCACAAGCGGCTCCGGCGCTTCGGCTCCGCAGGGACAGACCTCGGTTCCGCGCCTTTTCTAAAGGGGAATAGATATGCCAGACGCGAATTTTAAGGTTCTTGAATCGACATTAAGATACCTGTCTTACTGGTACTCGCAGGATAATGTTGAGGAAATTGCGGTAAATCACCCCGGCGATATTTGGTTGCGCTTAAGAGGGCGCAGGGCGACTCCGTGGGTTTGCCAGCAAGACCCGAACCTTTCGCGCACTTATCTGGAAGATATTATTCATATCATTGCCAACACTTACGAGCTCCCCTTTGACCCCGAGCGCGGCACGCCCATGGTGTTTGCGACGCTTCCCGGCGACCACCGCTTTTCGGCAATCGCGGGGCGCAACATCATGTATGACCACGATGATTTGGTAGGCGGTGTTGCCCTTTGTATCCGCGTGCATTCCGACGATGTGCATTTCGGGCTGAGTGATTACGGCTTAGCCTCGGGCGAGAAGCTGCAAACGCTAAACCCTTTATCGCATGTAAGCGACCCCGAGGACCCTTTCGAGCGTCTGATGTTTTCGATAAAGCGAGGCGACCACATTTTAGTAAGCGGTGCAACCGCCACCGGTAAGACGACTTTCTTAAACAACCTGTTAAAGGTGCTTGACCCTTCCAAACGCATCTTGACGATAGAGGACTCGCGCGAGCTTATCGTGCCGAACAAAAACCGCGTGCATTTGGTGCTTTCCCGAACCGAGCAAACCAACGATTTGACCTATTCCAAAGTCATTGACTTGGTGGTGCGCTTTACTCCCGACGCCATCATCGGCGGCGAGATTTCCACCGCCAACGCGGGCGCACTATGGGAGCTTATGGGCTCGGGGCATGAAAACTGCTTCGCCACCATTCACGCCGAGAGTGCCGAGGCGGCATACAAAGCCTTTGCCGACCGCATTATCCACACTTATCCGACCATTGACCGTGCCAAAACCATTCAGGAAATGCGCGAAAAGTTGCGTGTAGTGCAGATTAACCGCGAAGGCAATATCCGCGCCGTCACCGAAGTGACCTAGCCCAACCCTAACCCCCGCCGAGGCGAGACAAAGCAAGGCAGGGGAATAAAAGGAAGAAAAGGAAGGAATCGGAAAATGACCCCTCTTATGAAAAGTTTTTTAATCAAGAAGCTGACTCTCACCTTGATACTGGGGCTTATTTTCGGCGGTTTTTTGTTTTTCGTAAACTATGAATCCAAAGTTCCCTCGCTTGATGACGCCGTAACGACGGACTCGACCGAACTGGTGCGGCAAGTAAAGATAGTAGCCTTTGGCGACAGCCTGACTTCGGGGCACAGGCTTCCCGCCGCTAACTCCTTCCCCGCCGAGCTGGAAAAGCTGCTGCGCGCCAAGGGCTATAATGTCGTGGTCAAGAACTACGGCGAAAGCGGCGATACTACTACGAACGGTCTGCGCCGCCTGCCAAGTGTAATAGAGGAAGCCCCCGACATCGTCATTGTTGAGTTCGGCGCCAACGATGCTTTAAAAGAGCATTCCATGGAGATTGCGCGAAGGAATCTTTTGGACATTGTCCGCGCGCTTAAAGATGTGGGAATAAAGGTCCTGCTGGCGGGATTAGAGCCGCCGGAGCACCTTGCTTCCTATAATTCGGACAAGGACTTTTTTAAAAAGATTGCCACCGCCGAGGGCGTCTTATTCTATCCCAACTTTATGAAAGGTGTGTTTGATGTAAAGAATAATGCCGACTTAGTCCTGCGCGACCGCATTCACCCTTCGGCAAAAGGCACTGCCATAATGGCAGAAAACATATCTCCATACATTATTCTGCTGTTGCAAAGCTATCTGGTGCCGTCCGCGCGCTAGTTTTCATCCGCAGGGACAGAGGCACCCGCGTCCGCTTCACCCGCTTCACCTTCGCCGACATGTCCCGCAGGCTTCCAGAACTTGGTATCTATCAAGGTGTTATAGGAAATAGTGGCAGTGCGATTGTTCCCGCCTTGCTCTACCAGCCGCACATGCAAAGGAATATCGCCAAAGTCCAAAATCCGCTCAACCTTCCAGACCGAATCAATGCCGTTAGTCTTAACATACAGATCGCCGGCTTTAACGCCCAGTTTTGCTCTATCAAACATATTGCTCTCCCCCGTAATCACTTAAAGACTATTCCCTTATAGCACATTTTGAAGGCTTGTAAACCAATACCAATTATGTCTACACGGAAACTATTGCTTTTTTTCTAAAAGACACCCATATTAGTTCTTAATATTACTAAAGGAGAACATAATGACAGAAAAAGAAGACATAGAGCAAATTGCCAGGTTTTCGGCAAAAACCAAAGTGGACCAAGGCCTGCGCAAGTATATGAGCCAAGTCTATAACTATATGACCACCGGCCTGTTAATGACCGCGTTTGTAGGCTTTTTGATAGCGAACACCTCTTTGCAAGACTGGTTCTTTGATCAGGTTGCCGTTGACGGCGGTTACGCCAGAACTCTTTCCCCTTTGGGCTTTATAGCGATTCTGTCCCCGCTGATTTTAGTGTTTATCATCAATCCGATGCTGGCAAGGGGTAGGGTAAAGGCGGCTTTTGGCATGTTCATGCTGTTTTCGGCGCTGTTCGGCGTATCGCTGGCGAGCATTCTGCTCACATATACGGGCATAAGCATCACCCGCATTTTCCTTGTGACGGCGGGAATGTTCGCGGCCATGAGCCTTTACGGCAGCACCACGCACAGGGATTTAACCTCGCTCGGCTCATTTTTGTTAATGGGCTTGATAGGCGTAATTTTGGCGGTAGTCGTGAACTTTTTCCTACGCTCGCCCGTGCTTTACTACGCCTATACAATTATCGGCGTGTTTATTTTTATAGGGCTTGCCGCCTATGATACACAAAGAATAAAAAGGGCATACGCCGCGACCGACGGTACCGGCATTATGCATTCAAAGGCCGTTTTGGGTGCGCTTGCCTTATATCTTGATTTCATCAACTTATTCTTTATGCTCATCAGCCTTTTCGGCGACCGCCGCTAGGGAAATAAGGTTAAGGTTTAAAGGTTTAGTTTATAAGCTTATAAGGTGATAAGTTTAAATTTTGAAGGGAAAAGAAAAAAGAAGGGTGTGCGAATAATGCTCCCCTTCTTCTTTTTCAACTTATAAACCAACCATAACCCTTAAACCTTAAACTAACTTTTCCTTTGGCTTAAGGTTCCATTTCTCGCATATCCACTTGGCCCCGTCAAAGTGAAACACTGCCAAGCACCCTGTCCCGATTTTAATATCGTGCGCCATGGCAAAGGCGTCAAAGTCCCCGGTGATATAAGGCGCAAACCTGGCAATCCCGTTGCTGGTAACCACCATTGTGGTCGTCCCGTCCCCGCCTTTAACAAGGCTCCCCGCAAAGTCCTTCCAGTCGCGGATAATCTTATCGGGGTCAACCTTCCAGCCGTCCGGCACTTTGGCAAAGGCGTTCCATTCGTCAATCGCCTTTTGCCCTACGCGAGCCACGACTTCGTCCTCGGGCTTGTTCTCGTCGGGACCGTAGTCAATCTCGGTGAATATATCAAGCGGCTCTACCGCCACCGCGCCCGCTAACCCCGCGGCTTCAAGCGCGCCTGCCGCCGTCTCCATAGTGCGCTTAAGCGGTGCGGCGTAAACTTTAGAGGGAAGAAGGTCAAACTTCGCCAGATACTCACCCAGCTTTTTTGCCTGCTCTCTGCCGCTTTCTACCAAAGGAAGGTCCGTCCTTGCTCCCACGCGTGTAGGCACTTCGCCCTTGTTAAAGGTGTTGCCGTGCCTGGCAATAATCAACCTTATCATTAGAACTCTCCATGTTTGGCAAATAATTCTTCGGCGCGCTTAACATCTTCGGGAGAATCGATACCGCTCATCGAGCCGTAGCCTTTATAGTCCACCACCACCACCCTGACTCGGTAGCCGTTTTCTATAAAGCGCAGTTGCTCAAGCCCTTCAAGCTTTTCATATTCTCCCTCGGGCAAGCCCGCAAAAGCGTTAAGCGCTTCTAAAGAATACCCGTAAAGACCTATATGGCGGAATATAGGAGAAAGGTTATCTCCGCTTGCCGCCGCCGCTTCTCGCAGCTCTTTTTCCTTGCGTATGGCGGGTATGATGTTTTTAGAAAACCACAAAGCGTTCATATCCTTGCCGACAATGGCGGTCGTCCCCGAAAAGGGCGTCACCTTTTTCGCCTCACGCAAAGCGTCAAGCTCTGCCCATGAAAGGCGCGTAACGGGCGTAACCATTTGCACCTGATTATCGCTTTTATAGGCGGCAATCATTTCTTCCACAAACCATGGCGGACACATAGGGTTATCGCCTTGCAGATTGATGACGAAAGAGGGCGCTATACCAAGGTTTGCAATCGCTTCCCGCACGCGGTCGGTGCCGGTTTTGCAAGTATCGGAAGTGCGCACAAAGTCAATGCCCTTGTCATTGCAAAAGGCCTCTATCCTGTCATCTTCCGCCGTAACAATCACCCGCACATCGGGCGCCGAGCTTGCGGCTTTTCGTGCATTTTCCCACACGCGTAGCAGCATTTCTTTGCCCGCGATTTTAGCGAGCGGCTTGCCCGGAAAGCGAGTCGAAGCGTATCTTGCGGGGATTGCAATGAGTATTTTGGTATCCATTTCCCTTCCTTTCTTTTTCCCTTTTAAAAGTGAGTTAAACCTCTAAAGCCTTAAAAAGGCTTTAAAAGGATTATATAACCCGCAAGCAAAAAAGAAAGGGGGAACTCCCCCTTTGCTTTTGTTTTTTTAGCCCGCCCGCACACGATTAAACCCGCACCCAAGCGCACCCAAGCCAAGCTCTAAAGCGTTAAGGCGTATATGCTCCCCGTTCTGTCCTTGCAGACGACATGGCATTAGAGCGAGATATCTTCTTCTCATATTTGTTGGCAACGGCGACTGACAATTTTTTCAACGCCGGAGCAAGCATATCGGCGACCTCTTTTCCACGACCTTCGTAGCCGGGGATACCGTTCTTGTATTTCTCAAGAATATCTTTGTTCTTCTCAAGAATCTTATCAACTTCCTTAAGGCTCCTCTTAATCATATTTGTATCAACATTTATATGATCGCAGCTTCTGTTAAGTTCCCGAATGTCCCTAAGCGTTGCTTCTGCGCCTTCACGATCGCCTTTTAGAATTTGACTTGTAATGTTGGAAATAGCTCCGGGATGCTTATCGTCTTTGTCCAAGCAAAAATCTCTGAGCGTTTCAGCAGCGTTAGTAGCACGATTCCTAAGAGCGTTAAGCACCCATGTATAATACAACTTCACATCCGCATTAAGCTTTTCAAAGATTTTCTCAATCTGGCTGATGAGGACATCACTTACCGTGTCGCCTACACCTACACCCAACTCCGAGAACTGCTTTACATCAACGGGAGACCTTCCTTCAAAAAGACTGCTACCGTCGCCGAAGCCCGTGTCAATATGCATTGTGGGGTCTCCGCCTTTGACCGCATCGCCGCCCTCAATGTTACCCACTTCTTTACCTTCTCCACCGCGAATTAAACCGCCGATATTTGATAAAGAACCTCTAATTCTACCGGCAAGTCCATCGGCTTTTTCGTCTTCGTCAGATATAAAGTGGGGAATGCTCAAAAGATGTTTTTCTTTGGCGGTAGAGGGGGTATAAGTAACCACAAACCACTCGGAGCCGTCGTCATTTGTTCCCCTGTCGATAGTCTCCGCAGAAGTCCACCCCAATCCTTTTAGGTCTTTTGCGGCTTTTTTTATAGTCTCAAAAGAGGCGTCACTATTTGATTTTAAGAACGAAGCACCGGTCCCGTCTTTTTCAACATGAAAAGCCCGCCGAATATTATTTTGCGCCTGCTGCAAATACAGGACTTCCACCATACGCACATCAGATTTGGTAAAGGGCAAAAGAGTAGGTACCTCCTTGCCGTCCGAAAGGCCTTGCCACGGTTCGTATCGACCGCTTTTAACTTCCTTTCCGCTTACAAGAAATTCCTGCGCTTCTTTTATCTTTTTATTAAAGTCTTCGCGAGTTATGGCTCCGCTTTTAAGTTGCTCTTGCAAGTCCGAGCTTACGGTCATTTCATAGGTGTTGTCGTCCGCGTTTCGGTTTACCTCAAACACTTGCAAGAATTGCTCGGCGTTATAAGCCTTGCTTCCCGTAGCGTCAGGCGCATCGGCTCCGCTGTCCGTGCTACTACCCGCAACGCCACTACCTACCGGATCGCCGCTTGCGGTATCATCACCTGTAGCACCGGTCGCCGCTTCAGGGGCACTATCGCCGGCAGTATCTTCCAAACTCGGGGTCTTTTCTTCTTCACTCATTTAAAAACTCCTAACTAAAAAAGAAAAAAGTTAAACTGTTACAACCACTATATCGCATACTATATCACACTGTTTTCAAAAAATCCACTCTTTTTGTTTATTTTTTGCACTAAATAAATAATCATATCTCTAATTTTTTAAGAAAAGAGGCTAATTCTCTGTTGATTCTTCTTCCCTCCTCGGGGTTGACATGGAAAGAGCCCTTCTTCACGGCATCTGTCATAATGGGCGCAAAGGTTGCCGGCACGGTAATTAAAGTTTCAAAAGCTTCCTTTGCGTTGGTTTCCGCTGCCTTTAAGTAATTGCGAATAAGCTTGCGTCCGTCGACGGGGAAGCCGGCCTTTTCGATGGCGCTTCCCGCCTTTTCGATAATTTCGTCTTTTTCGTAGTGCGGGTTAAGGATTTCTTCTTTTTTCTCTTTAAAATCAAAAAAGCCGAGCAGGCGCAATCTTAAACCTATACCCAAATCTATAGAGGCTTTAAGCTCGGCAACTTTCCTTAACATTGCGCCTTCCAAAGAATCATCATTGGCATGCTCGCGCACGAAATCGTTTGCCTCTTTGGGAGAAATGCGATTTGTGAGGCCGTTTTGCTTGGCAAATTCGGCCATTTTGCCGAAAGCGTTCATAACCCGCTCGCAATCTTCGGGGCTATGGTCAATGTTGATGCCGTTAAGCTCTTCGGGCGCAGGAATCGTATCGGGCATGGTCAAACCTTCTCTTGATACCACTTTGCGCAGGTTCTGCATGAAAATGCCGTAAAACTCCGTGATGTTTTGCGATAAAGTCGCTACCATCTGATCTGCGCCTTCGGGTAAAGCGGCGCTTGCGGCTTCGTTTGTTATATCAGGTGCTACGGCTCCTTGTTCCATGATTATTTTATCTCCGATTTTCTGTCATTATAAAGACACAGCATAGTATCATTTTCTTAAGAATAATATAATTTATTTTAAGATTATCACTAAAATAATCTCGAAAAAGCGAAAAAATCAAAAAACTGTAATACTTTTTCTTTACCTTTTGTGTTATAGTATCATTTAAGCTTTGATTGAGTAGCGTCTGGGAGAACTAAAAAATATGAGCCGTTTTGCCAAAATAGCCGCAGTATTTTTGTTGGCAGCGCTGGTATTTTTACCTTGTCAGACGACCTTGGCGGCGGACTCTTCCACCTCTACCAGCGCTACGATTTTATCTCCCATAAAAAGTCAAGTGCTCGATGTTAACGAAAGCCTTGCAAGTGAGACGGAAATAAAGCCCGTATCCGAGCAAGCTTCGGACATAAACTATGTCTTGGGCCGCGACTGCCCCACAAGCTCCGAGCTTTTGGTAAGCTACCTTAGCAATTGCTGGTCATGCTTTTTAATAGATAAGGTGCTGGATGCCGTTAACGAACTGTCCTTTGCCGTGTGGGAAGCTTCGCGCATGGAGTTTTTCTGGCTTGCCTTCGTGCTTTTCATCATCTGGCTGGGCTACAGGCTTATCGGCCATGTCGGCTCTATAATGCCGCAATCTCCCGAGGAGTTTTGGACCAAGGTCGGTCATGTTCTTTTCAAACTCATTTTCGTAACCGTGATTTTAAGCTCCACGATGATAGGCGAGTTCGTGGGTAGGTGGATAATCTCGCCCGTTGTCAGCGGGGCTGCCGAGTTTACCAGCCTTGTCACCCAAAGCTTTGCCGCCGCGAACGAGGGCTTTACCAAAGAGCAGGGCGAGGAGAACCTGATAAAGATTGCGGGTTTCGGTGCAGCTCACACCATTTATAACGACGAAGGCGAGCCTGTGGAAATGCCCGAACCTTTAACGCGTGAGGATATAGAAGCGCTTCATCTTGAATTAAAGCAATTAAAAGGATTCGATTGCTCGGGCATTCTTCCCGGGCCTACCGCGCTTGCCGCGCCTTTGGCGCTTAATCCCGCTTCTACCGCCGCCGTGGCTCCCGCCTCTGTTGCGCTGGCATCATATTGTAAGTCGGTAAGGGACGGTGTTTTACCGGGCAAGAACGAACAAAACGCCGAGCGCATTGCCGAGATAGAACGTCTTTTAACTCTAAGCACGCTTGGCAGTAACTCAAATCCGAGCGCATACTTTAACGATTGCACCCGGCAGTTAGGTCAAAGAGCCGAGGAAATAATCTCCCGAGCCGAGGCCGCGGGTAACAAAGCCGCCATTAACGGCGCGCTCACTCCCGAATCCAAAGCCGCCTTTATGTGTATGGTGGAAAGCCTGCACCAGGAAATGGGCTTTGGCAATGCTTTGGGTTCGGCGTTGGTGTGCTATGGCAAAACCGCTTTTGTGTTAAAAGTTCCCTTGTTCGGCTCGTATGCTCTGCCCGACATTCCCATGATGCTTGCCGGCGCGCTGATTTGGGTGTGCTGCTTCCTGCTGTCGCTGGCATTTACTTTCAAGCTGGTGGACGCATGCTTAAGACTGGGTGTTTTATGCACCGTTATGCCGATGTTGCTGGTCGCCTTTATCTTCCCCTCAACCGCCATTTTTGCGAAGAACGCCGTCAAGGTGCTGGTCCATGCGGTTGTCGTATTTCTGATACTGGGCATAATTTTGGCGCTGGCCATGCTTTTGGTAATGCAAGCCTTCCAAGTAGGGTATACCGATGTTTTGCCCGAGGAGACCTATGATATAAGGACGCTGTTCTACCTTAACCGCATTGATATGATACACAATCAGCTTAATCTGTCGGGGTGGTCATTCTTGGCAGCGATAGCGTGCTTTATCTTTGCGATTTTAATTATAAATACCACCGACTCGATAGCGGCAGAGTTCTCGGGTGTAAGCGACTCGCTGGCAGGCTCTACGGGCTTTGGTGATGTGGTTGGCAACGCCATGGGTCAACTTGCCAGCACCGGCACGATTAATCTGGCAAAGACCGGAGCGACGGCGGCAAAGACGGGCGCCGTTAAACTGATGAATAAGAAGTAAAAGAATGAGATTATAAAAGGACAAAAGACAAAAGGACAAAGGACGAAAGACATTATGCAAAGAGTAAAAGACATATTAGGCAAATACTACGGGGCGTTAATCTGCGCCGCGCTTACCCTTTGCCCGTTCTTTGCAAAGGCGCAAGTCGCTGCGGACAGCTCCGAAGAATGTCTCCACAGCGAAGATCTTTTTATGAAGGCATATTGCACGCTTCAAGACTTTGGCAGAGGGGTTGAAAAATCTTCGCAAGACCTGGTCAACTTTGCGCTCGGCGTTTGTCCTTCCGGTATGGCGGTGCTTGAGGATCACCTCAGCTCGTGCTGGATTTGCACTCTCTTTTATAAAATATTTGATGCGATAAATCTGCTAAGCAGTGCGGTTTACGAATACATTCGCGATCCTTCCATCACTTTAATGGCGATGATTTTGGCGTTTTGGATTGCTTTCCGCATAGGCAAGGTTTTCATAAACTTCCAGCCGCCCGATCCCATGGACTTTTGGAACCAAAACGGTCAAGTGTTCTTCCGCGTGATGTTTGCCACGGCGCTTTTGCTTCAACCCGTAAGCGTGATGAGCTATTGGATAATTTCCCCGCTTGTTGAGTTCGGTGGGGGCTTTACCCAGATTGTTCTGTCAAGCTACTCGGGGGTCGCGAGCTTCAACGCCACTATGGAACAGCTTGACCCGTCAAGCAAAGATGAAAAGTTTGAGGAGCGAGAAAAGCGCCAAAACGAGGCTTTCGGCATAGATTTAACCACCGCTGCCTCGCTTGTTCAACCCGGCAATCCTTTGGCTTTGCCGATGGTAGTCGGAACACGGACGCTTAAAGCGATTGAAACCGCCAATTATGAAAAGTCGCTTGAAACCATGCAGGAACAAAAAACCACCGATAAGCTTAACAACCTTATCTACTGCGACATTCCCGAAATTACCGAGGAAGAAGCGAACGCCGAGGGCAAGGTGCTTAACACGCAAACGCGTGCGGCGCTGGAATGTATGGTCGAGGGGCTTTATAAGGAACTCGCCTTCCCTCTGGCACTTGGTTCTACGATGATTTGCAACGCCTGGAATGCTAATGTCTTTTTGGGAATAAAGTTGCCGAGCATCGGTTTGCTTCTTGCGGGATTGATAATATGGATGGCCGGCTTCTTCCTGCTGCTTTTCTTTGCATTCAAGATAATTGACGCTACCATGCGTCTTGGCGTTGTTGTATCAATCATGCCGCTTTTGATAGTCGCGTGGGTCTTCCCGCAAACGGTGGAATACACCAAAAAGGGCTTTAACATGTTGCTCAACATCATCATGATTTACATTGTCCTTGCCATAGTCATGGCGCTGGCAATTATCCTGATTTTGCTGGCTTTCCAAGGCGACGGAGCCGAGAACATCAGGCAAATGTTCCTTGAAAACAATATAAAGGGTATCGACGAGGCTATTGCCTTCCCGAGTTGGGGCTTCCTTCTTGCCTTATCGTGCTTCATCATCGCGATTAAGATTATTGACACGGTAAACACGACCGCCAGTGAATTGACGGAAGTTGAGTTTGGTAACAACGCAGCCGACAGGGTTGGCGTGATGATATCAACAATTACCACTAACACCATAAAAAGCTCTGCCACCATTGCCAAGACGGGCGCAATGAAAGCTCATTCATTCTTAAAGAACTCGGGCTGGACCAAATGAGGTAGAATACTTTAAGGATAAAAGGAAAGAAAAAGGGTAAAAGGACATTATGCAAGGGTTGAAGAACATATTAAGCAAATACTACGGAGCACTAATCTGCACCACGCTCACCCTTTGTCCTTTTTTTGCAAAGCCGGCGTTCGCGCAAAGTCCCTTCAATGACTTTGCCAACTGGTTTGTTAACGAGGCAAGCAACAATATTCAAAACAAGATTCGAACTATAAGGGATATTGCCTCAAATGCTCAGGAATTTGCCACTTCCGCCGCTAACACCATAATAAGCGCGGCAGACGCCGTATATAACGCTATAGTTGATATTCTGGTCGGGACTTGTCCGCAGGCCGCGGTATTTTATCAAAACCACCTTGGCGGCTGCTGGTCTTGCACTTTCTTTGATACGGTGTTCACCACGCTTAATTCTTTGGCGACCGAGACTTACTACCGCATAGCGCCTTCGTGCGCGGTGTTGATGATGATTTGTGCGATGATTTGGATAGGCGTGTTTACCATTCGCTACATCGGCGCATTACACGGTCAAGATCCTGCCGAATACTTAACCAAGTTATTCGGCTTGCTGCTTAAGTGCATGGCTGTCGGCGTGCTTTTGGTGGTATCCGCCTCAACCTTCGCTCACTTGATTTTGTCTCCCATCATAGTCGCTTCGTCCGACCTGAGCACGGCTATTTTGCAGAGCTTTACCGAGATTAAAGAGCAGGTCGTAGATGGGACGGCCGAGGCCACGACTACTGCCTCATGCGACTCGGAAAAGGGGTGCACCGTCAAACCCATTGAATGCAGCCAAGACGGCAATTGCAAAATCACCGAAGGGGACTCGGTGCGCTTTACGCCGCTTGCTTGCGAGAAGATGAAAGAAGAACCGAAGATGGGCGGCCTGTTATATGACGGTGATCCCATACCCGAGAACGAAAAGCTGCTAAACGATCAAATATACTATTCGCTCATGTGTATGGTGAACAACCTGCATTACGAGATTGCCTATGTCGTGGCGTTAGCGGACGCGATGATATGCTATTCGTGGACAGCCAACACCGTTTGGATTTTGCCGTCCAAGTATCTAAGCTTAAAAATGCTTATAAGCGGACTGTTTATCTTCGTTACGGCGATTATAATATCCATATTCTATGTCTTTAAGCTGATAGACGCATTGTTCAGGCTTAGTATTCTGTGCGTCCTTTTGCCTTTGCTTGCTGTCGCGTGGGTATTTCCCGCCACTGTTGAATTCGCCAAGAAAGGCTTCGGCATGCTGGTTCATGTTATGATGATGTTTATAACGCTTGCCATAGTCGTGTCGCTGGTGCTTATGTTGGTGCTGGTTGCCTTTACTTCGGACAGCGGCGACACCAGCCTGATGCAGCTTTTCAACGAAAACCGCATTTACGATATGAAGGATCTTTTGGACTTCTTTAGTCTTAACTTCCTTTTCGGTCTGATAAGCTTATTCCTGGCATTCAAGCTGCTGGATGTTATTGATCATGTAGCATCCGCGTTCTCGGGTGTAGATGTCGGCACCAGCGTCGGCGATAAGCTTTCCGTGACGCTGGCAAGGTGCACCAGTTACATCACCAAGAGCGCGTCTACGGTGGCAAAATTAGGTGTAACTACCGCCGGCCACCATATCGGCGCAAGGATAGCAAGAAGCGACTTCGGCAGCCGTTTCCACGCCGCTACTCGCAACTTTAACTTCAAATTGCAGCAGGCTTTGGGCGTTGCTCCCTCGGCCGCGGCAATGAAGAGCACTGCCCGCATGACCGCCATTGATTTTGAAGCCGCAAAACTTGCCGGCACGGCGGGATTGGGCGTATTGCGCGACAACATTAAATACGCCGAAGAAATTAAGAAGCTTGAAGCCGAGCTTGCAAAAGATCCCACTTCGAAACACCTTCAAGCAGGGGTGAAACACCACAAGAAGGCGTATCCCGAAGCCGCAAAACTTGCCGCAGATGACACGAAGTTTGCTGAGGCAAAAAGGATTTCGGCGCGCGCCGAGGCCTTGGAAATGGTTTACGGACGAACCAAACTTAACTCCCTCGCTAATGAGCAAAAAGAACAGCTGATGCTTGATAGAAAGGTGGAGGATAAAGACAAGATGGAAAAAGCCGTAGCCAACTACACCGATTTGAAAGACCTTGATGCCGGTGAGTTTAAGGACTTGAAAGACAAAGCCGACCTTGCCGAAAAAATTCGCGAGGGCACCGCCTCCGATGATGAAATGGACAGGGCCTCTATAATGTTATCTGCCGGCGATAAAGACATGCAGAATCTTATGGTAATGCAGGAAGAGGATTTTGATGAACAAAAGAAACTCATCAAAGATACCGAAGACACTGCCAAAGACGCAAAAACCGAAGTCCAAAAAGAGTTTAAAGATATCGCCGACGAGCAAGGAAATATCCTTAAAGGTGTGGAATTAGGATATAGAGACGATACCTTGATTAACGATTTCAAAGATGCTCGAGAAAAAATTACCGACATCGCGAACTCTTTGAAAGCCAAAGGTTGGGATGTGGGCGAAGACACCTTTGTAAAGAACTTGGAAACCACCTATGTTGACTCCGGGCGCATTTCCCGTGATGTGTTTGATGATGTTATTTGGAAGTGATAAAGATGAAAGAACTTTTTATGCATAAGCATCTCTATAAAATCCTCCCGCTTCTGGTGGTCTTGGGGCTGTTCTTCATCACGGGTTGCTCTCCCAAAACATACGACGACACGATGGAGAACCTTGATGCCGAATATAAAGGCCTGCCGTTTTGCTGGGGTTGCACGATTTTCGATGCACTTTTCAACGCCATCAACGACATAATCAAGGTGCTTTACATAGAAATGAGCTACGGCGCGCTGGGCTTGCTGACGATTATCTTCGCCCTGTGGATTGCCTTCCGCGTGGGCAAAGTGCTGTTTTCCTTTAAAGAACCCAACACCAATGAGTTCTGGACCGACTTTGCCAAAATGGCCTTTGCCGTTTCCTTCTGCGCCGTCATTTTAATGAACAAAGGCACGATAATGCAGTTCCTTTCTTACACCATCACGCCGATATTCCAAGGTGCGGTTGACTTTGCGGTTGCTGTTATTAGCAAAAGCTTCTCAAGCATAGGGGTTGTGACGGATTACTCCTCTTGCACCGTGCCTTTTGCCGGCGATACGGGCAAGGAAGTGTTGGACGAGGGCTTGAAAGAAACCCTTATGTGCCTGATTTACAAAATACAACAAAGGCTGTCCTACGGCATGTTCTTTGCCGGCAAGCTTATGTCTCTCGGCTTTGTTGAGTTCTTATTTGCCGCCGCCGTAGGTATAGTATTTCTTCTTATGATGTTCATGTTCCCGTTTATCTTGGTAGATGGCATTTTCCGCATCGGCGTCATGCTGGTTTTGTTGCCGGTTTTGATAGCGTTCTGGCCATTCCCGTTATTGCGCAGATACTCTACGGCCGGCTGGAAGATATTCCTTGGCTCCATGGTGCATATCATGATTCTAACGATATTTATCACCTTGATGATAGAAGTGCTTACGGACTTCACCGCCATTTCCGTCGGCACGATAGACGAGTCCGAGGAATTGCTGGAAAACATCATTTCCGCACCCGAAGCTTTGGTATTTATGGTGTTCTTGGCCTTCTACGCGTGGAAGTTTATGACGAGAACCAACCTGATAGCAGCTCAATTCTCGGGTGCAAAGGCCGATTCACAAGTCTTTAACAAGTCTGTCGCCGCTATGCAAAGAATGGGAACCAACTTGGCAAAAGCCGCCGCAACCGGTAGCGCTACGGGGGCAAGAATGGGGCTTGGCGCAGTGAGAAACAAACTGAACGGCCTCGGCGGCGGTAGCAGTAAATCCGGCGGTGGTGGCAAAGTTCCATAAGGGGGCACAGGGACAATATGGTAAGGAATAGGAATGGTAACAGTATAGGAAACAGGAAATAAAAGATGTTTAAGAACTTTGGTTATTATGTGTTTTTTCTCGCACTCATCCTGCTTTTCGGGGTGTCGGGGATTTCCGATGCCTTAAACTCAAAAGCGGTTTACATCGTGTCGGGAACCGTAATTGCCGTGTCCTTAAGCCTTGCCGTGTGGATTACCGTCACGCGCAGGACTTTTAGGAATATAGAGTCTCTTAAACCCGAGCCAAAGGAGCCGAAGTCCGAACCTGCCAAATCCAAACCCAAAGCTAAAGCTAAAGCGAAAGCCAAAGTTACAAGAAAGGTGAAAAAGTAAAGCAATGAAAGTCACGCAAGGCAAAGTTCTGAAAATCCTTTATCTGCCCACCTTGGTGGTGCTGGCATCGGTAGCGTTCGCTTCGCCTTCCTTCGCGTTTTGTCCGTCCGCGCCGGTGTCTATGAATGACCTTCTGAGCGATTGTTACATTTGCGACTTTGTAAAGCTGCTGCTTGGCGCTATAAACTCCGTTGCCACGCAAAGCTTTGATATGATGGGAGATGTCGGCGGTGGTCCGGCGATAAGCCTTATGGCGATAGGCTTTGCCTTATGGCTGGGCTGGCATGTCGGCAATTACTTTATCACCTACAAATACTCCGACCCCATGGAGCTGGTTACCGAGTTTGGCAGATGTGCCTTCCGCGTCACCTTTATTGCGGCAATTTTAATGCTTCCCGCCGCGATTGCCATAGATTTTATAATCTCGCCCATAATTACTTTGGCAACCGAGCTTATCCTTGGATTGGTCAATACGGATGTTGTTGCCGATATTATGGCGAACAACAACCTCGTCGGCACAGATAACTTCTGCGCTCTGGCGCTTAACGACAGCGGCATAAGTAACGGCATGGCGCTTTCTCCGCAAGTCTTGAACAGCATCTTATGCATGATTCAAGCCATCTATTACGAGGCGGTAAAGGGCCTTACCGTGGGATTTGGTATTTTCTGCCAATCGCTGGGAGCCTTTAACCTTATCATATTCAACATGCCCGACATAGGTATGCTTGTCATCGGAGCCGCCATATTCATCGTCTTCTTTTTCATCGTCCTTTCCGTATCCTTTGGCTTGGTCGATTACATAGTAAGAATAGGCTTCGTCCTGATAATGCTGCCCTTGCTGCTGGTTGCATGGGTCTTCCCCATAACTCGCCAGTATACCAAAAAGGGCTGGGATTTATTCCTAAACAGTCTTGTTGCTCTTGTCGCCATGGCCGTAGCTGTTGCGGTGCTTTTAAAGCTTTTGTTCTCGGTGCTAGGTAATGCCGAGGATATAGACGCCTGCATCAACGAAGACCGCATGAATGATTTGTATCACATTGTTTACACTAACGGTCTGGATTGGATTTTGTTCATAGTGATTTTGTTCCTGTGCGTCCTTTTGATAAAGTCGGCGACAGCTATCGCTAATCACTTTGTCAGCATTAACCCGAACTTGGGAGCCGTTAATATCGGCGCGTCCGTAGGCGGCAAAATGCTGACCATCGCCACCAACCTTATTAAAACCGCGGTTACTTTGGCAGTTCTTGCCGCCACCGTGGCCACAGGAGGTGGCGCGGGTGCCGCCGCCGCCGGAGCTAAGGTCGCCGCCAAAGGAGCTGCCTCTGCCGCAGCCAAAGCCGCCGGTGCTGCCGCAAGAACGGCTTCCCGAGCTGCTTCCAAAATGGGCAGGTTCGGACAGGCGGCAATCAAAGTCGGCCAAAAGGTCCAAGCCGCAGCAACAAAAACCGCCGAGGTCGCAAGCAAAGCCGCCGAGACCGTGGCCAGACCCGTCAGAACGGCTGTCGGCGCGGTCAGATCCGGCTACAACGGCATTAAGATGCGCGTAGCTGCCACCAAGGCGGGCGTTGCAAACAAAGTAGCCGCCGCAAGCCGTTATCTCGACAGCGGAGGCAGCGCCAGCCACGGCGTCTTAAAGCTTGCCCGCATTTCGCGTAAAGTTGGCGGCATGGCAGGCAGAAGAGCTTGGAGCGAAATTAAGGCCGTTCCCGGTAAGGTCCTTGATAGGATTGCCGAATCCGGCAAAGAGGACGAAGAACGCTTCGGCGGCGGCGACTAAAATAACGCCTTGCCTGAAAAATATTTTTCTGTTTTTCCCAAAAACAAACTTTTTAGGCTCAATACCCGCTTGCTTTTTGTCTAATTCCTGCTAATATGCGGATATAATTTTTCTAAAAAAGAAAGTTATGCCATTGATTTTTAAAGGGAATGGAGTTACGAAAAATGGAAGAAATTATCTTTCCGAATCAAATCAGGATTTATCGCCGCATTCGCAATGTCGGCATGCAGCAGCTTGCGGATTATTTGGGCATCAGCCTCTCGGCCGTCAGTAAGATTGAAAAAGGCTACCGTCGCATTGACAAGGAGCAGCTGGCAAAAATCACCAAGCTTTTGAAGTGCAATCCCGAGGATGTCTTTGTCAACGAAGCCACCAGCCAGCCCGAAGTCATAAACGCGTGGCGGGCCGAACAAGAGCGCCGCAGTAAGATAAACGAGCGCAGCGGCATCAAGAGAATGGGCGCTGGCTTCCGCTACCTGCGCGGCGAAAAGAACCTTACCCTTGCCGAGGTGGCAAAAGCCGCAAACCTTACCCTTTCCGTCTATCACAGAATTGAGATGGGCCAGCGTGAAGTATCGCAAAAGGAGTTCACGGATATTGCGTCTGCTCTCGGCTTCTCGCCCGAGGAAGTTCAGGTAAAGATTTACGATCTGGATAGAACCGGCGCGCTAGAGGAGTTTATCCAACCGGGTGACGCCAAGTTCCGCGCCATCACTTCGGCAAGAAACTCTTACGCCGATTTGCCCATCGGCAGAATGGGACTAAGGTCAAAAGAGCGTAGCGAAATTGCCCTTAACATCTATGGCACGGCAGGCGCCGGCGGTGATATTATCATTGATAAAGACGCCCCTTCCGGCACGATTATGTGCCCTCCCAATGTCGCCAATCCTCACGAAGCTTACGGCGTAAGCCTTTGCTCTCGACGGCTCGGTTCTTTCCTGCCCGCGCGCTCCATTTTGATAGTTGACCCCGCCAAAATGGTAGGCATAGGCGACATTGCGCTGCTTTACACCGACGCAAAAACCGCAAAACTGCTATCCATTCGCGAGGACGGCGAAGGTAACCTTTACGGCGTGCAGGTAAACCCCGATGAAAAAGTCAAAATCGAGGAAGGCAAATACTTCGCCTTGCACAGAGTTTCTTTCATCTCCATAGCGTAACGGTTTGTTTTTAAGAAAGAGGGGAGAGTTTAAAACGCGGCAAAAATTACCGAGCAGTGCAGTTTTTGCCGCAAAAACTTACCTTATGTTAACTTTTTCTTGTTTATCATGAGCCCGATATGGTGTTTTTTAGGTTGCAGGGACAGTTGCAGGGACATAGGGATAATAGGGATAGAAGATAAAAGATGGCGGTTTCATCTCAGCATTTGAATCTTAAGCGCTGGAAAAGGAAGTTCCTCGGTATTGCCGAGGAAGGCACCGATATTCGCGAAGATGTCTATGCCAAAGCGCAAAAGCTTATCAACATTTTTCGCCAGCTTTCCGTGCTAAGCAAAGAGTCCGTAGAGCACTATAATGAAATGGTGCTTAACATTTCCCCCGACATTCGCTCGGTTTTATCAACGCTTCCTTGCGGCTCTGATGTTCGCGGCTACATATCCTACTTGCAAGAGCGCCGCGGCCTTCCCATAGAGGAGGACGACGAGGACGAGCTTGAGATGAGCGAAGGGCGTAAGCAAGCCGAAATCATCGCCGAGGCCATATCCAAGTCAACCAGCAAAACCGCCGAGCAGATGCAAGAGCAGTCTATGAAGCAGGTTGAGCTTTTGACCAAAACTCTGGCAGAGGCGCAAAGCAAAAATGCTTCCATTGACGACATCGCCAAAATCACCGCGGCAATCCAAGCTGCTCAGGCTGCCAATCCTGCCATAGCCATGCCTGCCGCCGCCGGCCCCGTGCCTACGCAAAAGGTCAAGAAAAAGACCAAGGACAAGGACGGCAAAGAGATTGAAATTGAAGTTGAAGAGCCGGTGCCCGGCGCGCAAGGTGGCTATTATCCCGTGGCAATGGGTGCGCCTTTGGTAAGCGGGGACGGCGCCGCCGCTGCTGCTGCCATAGGTAATGCCGTCGCCGACGCCATTGTTAAAAGCCAGCAGCAAACTTCGGAAATTATCGCCAAGATGCTGGGCGACGCGATGAGCAAACCGCAACAGGTTCAAAACGACAGCTTGAAAGAAATATCGGGAATGCTTGCCGCCTCTCAGGAAAAGACGGCCAATATCATTTTGGCGAGTGTAGGCGACGCCATCAGCAAGCCTCAACAGGTCCAAAATGACAACATCAAAGAGATTGCCGCCATGCTCGCCGAGAGCAATGAAAAGACGGTAAATGCCATATCAACATCTATTCACGAGGCCATAAGCGGCTCTCCTCTCGGCTCTCACGGTGAGGGAAACAGCAGCGAAGCCATAAACCAGCTTGCAACGCTTATCGCATCAAGTCAGGACAAAACCGCAAAGACAATTTTAGAGGCTTTGGGCAGGGTCATGGATAACTCTCCCGAGACGGGCGGCGGCTTAAAAGAAGTCGCCAAGATGCTCACCGAAAGCCAGGAAAAGACCGCCGCTATTATCGCAAGCTCTCTTGCTACCATTGCCTCCAAAGAGGAAAAGCAGGAATCCGGCAAGCAAGACACCATTATAATGCTGCTTGAAGCGCAAGAGGAAAACAGCCGCATTTTAAATCAAATCCTTGGCAAGCTTGCCGAGAAAGAGAGGATAACGCAGTCCGAATTGCCTGCCCTTGCTCCCAAAGGCAAATCCGCCGCAAAGGCTGAGAATAAGGACAAAACCAAGGCTAAAGCCAAAGAGCTCGCTTTGGTTTTAGAACCCGAAGTTGACGAGAACTTTACCGCCGCCGATGATGACGACACTCCCTTATTCGGCGACTTTGACGAAAGCGAGTTTTTCGCTCCCGCTCCCGCATCCGCCGCCGCGCCCAAGCCTAAAGCAAAGCCCGAGCCCGAGCCAAAGCCCTCGCCAAAACCCGAGCTGCAAGACACTATCGCCGAGCTCAAGGACACTTTGGAAAAGATTGATGACACCATCGAGCCCGAATACACGGGCGACATTCCGAGCATTCCCAAAAACGCGCCTTCATCTTTGGACGGCCAGCCTTCGGACATTGACACCGACTTTGAATACGAGTTTTACGAGCTGGACGAAAACGGCAACCTCGTGCCCTTTAATCCCGAGCTGAACCCCGATGTTGAATACGAAATCGTTGAGGATATAGAGGAGGGCAGTGATCGCCTCGCTTCCTTTGCCAAGACCGAACAGCTTGCCGCTCCCGACATTACCGCATCGCTGGAAGATTTAGAGGACATTAAGCCTGAGCCTGCACCCGAGCTCGAGCCCAAGTTTGAGCCCGCGCCCAAGTCCGAAGATAAGCCAAAGCCCGAGCCTCTGTCGGACGCTCCCGTAAACCCAAAAGGCAAAATTGACTTTGAAGGCTTGTTTGAGGAGGACTTTGACGCCACCGACTACGATATTATCAACGATTACCCTTCATCGTGGATAAATAATTTTGTCTCGACTTCTTCGCCCGAACCGGCCGCCGACAGGCTTTTTGCGCGTGATGTTGATTTAGATGTGTATGAAGAGGAAAACTCTCTCGCCTCGCACTTAAAAGAGCAAAAGCCCGCCAAGGCTTCTAAATCCGCAAAGGCTTCTAAATCATCTGCTAAGTCTGCCAAGCCCGTCAAGCCCGCTAAGCCCGCCAAGTCGCAAAAGCTTTTGACAAGCAGCACCAAGGCCATAGGCCACGCGCCCGCGAAAAAGGAAATAACCTATGCCGCCCCCAAGCAGCTTGCCGCTCCCTCCGCGTCCGAGAAGGAGCCTCTGCCTCAGCCTAAAACCAAAGCCAAGGCGAAAACCGAAGCTAAGACAAAGGCAAAGGCTAAGCCTAAGGCAAAAGCAAAAACCAAAGTTAAAGCCGAGAAGATAAAGCAAAAAATAATCTCTGCCCCGCGCGCCAAAGCAAAGGCAAAGGATAAAAGCGCCGCAAGCCAAAGCAAAGAGGATGGCGCCAAGGTCGGCACCAAAAGCTATTGGATAAAGAACAAGTCCCAAAAAGCCGTCTCGCCCGCGCCAAAGAATAAAAAGCGCCCCTTCGTCATCATGTTCAGCGACAGCGAGGCGGACCCCGAGAAAATTGAAATTGACTAAACGCCGGACTCTATCCGCCGGCCGCCCGCTTTTTTTTCATAAAAAATTGTATTTTTGCTTTTGAAACAGTTGAACATTTAAAAAACTACCTTTAGTATGGATAAATCAAGGCAAACTAAAGTATGGATTTGTGTTTATGACCGAAGAAGAAACCCAAGCACTAAACGCGCTGATTCCATTGATTCTCGAGTATCGCGATGACATACAAATCCTCACCACTCTTTCGGACGAGGCGGAAAAGGCGTTTGGCAGTAACTGGCGCGAAATAATTCCGCCTTTGTTTAACGATTTAAAAAACAATAATGTTGAGACGCTTAAAACTAACTTCCGCCGCGCGCTGGATTATGAAAACTCGGTATTGGCGTGGAATGAGGCAAACACTTTCCTTTCCGGCGATGTTAATCTTGAGCACTTAAAGGCAAGGATTCCCGCCATTGAGCATTGGCTTGCCATTTTCGGTGATGCCGGCAAAGATGTTGTTGATCGCCTTAAAGCCATGCTCGCCGAGGGCGAAGCAAACGAAGTAGCTCCCAGCGAATACACGGACATATCGGACGCCAATGTCGTCATTGAGGGCTTTTCCAAAGAAGTCTCCTTTAACTTTCAATACTTTTTAAGGCTTGAACATTACTACGATCAGACCATATCGCGCGTCGGTGCTCGTTGTGTCCAGCTTGGCGGCATTGAGATGAGCCAGTATCCGCAATACGGCTATGTCCTGGATGTCTTGGACGAGCTCATTACGCTTGGCACCACGCTTTTGACCGACCCCGCCTACGCTCCGCTTGTTGAGGGCAGATTCCCGGGCTCGCGTCCCGAGCTTGAGAAAAAGGTCGCAAACTATAAGCGCGAGTTGGAAGCAAACGCTCCTCCCGAAATGGTTGATGATGCTATGAGCGCGGCAAAATTAAAGGCGGAATTGGGCGCCATTGACGACTCCGAGGATAATATGCCGATAGGCCCAGCTCCCGATGGCTTTGAGCCTATTCCCGATTTGGGTGACTACACACCTAAAGCGGACATTGGCGCCATTCCGACTCCGGCTCCTGCATATCCCGCGGACACTGCGACCTCTGCCGCTCCCGCCGCTCCCGCCGCTCCCGCCGCGCCGGTTGAGCCTGTGAAAGAAAGTTCTGTATCTGCTGCTTCAAATGTGCTAGAAAATGCAGATACTACGGTAAACAAAGCTGTTGCGCCTGCTCCCGCTTCGGCTTAAAAGGTGTGTTAGATTGAAACGAACAGAAACAGAGAAGGTTAAAAAATGATAGGGAAAACATTTAGATTAGGCTTTATTTTTTGTGCATTTGTCGGTCTTTGCGCCATAAGCGCTGTTGCCCACGCCGAGGAAGAAGTTATTCCCTCGCCATTTCCCAACATGGAAGTAACGACACCCAGAACAACCCGCTCTGCCGAGCTGTTCAGTGTTGAGGCGGCTTCGCGTTGCTCGGTTCGCTTCGACGAGCAGGATTTGGTAACCACCGTTCCTTTTAAGGACAAGGCCTTCCGCCTTGTTTCCGAAGTTCCGACCGACGCGCTGCCAAGGTTCATGGTGACCGGCTTTACCTTCTCATCTTTGCCTGTTGACAAGGCGCTTTATAAGCTTGTTCACGAAGCGGGTATTCAAGTTGTTGCCGCCAGCGGCGTCTATCCCGTAGTCTCGGGCAAGGACTTAAAGGGCGATTTGACTGCGGTCATAAACAAAATCACTTCAACCGCAGGCGTGTTTTATTCTTACGACGCCAAGAAAAAATACTTGAAAGTTTTGCGCACCGGCAAGTTCAGACTTTATGTTCCGAACTCTCGCCTTGTTATGATAGCGGTGCTTGACACTCTGCGCGGTTCGGGCGTCAGAGATGTTTTCCCCGATTGGGAGCATAACACCATTTCCTTTACCGGCGACGGCTTCACCGAGAAAAAGATTGCCAAGCTGGTCGGTGATTTCGGTGACGGCACTTCAATTGTCGCTTTTGATGCAACTCTTTACCGCATTACTCCGAAGCCGGGCTTTCCCGCCATTAACTGGCAACGCTTGGTCGATCGCTTCGGAGCGGACAGCATCAGAAGCAGCACGAAAAGCATCTTAGGCCGCATGATAGTTTCTTCGGACGGCGAGATAAGCAACAAAGCCTTTATCGACTTTGTAAGAAGGCAGGCAAATCTGACTTTGCTTTCTCAAGGTTTGGTCATGGTTCCCGAAAACTGGCGCTCGCGCTTTGACATAGGTCGTTGCGGCAGCATCACAAATCCCGAATCCGGCGTATCTATTTTGGTCAGGGCAAATGTTCAGAAAAGCGGCATAATCACGGGCTCGCTTGCGCTTGATACCAAAGGGGGAGAGCTTACCAACTTCCCGTCCTTTACGGCCGACATCGGCGACAGTATGCTTATTTTCGGCATTCCATCGGGCGTTATTTCTCCGGCCGCAAGCGGTGCCGAGATTGCGCTTTTGCTGAGTCCGAAAATCATTCGCATTGTCAAGGAATCTTACAGTTGGTAAGAATACGGCCGGCATGAATAAGCAACAAAGGCGGACAATATAAGGCAACAATTAGCATAAGAAAGGCGGGTTTTTAAAACAATGGAGCAAGATACAAAGGCGACGGTGAAAAGAAAGGTCATCAAGGTGGTTAAGACGACCAAGCCTGCCGCACCTGCCGCTACGGCGGTGGCAGAGGAAACGATGCCCGTTCCGACTCCTGCGCCCGAGCCCACACCGACGCCCGCATCGGCTCCTGTGGCAGAGAGTGTCGCGCCCGCACCGACTCCTGCATCGGCTCCCGCACCAGCCCCTGTGGCAGAGGAAATAGCTCCTGTAGCGACTCCTGCTCCCGAGACGACTCCTGCGGTTGAGGAAGTCGCCACCGAGCCTGTGATTGAGGAGCCTGCGCCTGAGCCGACTCCTGTGCCTGTGATTGAGGAGCCTGCGCCTGCGCCTGTGGCAGAGGAAGTAACTCCTGTAGCGACTCCTGCCCCCGAGACGACTCCTGTGATTGAGGAAGTCGCCCCTGCGCCTGAGCCGACTCCTGCTCCCGAGCCCGTGCCCGAACCCGCACCAGCTCCTGTGGTTGAGGAAGCCGCTCCTGCGCCTGTGCCACCCGCACCTGAACCTGCTCCTATGCCGCCCGCGCCTAAAGAGGCTCCCGCTTCCGTAGCGGAGAAGCAAGCTCCTGCGCCTGTGCCACCCGCACCTGAACCTGCACCTATGCCGCCCGCGCCTAAAGAGGCTCCCGCTCCCATAGCGGAGAAGCAAGCACCTGCGCCGACGCCTGTGGCAAAAGAAGTCGCACCGGCTCCCGTCCCGACTCCGACTCCTACCCCTGCCTCTGCTTCTGCTTCTGCCACTGCTCCTGCTCCCGTGACTAAACCGACTCCGGCAAAAACGAAGCCGAGGATTGCTTTTGCTCCGCCTCCCGTAAAGGCACCCGCTCCCGCCGCTGCCGCTTCTGTGCCGCTTCCGCCGCCGCCCGCGCCTGCCGTTGCTCACGAATTCACCGAAGTCGCTCCCACTGCGGACACGAGCGGTCCCGCGTCTGCCGCCTTTGCGGAAGATGAGGGCAAGGCTTCGTTTAACCTTTCCATGAACGACAATTTTGCCGAGCGTTTGAACCTTCCGCAAAAGGTCCTTTCTACCAAGTTTATGGCGATTTTGATGAGCGGGATATTCTTTTTCGGCCTTCTCCTGGGCATCTTCATGTTCGGAGGCTCTTCGGGAAGCGAGCCGCAAAACACTCAATTCACCATTGGTTACATCGTTACTAACCCCGAGGTTCCCGTCGGCCGTCCTCGTTGCGGTGCTGCCGAGCAATCTCAAGGCTGTGTGCTTTATATCCAGAACAACAAAAACCGCGAGATAGAGGCAAAGGACTTCTACCCCTTGGTAATGCAGCTGACCGGCATGCAACGCTTCCAAATTGAAACTGGCAACATGCGCTATGCTCACAAGTCCATTAAGCCCGGTTGGATAGCCCAATTCAACATCCCCCCGGCATCGAAATAATGAGTAATTAGGAATTAGGAATGATTGCGTTTTTGCTTCCCGCAAAAACAACTTTTATTTTCTCATTCCTCATTTCTCATTCCTCATTTTCTTAACCTTTCCTTCACGCATATTTTGTATGCTTGCTCCAAACTATGGAAAAACAGGCGAGAAACTATGCAGCTTAAATCTGAAAAAGATTTTATTGTCAGCATTCCCAAAGAAAGGCGCATCTGGGTAATAGGTGCGATTTACGGCGACTCCGCGCGCCTCGGTGCTTTGCACGAGAACATTTTATCCCTTTACAAAAAGGGCGATGTCATCGTCTATCTTGGCAACTTCATGGGCTACGGCCCCGATGTCGGCGGCGTCTTGGACGAGGTTTTTTGCTTTAAAAAGATACTTATCGACAAGATGGGCTCTAACCCCGAGGACGTAATTTACCTGCGCGGCCAGCAAGAGGAAATGTGGAAAAAGCTTCTAACCTTGCAATTCGCCCACCGTCCGGAAAACATTTATCCGTGGATGATAGAGCACGGCATCGGCGCATCGATATCAACCTATGGCGTTTCTCCCGACGAAGGTTACGCAGCCATGCGTCGCGGCTCGGTTGGCATATCGCGCTGGACCGCCGAGCTGCGCAATTTGCAAAACGACTCGCACGGGCATACCGAGGTCCTTAATTCTTTAAAGCATGCGGCGATAACCAATGACGGCAGGCTCTTGTTCGTGAGTTTTAGCATAGATCCTTCGGTGCCGCTGGCATCGCAGGGCGATGTCTTTTGGTGGGGCTCGTCAGTTCCCATTACGCCGGACAGGCCTTATGAAAAGTTTTCGCTGGTAGTTCGCGGCGAAAGCAATCCCGCAAATTACGGAGTGCATAATTACCCCTACTATCTGCACATTAACTCCGCAGGCGGTCGCGGCGGCCCCCTATACGCCGTAGTGCTTGAGGACGAAGTCCCCACGAAAGTAATAGAACTGTAGGTTTAAGGGTTAAGGTTAGTTTATAAGGTGATAAGTTTATAAGTTGAATCAGGAATGACTGCGTTTTTTCATTCCTCTTTCCTCATTCCTAATTCCTAATTCCTTTTAGGTGTTTGTGTGGATTATTTTCACCAAGCGATCGGCAGCGTCAGTGGCGTTGATTTTTTCAACCGCGGCATACTCGGAAACCAAGCGGTCAAACGCCTGCTCATAAATAATGCGCTCGGAATAAGATTGCTCGGACTGGTCCTCGTCCCTGTGCAAATCGCGCACAACCTCGGCAATAGCGACGGGGTTACCCGAGTTGATTTTAGCTTCATATTCTTGGGCGCGACGCGACCACATGGACCGCTTTGCCTTAGGCTTACCTTTGAGCGTAGTAAGCACCGCCCCGAAAGAGTTACGATTGGAAATCTTGCGCAGTCCGGCGGAGTCCGCTTTCGTCATGGGAATCCTAAGGGTCATTCTGTCCTTATCAAAGTTAACCACGATAAGCTCAAGCTCGCACCCAGCGACGCAGTCTTTACTTATGTCCTGCACTTTACCCACGCCGTGGGTAGGATACACAACAAAATCGCCGGGATTATAAGTAGTCTTTGCCATTATTTTTATTTTTCTCCCTTAATTTTCCAAAGCATTCCTTGTGTATAGCACAATTTTCCCAAAAAATCCACCTCTTTTTTTGCCATTTTTTCTCCCTTTGTCCAAAGTTTGACATTTTCCCGAAAAAATCCTATAAACTCCCTCTAAAAATTAAAGGTGAATAAATGAACGGCACTCGCCATTTAATAATTTTAGACGATACTCTCATTTTAAATAAGTTCAGCTCGTCAAGGATATGCTATGTCCACCCGCAGGACAGCGGCAAAATTATTAAAATAAACCGCGTCGAGCGCAGAGGTAAAAGTATTGATTTCAACGCGTTGGAATACGAGGCTTACCACGCAATGAGCGATAGGCTTAAAGCCTTTTTCCCGAAGTGCTACGGCTACGAAGATACCAATCTCGGCAAAGGGCTGGTGTTCGAGCGCATTATTGACCACGCCGAGCCAAAGGATAAGGATGGGGAAAAGCGCTTTCCTCCCGTTTTGAAAAGGCTTATAAACACCGGCTCGCCTCTTTTAACCCAAGACTTGCTGGACAAGTTAAAGGAGTTTTTCACCCTTTTGGAAAAGGAAAAAATCTGCTCTAATTCCCTGCAAGCGGAAAACATCGCCGTGCAAACCATGGAAAACGGCGAGACAAGGATTATTTCTCCCGATTGCAAATTGACCGAACACCGCGAATTAATCCCCGTTTGCTACATTCCCTTTTTCTTAAAGATGAAGATTCGCCGCCGCGGTAAACGGACGCTGGATTTAGTGGCAAAGAATATTCATAAATAAAATCCCTTTTGGGCGAGATTCGGCTCTTTCTTTTTCACCTATCGTGATATAAGATGCGAGTCACTATGGAGAAAATGCAAAAAGAAGACAGGACAGAAACGCGGGAAGTCCCTCAAAATCTTGACGCGGAGCAGGCTTTGCTGGGCGCCTTGCTTGCCAACAATCGCGCGCTGGAGAAGGTGGGCGACTTTTTGCGCCCCGAGCATTTTGCTTATGCTCCTCACGGTAAGATTTACGCCGCGATTGTAAGCCTTATAGAAAGGGGACACATTGCCGACCCTCGCACTTTGAACGGCTATTTCGCCTCGGACGATTCTTTGAAAGAGGTGGGCGGTGCCGAATATCTGATGAAGCTGGCGTTAAGCTCGGTCACGATTATTAACGCCGCCGACTACGGCCGCCAAATCTTTGATAGGTATTTAAGGCGCGAGCTGATAGACATCGGCTATAACATCGTGAATGACGCCTTTGAGATAAAGCTGGACTCGGACGCCATGGACCAGATAGGCAAGGCGGAAAAGGACCTGTTCGACCTTTCCACCAAAGGGCAGGTTGAAGGCGGCCTGACGGGCTTTTCCAATGCTTTGCGCGAGGCAATTGAGACTATTGAAAAGGCAAAGCGCTCGCCCGACGGCATATCCGGCATTTCCACCGGCATGAAAAGCATTGATAAGCGCATGGGCGGACTTCACCCTTCGGACTTAATCGTGCTTGCCGGCCGTCCCGGTATGGGCAAGACCGCGCTGGCGACCTGTATCGCTTATAACGCCGCTTACGACTTCGCCAAGGAGAATCAAAAGGGCGAGGGGCCGAAAAAAGGCGTCGCGTTCTTTTCGCTTGAAATGTCATCGCAGCAGCTTGCCGCGCGTGTCCTTTCCACGCAGTCACACATTGATAGCGAGGCCATGCGTAACGGCCTTATCAGCGAGGCGGACTTTGAACGTTTAGCGGGAGCGGTTGCCGAGATGAACAATCTTCCCCTTTATGTTGACGATACTCCCGGCCTTTCCGTAAGCGCCATTCGCACTCGCGCGCGTCGCATGAAAAGGGATAAGGAAAAGGGGCTTGGGCTTATCGTCATTGACTACTTGCAGCTTATCGACACCGAGGATACGAAAAACCGCGACAACCGCGTGCTTGCCTTATCCGAAGTCACTCGCTCGCTAAAGATTTTGGCGAAGGAATTAGATGTCCCCGTCATCGCGCTTTCCCAGCTTTCCCGTAAGGTTGAGGATCGCGAAGATAAAAAGCCCATGCTTTCCGACTTACGCGAATCCGGCTCTATTGAGCAGGACGCCGATGTCGTGTGGTTCGTCTTTCGCGAGATATATTACCTTGACCGCGCCGAGCCTGTAATCAGGCAAAAGGAGTCTCAAGATGACTTTAATAAGCGCGTTATCAAGTGGCAACAAGACAAACAGGCAAAGGAGAACATCGCCGAGCTTATCATCGCTAAGCAAAGGCATGGCTCCACGGGCTCTGTTGACCTATACTTTAACGGCCGTTACACCGAGTTTGGAGATTTATTGAAGGAGTAAGGAGAAGTATTTATGGAAAAGAACGAAGCCGGCGCAATTTTAAGCATTGATTTAGGGGCAGTTACTCATAACTGGCGTGCCTTGCGTTCGCTCTTGCCCGAACCTGCCGAATGCGCCGCCGTGGTAAAGTCCGACGCCTATGGCTTGGGTGCGCTGGAGATTGCTTCCGCTCTGTTTCGGGTGGGTTGCAACTCTTTCTTTGTCGCTTATGTTTACGAAGGCATAGCCTTAAGAAAGAAACTTGGCCCCGCTCCGAGCATCTTTGTTTTGCACGGACCTTTCAGCGGCACGGAAAAGGAGTTCGGCGAATACGGTCTTACCCCTATTTTGAACAACATGGAGCAACTTAACGCGTGGATTAAATATACCGGCGAAGCGGGACACCGCCACCCCTGCGGCTTGCATTTTGATACGGGAATGAGCCGCCTCGGCTTCCCCGTCGCCGACCGCGAAAGGCTTCTGGACGCCGAGCAAGATAAGCTAAAGGCGCTTAATGTTACGCTGGTGATGAGCCACTTGGCAAACGGTGAAGTCGCCGAAAATCCCATGAACAAGCAGCAACTTTCCACCTTCACGGACATAAAGAATCGCATTGTAAAGGTCCTTGGCTACGCTCCGAAGTTCAGCCTTTCCGCCACTGCCGGCATGCTTTTGGACAGCGCTTACTACTTTGATATCACGCGCCCCGGCTGCGGCATTTACGGCTTTTACCCCGACGCCGACATGAAGCCGCAGGTAAAGAAGAAAGCAGACTTGCGCGGCGTTGTCACTCTAAAAGCAAAGATTTTACAGATACAAGAGGCAAAGGCCGGACAAGTAGTCGGCTACGGCTCAACTTACCGCTTTGATAGAGCGGGGAAAATCGCCACTGCCGCGCTGGGTTATGCGGACGGTTTCAACCGCTTGTTAAGTGGCAAGGGCTACGGTTACCTTGGTGACTATAAAGTTCCCATCGTGGGCAGAATATCAATGGAATTGACGACCTTTGATATATCCAAAGTGCCGGAATCCGCGCTTGCCTCGGCAAACGAAATTGAGATTCTCGGCGAGCATATATCTTTGGACGATATCGCCAAGGCGCAAGGCACAATCGCTTACGAAGTCTTGACCTACATCGGCTCGCGCTACTTCCGCCAATATGTGGGCGAGGTCCTGGCTTTGGATAAGACGAACACGGGGGAATAACTTCCCGCCTTTAAGAAGTTAAAGAGTAAAGAGAGTAAAGAGCACAAAAAGCAGAAAGTAAGAAGCAAAAAGAAAGACAGGGGGAGAGCATGGAATACATAAACAGAATAGGCAGGATTTTCATAAGCTTTATTATGTCCACGGGGCGCTTTGCCCGCTTTTTAAGCAAGTCCGTCCGCGCCTGTTTTATGCCGCCTTTTTATATCAAAATGACTTTGGCGCAGATGCTGGAAATAGGCTTTTACTCGCTGCCCGTAGTCGCCCTTACGACATTATTTGCGGGGCTGGTTATAGCGCTGCAAAGCTACGCTGGCTTCACCAAGTTTTCTGCCGAGGGTGCGGTCGCCATGGTGGTTGAACTGTCGGTCACTCGTGAGCTTGCTCCCGTGCTGGCGGGGCTTATGGTTGCGGGTCGTATCGGTGCGGCTATGGCTGCCGAGCTCGGCACCATGCGTGTAACCGAGCAGATAGACGCGTTTTACACCCTTTCCACCAATCCGTTTAAGTATCTTATTGCTCCAAGGGTTTGGGCTTCGGTTTTAATGCTTCCCGTTTTGGTTTTTATCGGCGACATCATAGGTATTTACGGCGGCTATTTGGTATGCGTTTATAAACTGGGCTTTAATCCCACCACTTACATCAGCAACACTTGGGAATACCTAAGCTATATGGACATTGTATCAAGTTTGGTAAAGGCGGCGGTCTTTGGCTTTATCATAGCGATAATGGGGTGCTATAACGGTTATAATTCCAGAGGCGGCGCGCAAGGCGTAGGCACTGCCACCACCAACGCGGTCGTCACCTCGTCCATCTTGATACTTATAACCAACTACATGCTGACCGAAATCTTCTTTATGAAATAATAAGGAGCTTTGGATATGACGACAAAAACCCAAAAACCCGAGCCGAAAATTGTGATGAAGCATGTGTATAAGTCCTTTGGGACGAAGCATGTTTTGCAGGACTTTAATCTGGAAGTGAACAAAGGTGATTCTCTGGTTATTATCGGCGGTTCGGGCTCGGGGAAATCCGTGACGATAAAGACGATCTTGGGCCTCTTAAAGCCCGACAGCGGCTCAATAAAAGTGGACGGCGTGGAAATCACCACCCTTAACTCTCGCGAAATGGAAAAGGTTAATTCCTCGGCGGGCATGCTTTTCCAAGGCGCCGCTTTGTTTGACAGCTTGAAAGTATGGCAAAATGTCGCTTTCGGTCTTATCCAAGGCAAGAAAATGCCCGCTGCCGAGGCGCACAAAATCGCCATAGAGAAGCTGGCGGAAGTAGGGCTTGGCAAAGATGTTGCCGACCTTTACCCCGACGAACTTTCCGGCGGTATGAAAAAGCGCGTGGGATTGGCAAGAGCAATTGCCGCCTCGCCCGAGCTGATTTTCTTTGACGAGCCGACCACGGGTCTTGACCCGATTATGTCGGATGTTATCAACACACTCATAAGGAATTGCGTGGACAAGCTCGGCTCTACCGCCATAACCATTACGCACGACATGTCCTCGGCGCGCAAAATCGCCACCAAGGTTGCCATGCTTTACCAAGGCAAAATCATCTGGCACGGTGATGTGAAGGACATTGATAACTCTGGCAATCCCTATGTTGAGCAGTTTATAAAAGGCTCGGCAACGGGACCGATTAAAATGGAAGTAAGGAATTAAAGCCTATGGCAAAATCATCATCAAGGTTTGTCTGCCAAAATTGCGGAAGCGTTTACCTTCGCTGGGCGGGCAAATGTGATGCTTGCGGCGAGTGGAATACGATTGTCGAGGAAGAAGCACCTTCTCTCGAATCCCCCAAAGCCACGGGGGGCAAGGGCGGCAAGCATATCACTTTTGCCTCTCTTTCAGGCGCGCCCGAAACCATGTTCAGACTAAAGACCGGCTCGGCAGAGCTGGACAGAGTTACCGGCGGCGGCTTGGTTCAAGGCTCGGTTTTGCTGGTCGGCGGTGATCCCGGCATAGGCAAATCCACCTTGCTTTTGCAAACGGTCGCCCACCTTTCCCAAATTGTGAATCATAAAGGAAAGCCCGTGCGCTGCGTCTATATCTCGGGCGAGGAAAGCGTGGGGCAGGTGCAACTGCGCGCACAAAGGCTGGGCGTAGAGGGTAGCTCGGTAGATCTTGCTTCCGCCACCAGCGTCAGGGACATTGTCGCCTCGCTGGACGCCGCGGGTGAAACGCCCGATGTCGTAGTTATAGACTCTATCCAAACCATGTTTGTTGACACTTTCGACTCGGCACCCGGCTCGGTGGGGCAGGTGCGAGCGGCGGCAAACGAACTTATCCGCCTTGCCAAGAGAAAAGGCTTCGTGCTGTTCTTGGTCGGACATGTAACCAAAGAAGGCGCAATCGCCGGCCCGCGCGTGCTTGAGCACATGGTTGATACGGTGCTTTATTTTGAAGGCGACAGAGGACATTACTTCCGCATTTTGCGCGCGGTCAAGAACCGCTTTGGCGCGACCGATGAAATCGGCGTTTTTGAAATGACGGACAGGGGGCTTGCCGAAGTTCCTAATCCCTCGTCATTATTCCTTGCCGAGCGGCGCGGTAATGTGTCAGGCTCGTGCGTTTATGCGGGCATAGAAGGCTCGCGCCCCATTTTGGTAGAGGTGCAGGCTCTTATTGCTCCGTCAGCCGTTGGCACGCCGCGCAGAGCCGTCGTCGGCTGGGAAGCCGCAAGGCTCTCCATGATTTTGGCGGTGTTGGAATCCCGTTGCGGTGTGAGCTTTTTGGACAAAGATGTTTATCTGAACATAGCCGGCGGATTAAGAATAACCGAACCCGCCGCCGACTTGGCGGTTGCTACCGCTTTACTGTCCGCACTTTCCACAATCCCTACGCCTGCAGATATGGTGGTCTTTGGCGAAATAGGGCTGTCGGGCGAAACCAGAGCAGTCGCTCAAACCGACCTGCGCCTTAAAGAAGCGGTGAAACTGGGCTTTGCCAAGGCCTTAATCCCGCCAAAGCGCGGCAAGCAAAAACAAACCCTTCCCTCCACTCTTAAAGTTACCGAAGTCGGCAATTTACAAGGCGTGGTATCTATGTTTGAATTGAGATAATAATTAAGATAAAAATAAGAAAAACAAAGAGGTAAAAATGACTTTTGGCATGGTTGATTTTGCGGTTATCGTCATCTTGTTCTTATCGGGACTAATCGCCTTTTACCGCGGCTTCGTAAGGGAGAGTTTGGGGCTTGGCGCATGGATAGCCGCGACCTTGGCAGGTCTTTACGGCTACGGCTTTTTATCGCCTGCCTTTGGCGAGGTGTTTAAAAGCGAGATGGTGAGCAACATCATCGCCGGCGTCGTCATTGCTTTGGTGGTCTTAATCATTCTCACCATCATTATCGGCATGATAACCAAAAGCGTCAGGACTTCGATGTTAAACGGCCTTGACAGGCTGCTTGGCTTTATCTTTGGCTTACTGCGCGGCGCGCTTATAGTCATTCTTTTGTATGTGCTGGGCATAGTCGCCTTTCCGCTTGCCACTGTTGAATGGGAAGGAAGCAACACTTCGGTAAAATATATAAAACAAAGCCTTTCCTACGCCGAGGAAGTCTTGCCCGCCGAGGTTGTGGATAACATCAAAGAGCGCATCGACTCGGCCGAAAAGATGTATGCGACCAAACTTGCCGAGGAAGCTAAAAAGCGCATTGAGGACGCATATAAAGACGCCGACCGTAAGACCCTTAACGATTTGTTCGACTCCGTGGTTGCCGAAGATGACTCGGCAGATAATTCCGAACACCCCGAAGCCTCGGGTACGGTAATAAAACACGACCCGGCCGAAAAGCTAAAGCAGGCGAAATGAGCAAAATCCTTGGCATAGAATGCGCCGGCGCATCACTTTCCGTAGCGGTGTTGGAGGACGAAAAGACGCTTGCTTTTGAGCTTATAACTGCGCCTTCGGGCTATCCCGAAATCCTTGTCCCCACCGTGCAAAAAGTAATAAAACAGGCGGGCTTAGATTATGGCGACTTGGACTTAATCGCCGCGGGCAGAGGCGCGGGCTCGTTTACGGGCGTAAGAATAGCTCTTGCCACTGCCTCGGCAATTGCCATGGTAACGGATAAACCCGCACTGGGGGTGAGCAACTTTGCCGCCTCGGCGTTTATGATAGATGAAAAAACCAGAGCCGCCGCAGACATGATAATCGCCGCCATAGAAACTCGCCGCGCCGACTTCTATATCGCCGCCTTTGCTCCCGATTTAAGCGAGCTTGCCGAGCCCGCCGCTCTTACCGCGGATAAGGTAAAGGATATGCTTAAAGGCAAAGTCCTGATAGTAGGCGACGCCGCGCAAAGACTAAAGGACGAGCTTACCTCTCTTTTGACAAGCGCCATGGATTTAACCGTGATAAAGGACACTGTCCCTACGGCAGAAACTATTGCCAAGTACGCCCTTTATAACCAAGGTGCAAACCTTCCCCTTACTCCTTTATATGTGTCGCCCGCCCATGTTACTTGCAACCGTTAAAGACGCCCCCGCTATTGCCGCCTTGCACCAAGCCTCGTTTGCCAAAGGTTGGAGCGCGGACGACATCGCAAATATGCTTGAAGCAAAGGACGCCTTTGCTATTATAAACCCCGCCAAAACCGGCGTGATTATCTGCAAAATTGCCGCCGACGAGGCCGAGGTCTACACCATTTGCGTCCACCCCGCCGCCCGCGGCAAAGGTCTGGGCTCTGCCTTGCTGGCAAAGGCGCTGGATATAGCGGGGCAAAGGGGCGCAAAGGCTATGTTTTTGGAAGTTGACGCCACAAATACCGCCGCTCTTAATCTTTATAAAAAGGCGGGCTTCGCCAAAGTCGGCATTCGCAAAGGCTACTATCACCACGAAGGAAAAGAAGGAAAAGAAGGAAAAGCTGCCGCACCCACCGACGCTATGGTTTTAAAAAAGCCGTTGTAGCGGGGCTGGCGGAAGAAGCGACCTTTGGCGAAAATATCCTTGCTCTGACCTTTGGCGGCATGGCGATAAGCCTTTTTTCGCAAAGCACCGCAAACGCTCCCGCCAGCGGCGCAAGCCAAAACTGATACTTCGCCTCGCGCTCCGCCCACTTTGCATCATAAAACCGCGGCGGTAGCAACAAGGCACGCCGCACTTTAAGCGGAGTAAAGCGAAGCCTCGCCAACCTGAACCACAGCTTTAAAGGACAAAAAGAAAGCCCGCTACCCAAAGGCGTCCTTTTATCTATGCGCCAAAAGCTGATAGGCGAGGGCGCAAAGAATAACACTTTGCCGCCATCTTCCAGCACTCGCCACACTTCGCGCATAAAGCCGTCCAGCAACCTCTTTTCATCAAAGGCGTTAAAGATAATCACTTCGTCAAAACTGCAATCGGTAAAGTCCAACACGCCCCTTGCCACATCTTCCTTTGTAACAAAGACCGTCCCCTTCGGCACGATGCCGGCAAACATATCTTTATCGCCCGCTACCAGCACTCGCAAAGATACCGAGCCGAGTCCCTTTGCCCCGAAAAGTTCGTCCTTGATAATGCGGGCAAAGGAAAGCTTTACTGCGGCGGCGGTAGGGCCCAAATAAAAAGCCGCACCCTCATCTATGTTTTTATTTACTTCTTTCATATTAAGCATTAGAAACTAAAGGGCTCATTTTGGCAAAGGATTTTATATGCAAATACATTTTCGCTCGGAGTTGGAAAGAAAGATGCTGCACATCAGTTCGATATGGGTGCCGGCATTTTTGTATTTCTTTCCATACTGGCCGAGCGTGATAGTCTTTGGCTCTTTGTTCTTTGTAGGTGTGCTGGCCGAGATAGGCTATCACAGGAATTGGCGACCTTTCCACCACCTTTACAAAGTCGCCTTCGGGCATATTTTAAGGACTAAGGAAAGGGGCAAAGGTATGCACCTTTCCGGCGGCGTGTTTGTATTGCTGGCGGCGTTTATATGCGCGCTTTTCTTTAGCCCCGAAATCGGCGCTATGGCCATGACGGTGTCACTGCTTGCCGACGCCATGTCCGGCCTTGTCGGCAGGCGATTCGGCAAGACCAGATTGTGCGAAGGAAAAAGTTTGGAAGGCTCGGCGGCATTCTTATTCACGGGGTTCATTATCGTGACGCTGTTTGAAAAAGCCTTAAACCTTCCTCAAGAAATGTATGTGCTAAGCATCATCGCGGTTATCTTAAGCACCATAGCGGAGCTTTTGTCCGGCAAATTGAGAATAGACGACAATCTCTCCTCTGCCTTAATCTTCGGCATCACCATGTCAATTTTTAACTACTAGCAAAAGGCGCGTTTTGCCTGTCTTTTAGCCTATCTTTTAGCCTATCTTACGAACAGGCGGACTTCCGAAATCTCAATGTTGTTGTTTTCGGTTTCGGTCACAAGCAGCCTTTCATCGGGAAAGCCCATGTTGATAAGGGCCATGCGCACGCCGTCGGCATTCTTGCGAGCCTCGTTAATGGCAAGCGGCGCTCCGTTCTTTACCGGAATCACGGCGACAATTTCAAACTCGACATCGGGCTTGCGCTCCAAAGCTTTCTTGGCAGTTTGGTAGAGCGCAGGTTCATACCCCAAGTCCTTCCTGTCAAACCTGATAATCATTAAAGGACGACGACTATCAACCTTTGCTTTAGGCTTGGCATTTGCCACGCTTGCCGCTCTGGCCGCTTTTGCATTTGCGCCCGCACCGGCAGTTGCAGCGGCGGACTTAGCCTTAGTCGTTCCTGTGGCAGAAGCCGAGTTCGCTGCTACGCTGCGCGCACCGCGGTGATTGTCCGCTTTTGGTGCAATCGTGCGTGCTCCCTGATTTATCCTTTTTGTAGGAACGGCAACCATGGGATCGGAAAGCGACTTACCGTAAAGTTGCCCGTCGCGAATGGCAAGCGAAAGCGTGCCGAGGTTGCGCCGCTCGTTAGCAATGTATTGCTGTTGCCTAAGCAAAGTCTCGTTGACATTCGTCACCATTTTTTTGATGGCAATCGCAAGCTCGTCGGCACCTTTTTCAACATCGCGCAGGCGCTCGTGATCCTCGTCAATTGCGCCGGACATGTCGTAAGTGGCGCGTATGGTGTCGAGCAAATAGGAAGCTGTCGCTTCGTCCGCGCTGGCGTCCGAGGAAAGCTGCCCGAGCAGTATCACATTCTGATTTACGCTGTCCAAAAGGTAAGTGGCATAGTTCCAGTTCTCAACCATAATGGGATTGCCGCGGGTCGTCCCGACTTGCAATTTTGAAGTAACCGCGCCGATGGTTTCATGATACTTCGCCGCATCGGCGGCAATCTGACTTTTGATGGCTTCAAGCGTGTTAGCATGCTTATTTACGGCAGTTTTAAGCTGCATCAACTCGTCCCCCAGCTCGGCAATCTTCCTGCCGGGGACGGTTTGAATCATACCGGAATTAGGCATAGTGCCGATACGCGCTCCGCTCGTGGTAACCACGGGTGCATTAACTGCGGGCGCAGGCGCAGGTGCGGAAACCGGCGCGGCATAGTAAACCGAAGCATCGGCATCGGGAGCATCGGCAGCGACAAAAGACGCGTCCGTAACTTCAACCACGGGCACGGGGTGACTTGCGGGGGCAGGAGGCTCGTCGCTTACGGGAGGGAACAAATCCCCTGCGGAAAAAGAACAAGCGGACAAGGTAAACACCGAGCCTAAAACAACTTTGCGCAAAGATAAAACAGCCATAATTCCATACCTTAATAAAAAGTTAATTTTATAGGGCATTCTAACGGGCAAGTCCGAATGACACAAGAGATATTTAAGACTAATTTGGAAAAATCCCCATGATAAAAAACCACCCGAGAAAGGTGGCTTTTCATTGTAGTGTTTTGCGATGTTTTTTTGGCGCGCCCGGAAGAATTCGAATCCTCAGCCTTCTGATCCGTAGTCAGATGCTCTATCCAATTGAGCTACGGGCGCATCAGGGGTAAGATAAATACCCCATTTTATAAAAAAAGCAAGCCTTTTTTGAATAAAACATTTTTCCGCCCTTTTCATTCCTCATTCCTCATTGGGCGAAGCCTTAAACCTTAAACCTTAAACCTTAACCCTTAACCCGGGGGCGAAGTCCCTTGATTGCCCTTTCGGTTTTTTTGTGCTACACTCGCCGAGCAATTTTAGGAAGCGAAAGGGGGGAGTGCTTTTGATTTTTAATAACCGCGTAAAAAGTGCCGAGGACTTGGCAAAGCAAATGCTTTTAACCTCTACCGTCGGGGATAGGCCCGCTGTTTTTCCCGCCGCCAAACGCACCGCCGAGGAAGTCTCCAGGCTCTCGTCGTCTGCGTATAAGAAGGACGCCTACATCGCCGCTTTGCTGCATAAAACCGGCAAAGACGAATGCCTCGCCGCCGGCAAAAAGCCCTTGCCTTTGGGGTATATTGAAAAGTTCTTCGGGCAAAAGGTGGAAAGCATTGTAAAAGAGTTGCAAACCCTTCCCACCGATCGCGATGACTTGCCTTTATGGGCGAAAACTTTAAGTCTTGAAGCACAAGAGATTCTTATGGCCGAAGACCTTGCCGCCATGAAAGAGGGCGCCGCCGTGCGCCTTGTCGTCATTGACGCATTGAAAGACGCCAATCCCAAAATGTATGCCGAGGCGTTAAGGCTAAGCCAAAAGCAACCTTCGCCCCCGCGCCGCTTTTCCTTTATCAAAGATTTCTTTGCGAAAAAAGGGTAAAAAAGTAAGAAGGGCAAAAAAAGACAGCCGTGAAAAAAAGAATAAAAAGGCGGGGACTGCCGTGAAGAGCAATCCCCGTAACTTTTGCCTTTTCCAAAAGCGATATAACTTAACGCTTTGAGAATTGGAAGCTTCTTCTTGCTTTGCGCTTACCGTATTTCTTGCGCTCCACGACACGAGAATCGCGAGTAAGGAAGCCGGCTTTTTTCAATGTAGCATGCAAGTCAGGCTCAAACAAATCAAGGCACTTGCTTATGCCGTGACGAAGCGCACCGGCTTGACCCGAAAGACCGCCGCCCGTAACCGTGCAGACGACATCAAACTCACCCACGCGATTGGTAACCACAAAAGGTTGGTTGATAATCATGCGCAAGACAGGACGCGGGAAGTACTTTTCAATGTCCTTGCCGTTCACATTGATAGAACCCTTACCGGCCTTTATCCACACGCGAGCAACGGCGTCTTTGCGCTTTCCGGTGGCGTAAGAGCGACCGAACTTGTCCTTTTTAGGCTCGCGCTTGGCAGCGGCTTCCGCCTCAATCTTAACGGCGACTTCGGAAGCTTTTTCCAAAGCGACTTCGGCTTTTTCGGCCTTTGCCTTCTTTTCTACGGCCTTTTTAATATCCTTTAAGTCTTTAATTTCTTCGGTTTTTTCCGCTTTTTCTTTTTTCTCAGCCATTTTTAGCTCCTTTTATTCTTTGAGTTCATAGAGGCAATATCCAAAGTTTCCGGAGCTTGCGCTGTATGAGGGTGCGAAGGGCCGGCATAAACATGAAGCTTTGTCATCTGCTCACGCCCCATTTTGTTGCGGGAAATCATACGCTCAACCGCTTTGATGATAACGCGTTCGGGGTGCTCTTCAAGCTGTTTGCCCGCGGTAATGCCCTTAATTCCGCCAGGGAAACCGGTGTGGTGGTAATAGACCTTGTCCGCAAGCTTGTTGCCCGTCAAAGCAACCTTTTCGGCGTTGATAACGATTACATTGTCGCCACAATCTACATGAGGAGTAAAAGTGGTTTTATGCTTGCCGCGCAGTATCTTTGCGATCTGACTGGCAAGACGACCGAGCACCAAGTCCGTAGCATCGATAAGATACCACTTTCTGACGACTTCGGTCGGCTTTATGGAAATAGTTTCTTTCATTTGTTTTTACCTTTTATAAAAAATCAAGGCGCACAAAATCGCACAACTTTCCCTTTAAGTCAAGCACAAAATAAAGATTTTTTGCAGAGGTATTATAATACCGTGCCTGTAAATGGCGAAAACAAAAGACTTTGCCGACTTGCACCTTAACCTGCCTGTCCGTCCATTTCGCGTAAAGCGGCGATGCGCTTGGCAATCGGAGGGTGTGTGGCGTAAAGTCCCGAGGCCCATTCAAACAGTCGCATTCTTCCTTTGCCAAGCGGGTCTGCGATGCACAAAGCCCCGACGGTCGGCATTTTGTCCAGCACTTCAACTCTTGCATCCTCGGATATTTTTTGCAGAGCATTTGCCAGCGCCCCGGGGTTACGAGTAATTAAAGCCGCCGTAGTGTCTGCCGCATACTCGCGCGTTCTTGACAATGCAAACCGCAGAATCGGCGCGACCAACAGGCTGAATATCATAAGCGCCAAGGCAATCACCAACAGCACTATCATAAATCCGCCCGAGTTTTTATCCCTTCGTCCTTGTGAGTAGGAAAAGGAATTAAGCGAGCGGAACATAACATCGGTTAAGAAGGACATCGCCCCGATTCCTATAATGATGAGCAGCATCAGCCGAATATCGCGATTGCCGATATGCCCCATTTCGTGAGCGATAACGGCTTCCAGCTCTTGGCGGTTAAGCTTTGCAAGTATCCCCGTGGTAAGGGTAATACTGGCGTTTTCGGGATTCCTTCCCGTGGCAAAGGCGTTTAGCGAATCATCTTTAATGATATAGAGCTTGGGGCAAGGAAGCCCTGCCGCTATCGCCACATTCTCGACCAAGCGGTAAACTTCGGGATTGTCGGGCTTAGAAACCGCTGCAGCCTCGGACGCATGCAAAATCATCTTGTCTCCGGCAAGATAGGCAATAAGCATCCACAGCGAAGTAAAGCAAAATATCGGTGCGACCGCCATCAAGGTTATTCCCATTGACGCCACGGCAGCCGCAGGCACAATTTCAACGCTTTCGGCATTCATATCCAAAGGATTTATGTGCAGCATTTCGGCAAGATAAAGCCCGTCGGCGATAATGGACGGCTCGCCCGTAAGCGCAAGCGCCGCAAACAGCAAAACATAAATGATAAAGGCAAGACACGCCGGAAACATCAAAATTAAAAAGACGGTATTCCGGTTGTTTTGCTCAATATGATCATAAACGGTGGCAACCATAGAGGGCTACTGTTTTTCCTCCGGCTTTTCGGCAGGCACAGACGCAGGCTCTTCCGCCATGGCATCGGGGGCCGCTTCAATCGCTGCCTTTTCCGCTTCAATCGCCGCCGCTTCTTCGGTAGGCGCGGGAGAAGGTGCGGGAGTAGGCGCGGGAGCAGGCGCAGGCGCGGGAGCTCCCGTCGCTTCCGCCGCCGCCGCGGTAAAGCTGACCTTTACGGGACGACTTGCCGCTTCTTTTTCCTCGGCATCAAGCTCGAAAAAGTCGCCTTTACCGAACTTAAATGCTTGCGCCACAAACTTGCTGGGGAATTGCTCAATAGTGTTGTTAAGAGCCAAAACATTTGAGTTATGGAAACGACGCGCCGCTTGGATTTTATCCTCGGTATCGGTAAGCTCGCGTTGCAATTCCAAAAAGTTTTGGTTCGCCTTTAAATCGGGATAATTTTCGGCAACGGCGAAAAGGCTTTTAAGAGTGCCGGAAAGGAAGTTTTCGTCTTTAGAGCGCGTGGCCTTGTCTTTGTCTTGATTAGCCATCGCCGAAGTCCTCGCCTCGGTAACCTTTTGCAAAGTCCCCGCTTCGTGCGCGGCGTAACCTTTCACGGTCTCAACCAAGTTGGGAATAAGGTCGTAGCGGCGCTTTAATTGCGTCTCAATATCGCTCCACGCTTCCTTTACGCGGTTCCTGAAGGTAACCAGCTTGTTATAGGTAAAGATGACATAAAGCGCGATTGCGGCAATAAGAACTACAAAAACTTCCATATTATTATCTCCTTAATCTGTCTTTAAAATCCGTTAAGTAACTTCTCCAAATTATCATCACCTCGCCGATAAGGAAAGGGAAAAAGTTTTACTATTGACGGGCTTTCGCAAATGCTAAAAAATAAAGGCATGCTATGTGTTTTTATCAAAGGGGATTAAAATGTCTGAAGAAGGCGAAATTGCATCTTTTACCGAAATCAATTTAAAAGATAAGAAAAAGCACAAAGGTAAAATCGAGCCTCTGCCTTTAGGGCTCGGCGCGGCACAGGAAAGCGACTTTGACGGGGAGACTCCGCCGCCCGAAACTCTTTTTGCTCGCCCGCTTGATACGGGTGCCGCCGAAGTTGACACCGACTTTGAGGACAAGGAAACTCCGTGGTTCAAGGACATTCCCACGCTTGTCGCCACTTTCCTTACCGCTTTCTGGGTATTCGTAGCGGTGCAGTATTTTGTAAGAACGGGGTGGTGGGATAACCGCTTTGCGACTTCTCCCGCCGAGTTCGTAGGCTTTATCTCGGGCATGTTTTTACCCATCGTCATCATCTGGCTTTTAATCGCTTACCTGAAGCGCACTGCCCGTTTTGAGCGAGAGTCAAAGGCCTTTCGCGCGTATATGAGCCAGCTCATCTACCCCACAACCGAAGGCGCGGCTTACACCAAGTCTCTGACCGAAGCTCTAAAGACCCAAGTAAGTGACTTGCGCCAAACCTTTGAGACCATAAACAACGCCTCGCTTATTATCAGCAGCGAATTACAGGCTCGCATAAGCGAAATGGAAAGACTCGCATCTAAGGTTAACGGCGAAATCCTTTTCTCCATAAAAGACCTTACCGGCAATGTTGAGAAGTTACTTTCCTCGGCGGACAGCGCGTCCGTAAGGGCAAAGGAAGCCTCGGCGCTTTTATCCGACCAAGTCATCACTTTGAACGAAGCGTCCGAAGAAGCGGGCGCAAGGGTGACCGGCTTTGGCGAAAGCCTTAAATCCAGCATCATCGGCATTAACGAACTTTCCGGCAAGATAGAGGAAAAAGGCGACCTCATCACCAACACGGTCGCTCTTTTGGAAAAGAAAATCTCTGCCGTGAACGAAAACACCGAAGAGATGATAAAGGCCTCGGTGGTAATGGCGGAAGATTTAAGCGCCAAGACAAGCGAACTTACCGAACTTTTCCGCTCGCATGAAACCGAACTTGCCGTAAGGACCGAAGCCGTAAGCGCCGAAGCTGCCTCGCTTGCCACTTCGTTTAAGAAGCAAGGCACGATTATCAGCGACGAGGGCAGCCGCATATCCGAGCGCTTAAAACTTTTAAGCGAAGATATAACCGCCAAAGCGACCGAGGTATTCACCCTTGCGGATAATTCCTTCGCGAGAATGGGCGATGTTGCCGAGCTTATAAAGACCAACTCTGCCCTTGTATCCTCGGCTTCGCAAAAGGCCTCGAACGATATGCTTGAAGTAGCGGGCACGCTGGATAAAACCTTTGCTTCGGTTGCCGCAAGCGCCGACTCCGTCACGGATAAAACCGCCGCTTTTGTTGAGGAAGTAGGGGTAAAGTGCGGCCAAATCGGCGAGGTAACCGACAGCGTCTGCGCCAATATCGCCGCCGTTGCCGAAACCGCCGCCGGCAATACCTTGGCATTAAAGCAAACCATAGAAGGCGTTGCCGAAGGCTTTGACGCCCTTATCACCACGGTAAAATCCGAAAGCGGTAAATTAGAGGAACTCTCCGCCATCGTCGTAGCACAATCCCGCTTGGCGGAAAGCTCGCTTGCCGAGCAGCAACGCCACATCTCCGCCTCGGCGGCAAGGATTGAGGAAGTAAAAGGCGAGCTGCGAAAAGAGGTAGAGGAGCTGACCGGCGCCGCCGCCTTTATCGACGAGAACACCGCCTCTGCCATATCCAAGCTGCACAGCAATATGGAAGAGCTTATCGCCATTGCGGACTCGGTCATAAGCCGCACCGACGAAGTCAGCGAAGCCATAGCCAAAGGCACCGCCACGCTTGACACCTCGTCAAATGCTGCTCTTGCCACCGTGACCAAAGTCGCTACCGTCTTAAAGGCCGAAGGCGACAGCATGGAAAACATGAGCGCCATGCTTGAAAGACAGGCAGGTGTTCTGGAAACCATGACCGCCTCTGCCGAAACCAAAATCGGTGCGCTTACAAACGGCTTTGAGGAACGCGCCGAATACCTTGCCGACCTGCTTTCCAAGGCGGAAACCTTTATTGAAGGCAAAAGCAAACAGATGCTCGGCAATATAGACGCCGCCCGCGATCTTATCCAAAAGCATTCCGAGCTTATCGATGTCGATATGGACAAGATAGCCGCCAAAGTCTCTAAAATTGAGAAGGGCTTTGACAGCCAGTTTAACCTTATCACGGGCGCTTATGATGAAGTGCTGGCAAAGATTGATAAGGCAGTCGCCATGGTCAAGGAATCCGAAGCCGAGTTTAACGAGACCGGCGATCGCACTTCCATAAAGGCGGCTAAGGTGCTTGAACACATCGGTAGCCTGTCCAAGAACGCCATCGACAGAACCGAAGCAATCGCCACCATCATGGAACAGATAAGCAGTGAGATTGAAACGCTGGCAAGCAAGTCTTCGGATAAGATAGAGGACGCCGCCCTTAAAATCCGCCACATCTTCGGCGAAGTCTCCGAAGGGACGGGCGCAGCAGCCGAGGAAGTCCTTGCCGCCGGCGAAGCCTTTATAAGAAGGGCCGAGATGATAACCAAAGCCTCGGACGCCGCCGCGCAAAAGCTGAAAGTTTTAATAAGCGAGTTAAAGTAATTGCCCCTTGGCTTTTCTAGGGCTTTCTTCTGTCATAAGGAAGGGGCAGTAAGTCCGACAGCATTCGGATGATAGGCACATTGTCCTTGCCCACCGTGATAATCTCAACATCTTTGCCTTTGTTAAAGTTGTAAATCCACTGCCGACAAGTTCCGCAAGGAAGGGAATCCAGCCGCTTCGGAGTACAAAAGGCAATCTTGACAACTTCTTTCTCGCCGCCCATCACCGCCGCACAAATCGCATTACGCTCGGCGCACATGGACGAGCCGAAACTGTCCGTTTCCACATTACAGCCCAAAAATACTTTGCCGGACTTGGTCAAAACCGCCGCACCGACGGGAAAGTCTGTAAAAGGAGTATACGCCATCTTTGCCGCTTCGGCGGCTTTTTGCAAAAGTTCTTCGTTAGTTATCATTGCCATTCTCCGCTTTATAACAAAGCAATAATGCCTGATTGCCTTGATAAAAGCAAGAGCGCGCCGGCGCAAATAAATCTTAACTATTGTTGACGCCCGCGGCAAAACTGCTATATTGCCCTAAGGTAAAAGGCTTTTAAGGCTTAGCCTGATGAAGCGAAGTAAAGAAAAGTAAGCAAAGGAAAGAAAAGGAAAAAATGGCAAACCCGAGCACGGAACAACGCGAAATTCGTATCGAAAAATTAAAGAAATTGGAAGCAATGGGCATCAATGCCTACCCGCAGATATATAAGCCCACCGCTTTCTCCGACGCCTTAAATGCAAAGTATAAAGACCTTGCCCCCGACACGCAAACCGATGACGAAGTAAAAGTCGCGGGCAGGGTAATGGCTTACCGTAACTCCGGTATGTTTATGGACATTTACGACACTACCGGCAAAATCCAAATCTTTTGCTCAAAGGAACATTTGCCCGAATTTGAACAAGATAAAATCGCGCTTATTGATATCGGCGACTATATCGGCGTAAAGGGCAAAGTAAAGCGCACCAAGCGCGGCGAGCTCACCGTTAACGCCGAGGAAGTGACCTTCCTTTGCAAGTCTTTACTGCCGCTTCCGGAAAAGTTCCACGGCCTTACGGACATTGAAATCCGCTATCGCCAAAGGTATCTTGACCTTATCACCAACCCCGAAAGCATGGAAACGCTGCGCAAGCGCTCAAAAATCGTAAGCAGCGTCCGCACCACGCTTGAGGAAAAGGGCATGCTGGAGATTGAAACTCCCGTCTTGCACCCGATTTTGGGCGGCGCTAACGCCAAGCCTTTTATCACTCATCACAACGCGCTGAATCAGGACTTTTTCCTGCGCATAGCGACCGAGCTTTACTTAAAGAAGCTGATAGTAGGCGGATTTGAAGGCGTGTTCGACCTCGGTAAAAACTTTAGAAACGAGGGTATTGATATAAAGCACAATCCCGAGTTTACCGCAGTGGAAGTTTATTGGGTTTATAAAGACTATTATGACATGATGGACCTTGCCGAGGAGATTATCCGCAACGCCTGCATGGCTGCCAACGGCACTTTGCAAATCAAATACGGGGACATTGACATTGATTTAAGCAAGCCCTTTGCTCGCAAGTCAATGATGGAGCTTGTGAAGGAATACACCGGACTTGAATTTGACAAATACAAAAGCGCCGCCGAAGCCATGAAAGCCGTGAAAGATGCGGGCATAAACCTTGATACCGAACCCAAGACTTGGGGCGAAATCATGGTCGCCGTGTTTGAGGCAAAGGTGGAAGAGCACCTTATCCAGCCGATACATGTTATTGACCATCCGAAAGAAGTATCTCCGCTGACCAAAGAACACCGGAGCGATCCTCGTTTGGTCGAGCGCTTCGAAACATACATAAACACATGGGAAATGTGCAACGCCTATTCCGAGCTTTCCAATCCTTTGGATCAGCGCGCTCGCCTTGAAGCTCAAGCCGCTGCTCGCGAAGCCGGGGACGAGGAAGCTAACATGATGGACGAGGACTTTGTCTGCGCCCTTGAATACGGAATGCCGCCGACCGGCGGTCTTGGTGTCGGTATTGACAGGCTTACAATGATACTGACCAACTCGGCATCAATTCGTGATGTCATTGCTTTTCCAACCATGCGTAGAAAGGATTAGTAACATGAACTTGAATACTACCAAAAAGGACTTTAAAAAAGGTTTTGATAAAAAGTGGAAGGAGATTACTATGAAAATGCAACTTGATATCAATCCCGAGGACTTGCTTTCCTTTGACAAGATGATAGCAATGCCCGCAATCAAGGTTATGTATATCATCGGTTTGATATGTATTGCCGTATTCGGAATCACGCTTATTTTTGAAGGCTCGATTGTCGGGTTTTTCAGCGGCATTGCCACCGTCGTTGTCGGCGTTGTCATTTGGCGCATTACTTGCGAGTCGGCAATTTTGCTGTTTGGCATTTACGACCGCTTGGGCGACATTAAAGTGGCTTTAAAGGGCGACGAAACAAAGAAGCTTGCCACTTTCGCCGCGGCCTCCGCTCCGAAAGCGGTTAAAGAGCCGAAAGCCGCCAAGAAACCTGCTAAGAAAAAAGCCAAAAAAGCCAAAACCAAAAAGGCTTAAAAAAGCGCGCCCTTTATAGCTTTTATAAGGGGTAAAGCAGAGTTTTAACCTTAAAAAACAAGGGTTAACACCTTGAAGTGCTAACCCTTGTCTTGATGTCAAACCGCTTATTTCTTGTTATTATTTAAGATAAAATGTCCTTATCCATTTTGTCTTGCTTGTTTGTCGGGATTACCCCGAAAAAGCGACTCGACACTCCCCCTGTTACCAGCTTTAAGACTGGAAAGGCCGTCAAATCGGTAAAGCCCTTTGCCTCGGACTCACCGTAACTCGTATTGCTTTTGCCGCCGGCAGCGTTTGCCGCGCCGGTTTTAGTGCTCGTCCCGCACGAAAAAATCTTCACATCGCTAAAGACTTGCTTAAACTTTTCATTAGTTGTCATACTTTTTATTCCTTTTTATAAAAACAACAAATCATGGAGGCATCATAGCATGCCGAAAATGTTATGTCAACATCTTTGTCAACCTATTTTTAACAAAAAATAAAATAAAGCCAAAAGGCAAGAAACAAGGGGAAATCCTTAAACTGCTTGCTTTTTGCCGCAAAAGTGATTAAAAGAAATCCGGACTATGCTTTAAAAAGGATAAAAGATTTTGCAGGATAATAAAAAGAACAAAAAAGGCGATGGCTTTTGGGGTAATGTCCGCACCGTCGTCTATGCACTGTTGATTGCGATTGCCATTCGCACGGTGGCTTACGAGCCTTTTTCCATTCCTTCGGGGTCTATGATACCCACGCTGGAAATAGGGGATTATTTGTTCGTAAGCAAATACTCATATGGTTACAGCCGCTACTCACTTCCTTTCGGTATACCGCTTATTAAGAACAGGATTTTCTACACCGAGCCCGAGCGCGGCGATGTGGTGGTTTTCAAGCTTCCTTCGGACAATTCCACCGACTACATAAAAAGGATTATCGGCCTGCCCGGTGACAAGGTGCAAGTGAAAGAAGGCCGCCTTTACATCAACGGCAACATGCTGGAAAGGAAAGAGCTTCGCAAGGAAAGCAACATCTTCCCCGACGGCTCGCGCCGAATGGTGACCGTTTACGAAGAAACCCTTCCCGAGGGCAAAGTCCACTTGATACAGGAAATATCGGACAAGGAAGCCCCCGATAACACTCCCGTTTACACCGTCCCCGAGGATCACTTTTTCATGATGGGCGACAACCGCGACAACTCCATGGATAGCCGTTTTGCAAATGTCGGTGCCGTTCCCAAGATAAACCTAGAGGGCAAAGCGCTCAGGATTTTCTTTTCTTCCGACGGCTCGGGCTGGTGGAAGTTTTGGAATTGGTGGTCCGACATAAGATTTAGTCGCTTTTTCCAAAGCATAAATTGATATAAGATGCAAACAACAAGCCCCTAAAGGTAAGGAAACTTTAAAAAGAGGAAAGACAGATGCAGGAAGAATTAAGCGAGATGATAGCCAAGATAAACGCTGTCAAAGAAATTGAAAAGGCCGAGGCGCAGGAAGAGCGCAAGGTTGAAAACCGCTCGCGCGCTTATAACAGATTGCTTGATGTTTTGGGCTATGAATTCGCCGACGAGCAACTGCTTGCGAACGCGCTCACGCTTGCCTCGGGCAGCCACCGCGCTAAATATGAGCGGCTGGAGTTCTTAGGCGATCGCGTCCTCGGGTTGGTCGTTGCCGAAATGCTTTATAAGACTTTCCCCGACGAGAACGAAGGACAGCTCGCCCGTCGCCACGCTGCTATGGTAAAGGGCAAAACCTGCGCCCGCATGGCAAAGGAAATATACATTGATAAGTGCGTCGAAGTTCCTAAAAGCGAAGAAGCCAATATGGAAAAGCACCCCGACAAGTTCCTGGCGGATTTGTTTGAGGCGGTGCTCGGCGCGCTTTATCTGGACGGCGGCTATAGCGCGGCCAAAGCCTTTATTGAAAGGCAATTTATGACCGTTATGCTGGACATGAAAGCGCCTCCCGTCGATTCGAAAACCAAGCTGCAAGAGTGGTTGCAGGCGCAAGGTATGCCTGCTCCCGTTTACACGGTCGTCCGCACCGAAGGACCTTCGCACGCTCCGATTTTCACCATTGAAATCAACATCGACGGCTATGAGAAGGCGCAAGGCACGGGTCCTTCCAAAAAGTTCGCCGAGGCGGAAGCCGCACTTAACTTCCTTATGGCGGTGGGTGTCGTAAAGTTCGGAGACTAGGAGATTAAAAGCAAAGATATGACCAAAGACGAAAAGACTTGCGGATTTGTAGCGGTTCTGGGCGCACCTAACGCCGGCAAATCCACGCTCGTCAACGCCTTGGTCGGGACAAAGGTGTCCATCGTCTCGCCCAAAGTCCAAACCACTCGCATGCGCGTGCGCGGCATAGCGATAAAAGATGAAGCGCAAATCATTTTGGTGGATACTCCGGGGATATTCAAACCCAAACGCCGCCTTGACCGAGCAATGGTTGCCGCCGCTTGGTCCGAAGCAGGCGATGCCGAAGTATCTTTGTTGGTGGTGGACGCAAGCAAAGCCGACACTTCAGACACCGAAAAAATCATCGCCGCCATGAAAAAGTTGCAAGGAAAAGATATTGTCCTTGTCCTTAATAAAATTGACCTGATAGCCAAGGAAAAACTGCTTGCCCTGACGCAAAAACTGACCTCTCTGGGCGACGGGATTTTTAGCGATACCTTTATGATTTCCGCCGCCACGGGTGAGTGTGTTGAGGATTTGAAAGCCTTTCTTGCCGCCAAGATGCCGAAAGGTGATTGGCTTTTCCCTGCCGAAGATGCATCGGATTTACCCCTTCGCCAACTCGCCGCCGAAATTGTGCGCGAAAAAGCCTTTTTCTTTCTGCAAGACGAGCTTCCTTATTCCATAACGGTTGAAACCGAAAGTTTTGAGGAAAGGACCGACGGCTCTTACCGTATTGCCGCCACCATTTTTGTGGAGCGCATAGGGCAAAGGAAAATCGTCATCGGCGCGGGCGGTAGCAAAATCAAAACCATATCCGTAGCCGCAAGAAAAGAGCTTGAGGAAACGCTGTCCGCCAAGGTTCACCTTTTCTTGGAAGTAAAGGTTGCCGAGAATTGGGGCGAGGACTCGCGCCGTTATCAATCCTTGGGGCTTGATTACAATGCTTAACTGGCAAGACACGGGCATTATTCTTGACAAGGCGAAGTTCGGCGAAAGCGATATTATCCTTGACATTTTTACCCGTGAACACGGACGGACAAAAGGGCTTGTCCGCCATGGGCAAACGGCAAAGAACTCCGGCACTTACGGACAAGGCAACCTTGTCGCCGTGACTTGGAAAGCAAGGCTTGAGGAGCACTTGGGCAACTTTACCGCCGAGCTTGTAAAATCATACTCCGCTCCTGTTTTAGACGACGCCACCATGCTGGATTGCATGTCCTCTGCGCTTGCCGAGGTAAAAGGAGCATTTGCCGAGCGCGACGCGAATCCGTCCATCTTCACAAAGTTGCAAGACTTACTTTCCAAGCTGACCGACAAAGACGGGCTTTCCTACTTTATCATTTGGGAGATTGACTTGCTAAAGGCGCTTGGCTTTGCTCTTAACCTGACCGAGTGTGCCGTAACGGGAGTAAAGGACGACCTTGCCTTTGTATCGCCAAAGACGGGCAGGGCGGTAAGTAACGCCGCCGCGGGCAAGTGGAAAGACCTGCTGCTGCCTTTACCGCCTTTCCTCGCCGCCGACCAACCCGCCCAAAGCAAAGCGGAAATTGTGGAAGCGATGAACCTTACGGGCTACTTTTTGCAAAAGCACATTTTCCCTTCGTCCTTACCTGCCGCACGGATTAGGTTGAAGGAGCGTTTGGAAAGGGGTATCGTATCCTGATGTTATCGCTTTTTAGACATATGCGCACCTTTTGCGATTTAAGCCTTGCCCTTGTAAAGTGGCCACTGGCAATTCTTATGTTCGCGCTGATTATTCCCATGATTCAATCCGCCATCTTTTATTATAACAAAGTGTTTGATAACTGGGGCGAGCTGGGACTTTTCGGGATTGGCTTCGGCTTTATGGTAGGGGTGTGGATTTTCCTTATCGGCAGAAGGAACATTGTCGCTGCTACCATTGAGCACGAGATGACTCACGCCATTTTTGCCCTGCTCACCTTTCACAATGTCACGGATCTTCGTGCCGAGATGCAAGGCGGCGGCAGTATGACTTTTAGGGGCAGGGGCAACTGGCTCATCACCATTGCACCATACTTTTTCCCCACGCTTTCGGCGGGCGTTATCATCGTCGCCATAGTGACCTATATTATCACGGGGCAAGTTGTCTCTTGGCTTAATCTGGCACTTGGGGTAACCACGGGCTATCACTTTTTGGCGGTTTTATTTGAGCTCCACCCCGAGCAGACCGATTTAAAGAAAGCGGGCTGGATATTTTCGTTCTTGTTTATTCCCGCCGCGAACCTTTTCGGCTATGCGCTTATTTTGGCGTTTGTGGATAGGGGGCTTACAGGCATGATTCACTTTATAAAAGTGCTTTACATAACCGCTTTTGAGGATATGATGCACCTACTTAATTTCATATAAGTAGTAAAAATAAAAACAAGAAATGCAAAATAAAGATATAACCGATAAAGATTGGCTTGACTGGCATTGGCAAGTCCGTAACCGCATCACGACCGAGGCGGCGGCCGACGCGGCGCTTACCCTTACTGCCGAGGAAAAGGCGGGCTTTGCGTGCAAGTCCTTGCGCATGCCGTTTTCCGTAACGCCTTACTATGCAAGCGTGATAAAGGATGTCCCCGCACTTCGCAAATGTTGCCTGCCCTGCGTGCAAGAGGGAATAAAAGCCTCATACGAAACCGACGATCCTTTAGGCGAAGAAAAGTTCAGCCCCACTCCGAATCTCTGCCACAAATACCATAACCGCGCACTGTTTATGGTTGGCAATGTTTGCCCTTGTTATTGCCGCTATTGCACAAGGGGAAGGCTAACGAGTAAGCTCGACTTTTTCGCCGATTGGGAACCCGAGCTTGATTATATCGCCAAGCATGAAGAGATTCGCGATGTGCTCATTTCGGGCGGCGAACCGCTTCTTTTATCTGATGAAAAGATAAATGAACTGCTGGACAGACTCTGCGCCATACCTCACATTGACATTATAAAGATTGGTTCAAAGGCGCCCATAACCATGCCCATGCGCATAACCGACGACCTTATCAAAATCCTAAAGGCGCATAATCCCGTTATCATCAGTATTCATATAAACAGGGCCGAGGAGATTACCCCCTTGGTTGCGGAAAAGCTTAACAAGCTTGCGGATAACGGTATTTTAATGGGCTCGCAAAGTGTTCTTTTAAAAGGGGTAAATGATGATGCAAAGGTCCTTTACGACCTTTTCTATAAACTTTTAACGAACCGCGTCCGTCCTTATTACCTTTTCCAATGCGACCCGATTAGTGGTTCCAATCACTTCCGCGTGCCGGTAGCAAAGGGGCTGGAGATTATGGACGAGCTGCGCAAGAGCGCCAGCGGCTATGCCATTCCGACCTATGCCATTGATATTCCCAACCACACCGGCAAAATCGCCGTTTTGCCGAACAGGATAAAAGGCGAAACAAATGACGGACTGCTCAAGATAGAGGACTTTAACGGCGAGATATACCTTTACCCGAGTTAGTTAGTTTCCCTTTCTTCCCCTCTGCTTTTCCCGCTTCCGATCAGAGCATAAAAAGCCGGCACTTTTTTGTGGATTGATATAAGCGGATAGGCTAGTATGACTCTTAAAGTTCTAAAGGGGGAAAGTATGACACCGGAAGATTTATTTTCTAAAAAGCTATCACTGGGTAAGCCTTCGGAGACCAAGAAAAATCAAGGCCTGTCCCGCGCGTGGATACGCTGTCCTTCGGGGCGGTGCGTGGATTTGCTGGAACCTTCACCCTTGGATATTGAGATTACCGACATAGCTCTTTCCCTTTCGCGCATAAGCAGGTGGGCGGGAATGACCGCGACTCCCTACGGCTTCTCGGTGGCACAACACTCTGTCTTGGTCGTTAAGATAATGGAGTGGATGCTTGACACCACGCCTTCCTTTAAGACCATGATTAAGAAAAGCGGACTTTCCAAAAAGCATTGGCTTTTGGCGGGGCTGTTGCACGATGGCGCCGAGGCGTATCTTGGCGGGGATTTGTGCGGACCGGCAAAGGCAAACATGAGCGACGCCGGCTATCGCAATATGGAGGACGCGCTGGAAAAAGCGATATTTATCCGCGCGGGCTTGCCTGCCGAATTGCCCGCCGATTTGCGCAAGGTGATGAAGTACGCCGACCGCGCATCTGCCTATGCCGAAGCGGTGCTTATCGTAGGCTTTACCCCCGACGAAGCCGAGCAGTTTTTCGGTATCCGCACGCCTTTAAAGGACCACGCCTTTTTGGACACGCTGTCGTCCGACGAGGCCATGAGTGCCTATCTTAGTCTATACAAGCGCTTAAAACTCGTATAATATGTCCTTAAACAAAGGATTTTTATATGATTACCAGCTTTAACCACCGAAAAGGCGGGGTTTTTGCCTCGATTGACCTTGGGACTAATAATTGCCGTTTAATGATTGCCAGACCTTCAAGAAGCGGATTTTGCGTGGTGGATTCTTTTTCCAAAATCACGCGCTTGGGCGAGGGCATGGTTTCTGACAACCATTTATCGCAAAAGGCTATGGAAAGGACGCTTGACGCTTTAAAAGTATGCGCCGACCGCCTTTCGCAATATCCGGTGAAGAAGTCTCGCTTTGTCGCTACCGAAGCTTGTCGGCGTGCGGAAAACGGCGCGGACTTTATTGCTTTGGTAAAGGAGCGCTTGGGGCTTCCTTTTGAAATTATATCCCCTACCGAGGAATCGAGGCTGGCGATTGCGGGTTGCACTCCCTTACTTAAAAAAGGTGTTAAGTATCTTATGGTGTTTGACATCGGCGGCGGCTCGTCCGATATCGCTTTCTCCGAGATTGACGCTTCGGGCAGGGCGCATCTTAAAGCCTCGCTGTCCGTGCCTATGGGCGTGCTGACTGTGTCCGAGGGCTTTACGGGCACGGATTTATCGGGCAGGGCGCGGCAGACCATTGCCGATAAAATAGATAATGCTTTAGACGAGTTCGACTCTATGTATGGACTTTCCCAAAAGATAGCAAGCGGGGAGATGCAGATTATCGGAACTTCGGGGACGGTAACTTCGCTGGGTGCTTTTCATCTTAACCTAAGCCACTATAACCGCAGTGCGGTGGACGGGCTTTGCCTCAGCTTTGACGAGATACAATCGGCGCGCGAAAAGCTTGAAAAGATGAGCAATCAAGAGCGCATTATGCATTCCTGTATCGGACCGCAACGGGCGGATTTGACCTTGGCCGGCTGTGCGATTTTGGGAGCGATATGCGACTTTTGGCAAATGGACGAGCTTATGATTGCCGACCGCGGCATACGCGAAGGCATTCTTATTGACTTGATGAAAAGCGCGTAAGATAAAGCGCATAAGATAAGGAGCTTATGATGCAGCCTAAATTGATGACGGGACTTAGGGTAAAACGCACAAGGGTAAAGACGGCAAAGGGCCGCATCGCCTCGTCCACAAGGTGGATTAGCCGCCAGCTTCACGACCCTTTTGTGCTGGAAGCAAAGAAACAAGGCTACCGCGCGCGTTCCGCCTTTAAGATTATTGAGCTTGACGAGATGTTCCACCTTTTCTCGCGCGGGAAAAAAGTTGTGGACTTGGGCGCCGCCCCCGGCGGGTGGAGCCAAGTCATCGCCGAGCTTACCTGCTCGCCTAAAGAAAATCCCACCGTAGTGGCGCTGGACATTCTTCCCATGAAGCCGATTGACGGGGTAAAGGTGCTGACCATGGACTTTATGACAAGCGAAGCTCCAAAGCGCCTTAAAGAAGCCGCGGGCGGTGCGGTTGATGTTGTGGTCTCGGATATGGCGGCGAATACCACCGGCACGCCTTCGCTTGATCATCTTCGCATTATGAACTTGGTTGAGGAGGCTTTTTGGTTCGCCACGGAAATCCTTAAAGACGGCGGCGCCTTTGTCGCAAAGGTATTCCAAGGCGGCACCGAAGCAAAACTTTTAGCCGAGATGAAAAAATACTTTAAGACGGTAAAGCATGCCAAGCCTGCCGCTTCACGCAAGGAAAGCCCCGAGGAATATGTGGTGGCTTTGGGATTTAAGCGCCCATGAAAGCCGATGAGCAAAAGGCCGTCGCCCGCGACATTTTCGCCCTTGCCCTGGAAGCGGTAAAGTCGGGGAAGCCCGCCGACAAAGTAATCTCTTTTGAGGTAAAGAACCGCCGCTTTATGGGCGCAAACGACCGCCGCACCGTAACAGACATGGTGTGGAACACCTTTCACAATTTAGCTTATTTGCGTTGGAAACTTGGCGATGATGCCGAGGCGGGCGAGCTTTTTGACCTTTCGCTAAAGCCGCAGGACTTAACGGGCGCGCCCGAGTATGTCCTTTATGACTGCCCCGCCTTTTTGTTTGCCGATATGCCCAAGGACGAGCTAAAGGCGATGCAAACGCGGGCGAGTTTTGATTTGCGCGTTAACATTTCCAAAATGGCAAGGGACAAAGTTATCCAAATGTTCAAGATGCAAGGAATAAGTGCGGAAAAGACGCCTTTCTCCCCCGTGGGTCTTCGCATGCACAAGCATTTTCCTTTGGAGGAAACGACCGCTTACAAGCGAGGCTTGGTTGCCGTTATGGACGAAGGCTCGCAGTTAGTCGCTTGCAAAATCGCGCCTTTCATAGATAAAGGTGACAAGGTGCTGGATTTATGCGCCGGCGGCGGAGGCAAGACCTTGGCGCTGTTTGATTTGGTGGCAGAGAAAGGCGGCGCGGACTTTACCGCTACGGACATCTCCGCCGAAAGGCTGGAAAAGCTAAAGGCGCGAGCAAAACTAGCCGTTTTTAAAGGAATTAAAATCGAGCCCCTTTCGCCTGATTATCAACCTTTTTTAGCAAAGCATACCGCCGCTTTTGATGAAGTGGTGGTTGATGCGCCTTGCTCGGGCACGGGGACCTGGCGGCGCGCGCCCGATGCCAAGTGGCGGACATCATCGCTGGCTCTTGCTTCTTACGAATCCGAGCAACGGGCAATACTTACCAAAGCCTCCCAAATGGTAAAGAAAGGCGGCAAGCTCTTTTATATAACCTGCTCTTTGCGGCAAGCGGAAAACGAAGCCCAAGTCGAGTGGTTTTTATCCGAAAACAAGTCTTTTACGCTTCTGGACTCGGAATACATACTGCCCTCAAAATACGCTTCCGACGGCTTTTTTGTGGCAATGATGGAAAATAAGTAAAAAAGGGGCTTGAAAAGCAAAGCAAGTTTTGGTAATAATCACCACTCTCGACAGTGGGGGTGTAGTTCAGTTTGGTTAGAATAACGGCCTGTCACGCCGTAGGTCACGGGTTCGAGCCCCGCCACTCCCGCCATTTAATAAATAAAAAGCTGCCTTTGCGGGCGGCTTTTTTATTTTTCTTGTAACCTATTTGGCGTAAAGTTTTTATGTAAGCTCAACCATCAAAGGCGCATGGTCGGACGCCTTATCCATGCCTCTCATATACTTATGCACTTCGGCAGATTTAAGACGCTTTGCAAGCGCAGGGGATAAGAAAATATCATCAATCAGCATGCCCATATTCCTTTGCCAAGCGCCCATGGTATAGTCCCAAAAACTGTAATTGCCCGCCTCGGGGTGAAGGGTCTTAAAGGCGTTGGTAAGCTGCAAATCCTTTACCATATCCGCCAGCTTTTCCCTAACTTCGGGCAACATCAAAGCATTGGTGCGATAGGCTTCGGGGTTATACACATCACCGTCGTTTATGATGACATTAAAATCCCCGCCGATGATAAACGGCTCGGCGGCAAGCCCTTTTAAGTAGCGGTGCAAGGCGTCAAACCACGCCAGTTTATACTTTAACTTTTCGGTGCTTGCAGGCTCTTTTAAAGGCGGATTACCATTAGGGACATAAACGGAAATTATCCTTACTCCGGACTTTGCCACTCCCGAAACAAAGCGCGCCTGCTCTCCGCCGTCGGGGGCGTTCGGCAAAGAAAACAAAGGATTCGTAAGAGCCTCTTTCGCCAAAAGTGCAACGCCGTTATAGGACTTTTGCCCCGCGAAAATAGCGTCATATCCCGCGCCTTTTATATCAAGCAGGGGAAAGTTATCATCTTGGCACTTTATTTCCTGAAGGCACAGAAAGTCAGGCGCTTCCTTGTCTAAATATGCAATCAGCGCAGGCAGGCGGGCGTTTATCGAATTGATATTCCAAGTCGCGATTTTCATCTTTGTTTATCCTTATAGCCATATAATCTTTTATATGCTAGCTTAACTATATGAGAAAGATTCTGTTTAGTCTTGTTTTATTTTCTTTTACCTTTGGCGGTAATTATGCAAAGGCTGACAGATACGATGATTTTTGCTCTGCCTCTCGTTCGCAAGTTCCCGTTAACCTTAACATAAACCATGGCGAGGTCGAGTATCTGCACGATTTAAAGCACTCGTCCTTTGCCCGCTACCTTCGCCGTGAAATGGACATGAAAGCGAAGCTGGCGCAGACGGTAAGAGGGCTCACGGTTGCCGAGGCTTCCTTTGGCATTCAAGGGAATGCGGAAGTAACTAAAATGGGCAATCGCTATTGCGTGCGCCTTGCGAATGTTGATATAACTTTCGGCTATTCGCGGATTGTGGTGCTGATAGATAAAAAGTATAAGGAAAAATCATGCGAATACAAAGTGATAAAAGAGCACGAGGACACGCATGTTTACCTTAATCGCCAAGTCTTAACCGAGTTTGCGCCCAGAATAAAGCAAAAGGTAAATGAAGTAGCCGCTTCAATTCCTCCTCGTGTGGAATACACGAAGGTTAGGGCGGAAAAGGCCCTATCGGAAATGCTCGCCAAGGTGCAAGAGGCGATAAAACCCGACATGGCAGAGTTTAGAATCTTGCAAGATGAACGCAATCAAGCCATTGATACCAAGGAAAACTACCGCGCAACAACCAATATGTGCGACAGGTGGTAGGAAAAGTTAGGATTTAGGAGTTAAAGAAAATGACAAAAGCAAAAGTAAATCCGATTTTGAATACAGAGCCTCATGACAGAGCGGGGCTGGCGGCGTATGCCGTGCAACCTTCCCAAAGCCGCGGGCGTAAGTTAAAAGAGCCTGAGGCTGTGGGCAGAACGCCTTTCCAGCGGGACAGAGACAGAATCCTGCACTCGTCCGCTTTTCGCCGCTTAAAGGGTAAGACGCAAGTCTTTGTCGTGCACGAGGACGAGGACTACCGCACCCGCCTTACGCACACTTTGGAAGTCTCGCAAATAACGCGCTCCATCGCGCGCGAATTGCATCTTAACGAGGATTTAGCCGAAGCGTTGGCGCTGGCTCATGATTTGGGGCATTCGCCCTTCGGCCATGACGGAGAAAGGGAACTGACCGCGTGCCTTGCAAAGTATAAGCTCTCCTTTGACCACAATGCGCAATCGTTAAAGGTCGTGACCTTTTTGGAACGCTCGTATGCCGCTTTTGACGGGCTTAACCTTACATGGGAAACTTTGGAAGGCCTTGCCAAGCACAACGGCCCTATAGCGCGCAAAAACATGCCCGCATATATCAAAGAGTTTAACAAGCAGTTTGATTTAAAGCTTGACACTTACCCTTCGCTTGAGGCGCAAATTGCCTCGCTTTGCGATGACATAGCTTACGACAGCCACGACATTTACGACGGCCTGCACGCCGGACTTTTCACCATAGACGACATTTGCACGACCATTCCTTTTATCAAAGATATTTTTAAGGAAGTAAAAGACGCGTATCCCGACCTTTCCCTTTACCGCACCATACACGAGGGCGTGCGTCGGATTATCAACGCCATGGTTAACGATGTTGTGGCTCAGACGAGGGCCAACCTCGCAAGGCTTAATCCCAAATCCGCGGACGATATCCGCAAGGCAAAGACCGTGACGGCGGCCTTTTCGCCCGCTATGACGAAGATTGAAGCCGAGATAAAGGACTTTATGATGCCGCACATGTATCGCCATTACAAAGTGTTGCGGGCGACGGGCAAGGGGCGGCGCATTATCGGAGCGCTTTTTAAGCTATACATGGACAGCCCCGAACTTTTCTATTCGGAGAAAGCTTCGCTTGAAGGCAAGAACGAAAAGGAAAGGGCGTTTATCATCGCGGACTACATTGCCTCGCTTACGGACGCCGCCGCCACGGACGAGTATGTCCGCTTTTTTGAAGCAGAAAGCAGAATCTAATCCGAGAAAAAGAAACCGACCTTACCAGTTGCCCATCTTTAATTCAAAGTATGCCTTGGGGTGAGCGCAAGCCGGACATTTCTCCGGAGCGCTTGCGGCTTCAATGGTAAATCCGCAGTTGCGGCATTGCCACCAGACTTTGCCGTCACGCTTAAACACCCGGCCGCCTTCGATGTTTTCCGCCAAAGCGCGGTATCTTTCCTCGTGAGCTATTTCCGCAACGGCTATGTTCCTGAAAACGGCGGCAATTTCCTTAAAGCCTTCCTCATCGGCGATTTTGGCAAACTCGGGATACATCTCGGTATGCTCGTAATGCTCACCCGCCGCGGCTTCGTAAAGGTTCTCCAGCGTAGTGCCGATTTTGCCCGCAGGGAAAGAAGCGGTGATTTCCACTTCGCCGCCTTCCAAGAACTTAAACAAGCGCTTGGCGTGCTCTTTTTCCTGATCGGCGGTAAGAGTAAAGATATAAGACATTTGCTCATACCCTTCCTTCTTGGCGACGGAAGCAAAGTAAGTGTAGCGGTTGCGCGCTTGAGACTCACCTGCAAAAGCTTTAAGCAAATTGACTTCGGTTTTAGATCCTTTTAATTCCATTTTTTTCCTCCATTGATGAAATACTACTCTGGTATGAGAAAGGTTAAAACCTTCCCATTTTTTTGCAAGAGAAAAAGCAAAAGGAAAAGGTCGTTATCCCCGATTTTTATTCGCTTCTTTGTTTTAATTTACGGTTTTAATTTTTTGTTAGGATATTTACTTTATTTAGAGTAACCTGTATAAATAACAACATATTCCTCTTAAATACAAAGGCGGGAAAAAATGGCAAACGTATTAGAAACAGAAGACTTTTACGACATTATTGAAAACGCGGACGGCGAGCTTTTGTTCTCGATAAAAGCACGCCAAGGCGGACCCGAACGCCCAAAGGTAATCTATGGCGGCGGCGAGCATGCTTTATTCTATCGCAGCCTTGACCAAACCGTCATTTTGGACTACCTCCACCCCGAGGTAAGGGACACGCTTCGCAAAGTATCGTCGGTGCTGGTTGTCGAGTTCCACGGTGATTCGATTATCCGCGAATACAATGTTCCCGTTCGTCAAGTGAAACAGCTACCTATTCCCGCGGATTTAACTTCCCTTGGCGAGCTTAACAATCTTGAAGACTTATAGACTTATAAATAAGAAATAAGATTTAATCCTTGGGTTTATGGCTTTTAAAAAGGCAGAGCGCTTAAAGAACCCGGGTCCTCAAGCAAGCCCATGTTCTCCGCCAGCTTTTGCGCCATCTCTTTCACAGTGCCACCGGCGTTTTCGGCCGCGCTTGCGGCAAAGTAAAGCGTGCGCCCCGAGTTTTCCTGCACTGCCCTTTTTAAAGAAATAAAAGTGCGCGCGGCCTCGTTTTCGTTCTTTGTCCCTGCCACAAAAAGCCACGCCTTAACCGCTTTTGGCAAAGAAAGGATAAACTCATACGCTTTGGTTACGGCGAAAGTATCTGGGGCAGTTATGATTAACGCCTGCCCCGCGTCCTTTGCATACAGTATTGCCCCCGCCTTATCGGGGAAGTCTCCCGCCGCCACCACCACTCGCTTATAATTGCCGCAAAGCAAAGCAAAGTCGTCCTTAAATATATTGAAATATCCCGCCGGAATGGCGGATAAATTATCCTTGTAAGGATTGCCGAGGATAATATCCACGCCTTTAAAAGGCGTAACGGCTTGATTAAGGGTGATTTGCTTTAAAAGCACATTAGCCGCGGCAAAGGGTCGGCTTTGTGTCCCTTCCGACAGCCCCAAACAAGAGGCAAGCACGCTTTTGTTAAGATCGGCTTCAATAAGCAAAGTCTTTCTTTGCCCATCGTTGCCGGCGGCTATTGCCACCGCCATGTCAAGCGCCAAAGCCGAGCTTTCGGCACTGTCATCCCTGACATCTTTGATAAAGGTAATATGCTTGAACCTGTCCATAATCAGGATTTATCAAGATTTTATAATATCCGTCATGGTGACGGCCAATTTTTCGCCCGATATAACCACTTCGCCCTTGGCGACCAGCTTATCGTTTACGAATATCTCCACCGCCTCGCCGACTTTGTGATCCAGCTCAACCACATCGCCGCGCTTTAAGGCCAAAAGCTTGTTTATGGGTAGGCGAGTTTTGCCCAGCACGGCAGAAACTTGCACCGGCACATCATACACGGCCTCAAGATTTACGCCGCCGCCCGCGCTCTTTACTTTGCCTTTGCCATCGGTGGCAAGAGGCGCATCGTCTGCCAGTTCGTCAGGTTGTAATTTCTTATCGGTCATTTTATCCCCTCTCGCCCTTGCCATTGCTGCCATAATAGCCGCCTTCGCCTTCGCCTTCGTCCTCGTTTTCGTTTTGCCATTTAACTATGGCTTCAAAGCCTTTCAGCGTTTCATCGGCTACAACGGCAATCTTATCATACTCTGTTGCCTTGATAAACTCTTTTATATAAGCGCTTATTTTTGCCTTACGCTCGGGCGCAACTTTAATGACCAGCCGAGCAAGCTTGCCTTCTTCCTTGCGCATTTCATTAAATACGGCGTTTATGACTTCATCAACATTGGAAGAAACCGTTCCGTCCGGCAAATCAAACCTTCGCGTGATGATGAACTTATCGCCTTTACTTTTATTCTTTCTGTCGCTCATAAAAAAGTCCTCGCCGCCGCCCTTACCGAGAGCCCATATTAAACCTGCCCGCCGTCATAACCAAAGGAAAAAGTAATTTCGCCGCTTCGGATTAAATCCCTGATAAGAGCGGCAATCTCACTTTGCGCCGCCTTAACATCGGCAAAGTTCCTTTTGCCCATGGCATTCATATCGTCAATCATCATTTTATAAGCGCGCTCGGACATATTGGCAAAGATAATATCCTTTACCGCCTCTTTCGCGCCGACAAGGGCCAAGTTCAGCTTGTCCTTGGGCGCATGCCGCAACAGTGCAATAATTCCGTCCGTATCAAGCTTGATGATGTCGTCAAAGGTGAACATCTTTTCCATAACTCTTTCGGCGGCCTCTTTATTGCGAGCCTCAAGAGCGCGCATAAACTTCTCTTCGCTCTTGCTGTCAAAGGCGTTAAAGATTTTCGCCACCAAATCGTGCGAATCCTTTTTGCTCTTTCTGCCTTGATTGCTTAAGAACTCATCGTTTAAAGTCTTTTCCAAACTTTCCATAACTTCGGGCGCAATTTCGTCCATACGCAGCATGCGCATCATCACTTCCATGGCGAAGTTCTCGCCTAGAAGCTCCAGCACTTTCGCCGCCCGCTTGGGCGCTATTTTGGAAAGCACCACTGCCACCGTTTGCGGGTATTCGTTCTTTAGGTAAGAGGCAAGCGCCTGCTCGCTGGTTTTGGAAAGCTTGTCCCACATGGAAAGATTTTCCTCGCCGCCGACCTTTTCCATAATACTGAGTGCTCTGTCCTCGGGCAAAGTCTTAAACAGCAGCTTCTCGGCACTACGATATCCGCCCGCGAACTCGGCAAACTCGGCATTTTTCAAAGCGAACTCGGCGTAAACTTCCTCGCGCACTTCAAAAGGCAAAGTATCAAGCCTCGCCAGCTCGTCGCAGATTTGGCGTATTTCCTCATCGCTCATAAGGGCAAAGAGCTTTGCCGTTTGCACATCGGACAACGACAAAGCAATAATCGCCGCCTTTCTCACTTCGCCGCCTTTAAGCCAAAAGCGCAGGACCGCCAGCGTGCTCTCGGCATTATTCTTCACCGCCTTATTAATGTCGGAGGAAGAAACCCGGCCACTGCCGAATTCGGACAAAGCGCCGTCCTCACCGCCGGCGGCTTTACTTTCGCCGCTTTGCCCCTTTGCCGCATTATTAAGCAAAGGCTTTACTACCAGCGCAATCACCAGAAGAAGCACCAGTAAAAGAGCAATACCTTCAATAAGGAACAAGGCGTTAGGATCGGTAATTCCCGCACTCGTCAAAAGGCGCTTAAAGGCATTTTTGCCTTTATTCCCGCCATTCGCATTCGCGATTGAAGAAGGCTCGGTAAAGCGCACATTGACAACTTCCAAAGTATCTCCGCGCGCCGCATCATAACCGATTGCCGAGGCGATTATCGCCTTAAAGGCCTCCATTTCCTCGGGGCTCCGCGGGCGATACACTCCGCCTTTATAATCGCCGTCAATAAGCACCGCGGCGCTCATTCTCTTAATCGTCCCCGCGCCCGTCTCGCGGTTCACGGTCTCTTTGGAAAGGGCATAAGTGACGCTTTCCTCATCTGCCGCATCTCCGAGCACCGTCTTTTGCGAAACAACCACGCCCGAGCCGGGATTATAAGTCTCCTTGCTGGTAACGACTTTATCAAAGCTCATATCAAGGGAAACATTTGCCTTGGCTTTGCCCGCGCCTAAAGTCTTTTCCAAAATGTCTTCTATAATCAGATTAAGGCGTTCCTCGGCGTCTTTTTTAACCTTTTCGTTAAAGGACAAAGTCGCCGCCTCGCCCACCGCGATTTGCGCTTTTTCATAAGCTCCGCCGCCGCTTGCCGCGACTAAAGAAGGCGCGCCGCTTCCCGCGGTCATGTAGTAAAGAGCAATCCCGAACAGGCATAAAGCCGCCGCACCGGCAAATATCCTTGCCTTTTTAATTAAGCTTGAAGTCTCTTTCAGGGATTTTCCCAACACCTTTTACCCTTTACCTAACACTAAATGCCGAAAAGTTACAAAAAAACCTACGGAATCTTACGCCGGATAAAGTGAACATTTAGTTAAAGAAAAAGGATTATTGCAAAGCGGGGAAGCCCTCATTTTGCTTTTCGTATTCCTCATAAACACGATAAAGCAGCCCGCCCATTTTATTTTTATCCGCGGTTATTTCTTTAAGCTTTTTATCAAAGGTCTCGCGCAAGATGCGGCAGCTTGACCTGCCGGAAAGCGTTATAAAAAGATTTATCGAGCGCAGAATCTTATCCGATATGACGACCTCGTCTTCAACCTGGAACTTTTTCGCGTCCATTTTAGCGGTATAGTAGCCCATTAAGACATAGTCCAGCTCTCCGTCTCTAAGCCTCAAGAAAGCCTCTTTTGTGGATTTAAGCTTAGCCAGCGCCAGG
>JAEEGL014395769.1_pt1 | contig 180069 bp, 191 predicted proteins | sample 9134231 | NCBI WGS metagenome assembly JAEEGL01 (sample SAMN16246548, study PRJNA631951) | gut metagenome | biome: gut microbiome; feature: rumen; material: fiber-attached | host: Bos | place: Iran: Karaj | collected 2018-10 | reverse complement strand
TTAAAATCGGGATTCCAAAGGGACAGTGTCCCTTTGGCGGGGTATGGGGCAGCGCCCCATTATCAATCCATCGGAGATACCGCTTTCTCAACAGGCACAAACCGCGCGCAGCAGATGCATCCTGCTGCGCGCGGTTTGTGATAACGGGTTATGTCGTTTTCGTTTCTGTGATATAGATATCCATTTTAGGCTGCGGCATATACCAGACGTTTGAAACGCCCTGCGGCAGCTTCACATTGAGCGACACATTCTTGATGCCGGTTTTGGTCGTGCTGATGGTATTCAGATCCACCCAGAGCTTCAGATCCTCATCATTGAACTTGCTCAGCTCCTCCGGCGGGCCGATCAGCGTGACGGGCGTCATGCCGCCGGGCATGTCCGGCTGATACTCAAAGCCGGGCATCTTCTGCTGAAATTCAATGTCGCTGTTTTTGATCCAGCAGTCGCGGGTTTCAAGACCCGTGGTATCAATGCAGAAATAGATTTTGTCGTATTCCGAGATATTTTCCATGCCCTCCGGCAGCTTGATTTCCTGTTCAATCGGCTTCTGCGGGTTAATGGAAATTTCACTCAGCCTGCTGTTGAAGCATTCGATGCTCTGCTTGGCATCGAGGTTTTCCTTCAGCGTCCGGTCATTCGTCCGGATCGTGATAATGAGGTTTTCGGCGTTTTCGTCGCCGTAGCCCGGGAGCGTATAGGAGCCGTTCAGGCGCACGCGGTCGTAGATAAACTGACGGAATTCATCGTCCTCCGTGCTGTTCGGATCATCCTTTTCAACGTCGGGGATGATGCCCGTGGCAGGCAGGCTGATGCGGTAATAGACCGGGAACGTCACGGAAAAATGCGGCTGCTGCACGGAATAATATCCGAGGCTGTTGTCGATTTCGCGGTCACTGCTGCTCATCAGCGTACAATCCGCAAGGCTTTCGATGGTCTTGGTTTCGCTGAGGACAGCCTTCTCGCTGAGCGTCAGGCAGACGTGGTCGATCTGATCCAGCTTGGTGGAGGGGCCGCGCACGATGACCGTGGTCGGATCCACCGTGATGCCCTCCTCATTGATCAGTGTTTCGGAATCCAGCGTCGTGATGTTCGGGCGCTCGATCACCTTGCTGACAGGGACGTTTTTGCTGGTGTAATGATCCAGATTGACCGTGACGTCCTTGCGGTTCAGCGTCACCTTGATAAAGTCAGAGGCGATGTCATTGTGTGTTTCCTTATTGCGCAGGCGGAGCTCCAGCGTCTGCTCGCCGGGGGTGTTTGAAACCTTGTCGAAGTCCACGTAGGCTTCCAGATTCTTCTTGCTCAGGCTGCCGATTGCGGCTCTGTTGCCCTCAATATCCGCGGTGACGGTCATCTCCCTGAGCGCGGCCTCCGATTCCGGCAGCAGCTGGAGTGCGTAATCCTCCGCCCGGGTTCCGGTCAGGTCGCAGGAAACGGGAATATCGGTGATATGCGGTGTCATATCCGGCACGATGTACGCCCACAGCAGCATCGCAGAGGCGAGCGAAATAATCAGCAGGATCAGGTTTTCCTTGCTTGGCTTATGCGGCTTCGGCAGCACGGAGAGCAGTGCACGCAGTCTGCCGGGAATTTGTTTGATCTGCATCCGTCAGCCCTCCTTTTTCGCAGCAGCAGGCTGTTTTTTGGCAGCGTCCTGCGATTCCGGCTCTGCGGATGCTGTTTTTTTGCGGAACGGCAGCTTGATCGTTTTGCCGCGCAGCGTGTCCTTATCCTGCGGAATCAGCACGTCGCGCAGCAGCTTTTCCAGCGTTGCCTTGGAATAGTTGCGTGTCAGGATGCCGTCCTTTGCGACGGAGATCTGACCTGTTTCCTCGGATACGACAATGACCAGCGCATCGGAGTTTTCGCTCATGCCGATTGCGGCGCGGTGGCGGGAGCCGAGGTGCTTGTCGATCAGCTCTTCCTTCTGCGGCTTCGGCAGGAAGCAGGCGGCTGCCCAGATGATGCCGTCACGCATGATGACAGCGCCGTCATGCAGCGGTGTTTTGTTATAGAAGATATTGCCGAACAGCTCGACGCTCGGCTCGGCCTTCATGACGGTGCCGTTGGAGATCTGTTCGCCCAGCCGGGACGCGCGCTCGATGACGATGAGCGCACCGGTCGCGGTTCTTGAAAGCTGGGAAACCGATTCCGAGATAATCGGAATCGCGCGGGTCCACTGTGCAATGACGTCCTCGTCCTCACCGAAGGTCAGGCGGGAGAGCCTTGACGTTGTGGAGCCGAATTTTTCAAGCACTCTGCGGAGCTCCGGCTGGAACAGCACGATAATGGCAATCAGACCGACGCTCAGTGCCTTTCCGGAGATCAGGTGAATGACGCGCATTTTGACGAGTCCGCTGAGCAGGTAAACGCCGACCAGAATCAGGATGCCCTTGAGGAGCTGTCCGGCGCGGGTTTCGCGGACGAATTTGAGGATCGCGTAAATCAGGCAGGTCAGCAGTGCAATGTCCAGCACGTCAATCGGCCCGATGGAATGGAACACGTTGGAAAGCGCTGTAAAAAATCTGTCCAGAATACCGTTGTCGCCGAACATACACCTCACCCCTTTCTGTCTGTTGATCCGTTTCTTTGACATACGCCGTATTCTTCCAAAGTATAGTATACCACATTTTGCTCATGATTTCAACCACTAAAACGAATTTTTTTGTAAGACGGTGCGGAGCCCTGTGCCGCCCTTGACTTTTCTGCCGGATTGCAGTATAATAGTGTCAGCGGAGCATTCCGCGATCAAACGGAAAGGAAATACCGCATGGAAACCAGAGTCGCAGTCATTGCGATCATCGTGCAGGACAGCAGCTCCGCCGTGAGCATCAACGCGCTGCTGCACGATTACGACAAGTTTATCATCGGACGCATGGGCGTCCCTTACCGCTGCAAGGGCATCAGCATCATCAACATTGCCATTGATGCGCCGCAGGATGCGATCAACCGCTTAGCCGGAGCGATCGGCAGACTGCCGGGCGTCAGTGCCAAAACGGTCTATGCCCCCGCAGCCGAAAACGAAACCTGAATCAAAACGCTTCTTCTGATGCCAAAACGCGGGCAACCGCCTTGCGGCAAAAGTCTGACGGCGGATGCACGTATATGCTTGCATACGGCAGCCCGGTCTCACTGTCAGAGGAGGGCTGCCGTCTTTATTTCGGAGGATTTTATATGATCAAGCTGGCGGTTTACGGCAAGGGCGGAATCGGCAAATCGACGATCTCTGCCAATTTATCCGCAGTATTTGCAAAAAAAGGATACCGCGTCATGCAGATCGGCTGCGACCCGAAGGCGGATTCCACCGCGCTGCTGCATCACGGCACGCGCATCCGCACGGTGCTGGAGCTGGAGCGCACGGCCGGAAGCAAAATCACGCTGTCCGATCTGATCACGGAAATGGAAAGCGGCGTCATCTGCGTGGAGGCAGGCGGCCCCGTGCCGGGCGTCGGCTGCGCGGGCAGAGGCATCATCAATGCGCTGGAAACGCTGAAAAAGCTCGGCGCTTACGAGGTCTGCAAGCCGGATATCGTGATCTACGACGTCCTCGGCGACGTGGTCTGCGGCGGCTTCTCCATGCCGATGCGCAAGGGCTACGCTGACCGCGTGTTCGTTGTGACCTCGGGCGAAAAAATGGCGCGCTATGCCGCCGCGAATATCTGCATGGCGGTGCAGAATTTTCAGGGCAGAGGCTATGCCTCGCTGGGCGGTCTGATTCTCAACCGGCGCAATGTTGCGGGAGAGGACGAAGCTGTATCGGAGCTTGCTGCGGATTTTGACACGCGCATCATCGGCGCGATTGACCGATGTCCGGAGATTCAGCAGGCGGATGACATGGGCGTACCGTTCGTGAACGAATTTCCGCAGTGCCCGGCCGTTTTGCAGCTGCATCAGCTGGCGGATGCCGTCCTTGCGGAATGCGGAGGCATCTGATATGCAGCAGGAACTGAAAAAACCGCCCTTTGTGTGCATCGGGGAGGCCGATGCGGAGTGCCTGTTCCCGACCGGCCTGGAATACAATCCGCCCGCCCGCGGCATGTGGAACATCGTGCAGATGGGCATGCTGATTCCCGGTGCGCATCAGGTGTACTGCTGTGCGCAGGGCTGTCTGCGCGGCGTGGTGATGACCGCCGCCGAGATGAACGCAATCGACCGCCTGAGCTGGATCTCCCTGACCGAGGAGGACATGTTCAACGGGACGCTGGAGCAGAGCATCACGGACGGCGTCAGCGAGATTGTGGAACAGCTGGATCCGCACCCGCCGGTCGTGCTGCTGTTTCTGAGCTGCATGCACCTGTTTGCGGGCTGCGATTTTGACGCGGTCATCTCCGATCTGTCCGCGGCGTTCCCGGATATTGTCTTTGTCGATTGCTATATGACGCCGACCATGCGCGAATCCGTGCCGCCGGTCGTGCAGACCTGCCGCCAGATGTATACGCCGCTCATGCCGCTGCCGAAGAATCCGAAGGCGGTCGGGCTGGTCGGGCATGACCGGCCGACCGACGAAAATTCCGAGCTGATGCGGATGCTCCGCGGGGCGGGCTTTGCCGTGCGCGATCTGACGCTGTGCAGAACCTATGAGGAATATTTGCAGCTTGCGGATGCATCGCTGAATCTCACGTATATCCCGACGGCGCAGTCCGCGGGCGAGATGCTCCGCGAGCGCTTTGACACCCCGCTGCTGTATCTGCCGAACTGCTTTGATGCAGACGGCATTCTGGACAATTATCGCCGCCTCAGCGAAGCGCTCGGCATACCCTGCCCGGATTTTTCCGCGGAGATGCAGGCCGCTGCGCAGGCGCTTGACGATCTGAAACAGGAGATCGGGGAGATGGCCGTTGCGGTTGATTACACCGCCGTGACGCGCCCATTTTCCCTGGCAGAGCTGTTTTTGCAGCACGGCATCAACGTAAAGTATATCGTTGCGGATACGGTCGGAGAGGATGCAGATGCCTTTCTCCGGCTGAAGCAGTCGCATCCGGCGCTGCGGATCTATGCGCCCGCCAATGTCAATATGCTGCATCAGCACGCGCATCCTGCGGAGCCGGTGCTGGCCGTCGGGCAGAAGGCGGCGTACTACTTTGCGACCGATCATTTTGTCGATCTGATCCTGAACGGCGGCTATTACGGCTTTACGGGCATCCGGTACATTGCGGCGCTGACCGCAGAAGCTTACCGCACGCCGAAAGACCGCCGCACCGTGCTGCGGCACAAGGGCTACGGCTGCGCGTCCTGCCTGCTGTGAGAGGGGGAGCATCATGAAACATGCAGCAAGAATCATTCCCTGCTATGCGGCAGACAGCTCCGGCGCGTGCTCCGCGCTCTATGAGCTGGGCGGCATGACGGTCGTGCATGACGCCTCCGGCTGCAACTCGACCTACGCGACCTTTGACGAGCCGCGCTGGTGGGATACGCAGTCGATGACCTATATCTCCGCGCTGACCGAGCTGGACGCGATCCTCGGCAATGACGAAAAGCTCATTGCAGACGCCGCCGACGCCGCCGCGGATCAGAAGCCGCGGTTTATCGCGGTCTGCGGCTCGCCCATGCCGATGATGATCGGCGTGGATTTTGACGCAGTTGCGTATGAAATCGAGCAGCGCACGGGCATCCGCACCTTTGCGCTGCACACCAACGGGATGCATTCCTATACTGAGGGCGCTGCCGAAGCGTTCCGGTGCATCGCGGAAGAATATGTCCGGGCATCGGATACCAAAAAGAAAAACGGCGTGAACCTGCTCGGTGCAGCGCCGCTGGATTTCGGGAACCTGAACACGGTGCAGAGCATCCGTGCATGGCTTGCCGAAAACGGATTTGAAACGGTTTCCTGCTTTGCCATGGGCGATACGCTCGAAACGATTGCGCATGCGGCAGAAGCATCGGTGAATCTGGTGCTGTCGCAGAGCGGCCTTGCCGCGGCGGACTATCTGTATGAAGCCTTCGGGATTCCGTATGTCTGCGGTGTTCCTTACGGCAGTGCGTTTTCTGCCGTGCTTGCAGATGCGCTGCGGACGGCCGCGGAGAACGGCACCCATGCATATCCCTGCACACAGCGCGGCGGCAGCGGAAAAACCGTGACCGTCATCGGGGAGGCCGTTTCCGCGGGCTCCATTGCAGCGCAGCTGAATCTGACCGGGTATCAGGCGAATGTCATCTGCCCGCTGCCCCATGCGGAAACGCTGCTCGCAGACGGCGAATCCGATGCCTTTGCGGAGGGCGATCTGGCGCGTGTGCTTCTGGAGATGCGTCCGGATGCGGTCATTGCGGATCCGCTGTACCGCTTTATCCTGCCGCCGGGAACGCAGCATATCGGGCTGCCGCATTCCGCATTTTCCGGCAGATGCTATGACAAGATCATTCCCGACCTGACCGGCCGTCGGTTTGACGGCTGGCTGCGGGAAGCTGAATAAGGGGAAGCATATGATAAAACTGGCAATTTACGGCAAGGGCGGCATCGGCAAATCGACCTGCACGGCGAATCTTGCGGCAGCGTTTGCGATGCGCGGCAAAAAGGTCATTCAGATCGGCTGCGACCCGAAGGCCGATTCCACGATCAATCTGCTGTCCGGCACACCGGTGACGCCGGTCATGGACTGGATGCGCGATCACGACGACGAGCCGGACAGCCTTGCGCAGATCTCGCAGACCGGCTTCGGCGGGGTGCTCTGCATTGAAACGGGCGGCCCGACGCCGGGGCTCGGCTGCGCGGGGCGCGGCATTATCACGACGTTTTCGCTGCTGAAAGAGCTGCGGCTGTTTGAAACGTATCAGCCGGATGTCGTGCTGTACGACGTCCTCGGCGACGTGGTCTGCGGCGGCTTTGCCGCACCGATCCGCGAGGGCTATGCAGAGCAGGTGCTGATTGTCACCTCCGGCGAAAAAATGGCGCTGTACGCCGCAAACAATATCCACAATGCGGTGAAGAACTTTGAGGACAGAAGCTATGCCAAGGTGCGCGGCATCATCATGAACCGCCGCAATGTTCCCGATGAAGAAGCGAAGGTGCGCGCCTTTGCGGATGCAAACGGGCTGCCGGTCGCGGCGGATATTCCGCGGTCGGATGACATCAGCCGGTATGAGGATATGGGCAAAACGGTGATCGAGGGCGATCCGGACTGCGAAACCGCAAAGCGCTTCTTCGCGCTCGCGGATCTGCTGATTGCAGAGGACAGTGAAAGGAACGACGTATGAACGCGGAACAGCCGGGCATCACGGTTATGCGCGCTGAGGAGGAATGGCAGCGCGCCGGTGCTTATTCGGTGCGTATTCAGGGCATGAACCGGCAGCATCATATTTCGCTGCGCGAGGAATTTGACGAACACGACGGCGACGGAACCAAATACATTGTGCTGCTGGATCAGGGCTATCCGTTTGCGACCTGTCGCTTTTACCCGCTGGATGCGGAACGCGTGATGCTCGGGCGGGTGGTTGTGCTGCCGGAGTACCGCGGAAAGCAGTACGGCAGCCGGGTCATTTCCGAAGCAGAGGCGTGGATCCGGGCGCTCGGGTTCCGGACGGTCGAGATCGAGAGCCGCACCGAAGCGGTCGGATTCTACGAAAAGCTGGGTTATCGGATCACAGACGGCGGAATCGTCCGGAGCGGCGTGTTCGACTGCATCCGTATGACAAAGCCGCTCGGTCAGACGGAGGGCTGCATATGAAAATTGCGCATATTGCGTTGTTCGTGCGCGAACTGGAGCAGGCGCGTGATTTTTTCATCGAATATTTCGGCGGGCGCGCCAATGAGGGATATCACAACCCGAAAACGGGGTTTCGCTCGTATTTCATCCGCTTTGATGACGGTGCGCAGATCGAGCTGATGCAAAAGCCGGCGCTTTCAGACGGAACGCAAAGCGGCAGCTGTTACGGCTATGCGCACATGGCATTCAGCGTCGGGAGCAGAGCGGCGGTCGATGAGCTGACCGAACGGCTCCGCGCGGCGGGATACGCAGTCATCAGCGGCCCGCGCACGACCGGCGACGGATACTACGAAAGCTGTATTGCGGCATTTGAGGGCAATCTCATCGAGATCACCGAATGACCGGAACAAACGGAAACGGCCGCGCCGCCCGGAACGCATATTCCGGATGCGGCGAAACAGGAGAATCTGTATGAATCAGAATGCATATTTCATCACCGCAGGGGAGCTGGCTGCGGCGGGCTTTGACAATTTGCCGCCGGAGCTGAACAGCGCAAAGCATATGATATACAGCTCACCGGCGACGCTTGACTACAACTCACCGGGCGCAAAGGGCTTCGGCGTCAAGCGGGCGGGGCTGGCGATTCCCGGCTCCGTGATGCTGCTGGTCGCGCCGGGCTGCTGCGGGCGCAATACCCAGCTGCTCAATGCGCTCGGATACAGCGAGCGCTTTTTCTACCTGCTGCTCGACGATACAGACATCGTCACGGGGCGTTATCTGAAAAAGATCCCGCAGGCCTGCGCGGAGCTGCTCGGCGAATGCAGCACACCGCCCTCTGCGGTCGTCATCTGCATTACCTGTGTCGATGCGCTGCTCGGCACAGACATGGAGCGCGTCTGCCGCGCCTGCACGGAGAAAACGAATGTCCCGACAATCCCCGCGTATATGTACGCACTGACGCGGGAAAAGCGTCTGCCGCCGATGGCGCTGGTGCGCAAATCGGTCTATTCGCTGCTGGAAAAGCAGAAGCGCGTTCCGACAGCCTGCAATCTGCTGGGCTTTTTCTCCGCGCTGGAGGACGGCTGTGAGATCTACCCGCTGCTGCAATCGGCGGGTATCAGAACGGTCGGGGAGATCGGCCGCTGTACGACCTTTGCGGAATATCAGGCGCTGTCGAAGGCGAATTTCAATCTCGTGCTGAATGCGGAATCCCGCCATGCCGCGCAGGATATGCAGGAGCGGCTCGGCATCCCGTTCATTGAGCTGACAAGGCTTTACCGCCTGGACAAAATCCGCAATCAGTACCGGCTGCTCGGACAGGCGCTCGGCGTGACCTTTGATGATGATGACTGTTATCAGGAGGCGCTGGAAACGGTCGAGCGCTTCCGGGACAAGTACGGCGCGCTGAAAATCGCGGTCGGGGAGTGCCTGAACGCGGACAGCTTTGAACTGGCGCTCGCGCTGACCGAATACGGCTTTTCGGTGCCGGAGATTTACGGCACGGTCGGGGAGCGCAATTTCATCTTTCTCAAAAAGCTGGCGGCGCTCTCGCCGGATACGCGCATTTACTCGAATCTGTCGCCGTCCATGCTGAACTACCGCTGTGAGGACGAACCCGATGCGGTCATCGGCAATGACGCGATGTACTATCACAAAAATGTGCCGGGCATCGGCTTTCAGGAGGAGGCGCAGCCGTTCGGTTACCGCGGCGTGACACTTCTGTTTGAGAAGCTGGATGCGGCGATGCAGGGGGTGAAGCCGTGAGCAGTTTGCTGACACATCTTTCGCCGTTTGCGCCGGACGATTCCGGCGCCTGTGCGGTGCTTTACGAGCTGGGCGGCATCACGGTCATCTGTGATGCGGGCGGCTGCGCGGGCAATGTCTGCGGTTTTGACGAACCCCGCTGGCACGAGAAGCAGTCGGCGCTGTTCAGCGCGGGGCTGCGCGATATGGACGCAATCCTCGGCCGTGACAAGCTGCTGATCGACAAGCTCTGTCAGATCACGGAGCAGATCCCGGCGGAATTCACCGCGATTGTCGGAACGCCTGTGCCTGCGGTCATTGCGACCGATTATCAGGCGCTCGGCCGTATGGCGGAAAAGCGCACCGGACTGCCCTGCATCGTGATTCCGACGGACGGCACGAAGTATTACGATGCCGGCGCGGAACAGGCGTATTACGCGGTGTTTGACCGCTTTGCGGCGGAGCAATATCCAACAAAAAAGAACAAGGTCGGAATCCTCGGAGCGACGCCGCTCGATACCGGCTTCACCCGTGCCGCGGACGTCACAAAGGGCATGCATTATGATGAGATCGTCTGCTTCGGGCTTGACAGCGGACTGGATGAAATCCGCCGCGCATCGGAATGCTCGGTGATTCACGTCCTTGCGCCGTCCGGCATGAAAACCGCGAAGCTACTGCATGAACGCTTCAGTACGCCGTATGTGATTCTGCCGCATGTTCCGGGAACGGTGCTCGAACAGTGCCGGGAAACCGGCATCGGGGATAAGCGCATCCTGATCGTGCATCAGCAGTATGCGGCAAATCATCTGCGGGAAACGCTGTATCCGCAGGAGGATTATCTGCCGTGGCCTGCGCAGATCGACTGCGCAACATGGTTCAAATTTGATCCGGCATACGCGAACGAAAATGACTTCCGAATCAGAACGGAGCAGGATTTCCGTGACGCGGCAAAGCAATATGATCTGATTATTGCGGACAAGATGTTCCGCCGTGTTGTCCCGGATTACAAGGGCGAATGGATCAATTACCCGCATGAAGCGGTTTCAGGCTCGGAGGGGGCGTCTATATGATACGCGAAGCAAAGGAGCAGGATCTGGAAAGTCTGCTGCAATTATACACGCATTTACACGAAAAATCAGTTCCGGAGGACAGCCCGCAGCGGCAGGCGCTCTGGGACAGGATCCTGAACGATCCGGATTATCACATCATCGTCGCGGAGGAGGACGGGCGGATCGTGTCGTCCTGCGTCTGCGTGATTGTGCCGAATCTGACGCATGCACTGCGGCCGTATGCGCTGATTGAGAACGTCGTGACGCATGCGGATTTCCGGGGGCGCGGGCTGGCGACAGGCTGTCTGAATTTTGCGCGGGAGATTGCACGGTCGCAAGATTGCTATAAAATCATGCTGATGACCGGTTCAAAGGAAGAGAGCACGCTGCGGTTTTATGAGCGTGCAGGATACAGCCGCGGCGATAAGACGGCGTTCCACCAATGGCTGTGACAGTGCGCGGCAGGGACAGCCTGACCGTCCGGTATCATGTCTGCGGCATCGTGCAGGGCGTCGGATTCCGTCCGTTTACGGCAGTTACTGCTGAAAAATTCGGCATCTGCGGAACGGTTGCGAACAAGGGCTCCTATGTGGAGATCATCGCGCAGGGAACGCCCGAAGCGCTCAGCGGATTTGCAGATGCAATCCGGCATACGCCGCCGGACCGCGCGGTGATACTCAGCATGGAGGAAACGGAAATCCCGGAGGCCGAGGCGCAGCAATATGATACATTTTCAATCACGAAGAGCGAGAAGGAATACGGCGACATTTTTGTTTCACCGGATATTGCGACCTGCCCGCAGTGCCGGGCCGAGCTCTTTGATCCGCAGAACCGGCGATATCTGCACCCTTTTATCAACTGCACGCAGTGCGGGCCGCGCCTGACGATTCTCGACACGATGCCCTATGACAGAGAACGCACGAGTATGCGTGATTTTCCGATGTGTCCCGCATGTGCCGCCGAGTATCACGACCCCGCAACGCGGCGCTATGACGCGCAGCCGAACTGCTGCAATGACTGCGGCCCGCAGCTGTACATTGTCGGCACGGACATCCGCGGCGGCGACGCGATCACAGCGGTGCGCCGCACGGTAATGGCAGGCGGAATCGCCGCGGTCAAGGGCATCGGCGGATTTCATCTCTGCTGTGACGCGAAAAATGCCGAAGCGGTTCGCCGCCTGCGGGCGCTGAAGCACCGGCCGATGAAGCCGCTCGCCGTCATGATGCGCGGCATCAGCACGGCCGAACTCGAATGCATCCTGACCGAAGGGCAGCGGGAGATGCTCACCGGCTGGCAGAAGCCGATCATTCTGCTTGAAAAGCGCGAAAATATGTCGATATGCGGTGAAATCGCACCGGATAACCGGACGGTCGGCGTCATGCTGCCGTATGCGCCGGTGCAGATGCTGCTGTTCGATTATCCGGACGATATTGCGATGACAGACTGCCTTGTAATGACCAGCGGAAACGCCCGCGGCGCACCGATCTGCCGGAGCGACGAGGACGCCGTGAAAGAGATCGGCGGGTTCTGCGACGTGATTCTTTCCCATGACCGCAGGATCCTGCTGCGCGCGGATGATTCCGTCTGCGACTGGCTGGACGGAAAGCCGTATATGATCCGGCGTTCCCGCGGATTTGCGCCGCTGCCGGTCATGATTCCGGTGCGCGAACACCGGCAGGTGCTGGCAATCGGCGGCGAACTAAAAAATACATTCTGTATTGCAAAAGGCGGCCTGCTGTATGCATCGCCCTTTGTCGGGGACATGGCGGATATCCGCACCGTGCAGGCGCTCCGCGATTCCGCAGAGCGGATGTGCGGGCTGCTCGAAGCGGCGCCGGAGGTCGTTGTCTGTGATACGCATCCGCTGTACAACACGGTCACGGTTGCACAGGAAATTGCGCAAGAACGAAAGATTCCGCTGATTCAGGTGCAGCACCACTATGCGCATGTGCTGTCGTGCATGGCGGAAAACGGGTACACGGAGCGGGTGATCGGCGTCAGCCTGGACGGCACCGGCTACGGCGATGACGGAAGCATCTGGGGCGGCGAGCTGCTGCTCTGCGATCCGCACGGATTTATACGCGCAGGACATATTCAGCCGTTCACGCAGACCGGCGGCGACCTCTCCGCAAAGGAGGGCTGGCGCATTGCGGCGGCACTGCTGCGCGATGCGATGCCGGAGTCGTGCGACGCGCAGGCGCTGTGTGAAACGCTCGGAATCTGCTCTGCGCAGGAGTATACGGTGCTTGCGAATATGGCGCGCATGGGCGTCAACAGTGTGCGCTCGACAAGCTGCGGACGGCTCTTTGATGCGGTTTCCGCAATCCTCGGGATCCGCCGTGCGGTAACCTTTGAGGGCGAAGCAGCGACCGCGCTGATGCATGCCGCGGAGCAATATACTGCGAAAAACGGCGAACCCGAATGCGTGCTTCCTGCCGGAATCACAGAGCAGGACGGCGCGGTGATTATGCAGACGACCGCCCTTGCCTGTGAAATTGCGCAGCGGTTTCAGGCAGACCGTTCGCCGGAAAACCGTGCGTATCTGGCGTATCAGTTCCACGCTGCACTCAGCGCCGCGGTGTGCGATGCGTGCATCAGAATCCGCGAAAATACGGGGTTATCCGTTTGCGCGCTGAGCGGCGGCGTATTCCAGAACCGGCTGCTGACAGGGCTCTGCCGCGCGCTTCTGGAACAGGCCGGATTTACCGTTTTGCGGCACAGCCTGATTCCCCCGAATGACGGCGGCATCTGCATCGGGCAGGCGCTGTACGGCGTATTTGCCGTATGATTGCCGGTGCGGTTCTTTTGGAAAAGAATCTTTTTGATCTATCAGTAATAACGGAGGTAAACGAAAAATGTGTGTTGGATTATCTGCAAGAGTTGTGCGCGTAGCGGACGGTACCGCGCTGATTGACGCGTCGGGTGCGCAGCGCGAGGTGAGCGCCGGTGTGCTGGATGACCTGGAGCCGGGCGATTTCGTCATGGTTCATGCAGGCGTTGCGATTGCAAAGATCACGGAGGATGAAACCGCCGAAGCGGACGAGGTTATGGAGGATCTGCTGTGAACGAGAGCATGAAACGCGCGCGGGATATCATCACCGGATATTCCGGCAGACCGCTACGGATTATGGAGGTCTGCGGCACGCATACGCATGAGATTTTCCGCCTCGGCATCCGCAAGCTGCTGCCGGAGCAGATCAGTCTGATTTCCGGGCCGGGATGTCCGGTCTGCGTGACGGCGGTCGGGTTCATTGACGAGGCAATCTGGCTGGCGCTTGAAAAAGGCTGCATCATCTGCACATTCGGGGATCTGATCCGCGTACCGGGCACCGAAATGAGCCTTGCGGGTGCGAGGGCGAAGGGCGGGGACATCCGCCCGGTGTATTCCCCGCTGGATGCGGTTGCACTTGCAAAGGAGCACCCGGATCAGCAGGTCGTATTTCTGGCGGTCGGCTTTGAAACGACGACGCCCTCTGCATGTCTGGCGGCAAAGCAGGCAAAGGCCGCGGGACTGACGAATTTCTCGCTGCTGACCGCGAATAAGACGATGCCGAATGCCTATCAGGCGCTGGTCGGCTCTGCGGATGCGTTCCTGTATCCGGGGCATGTGAATGCGATTACCGGAAACGGCACATGCATCCGGCTTTGCGAAGCGCAGGGCGTTTCCGGCGTTGTTGCGGGCTTTACCGCGAGTGAACTGCTGACTGCGCTTGCCGTGACGATCCGTCTGCTGGAAAAGGGCGAGCCGTTTTTCCGGAACTGCTATCCGCGTGTGGTAAAGGACGAGGGCAATCCCGCTGCGATTGCGCTGATGAACGAGGTCATGGAGCCGTGCGACAGCGAATGGCGCGGGCTCGGCATGATTCCGGGCTCCGGCATGAAGCTGCGCGCGGAATATGCGGATTACGATGCACGCGTGAAATACGCGATGCCGGTCATCACGGGTAAGCCGAATCCGGCGTGCCGCTGCGGCGACGTTTTGCAGGGCAAAATCAGGCCGTGCGACTGCAAGGTGTTCGGCAAGGGCTGCACGCCGATGCATCCGGTCGGCGCGTGCATGGTGTCCGATGAGGGCGCCTGTGCGGCGTATTATCAGTATTCGTAAGCAGGTGGGCTATGAACGAAATCGAAAGCAGAAGAAGTATCCGCAAATACCGGAAGGAAATGCCGGACAGAGGGCTGATCGACGAGATCCTGCATGCCGGGATGCTTGCGCCCTCGGCCAAGAACCGGCAGCCGTGGAAATTTCTCGTATATACGGAAAAATCAAAGGAAATGCTGCTCAGCGCGATGGAAACCGGCCTGATCCGGATGCGGGACGACAGCACGGTTCCGCAGGCCGCAAAGGCCGGTCTGACCGATGCGTTTCATACGCTGGGCATCATGCGGGAGGCGCCCGTTCTGGTCGCGGTGCTGAATACCGGTTCCGGCTCTCCGTTTGCGGAAATCAGCCCCGCTGACCGCATCACGGAGATCTGCGACAGCCTTTCAATCGGCGCGGCCGTTGAAAATATGCTGCTGAAAGCGACCGCGCTGGGGCTCGGCTCGCTGTGGATTGCGAACACGTTTTTTGCATATCCGGAGCTGACCGCAGTGATTGGCACGGATGCACAGCTTGCATGTGCGGTTGTGTTCGGCTATGCGGATGAAGCCCCGCCGCAGCGTCCGCGGAAGCCGTTCGGGGATGCTGCGGAATACCGCTGACCGGATGGGAGCAATGAGATGCATGCGAGAGAGTTTCTGGAGATTCTGCATATCGCAGAACGGCTGAAGGACACGCCGCGGCACTGTACAACCTCGAACCGCCGGACGGAAAGCGTCGCGGAGCACTGCTGGCGCGTGTCGCTGATGGCCATGCTGCTGCGGCCGGATTTTCCGGATGCCGATATGGATAAGGTCATCCGCATGAGCCTGATTCACGATCTCGGGGAATGCTTCACCGGCGATATTCCGACGTTTCTGAAAACGGATGCCGACCGGCAGACAGAGGATTCCCTGCTGCGGCAATGGGTACGCACGCTGCCGCCGGAAACGGCGGAAGAGCTGTCTGCACTGTATGACGAGCTGGATGCGCAGAGGACGCTTGAGGCGAAGATCTGTAAGGCGCTTGACAAGCTGGAGGCGCTGATTCAGCACAATGAATCGCCGCTGGATACCTGGTCGGAGAACGAATTTGCGCTGAACAGAACCTATGCGTTCGACACAGTTTCCTTTTCGGGACAGTTGACGGCGCTGCGCGAGGAAATCCTTGCAGATACGCTGAAAAAGATCAATGACGAATGAGGTGCGTATGCGAAAGCACGCCGCGTGGACTGCCGACAAAACAAAAGTCCCTTGTCTGAATTGTGCTGCCCGGATAAACCGGAATTTTAAGACGGTTGAGGAAGAAGAATGTATATAGTAAAAGCAGAAGAAAATCAGGTGAAAGCAATCGTCGACATGTCTGTCAGAGCATTTGAAACAGACGTAAATGTCGGCGGAACAAAAGGGGACTGCCCGCCTGAATATGATTCGGTGGAATGGCATGAACAGATGGCTCGGGAGGGACATTTGTATCAGGCAATGATCGGAAAAGATATTGTGGGAGCTGCCGTCATATTCCCGGATGAAACAAACAATACCGTGTACATTGGCAGAATTTTTATTGACAGCGTCTATCATAGAAAAGGGTATGGAAGTCGTTTCATGGCGTGCATAGAACAGAATTACCCTTATGCCGCAGAGTTTCATCTGGATACTCCAGGCTGGAATGTACGGACAAACGCTTTTTACAATAAATTAGGGTATCAAATCATAAAAGAAGAGGACGGATTTGTTTTTTACAGGAAGACGAGAAAGTGAAAAAATGAGGTGAAAGAATGGAACCGCATGATTATATCGTAACGGATATTCAGGGCGATTACGCTTATCTGACGCAGACCGATACCGACGCGGCTGAGCCGTTTCAGGTTGCCATGGCGCTGCTGCCGCCCGAAACCGACGTCGGCACAAGGCTCCGCGGCTTTATGGGCATGTTTGAGGTGATACCGTGACGGAACCGGACGACTGGCGGCTTCTGAATGACGTGGAATATCTGCGCGGCATCTGGATGGAACCGACCGATGCCGCCGATCTGCGGAAATACAAGCCGGAGCTGAAACACTGTATTTTCTGCTGGAAGCAGGTGCCGGAACCGAAACCGTTCTGGCAGCAATGGTATGTGCCCCAGGATAAATCCTGTGCAGTCTGCGAGGAATGCTACAACGATTTCTGCACAGCGTTCGGCTGGAAAACAACCGACGGCTGGGATACCTGGGACGCATGGGAATACGGAAACAAAGGAGTAAACCATAATGAGTGATCGTACAGTTACGCTTGCGCACGGCGCGGGCGGCACACAGACCAATGAGCTGATCGACAGCGTATTCAAGGCGCATTTTGCCAACCCGATGTTCACGGGTGATGACGCCGCGGTGCTTCCGCAGCCGAAGGGCAGAATTGCGGCATCCACTGACGGATTTATCGTATCTCCGTGGAAATTCAACGGCGGCAACATCGGCAAGCTGTCAATCTGCGGCACGGTCAACGACCTTTCGTGCATGGGCGCGAAGCCGCTGTATCTGACCTGCGCATTCGTCATTGAGGAGGGCTTCTCCATGGATGCGCTCGAGGAGATTGCCGCTGCCATGGAAAAGACTGCCGCAGAGGTCGGCGTGAAGATTGTTGCGGGTGATACGAAGGTCGCAGGCAAGGGGCAGTGCGACGGCGTGTTCATCACGACGACCGGCATCGGAGAGATTCTGCCGGAGGCGAACACGTCCGGTACGCTTGCAAAGCCGGGCGATGCGGTCATCGTCAGCGGCGACGTCGGGCGGCACGGCTGTACCATTCTGCTTGCGCGCGATGATTTCGGCATTGCATCGGACGTGGACAGCGACTGCGCGCCGCTCTGGGGAACCGTCGAAAGCCTGTATCAGGTGACGGATCAGATTCATGTGATCCGCGATGCAACGCGCGGCGGCGTCGGCACGGTGCTCTATGAGATTGCAGGGCAGAGCGGCGTCGGCATCCGGCTGGATGCGGCAAGCGTGCCGGTTGATCCGCGGGTGAAGGGCGTCTGCGGTATGCTCGGACTGGAGCCGCTGTATCTTGCCTGTGAGGGCAGACTTGTTATTTTTGCGCCGCAGGAGCATGCGGACGCAATCGTGGAACAGCTGCGCAGGGGGAAGTATTCGCAGAATGCCGCCGTCATCGGTACGGTCACGTCTGAGAATGCGGGCAAGGTGATTATGGAAACCGAAATCGGCACGCAGACCGTTCTCCCGCAGCCCAAAGGCGAACTGCTCCCGCGAATCTGCTGAAGTGGTAAGAGGTGCCTCCGGCGGATTGATCATGGGGCGCTGCCCCAAACCCCGCTTAAGGGACTTGTCCCTTAAGAATCCCGGAATAAGGATAAACAGGCGCTGGCTGAAAACGGTCGGCGCCTGTTTTCATCATAATAAAAGTTTGCCGGATTGTCGATGACCTTGCGAAAAACCAAAAATTAAAGTTTTTGGTCGAGCTTTTTTCAAAAAGCTCGCGGGTCGAGGGCAGAGCCCTCGTCGCTCGCCGCAGCGAGCGAAATTCCCCTGCTTTCAAGAGCTTGGAGGGCTTGGGGACTTGCGATAGAAGTCCCCATTCTTCAATCGCATCCGCGAAGCGGATACCTTTTTTACAAGCTGCGGGCGCTGGCTGAAAACGGTCGGCGCCCTGTTTTTTATGAACGGCCACGGAGAAAGCCATCGTCTTCCATGCATAACAAAGACGCCCGGCAAGGCAGCAGAAAAATCCTTGCAGGCTGAAACGCATTGCCCCACCGATTGCGGTCTTTCCGGGCAGCATTGCGCAGAAGCATATGAAATTGTCAAGGTGCCGGAGCGCATCCTGTCCCGTGGCGTTCCCGTCATCGAACCGCCTTCATGCGCCGTCCGGTTTCCGCCTTTCTCGCCGCTGCGGTCAGGTTCCGGATGCTCCCGGATACCCGAGCCCGCGCGTATCGCTCTCTGTAAACCGTGCGGAAAACAGAAAAAGTTGCACGTTTGCGTACAACTTTCCGACAAAAATTTTTGTTTTAACATCCGGGTGCGCAGAAAACTGCACACCGCGAAAATCCCGCTTGCAGCCTGAAAATCAGATTCCGGCCTTTGCTTGCAGCGAAACCGGCCTATCAAATGCCTGTTGAAAGGTTGTTAAAGATTTCATGCAATCTTACAAAAATATGATTGCTGATTGACTTTCGGCGGGATTTATGATATACTGTGAATGTCCAAGACGCTTCATCTCGATGAGCTTTGAAAGAAAGGTTGATATGATGAATATCTGGCATAATATAAATCCGAAACGCATCACGCCTGATGATTTTATTGCAGTCATTGAGATCCCGAAGGGTAGTAAAAATAAATATGAGCTGGACAAGGAGACAGGTCTGATTCAACTTGACCGCATTTTGCATACTTCCACGCATTATCCCGCGAATTACGGGCTGATTCCGCGTACCTACGCGGATGACAATGACCCGCTGGACGTGCTTGTGCTCTGCTCCGAAACGCTCTCCCCCATGACGCTGGTTCGCTGTTATCCGATCGGCGTCATTCGTATGCTTGATCAGGGACACCGCGATGACAAGATCATTGCAATCCCGTTCGAGGATCCGAATTACAACAGTTATAAGGATATTTCGGATCTTCCCCGGCATATTGTTGAGGAGATGATTCACTTCTTTTCGGTTTATAAGGAACTGGAGAAAAAATCAACTGCCGTGGATGAGTTCGGAGATGCCGACGACGCAAGGGAGATTATTCGCTCGGATATTGACCGGTATGTGGAATACTTCTGCAAATGACTGACGGACGATGCAGCGGCCGGAAACGGCCGGCTGTGAAATATGAAGGAATGGGAAAGGAAGTACCGGATTATGTCTGCTGCTGCTGCTACCGATGAACTGTATCACAACCGAAAGAGCGTGGCTCCGCTCGGAATCATTGCGATGCCCGGCGCCGAACAGCTCGCTGAAAAGGTCAACAGCTATCTTGTGGGATGGGCCAATGAAAACGGCTTCCCCGATGAAAGCTATCTGATCGAATGCGAATGCCCGCGCTTTGCTTCGGGCGACGGAAAGGGCCTGATCAAGTCCACAATCCGCGGACTGGATCTGTTCATTGTCATTGACGTTGGCAATTACAGCATTCAGTACAAGATGTTCGACAAGGTCAACTGCATGTCGCCGGATGACCACTATCAGGATCTCAAGCGCATCATTCAGGCCGCCTCCGGCAAGGCGCACCGCCTCAACATCATTATGCCGCTGCTCTACGGCGGAAGACAGCACCGCAGAAACTACCGCGAGTCCCTGGACTGTGCCTGCGCTTTGCAGGAGCTTCAGGCCATGGGTGTTGACAATATCATCACCTTTGACGCACACGATCCCCGCGTGAACAATGCCGTTCCGCTCATGGGCATCGACAATGTGATCCCGTCCTATCAGGTTCTGAAAACCATGCTCAAAACCTTCCCGGATCTTGATATGTCGCCGGAAAAGTTCATGGTCATCAGCCCGGACGAGGGCGCACTCGGCAGAAATATGTACTATGCAACCATGCTCGGCGTCAACCTCGGCATGTTCTACAAGCGCAGAGATTACTCCCGTGTGGTGGACGGCAAAAACCCGATCGTTGCGCATGAGTATCTCGGCAACCCGGTCGAGGGCAAGACCGTGTTTGTTGCGGATGACATCATCGCATCCGGCGGCTCGATGCTCGACCTGGCACAGAACCTCAAATCCCGCGGCGCGGCCTGCATGATCGCGTATGCGACCTACGGTCTGTTCACGCACGGTCTGGAGCAGTTCGACAAGGCCTACGCGGACGGCGTGCTCGATGCCGTGTTCGGCACGAACCTGACCTACCGGATGCCGCAGCTGCTGGAGCGCGAATGGTTCCACGAGGTCGATGTTTCCAAGTACGCGGCCTATTTCATTGCGGCAATCAACCACGATGTTTCCATCACCACGGTCATCAATCCGCATGACAAAATTCAGGCGCTTCTCGAAAAGCAGCGTGCTGCAAAATAATGAACAATCATCCGGTATTGCACTGGCGCAGTACCGGATGTATATTTTATTTGAAATATTACATTAAATCTTAATTCAGGAAAATATTGCTCTGATGACGGAGATGCTTGAAAAAGATAAAACGGATATAAAATAAGTTAATACTGTTTCAGTTTTGTTTAAGGTTGTTATGGCATGATATAAGCAAGGGAGTGATATGCTCCGGACGCTTAGAAAAATGCGAATGAATATCAGAGGGGGTATCAGTGATGATACGAAAGAAAATTTGCAGGGCGGCAGCGGCAGGACTCAGTATGTCGCTGGCAGCGGGCGCACTGTCCGCGCTTCCGTCCATGTCTGTGCTTGCGGCAGGCAGTATCGTGATCAATGAGGTCTGCACCAAGAATACGACGGTGGCGGCTTCGGACGGTCAGTTTTACGACTATGTGGAACTCTACAACACCAGCGGCTCTGCGGTCAATGTCGGCGGCTTCGGCATCTCCGACGACGAGGCGGATCTGATGCGCTACACGATCCCGGCGGGAACGACCATTGCAGCGAACGGCTATCTGGTCGTTTACTGCGGCGTCGATGCAGGCGGCAGCGTCAAGGGCGCGGAGTTCGGCCTTTCCAAGAGCGGTGAAACCATTCTGCTCTCCGGCTCCAACGGCAGCCTGCTGGAATCCCAGGAGGTTCCTGCACTGGCAGACGACACCGCGTACGGCAGAGTGCCGGACGGCAGTGAAAACTATGCGATCCTGAGCAAGCTCACGCCGGGCAGCAGCAATTCTGCCGGTGCGGTCGCGCAGGTCATTGTTCCTGAGCCGACCTTCTCGCAGGACAGCGGCTTCTATTCCAGCGGATTCAATCTCTCGCTCTCCGGTCAGTCCGGCAGCACCATTTACTACACGCTGGACGGCAGCGATCCGACGACCTCGTCCACGCGCTATTCCGGCGCAATCCAGGTCTATGACAAGACCTCTGAGGCAAATGTCTATTCCGCAATCACGGATATTGCAGACGGCTACACGGCGCCGAAGGAGCCGGTTGACAAGGCGATGATCGTCCGTGCAATCGCAGTGGACGGACAGGGCAATGTTTCCAGCATCGCAACAAAGACCTATTTCATCGGCTATACTCAGAACGATTACGCGATGAATATGCGCGTCATCTCTCTGGTTTCCGATCCGGACAATCTCTTTGACGATGAAAAGGGCATTTACGTCAAGGGAAAGATCTACCGCGAATCCGGCGGCGGCGGAATGGCGATGTTCGGCGGCGGCAATCATCCGGCCAACTATACGCAGGAGGGCCGTGAGTGGGAGCGCCCCGCACATATCACCGTCTTTGAAAAGGGCAAGGCCACCTATGAAGCAGGCGTCGGCATCCGGATGCACGGTGCATGGACGCGCGCTGCGGCACAGAAGAGCTTCAACCTCTACGCCCGCGCCGATTACGGCACCACCAAGCTGGAGTATGATTTCTTCAACGGCAAGCTGCTGAACGTCAACGGCAAGGTCATTGATTCGTTCGACAAAATCACGCTCCGCAACGGCGGCAACGACGACAAGACCAAGATCCGTGACCGTCTGAATCAGGAAATGGTCGCTGACCGCGCATATGCAACGCAGGCGCAGACCGAGTGCGTCGTGTTCCTCGACGGCGAGTTCTGGGGCACCTACAACATCGTTGAGAAGCTCGGCAAGGAGTTCCTGGCGGATCATTACAAGGTCAAGCAGGGCAGTGTCTGCATGATCAAGACCGATGAGCTCTCTGACGGCTCCGATCAGGGCTGGGCGGATTACGAATCGCTTAAGAACCTTGCAATTTCTGCAAATTACAGCGATGTCAGCGTATACGATCAGTTTGAAAGACTGGTCGATCTTGAGAGCCTTGCGGATTACTTCGCAACGGAAATCATCGTCGGCAACAGCGACTTCGGCAACAATAACTACGCACTTTGGAAAACAGAGGTCGTGGATCCGAACAAGCCCTATGCAGACGGCAGATGGCGCTTCATCCTGTTCGATACCGAGTACGGTCAGGGGCTTTACGGCCAGAGCAATGCAAGCACCAATGTGATCAACTCCCTGAAAATGAAGAATACCTGGCTGACCAAATTGTTCTTCGGTCTGCTGGACAACAACGAGGAGTTCCGCACGATGTTCGTGAACTGCTACAATGAGCAGTGCAATACGAATTATCTGGCCTCGAAGGTGACGGGCAGACTCAATCAGCTTGAATCCGCATATAATGCATCTATGGTCGCAACACTGGAGCGCTTCTCCATGCAGCCGGATACCGTCGGCTGGGGCGGCATGGGCGATTTCCCCGGCATGGGTGACTGGCCCGGCATGGGCGAGATCGGCGCAGGCGGTGAGTGGCCCGGCATGGGCGAGATCGGCGCAGGCGGTGAGTGGCCCGGCATGGGCGAAATCGGCGCAGGCGGCTGGGGTGACATCGGCGCAGGCGGCTGGGGCGGCCAGCAGCAGGGCGGTCAGAATGCCGACGGCAATCAGAACGCGGCAGACGATCCGGTGCAGCCGGGCGCAGGTCAGCAGCCGGGCGCAGGCTGGCAGCCGGGTGCAGGTCAGCAGCCTGTTTCTACCGAGCCGGTGGATTACACCCAGATGTTCAAGGACGAGGTGGAGAAGATCCGCACATTCTGGAACAGCCGCGCGGAAAACTGCAAGACGCAGATGACCTCCTACCTCAGCAATAAGACGGTCGCAGCAAGCGGCGCTTTCACCAAGACCGACGTGCAGCGGCTCCAGAATTATCTGCTCAAGAAGGGCACGCTCTCCGATGCAAACGCGAAGAAGTACGATCTGGACAACTCCCAGACCATCACGGTCAGGGATCTCAGCGCACTGAAAAAGCGCGTGCTCGGATGACGGCAGTCCTTTGAAATCACGAAATGAATACAGAACGGGCACTGATCATATGTTCAGTGCCCGTTTCAGTTTGTCGGGAAAGCGGTATCTCCGATGGATTGATCATGGGGCGCTGCCCCAAGCCCCGCCAAAGGAATAAAATCCCTTTGGAATCCCAAAATATAGGAAAATGAAGGAAATGCATTGTTTTCATCGCAATAGGAATCCTGACACGATTCTAATCCGCAGGAGATACCGCTTTATGATCTGTCTTTGGGGTTCAGGATGTTCTCCCAGGTAATATCCTTGGCTGCAACGATCTTTTCCGTATAATATCTGAGGATGTACTGTGCGTCCTCCACGCTGACCTTGCCGTTATTGTCCGCATCGCCCGCCTGCTTCTGCCAGGGCGTCATGCTGACGTCCAGCCCTGCCACAGTTGCGGTATAGAGCCGCAGCACCATCTGCGCATCGTCTACGCTGACGGTGCCGTCACAGTTGAAATCACCCTTGATCTGTGCGGATGCTGCCTGCACATTCGTGAAATATCCGGGCTTGCCTGCCTTGTCAATCCGCGCGTATGAAGCATCCGTGCATTCCGGATTGAACGGGGTGCCGTTTCCGCCGGTCAGCTGACTGCACATCGAGAACATGTCCTCAGAGAACGAAGTCATGTCCGGCCCCCACTTTTCGGAAACATAGATTGTATTCAGCATATTGCAGTTATCAAACATGGCATGCGTTTCTGTGAGATTGGTTGTGCAGAAGCTGCTGAGATCCAGAACCCGCAGTCCCGTGCAGTTCCGGAACATATAGCTGAATCCGGTCGTTTTTCCGGTATCAAATCCGCTGACGTCCAGTGCGGTCAGCGCAGTGCAGCCGTCAAACATACGGGACATGGATTCGGCATTCGCGGTGCTGAACCGGCTCAGATCCAGCGCGGTCAGACTGCTGCATTCGCAGAACATGTCATTCATGACGATGACGCGGGAGGTATCCAGCATGCTGATATCCAGCCTGCGCAGCGCGGAGCAGTTCCGGAACATGCCGTTCATGAACTGCACATTTGCGGTGTTCATGCTGCCGAGATTCAGTGTATTCAGATTTTCACAGCCGGAGAACATTTCACTCGTATCTGATAAGCACGGCGTTTGGAAGCTGCTCAGATCCAGCGCGGGCAGTTCGGTACACATGCTGAACATGCCCTGCATCGTTGCTGCATTTTCCGTGTTAAAGCTGCTGAGATTCAGCGTGCGCAGGGAGCTGCACCCGCAGAACATCATTGCCATGTTCCGGACTTTGGCGGTATCAAAGCATGAGAGATCCAGGGACTGCAAAGCGGAACAGCCGTCAAACATGCCCTGCATTGCAGTCACGGCGGAGGTATCGAAGCTGCTGTGATTGACTGCGCGCAGCTTATCGCAGTCCTGGAACATGTACTCCATATTGACCGTTCCGGCGGTCGAGGCCTGGGAAAGATCCATGCTTTCCGCGGGCAGCGCCCTGAACAGCTCCTTGCAGTTCGCAGGGAACACGGTGCCCTTTGCGCAGACGACTTTTTTCACCTTTTTGTTTTCGCTGAACGCCTGTACGTCCGCCTTGTCGACATTTCCGCTGAGCGTCAGTGTGCCGGTGCTTTCATCGAGAACCGCGGTGGATTCCGCAGCGGAGGCCGTCAGCAGAAACCCGTTTTCTGCCGGAAGGACAGCGGCCGGCACGGTCCATGCGACTGCCGCCGCACATAATATACTGTGGATTTTTTTCATATGCAACACTCCTTTGTCAAGCAGTCCGCAGCTGCGGGGGAGCTTCTTACTTTCGGATATACGGCGCAATTCTGTGCGCGGCGGTCAGCGCAAGTCCCAGCTTGACCAGATCGGGCAGCACAAACGGGAACACGCACCAGCCGAGTACGGTTCCAAGTCCGACGGGCCCGTTTGCCTTCATATATACCAGCATGAACCATGCCGTGCCGAATGCATAACAGACGGCAAGACCCATAACCAGCACGAGGATCTCCGTCAGCAGATTTTTCGGGGCGAACCGCTCTGCAAGCAGACAGACCACGCCGGTCAGCAGAAAACCGGCCAGATAGCCGCCGGTATTGCCGAGCAGAATGCCGATGCCGCCCGTGAAGCCCGCAAAGACGGGCAGCCCGACGGCGCCGAGCATCAGATATACCAGAACGGAGAGCGTTCCGCGTTTGCCGCCGAGCGCGGACATCAGCAGAAAGACCGCAAAGGTCTGGAGCGTGAACGGAATCGCGGTCGGAATGCTGATCCACGAGCAGACTGCGATCAGCGCGGCACCGGCGGCGATGTATACAAGATCAAGCGTCCGGAAACGCGGCTGTGCTGTTTTGGAAGATGCCATTGTCATAGGGAAAACTCCTTTTCAGTGTGGATTTGACGGCATAGCGCGTACCATTCGCAGGACGCGCAGATCTGCCGGAACAGACCGGTTTGCAGAATGCGGGTGCGGACGGTTTCCGCGAGTGCAGCCCATTCACCGGACTGTGCCGCGGAGAATGCACAGGCGGCAAGGACAGCGCTGTCCAGCGCAGTGACCTTTTCCTGCGAATCGCAGATGCCGTTCTGATTGTGCGGACATGCGGCGCAGAGATCGTCACAGCTGACGGTCAGTGTGACGGGCGTCTGCGGCTGTGCGCGGAGCCGTTCCGTGACTGCCGTCATATGCGCGGTGAACGCGGCATCGTAACCGTGCCCCGTGAAATGCGGAATACAGAGCAGATGATGCGGCCGCAGGTTCAGCGGTTCCGGTATTTGGTTCTGCATGGGTTCACCTCCTGCCGTCAGTTATTATAGCACAGAATCTCGTTTTTTTCAATGGGAGAATAGAAGAAAAACATATCTTTGCTGCATGGGGAAAAACGGAGGTCGGACGGCTCTATGAAAATCCAATGGCAAAAAAATAACGTAAATACACGAATTTCAATTATAATTGGATTCCGAATGGATAGATCCCTTTGGCGGAGGGTGGGGCGAAGCACCATTCTCGATCCATCGGAGATACCGCTTTACCGGCAAGCCGGGCGGCGTCTGCTTGACATTTTCCGGAATATTTTGTATGATAGCATGTAACCGGAACACGCTTTTTCCATACTCATATACGAGATCTCAATTCAACACGAAAGGCGGTGACGTCAATGACGGATCAGGAGCTGCTCGCGCTGTTTATTCAGCGGGACGAGCGCGCGGTTTCAGAAACACAGAAGCAATACGGCAGACTATGCAGACATATCGCATACGGCATTCTCAGCAGCAAAGAGGACGCAGAGGAAATCGCAAATGATGTCCTGATGCGCGCATGGGACGTAATCCCGCGGGAAAAGCCGCAGAATCTGGGGGCGTTTTTAGCCGTGATGACACGCAATCTTTCCACAAACCGGCTCGATCAGTATACAGCGCAGCGGCGCGGCGGCGGTCAGCATCCGGCCGTGCTGGACGAGCTTGCAGAGTGTACCGCATCTGCGGAGAACGTGGAGCAGGCCGTCGATGCGCGGCTGCTGGACACGGCGCTCCGGCAGTTCCTCGATGCACTGACGGCGGAGCAGCGCGCCGTTTTTATGCTGCGCTATTATTACGCGCTGCCTGTGCCGGATATTGCAGAACAGCGGCAGATCGGCGTCAGCAAGGTCAAGGTCATGCTGATGCGTCTGCGCAAACGATTAAATGAACATCTCAGAAAGGGGGGATTCCTGTGAACGAACGGGATCTGTTTGACGCAATCGGCCGCCTGCCGGAGCAGTACCGCACAGAAGCCTTCTCTTCGGTACAGATGCCGGAACAGGCGGAGAAAAATGAAATCGACGCAATGTTTGAAAGTTCCGTCCGGACGGAGGCGGTCTGTTCTGCGGCAGAACCGCAGCGCGGTACGGCGGAGCAGAAGCCTGCGGCTGCAATCCGGCAGACGGAACAGCCGAAGCCGCACAGAAGCGGCCTGATCGGGCTGACGGCGATTGCGGCGGCGGTCGCGCTGACGGTCGGATTCTTTGCATGGAGCATGCGGCAGGAAACACTGGATCCTGCGGCAAAACCCGGTTCCTCTGCCGGTGCGGATTTTATCCAGCAGAGCGACATCTCCGGCGAACCGGTTACCGCACTGCCGGAGAACACAGCTGACAGCGGTTTCAGCACAACCACTGCGGCAGATTCGCCCATTGTCAGTGCAGAGGATGAACGGTACAGCACAGCAGAGCCGCTGCCGGAATCCCTGTCCGATTCCGAGGTCAATCTCCTCGGCGGGCACGGGCCGCTGCGGATCGCGGAAAGCATCAATTACAATCTGGTGCTGGAGGATCAGGATTTCTGGTATTTCAATGCATACAGCAAAGTCAGCAAATCAGAAACCAATCAGTATGGCGTTCACGAGGAAAAGCTGCTCTGTGACGATCCGGGCTGCAAGCATCAGCGGGAGGACAACTGCCTGCGGTACCGCTGCGAATGCAGGCTGATGTCTGACGGACAGTCGCTGTTCCTCGCGGCGGACAATCAGTCGGAGGATCCGACGCAGCTTGACAGGATCAATTCAAGCGGCGAAACACAGCCGTTCTTCTCGCTGAAAGCATACCCGGCGCTCCGGAGAGCGCTGGAACAGCTGTGCGCAGCGCAGTATCCCGATGCCGAGTCGGTGAATCTGTTTTCACCGAAGCTGGACTGGAGATTTATGAATCTGTTCCGGCTGGGAGATGAGGATATTTACTACATGGTGATCGGCACGACGCTTTCCGAGGCGGAGCAGCATTACTTCAATGCGGGATTCCTGCTCAATACAAAGGACGGGAGCTTTGCGATGCTGCACCTCACGCTGAATGAGGCGCGGTACGATCCGGACAACCGGATTCTCTGCCTGTCGGACGTGATGCCGGAACAGGCAGTCAAAGGCGTTCCGGCGCAAGAGATCATGCTCTATGACATGAATCAGATTCAGTTCACAAAGGAAACGCACACCGAGCAGGCAGCTGCGAAAATCATCTATATGGCGGACAGATGGTGCTTAGAGGACGGCAGACTGATCTTTATCCGTGTGAACGGGGCTGAAAGCGATGCGCCCGGCGCCGCGGTCAGGTACTCGCTGGAAGCCTGTAACCTGAACCAGTTAAAGGACATCGAAGCGGAAGTGCTGGAGGAGAATACGAAGAAACTGTACCTCACCGCCGCGGACGGCAGGCTGTACTATATTATAAAGGAAACCATCGGGCCGGACAGAATCTGCTCCTGCGATCTGAACGGCCAGAATGAGGTAACCGTATTTGAATCGGAAACAGTCGGCAAGATCGGGTATCTGTATCCGATGCAGAATTCCGCCTTTCAGCGCTTCCTCATATCCAACGGCAGAATCGTAATCCTTGAAAACGGTGAACCGTACCAGATCAAGCAGCTTTCTGAGCCGTAACAGCAAAACCGAAGACGGAATGCTCCGTCTTCGGTCAGTTTGTTGAAAAAGGTATCCGCTACGCGGATGCTATTGAAGAATGGGGACTTCTATCGCAAGTCCCCAAGCCCTCCAAGCTCTTGAACGCAGGGGAGTTTCGCCCGTTGCGACGGGCGACGAGGGCTCTGCCCTCGACCCGCGAGCTTTTTGAAAAAAGCTCGACCAAAAACTTTTATTTTTTGTTTTCCGCAAGTTTATCGACAGTCTGACCGAAGACGGAATGCTCCGTCTTCGGTTTTTTCTGCATGATGATATCCTGCTGTCAGCGGTCAGATTGTCGAATCCTGCCGGGGCGGCATTCAGCGCACGCCGGGCGGTTCCGCTGCGGGCTCTGAACCCGCCGGAGATTCTTCTTTCAGCTCCGGGAGGCGGAGCTCAATGGAGAGCAGATTTTCCTCGACATGTGCGGTAATGCTGCCGCCCATCTGCTCCATGACGGTTTTCGCAATCGCCAGTCCGAGCCCCGTCGAATGCTGCGCCGACTCCACCGTATAAAACCGGTCAAACAGATGCGCCAGATGCGCCCGTTCCATTTCTGCTGTGTGATTCGCAAAGCAGACCGTGCCGTCTGCCGCTGCCGTAATCACCAGGTCGCCGCTGCTGTATTTCAGCGCATTGTGCAGCAGATTCGTGAACACGCGCTCGAGCGCCGTGCGGCTGCATTTGCAGAGAATCCGCGTTTCCGGCAGCGAGATTTCCGGCGTGATGCCGCGCTGCATCAATACCGCGTAGTATCCGGCAATGCACTCCTCCAGCAGCGCATTGACGCACACGGTTTCCGGTGCGCTGCCGCCGTCCGCGGAAAGAATCAGCGAATAGCGGAAGAGCTCCTCGGTCAGCTGCCGCATCTGCTCGGTGCGGGAGCCGATTACGTCGAGATACCGTCTGGCGTCCGCAGACAGCGCTTCCGCCGACAGCAGCTCCAGATATCCGGAAACTGCCGTCAGCGGCGTGCGCAGATCATGTGAAATGTTGGTGACGGCGTCGCGGAGTTCACGGTCGCCGGTCAGATATTTCAGCTGCTGTTCCCGCAGCGTATCCAGCTGCCGGTTCAGGGCGGCCGCCAGCGCCCGGATCGCCGCATCGCCGGTTTTCAGCCGCAGCGGGACATTCGTGTCCTCTGTCAGCCGCCGTTCGGTCTGCCGCGTCAGATCACGGAGATCCTTTTGCATCAGATGTATTTTGATCAGCGCGGCGAGCAGCATGGCTGCCGTGATGCCGCATAGGAGCCAGGGGAGCATTGCTGCACCGCCTTTCGTTCAGTTGAAATTCTTTTTCGGGGCGAACAGGATGCCGCCCGCAAACACCAGCAGCGTCAGCCCGAACAGCGCCGCGGGACGGTACCGGAGCAGACTGCGCTCCGCTTTCCTTTCTTCTGCACGGTTTTCCGGATAGCCCTCCGGTTCCAGCTGCGTTTCCAGATAGTCGCAGAGCTTCGGCGGCGTTTGCAGCGGATTCATGACCTGCGCAGCCTCACAGACCTTGCGCAGCGTGCCGTGAATCGCCAGCGGATTGTCGTTGATGAGCTCCTGATGACTGATCAGCCGGCCTTCCTCATCGAATTTTTCGTCTACCCACACCTTGTAATGCTCCGGCTCCGCCAGACGGTCTGCGAGAATCGCGCCGCCCATGCCGATCACTGTGAAAAAGACACATCCGGCAATCACCGCAAAGGATGCACGCGGGGAATAATACCACACGACCGTCATGACGACCGCGAAGAACAGGTATCCGGTCAGGCAGACCGCAAGCAGCTTTGCTGCAAGGCTTTCTTTCATATCGCAGCCGCTCAGCAGCACGCCGAACAGCGTCATGCCCGCGGTAATCAGGCACTGGATCAGCGAGATTCCGACCGCCAGAATCAGCTCACTGAGCAGAACCTCACCCTTGGAGGCACCGCCGATCAGACGGTTGCGGATCATGCCGCTGTCGTGCTCCAGTGCGCCGCGCAGCAGCAGCAGCGCCGAAGAAACTGCTTCCCCGGCAATCAGCAGCGTGACCGTTACAGGAAATGTCGTGTCCCGGATCATCGGATTGTAATTCAGCATCATCCACATCGGGAGCAGCCCGCAGAGAAAGCTGACGGCCAGCGCGAGATAGGTGTAAATACTGTGCAGGTCGCGCCGCAGACCTGCCCGAAGCAGCGCTCTCAAAATAACTCCTTTCTCCGGAACAGCCATACACCGGCGGCGCTGAACAGCAGCGTCAGAACCGGCAGGGCATACAGATGCGGTACAATTTTATTATTCCATTCTTTTCGTTCGGCCGTGCGGGATTCAGTGTACAGCGGAGAGCGGTCACTCATTGGCTCAAAGTCAATCTGTTCCGCAGCGTAGATCAGCGGGGCGTAGGGATTTACGAACCGCAGCCCTTTCAGAACGCTGCGGAATGCGCCGCGCGGCGCACCCTGCACATCATAATCCCGGTAAACATAGATCCCCTCCGCCGGTAATCCTTCTTCAATTTTCCGGGAAAGATCCTCCGCATCATACGGCTTATGATTATGGCTGAACGGTACGCCGTCGCTGCTGACAAGGATGCCCTCCTCGTTCCAGTGTGCGCCGTATTTCTTTGCAACCGAAAAATACTCGTATCCGATGTCGCCCTCGCTCCGCATCCGGTCGTTGTAGTAGGCTTGATAATCATCCGGGTCCGGCTCCTGATCCAGCTCCCTGATCTCTCTGATGATCCGGCAGGGATACCAGAGCATGTCCGTAAGGATGACGCCCGTGAAGGCCAGCAGGCTGACCGAACCGACGCCGATCAGCAGCGAGAGCAGCCGCCCGCGCATGAGCAGGCTCAGCGTGACATTGACCGCTGCGGTGCAGAGATGCATCAGCAGAATGCTGACCGCCGCCGTCACGAGATATTGACGCGGAATCTCCCGGACGGGATCATATGCGACCAGCAGCGCAGCAGGCAGAAAGGCGATATACAGGATCAGGGAAACCGCCCCGGCAGCAAGCAGCGCCGAAAGGAAGATCTGCCGCCTGGAATAGCCCGCGATTATCTTGCTCCGGAGAATGCCGTCCTTGTGCTGCGTTGTAATCAGCAGGGACAGCAGTGCAGACTGAATCATGATAACTGCCATGCAGAGCATCGGATCGACATGGAACCGCGAACGGTTAATGATAATCAGCTGCAAAAGCATATACACATGGCTGACAGCGTATATGATGAGAATGCCGATGAACAGCGGGTGCGTCAGAAAGCGCCGGAGATCGGTTTTCAGCAGATGCTTCATTCAGACCAGCTCCTTTCTCCGGAACAGAAGCCAGCCGAGGATCCCGAGCGCCGCAAACACGCCAAGCTGCCACGGCAGATACTGCGGGAGCAGTTCAAACTGCAAATCGCGGTACTGCTGATCCTGTTTCAGCATTTCGGCCGTCGTGTCTGCATTCTTTTCGTAACAATACTGCGCAGTTGCGGCATCCAGCGGGCGGACCGGGTTCAGGCAGTCGATCACACTCAGGATAATCCGCACGGGGCCGCTGACATACTGCGGATTCGGAGAAATCCGCACGATCGGCTTGTACATCGGATCAAGCGGTTCGCCGTAAAGGTCAAGCAGGTTGCCGCCCTGATCCACAAGCTGATCCTCTGCGTTCCAGTGCGCGCTGGTTTCCGGCGGCATCGCAACGTGAATCGTACTGTAACGCTGTCCGGAAGATGTCACGGAAACGGAGCCGTCCGTGCTCGGTTCATCCAGCACGATCTCCAGCATTTCCGGCGCGTGCAGGTAATCATTGCAGGTATAGCTCAGTGCATACAGCAGAAAGACTGCGCCGAAGCACAGGAGCATGGTCGGAATCCGGCCGCGCATCCGCGAGCAGAGAAAGACCGTCAGTGCCGCAAAGGAGAAATAGATCAGCAGCAGCACACCTGCGGCGGCAAGCAGCCGCGCAGCCGGAAGCTCCCGGAGCGGCCGGTATGCCATGACGCAGATCGGCAGCATGCAGGCAGCAAACAGCGCCGCAGAAACCGGCAGTGCGGCCAGCAGCTCCGCAAGGAAAATGCGCCCCTTCGGATTGCCCGCGATGACCTTGTTCCGGAACACGCCGTCCTTGTGCTGCGAGGTCACAATCACGGACAGCAGAATCGCCTGTGCAAACAGCACAAGCAGAAAGGTAAAATCATCGAGCATCAGGAACAGTTCCTGCCCGAGGGAAAAATACACATCCATCACACCGGCACCGGCTGAAAAGAGTATTGCAAGCCAGAACAGCGGGTGCGTGAAATACCGCCGTAAATTCGTTTTCAGAAGCGCTCTCATTTGGAAGCGCCCCCCTCCTGGCTCGGATCCCCGACCAGATTGATGAAGTAGTTTTCGAGGCTTTCCTCCTGCTCCGTCACGGAGATCAGCTCGCAGCCTTCTGCCTCCAGCAGCTTGGTCAGCTCGGAGATGCGGAATTCGCCGTAGAGATTCGCGGTCTGCTCGGAGAGAATCTCGTAGTCCGTGCCGGTCGGTTCCAGTGCGCGCGCCAGCAGTGCGGTATCGCTGACGACCGCATGCAGATATTTGCGGCATTTCTTTTCCAGCTCCGCCGCGCTGATTTCCTGCACAAGATGTCCCTTGTCGATGAAGCCGTAATGCGTTGCCAGGCGGGAAAGCTCATCCAGAATGTGACTGGAAATCAGCACCGTGATATTCTTTTCGCGGTTCAGCTTGAGAATCAGCTCGCGGATTTCGATGATGCCCTGCGGATCCAGGCCGTTGACCGGCTCGTCGAGAATCAGGAAATCCGGCTTGCCGCACAGCGCCATTGCAATGCCGAGGCGCTGCTTCATGCCGAGCGAGAAGTTCCGCGCCTTTTTCTTTCCGGTATCGGCAAGGCCGACCAGCTTCAGCAGCGCGTCGATGCCCTCAAAGGACGGCATTCCGAGCAGTGTATACTGCATTTCGAGATTCTTCTTTGCGGAGAGGTCACCGTAAAATGCGGGCTTTTCCACAACCGCGCCGATCCGCTTGCGCACATCGAAAATCGCCGCCTCCTTTGAGCTGACGCCGTAGAGCATGTAGTCGCCCTCGGTCGGCTCCTGCAAGCCGCAGATCACACGGATTGTGGTGGTCTTTCCGGCGCCGTTTCTGCCGACGAAGCCGTAGACCGCGCCCTTCGGAATGTGCATCGTGAGCGCATCAAGTGCCTTGTTTTTGCCGTATCGCTTGGAAATTGCATTGGTTGTCAGTACATAATCCATATGGATCCCTCCTTCTGTTATGATCATATCACAGAAGTGTAAAGAAAACGGTCAGCAAAACCGTAAAGATTCCGTAAAGATTCTGCGTCATTCCCTGTGCAGCCGGAAGCCGATGCCCCAGACCGCTTCGATATTGCACACGCTGCCCGCGGCGCGGAGTTTTCTGCGGAGATTGCTGATATGCTGCTTTAACGAGGTTTCCGTGCAGTCCGGTGTATCCGGCGCAATCTGATCGAGCACGGCGGATTTCGTCACAACCTGCTCTGCATTGCGCAGCAGCAGCTTTAAGATTGCGTGCTCCGTGCGCGTCAGGCGGATGTCGCTGCCGCAGACCGAAACCAGCGGCGCGTCCCCGCTGAGTGTCAGGTCTGCAAAGCTCTGCGCCGCAGCGGGATTCGTTGTTCTTCCGCGAAGCTGTACCGCAACGCGCGCCAGCAGTTCCTTCATATGAAACGGCTTGGTGATATAATCCGCGGCGCCGCCCAGCAGCAGCGAAACCTTGTTTTCCGTATCAATCTTTGCGCTGACGATGATAACCGGGATTCCTTTGATCTGCGGCAGAAGCTGCTCGCCGGAAAGCCCCGGCAGCATCAGATCCAGCAGCACCAGATCCGGCTTCTGCCCCTCCAGACGCAGGAGCGCCTCGGTGCCGGAATATGCCCGCGAAACCGTGTATCCCTGTGCGGTCAGTGTTTCCTCCAGCAGGTTGCCGATGTCGGCATCGTCGTCAATCACAAGAATATGTGCCATGCTTTGAACCCCCGTTCCCCGAATGTCATATATGGTACAGTATAGCATATTTTGCGGAAAAATGCAAACTGCCCCCGTTCCTTTCTCCGGAACGGGGGCGTATGTTGAAAAAGGTATCGCTGTGCGATGATTTTGAATGGGACTCTCGCCCGCTTCGCTATGAGTTTGCACCGCAAACTCACCAAACCCGCCAAAGGGATACGATCCCTTTGGAATCCCACAATATAGAAATGTGAAGAAAATGCATCACTTTCATCATAATGTGATTCTTAAGGAACCGCTGAATAAATCTGGTGCGCAAGATGGCGGAAAAGATGCAAGCAGATTACGTGCCAAGCCGTCAGGCGTGGTTTGTTCAGCGGTTGTTGACCTGCTCGGGATACATGTCATGATGCGTCAGGCGATCCCATGCGACCTGTTCCCATTTGGTGCCGGGACGGCCGTAATTGCAGTACGGATCAATCGAGATGCCGCCGCGCGGAAGGAACTTGCCCCAGACCTCGATATAGGCCGGTTCCATGAGCCGGATCAGATCATTCATGATGATGTTGACGCAGTCCTCATGGAAATCGCCGTGGTTGCGGAAGCTGAACAGATACAGCTTCAGCGATTTGCTCTCCACCATTTTGATCCGCGGCACATACGAAATATAAATCGTGGCGAAATCAGGCTGTCCCGTGATCGGGCAGAGGCTTGTGAACTCCGGGCAGTTGAATTTGACGAAGTAATCCCTGTCCGGATGCTTGTTCTCAAAGGTTTCCAGCACGGAAGGATCATAGTCCGACGGATATTTTGTGTGCTGATTGCCGAGCAGCGTGATGCTCTCCTCGTGTTCGCGCTTGTCCATATACAGCCTCCTTATTCGTTGCAGATGCCGGAAACATTGTCCAGCAGAACCTTTGCGATCTGTGCGGTGGAAACATCCCAGCTGTTCCGTTCCTCGATCAGAATGCAGAATGCGACCGGTGCGCGGTCATCCAGACAGAAGCCCGCCAGCAGCGAGTTTTCGTATTCGCGGCCGTTGTCGTTGACCTGCGCCGTGCCGCTCTTGCAGCCGCAGTTGTAGCCGTCAAACGACACATAGTAATGATCTGCGGCATTCTGCGTTTCAATCTCTTTGACGCCCTGCGCCGCAGCCGGTGTGAACATCTGCGGGGTCGAGCCGTGGAATGCGATGTCAACGGTTTCACCGGTGGGGGACGTTTTTTTGCTGACCAGATACGGCTGCACCGCCGAGCCCGTGCCGTTTGCGATTGCGCCCTGCCACAGCATCAGCTGATACGGGCTGACGAGCGTTTTGCCCTGTCCGAGCGCGCCCCACTGGGTTTCAAAATTCTGCGGGTCGCTGAGCCTGGTCGATGCCGGACTGATCGTGATGCCGTCCAGATTCAGCGGGTTTGCCTTCTGTCCGTTGACGGAATAGCCCATGCGGGTATATGTCCCGATGATCGAGGAAAGCGGAACGATGCCCGACTGCACGAGCTGTGCAAAATACGGGTTGCAGCTGTTCTCAAAGCCTTGCAGCAGATTCTGCGTGCCGTGGCCGTAGATCTGGTGGCAGTTGATCGTGTCGCCGCCCGCATTCGTCCATTTGCCCTCGCAGGTGTATTCCAGTGCATTGACTGCCTGTACGCCCGCCGATTCATAGGCGGCGAGCAGTGTCGAAACCTTCTGCGTCGAGCCGGGAACGGTCGGGAAAAAGGCTTTGCAGAGCAGGCTGCCCGGCGCCATATTTTCAAGATTTGCGTAGCCCTGTGCGATGTCCACGCAGGGACGGCTGACACAGACCAGAATCTCGCCGGTCTTCCAGTTGTACGCAATGGCCGCGCCGTTTTTTTCGCCGAATGCGTAGTAGACTGCGCGGTTTGCAGCGTGGGAAAGCGTTGTCGTCAGGGATGCCGAGCCCGCCTCGTTGCCGTAGGTGAAGCTGTAATTTGCCAGCTCCGGCAGATGCTTGGCGACGACGGTATTGGACATCTGACCGCTCGTATCACCGATCAGGTTGCCGACGTCCGCGAACTGTCCCGGCGCGTAATTCGTCAGCGGCTGGCTGCCGTCAAACAGCACGTCGCCGTTCCGGTCGCAGACGGTTCCGTAGGTCGTCTTGCCGGATTTTGCCATGTAAAGCGGTGCTTCGGAAATCAGCGTATAGCCGAGATACACCAGCGCCGCGAGAAAGCACGACAGCAGCAGCGCCGTCCATTTTCCGGCTCTGCGCATGCTGGCCGGCGCGGAAATATCCAGCTGCGGGGCATTCGTGCGTGTCTTTTGCTGCTTTTTTGCCATATCACTTGCCTCCCTTCACAGCGCTTCTGTCCGTCAGGACAGGTGCCTGCGCCGCCTTGAGGAAGCCTGCCAGAATGCCGCTTGCGAGCATCGAGCTGCCGCCCTGCGAGATAAACGGGATCGTGACGCCGGTGAACGGAATCAGGTTGCAGGAGCCGAAGATATTGAGCGTCATCTGCACCATGAACACCGCTGCGACACCGACTGCCAGTCCGGAGTGATAATAGCTGCGCGGCGGCACCGTCAGGATCGAAGCGGGCAGGAACAGCACGAGAATGACGGTCATCATCGCCGTGAACAGTCCCCATTCCTCGCAGATTGTCGAGAACACAATGTCCGTTCTGGACGCGGCGACATGGACGAGCGAACCGTTTCCGGCACCCTTGCCGAACCAGCCGCCCTCCGCGATGGCCGTCAGCGCCTTGACCTGCTGATAGCCCGTGCCGGACATATCTGCCCAGATATCGGAGTGCAGACGCTCCTGCACGTAGGCCGGTGCCATTTTCCATGCAAAGACTGCCGCGGCACAGACGCAGAGAATCAGAAAGACCATCAGGCGGACGGATATTTTCTCGCGCAGATAACAGAAGCGGAGCAGGAACGCAAAGCCTGCCACCGCAAGGAAGGTCGGCAGGGAACCGAGGTCGCGGCACCACCATTGCAGCACCGCAATGACGCCCGTGCAGAGAATCACCAGCAGGTTATCCGGTACGAAATGAATGCCGAGCAGCGACGATTTTTTCAGCTGTGTGCGGATTGAACTGGCGCAGATCAGCACGAACACCGGCTTGACGAATTCAGACGGCTGGATCGTGATGAAGCCGAGGTCGATCCAAAGGCCGCGCGAACCCGTCAGGAAGCGGATTGCGGCGATCAGCACGAAGAACAGCACGTACCACAGCGGCTTTAAGCGCTCTGCGCGGTACGGGTTGCGCGTGACGACATAGGACGCCTGGCACATCAGAAATGCGCCGACGCCGAAGGCAAAATGCTTCGTTGCAAATTCCAGCCCGCCGAAGCAGGACTGGTAAATGGTACTCATGCCGAGCACGAGCAGCAGAACTGTATCCACGGTGCAGGCCTCGCGCTGGACGAATTGCAGGATGATTGAGCCGACGAAATCCGATGTCAGGACGATGCACGCGAGCTTGACGACCTCCGGCGTGACGCCGAAGGACAGCGCGACCAGCAGCATCATGGCGGAGTGCGCAATCAGCACGAGCAGCAGCAGGAACGGGTGGGATACCGGCTTGATTTTGGTCTGTGTCATTCGATCACACCCTTTCCGGAGCCCTTGACGACGGTCATGCGGTGCTTGCCGATCTGAATCGCATCATTCTGGTGGAGCGTGCAGGGCTTGGCGATGCGCCGTCCGTTGACGAGCACGCCGTTCTGCGCGCCGATGTCCTCAATCTGCCATTTGCCGCCCGACAGGCAGAGCAGCGCATGAAAGCGCGAAACCTCCGTATCCGAGAAGCGGATGTCTGCGGCGGGGTGGCGTCCGATCAGGATTTCTGCGGCGCCCAGCGGATACAGGGTGCCCTCGCAGGCGAGCATGTAGCCGCGGCTTTCCTGCGCCCAGCCCCTGTCGCCGCGGCGGCGTTCCCGTCCGGCCGCGAGCAGGATGACGAGCGCGCAGATGTCTACAAATATGACGACAAACGCCGTCGCAGCCTCCCGCAGAAACGGGTACTGCTCAAACAACGGTGTCAGATCCATATGCAAATTCCTTTCTGGTTGTCCGGTTTCTTTTCTTAGTAGTATAGCACAGGGCGGGGCGTTTGTCAAGGCGCGGGGGAATTTCTGCGGCAGATGTGCATAGATACTGTAAACGCACATGCAAAAAAATGGCAGCTCTATACAAACAGGACTGTGGATCCGCGCCTCTGAAATCTGCGCGCGGAGGCTGCGCCCCAAACCGAAACATACTTCGCTCAGCTTGCTTTTTGCTGCGTAATATGATATAAGGAGGCAGTGCCGCCCTCCGTTGATCTAAAGCTCTCCGGTGAGTCAGGTGCTGCATAAAAGATACTTCGCTCAGCTTGCTTTTTGCTGCGTAATATGATATAAGGAGGCAGTGCCGCCCTCCGTTGATCTAAAGCTCTCCGGTGAGTCAGGTGCTGCATAGAAGATACTTCGCTCAACTTGCTTTTTGCTGCGTAATATGATATAAGGCGGCAGTGCCGCCCTCCGTTGATCTAAAGCTCTCCGGTCAGTCAGGTGCTGCATAGAAGATACTGCGCTCAACTTGCTTTTTGCTGCGTAATATGATATAATAAAACGGAAACAAGCGCAGAGGAGCTGGCCGAATGAACGATCAGGTTTTATATCAAAGCGAAATAGAGTTCCGGCAGCCAGGCTGCACGACGGTACCGTTCTGCCTGTTCGCAGCTGCCGACATTGTGCTGCTTGTGCTGAGCCTCGTGAAGGGGCAGGGGGAGCCAAATCCTTTTATACCGGCCTTTTATGCCGTCCTCCTGCCGGTGCTTCTGCTGGCGCTCAACTGGGTGATCGGATACCTGTTCTTCCTGTTCCGCGCGCTCCAGCTGCTGCCGGACCGGATCCGGATTGTCAATACGGACAGCGGTGCTGAGCTGGATACCGTGATGCTGGGCGAGATTCAGTCGTTTAGGGCGGAAAATGCACATACCCTGTGGATTTACACGGCGGGCGATTCCCTGCGGATCAGCGGGCTGAAAGATGCGCCCGCCTTTGCCGAAGCCCTGCAAAGCCATATGCAGCAGATGCGCACAGCCTATTTACAGCGGCAGGCGCAGACCTGCGCCGTGCAGGGGCAGGCGGAGCAGCTCCGGAATGTGTGCAGCGCGGCAGAGCAGCTGCGGCTGACCGGGCAGATCACGCAGGAACAGTTTGATGTCATGACCGGCAAAATAGCGCCGCAGCAGGCGCCTGCGCCCGCGGCAGCAGCGTCGGCCGATATGCAGAATGCTGCGGACTTTATGCAGCGCAATGCGATGATTGCGCAGCAGATGCGTGCGGAGCAGTCCGCGGAAGAAAAGCAGCAGGAGGGACAGAATGCTGAATCAGGAAGTGCTGTTTGAATGTGACTACCGCTATCAGGTGCCGTGGAAGTCGCTGATTTTTACCGCACCGATTCCCGGCCTTTTTTTGCTGCTCGGATGGTGGGGGCACTCTGTGCTCATCGTTTCGCTGACAGCGTTATGGTGTGCGGGTGTTGCCGGAGTGGTTGCACACAACCATGCGGAGCACGATCATGCAAAAATACAGGTGTGTCAGCGGGATATCCGCGTTGTTCGGGAAAACGGAACCGTTGTGCGCTCATTTGATTTCCGTGATATGCAAAGCATCAAGGCGAGCGGCGGGAATTCCGTCATCGTTGAGATGCAGATCAAGGGCGGCAGTGCTTTGTATACGCTGACCGGCGTGACGGATGCAGCCCGCTTTGCGGAAACGGCGGCGGCGCAGCTCCGGCAGATTCAGTCCGGTGTGGATCCTGTACAACAGACGGATCCGCTGAAAATCCCCGAGCAGGCCTTTTGGCCGGAGCAGTCTGCGTGCGCTGAATCGGTTGCCGATACGCTTCATGCGGCAGAGCAGCTGCGGCTGACCGGGCAGATCACGCAGGGGCAGTTTGACGTGATGACCGGTAAAAAAGCGCCGCAGCAGGCGCCCGTGCCCGCGGCAGCAGCGTCGGCCGATATACAGAATGCCGCAGACTTTATGCAGCGCACTGCGATGATCGCGCAGCAGATGCGCACGGAGCAGGCCGCGGACGAAAATCAGCAGGAGGGACAGACCGATGGGACCGGATGTGTTGTTTGAAAGCAGTTATACGTATGAGATGCCGTACCAATCCTGTGCGTCAGGTCTTCCGATTCTGCTGCTCCTTGTTGTTTTTTTGTGAAAGAGGCTTTTGTTCCCGGACTTCTTTTTATACTCTTTTGGTGCTTTTTCGTATATAAGATCAATGCCGATGCAGTCAAAGAGCACGATAACAAGAAAATACAGATCACAAAGCAGGATATCCGCATCGTCAGGATCAACGGACCGGTCGTGCGTGCATTCCTGTTCAAGGATCTCACAAGTATTTACGCGTCGGACGAAACGACACTGGAAATACAGGTGCGTTCCTTTACGAATCCAAGCGGTTATGAATCACACCAGCTGATTGGTGTCGGCCAGGCAAAGCGCTTTGCTGCAATCGCACAGGCACAGGCGAAAGCGGTGAAGAAGGGTGCGGCAGCATCGGGGTATCCTGTTGTCCCGAAGGTGCCGGAATATGCGTTTCAGCCTGCAAAGCGCACGGTGTCCGAATCCGCTTCCGATACGCTGCATGCGGCAGATCAGCTGCGGATGACCGGGCAGATCACGCAGGGACAGTACGACGTCATGACCGGCAAAGCGGAGCCGCAGCAAATGCAGCCGCCGGTTCCGCAGCAGGATTCCGGCGCAGTGGATCTGCAAAACGCCGAGGACTTTCTGCGCCGGAATGAAATGATCGCGCAGCAGATGCGTGCAGAGCAGATGCAGCAGAGCCGTTCGGAGCAAAGGGAGGACGATACAAATGGAGGAACCGGTTTTATTTCAGGCGAAGGCTGATTACTACGAGCTGGGCTGTGCGCTTCCGGTTTATCTGCTCATTGCATTCTGCTTCTTCTGTCTGATTGCAGTGCTGCTGCTGGAAGGTTACCGCGGCATGACGCTGCTCCGGGAAGCGCTGCATTTTTGCAGGATTCCGTTTGCACTGCTTGCGATCACCACGCTGCTTCATCTGATTACGTATCTGCTGCGCGGGCGGTTTTATATGCTTGCAACGCCTTCCGCAGTCATTCTGCGGTCTGCGCCGCTGCTCGGAACGCGGAAGGATACCCGCATCCCGTTTTCGTATATCCGCAATGTGCGCGTATATTACAATACGGTCTGTGTGGATACGGAGGATCGGTGCTATAAGCTGCGGCACTCTGCCGACGCGCAGAAGTTTGCTGCGAATCTGCGGCAGCTTCTGATGCAGTCCGGTGTGCAGATTGAAAAAACAGAGGCGGATAAATACCGCGAGCGCATGGAGCTGACTGCAAAATGGAAACGCAGACAGGTTGAAAAGGCACTTTATCCGGAAACGCCGATGCAGATTTCTTCCACAGCGGATGAAAACGGCAATCCGATTCTGCCGCAGCAGCTGACAGCCGAGCAGGCAGAGGGCGTGTTTGTTCCGGCGCAGAAGCAACAGGAGGAGGAAAACCATGCAGATACCGATCTGTTTGCAGGCCGAGGGTGACAACTTCGATCCCGGCTGCGCATATTGCTTCTGGGCGACGTTGACGTTTTTCAGCGGATGCCTTGCTGTGGCACTGCGGTTTGCCGGTGAGCACGGCGGTTCGCTGATGCGGACGGGGCTTTCCGTGTTCGCGCTCCCGTGTGTGATCGGCGGCGTGATTCATGCAGGGACATATCTGGCGCGGACGCGCGTCCGCATCACGGCTACCCCCGCGGGAATCACGCTGGAGGAGTTCTGCCGCGGAAAGGAATTACGCACAGATATCCCGATTGACGAGGTGGTGAACATTTACCATCACGGCAAAGGCATCGAAATTGAAACAAAGCGCAGAATCTTTCGGGTGCGGCGGCTGACCGGCGCCGATCCGGACAGCTTCTGGCTGAAGCTGAAGGAGCATGTTAATCGGTACGGCAAGGCTGGCATCACGGACCGGAAATGGCATGTCGGGCAGGCGATGCAGAATGTGAAGCCGCGCCGGCAGCCGGAAACACTTCCGGCGCAGCAGATTCCGCTGACGCCGGTCACGTATCAGGACGGTGTGCCGATTCTGCCGCAGAGCCTGACCGCTGAGCAGGCAGAGGGCGTGTTCCTGCCGTTTCAGGCAGAGCCGGATCCGCAGTTCGATTTAGGAGAGGAGGAACCGACCTATGGAGAACCAGGTGATTTATGAGGGCAAATTTCAGTACCGCATCAGCAGCTGTCTGATTGTTCTGATCGGCGCGCTGGCGATTCCCGCCGGAATCATACAGCTCTTTTTGCTGGCGATTTCATCGGACGGTTCGTCTTTTGATCCGATCTCGAAGCTCGGAACCGTCCTTTTCTTCGGCATGCCGGTGCTGCTGGTGCTGCTCGGGATTGCGCTGCATGCACGGCAGTTTATGAAGCGAAAGCTCCTGCTGCTGCCGGATGCGATACTCTGGATCGTCCCGAACAGACAGCCCGCAGAAATGCTGTTTCCGCTCCATACGGTGCAGGAGATCTATGCATCGGGCGAGCGCACGCTGATGATTACGGCAGACGGGATGCAGTATGCGGTGGACGGGCTCGCGGACGCCTATGCGTTTGAGCAGGCGGTACACAGCCGGGTTCGCGCGCAGAATCAGATACAGGAACAGGCGGCTGCGGCGGCCGATGTCAATCCTGCGGCTGTCTTTCTGGCGCCGACGGCACAGCCGGTGCAGGGCGTGCAGCCGGTGCCGGAAATAAAGCCGGTGCAGGCAATACTGCCGATACCGGAAGTGAAGCCGTTGCCGGAAGTACAGCCGGAACCAGCAGGGGAGAATGCGGTTCCTCAGCCGGAGGAAGCATCCGAATAAAAACACAAATCAAAAGTCACTTTTCGGAATTGTGCTGCTGGGATCAATCGGAAGATAAAATACAATGCGGGAATTCGGAGGTTAAAAATGAATTATCCTTATACAGTAGGCTTTGGCAAAGTCGATGAAGAAAACAAGCCTTATTGGAACGAAGAGGCGCATGAATATCTGATCATCACCACCGACGAGGAACAGAACTGCTACAGTCAGACGATCAACGGTAAACAAACGAATTATAAAACTTCAAGAACCGTTCTCGGACACATAGACCTGACCACGGGTGAGCAATACAGCGGAAAGGATGCTGTTTTTTGGGAAATGACTGCCGAGGAACACGATACGGAATTATATAAAAACCTGTTCAAAGGCGGTGTCGTCTATCGTATCCGTGCTGCAATGCAGAAGAAAAATGTCGTGCTGTACCCGATTGAGATACTCGGTGTGGAAGACAGTGAGCCTTTTCTGGAGCAGCTGTATGCTGCATATGTTGAAGAACGTGACCGCCCGGTATATCTTCAGACAAAAATGTTCGGAGACCTGCTGCTCAACAAGCGGTACAACAGTTTTAACGGGACTTTTGAATACATGGGACATAAAATTGAATTCAGCATTGACAACAGTGACGACGCTCCAAAAACTGTATCCAAGCTGGAAGCATTTGTTCAGGATTTCAAAGCGCATGACGAGGAAATGCGCCGCTTTGCAGCAGAAAAACTCACTTCTCTTGCAAATGAATGGGCAGATGAAGAAGGCGATGCACACATTACCGAAGAAGAATTTTATGCGCATATCGTTCCGGAAGGCATCGAGATGAAAAGTACCGGCCGGTATATCGTATACTATACGGACGGAGGAGCTTTCGGCGGTCATTCCGTAGAAGTAAGCGGTAATTCAAAGGGACCTGCCAAAGCGAAAATAACCGGCTGATATTACAGGAACACTTTTCTGAAATGGGAGAATCAAAAGGTGCATCCGGCGGATTCATAAAGAGGCGGCTGCCTCCATACACCTGCTTAAAGGCTGACAACCATTCAGAATCCCATTATCAATTCATCGGAGATACCGCTTTATCAAAAAGCCGAGAGGCGCTGACTTTTCAGTCAGCGCCTCTGTTTGTATTGATTGGAATTGTTCAGCGGCAGATCAGGAATCTGACCATTGCGGCGGTATCTTTCGCATCCGCCTTGCCGTCTGCATTGAAGTCCGCGGCGCGCTCGGTGCGCTTGTCCGCAAAGCCCTTCATCAGACCGTATTTCAGCTCGCTCAGATCCCGCGCGTCCACGCGGCCGTCAAAATTGACGTCGCCTGCCAGTACCGCCTCAGCGGGCGGCTGGTACGAAGGATTCGGAATCGCCAGCGCGATGCGGTCAATCGAAGGCGCGTTGCCGCTGCTGTTGTACAGCCGGACGGTGTTCGTCCCCTTTTTCAGCGTCACGGTCGTGTTGACTGCGCGGATGCCGCTCCAGTCGTTTTTGTTCGCGTAGCAGCCGTCAATCTTCGTGACGAATCCGCCGTTGACATCGACCATAAGGCTTCGCGGCTCGCCGGAGATATAGTAAATGCGCAGCGTATACTCGCCGTCCTCCGGCGCCTCGACCTTTTCAAAGGTCACGCCGCTGTCACCGCCGCCGACATAGCCGACATACGCATCACCGGACGAATACTTTGCGTCCTTGCCGCGCGTGACAGATGCCTTGCCGGTCAGCTTTGCGTTTTCCGCCTCGTAGAATTTGTAATTCGTGTACGGCGTTTCCAGATTCATCGTGCCCTTGGTCAGCTTGATGACGAAGCCGCCGTTTTTCAGCAGACTGCGCTCAATCGTGTCGTTTTTCGTCAGACCGTTTTTGACGGTGACAGTCAGCGCACTGCCGTTTTCGTTGTCCGCAAAGATATATGCATTGTATTCGCCGTCATCGGTAATCAGCTCGGAAAGCGGAATGCTGACGGTTCTTGCATCAAGCGTTGATGCGCCGATGTACCAGTCAGAGCCCTTGCGCCGTGCCGTGACATTGAACTTCATCGGTCTGCCGTCGATGACATGCATGTCATCCCATGCGACCGGAACGTCATTCAGCAGCGGCAGGGCAGGGGAGCCTTCATAGGTATAAACAGACTGCGCAAAATGCTGCACGCCGGATTCAATCGTCACGACGTCCGCGAGCGCAAAGCCTGCCGTTGCGCCGATGCCGTAGATCGGCACACCGGTCGGGGTGAAGTCCGCAGAGCCGATGACATTGCGCGTAAAGGTGTAGGAAACGCGGTTTGCAAGCGCCGGTGCCTCGAACCATTTGTAGTATTCCGTGCCGTTGATCGCCTCATAGGATACGACGTTCGGATAGGTACGGCTCTCGCCGCGCGGAACGGTACAGCCGTGGAACAGCACCATCAGATGATTCTTTGCGGCGATGTCCATGCACATGTACATCTGCTTCATGGTTTCCTGCGTGTCACTCTCGTAGTAATCGACCTTGACGCCCTGCACGCCGAGTGCGCTGATGCGTTCAAACTCGCGGACGATTGTTTCCTCGTCCAGCAGCGAATAATACGGATAGGCCGGATGCCCCTGGCTGTCCTTATAGCCGGAATGTCCCTTGTTGTTGACGCCGTACCACAGGTAAATGCCGATGCCGCGCTCTGCTGCGTATTCGCAGAGCTCCTTGACCTTGGCTGCACTGTCATCCCAGAGCGCCCAGCCGAAGTCCAGACAGACATAATCCCAGCCGTTTGCTGCGGAGAAGTCGATATAATCCTTCTGCGTGTGGTATTCGACCGGCGAATCACCGCCGCTGCTCCACCATGACCACGAAACTTTGCCCGGCTTGATCCAGCTCGTATCTTTGAGCTTGGACGGCGGGTTCAGGTTGAGAATCAGGTCGCTGGAAGCCATTTCATCGAGCGTGTCACCGATGATGACTGCACGCCACGGCGTATGGAACGCGCCCTGCATGGAAATGCCGTTCACCTTGACGCCGCCCTTCCAGTGCAGCGTGCGGTAGTTGCCCTCAAATTCCAGTGCGCCTGCGCAGTACGGATTCTCCTCGTTGAATACATTTGCTTCGGAAACCGTCACCCAGTAGCGGTTTGCGACCAGTCCGGTATACGGCACGGAATAGGTCGCGTTGGTTTCGTTTGCGCGGTCGCGCGGGAGCTCGACCATATCCCATTCATAGGTCGCGTTCGGCCAGTTGCCCCAGAATGTGCTGTTGTCCGGGAACACGACCTGCGTTGCCTCGCGTCTGATCGACGCGCCGTGATTGAGCGCATAGCGCACGCCGACGCCGTCGTTGTAGGTACGCAGATAAACGGTCAGGATGCTGTCGCCCTTGACCAGCGGGAACGAGACCTCGGTGTAATTGTCACGGATGACGACATGCTTGCCGTTCGGCATTTTGTAGGTTTCGTCGTGCTCGGTGATGGTGCCGTCCGGATCACTCTGCGGGAAGCCGGAGGACAGATCCTCGGTCGTGGTCGTGAAGCCGAGCTTGGACGGCAGGATCACATTGCCTGCCTTATTGCCCTTCATCTGCACGGAGTAGTAGTAGCTGCCGCGGCTGTCACGCCAGATCTTGGAAACCAGCGTGCCGTCCGGCGAAACGGTTTCCAGGCCGGGGACGCTGGAAAGCTGCGTGCCGTCCGAAGCGGTGCTGACCTCGGCCTCCGCGGGCTCCTCGCCCTCGGTGATTGTATCAGATTCAAAGGTATAGCTGTACGCGGGATCGTCCGGCATGGATCTGACCTGCGCTGCCGTCAGCGGATAGTCATAGAACAGAACGTCATCGACGCGTGCTTTCAGGTCGTCATCGGTATACAGTGAATGTCCGATGCTGCAATACTGGTATTTCGGCAGCAGCTTTTCGCCGAAGAACGTCTGCATGACGGCTGCCAGATCGTCGTCGCCGTCAAGCGTCAGCAGGCTGCCGTCCATGTAGAACTGCGCACCGGACGGCGTATAGACCGCGGTGATCTGATGCCACTTGCCGGAATCCGGCGCTGCGCTCATCGTGAAGATCGAGCGGTGCTTGCCGTCGTTTTCAGTTGCGGATGATGTACCCGCAAAACAGCTTGCGCGGTATGCTGTCTTGTCGTTGAGGTCAACGGAGATGTCCGGTGAGGAATACGACGGCGCGGCGCCGGTTCCCAGCGGAATACTGGAAAACTGGAACATGCGCATGTATTTCTCCGTTCCGGCATCCAGTTTGAACCGCATGGAGAACGTGAAGCCCTCCGTGCAGCCCTCGGAAAAGAGCTTCGGCAGCTGGAGCCAGCCCGTGCCGAAGCCGGAGCCGTTCAGCGCCAGTACGTCGGAGCCGAGGTCGCTGTCATGTACCACGGAGGCACTGTCCCCGCGGATGACCGCAGCATCCGTATGCTTGCCCTTGCTTGCGATGTTCGCACCTGCATAGTTCGTGACCGCTGACACGAACTGCTGCGGGCGGACACCGGAAAGCAGGGACGGGCTCGCAAGCCCTGCCTCTATGCTGACGGCTGCCGCTGCCAGCAAGGAGGCTGCTTTTCTGATGATCGCTTTATTCATTCCCTATTCCATCCTCTCTTTTTATGGACGCAGCTTTATGGTTCCCCCTTGAAACCAAATGTATATGCACGGCAGACAGACGGCGTGCAGCGGTACAAAGCTGTCTGTGCAAATTTGCCGAAACATATATATACATCTTTATTTTATCTGATAATTCGTGCAGTGTCAAGCAATAATTGGGCAATCGCCGCAAATAATAAACAATTCGCCACAATCGCACAATACAACAGCATAAAAAAACAGCCGGAGATGTATGCTTCTCCGGCTGATTTCCTTAATGAATGTAGATTGTAGCTGTCACGGTGCGATATTGCGGATCCAGAAGATCCTCCGGCCGCATCGCAATATCCGGCACGCCGTTCGCGTCAATGTATACCTGCCGGATGCGCGTGTGGCGGCAGGGATCGTACAGCGGATCGGAGGCGTAGCTGCCGCAGGACTTGGAATCGTGTGCGGACGGCCTTGCATGATAGACAATCAGCAGATTGCCGTTTTCGTCGGTGACGAAGGAATTGTGCCCCGGGCCTGATTCGCCCGGAACGTCCGCGGAGCTGAGCACGGGTGTTTTCAGCTTTGTCCAGCTTTTGATGTCCATGAGATCTGCATTTGCGCCTGCTTCCATTCTGCCGACGCAGTATTCCGAGCCGGTGCCGGAGGCCGAGAAGAATACATAGACCTTGCCGCCGGTTTTCAGAACGGCTGCGCCCTCATTGACGCGGTGGTTGACCTTTTCCCAGTCGTACTCCGGCTTGGTCAGCAGAATCGGCTTGGAGGTCAGCTTCCACGGTTCATCCGGACTGATTTCCGCCATGAACAGCGAGGAATCGCCCTTGATCTCCGCCCAGATGACATAATGCTTTCCGTTGTTCTCAAAATAGGTCATATCGAGCGAGAAGCTCGTGAAGGAATCGGAATCGCCCGCAGAAGCCTGCATCTGGCCGCATTCCCTCCAGCTTCCGGTATACGGATCGCCGTCGCATTGCAGCACATAGGGCCGGATTGCCCAGACGTCTGAGCTTGCGCCTGCGGCGAAGAAAATATACCACTTTCCGCCGATTTTGTGCATCTCCGGCGCCCAGATATGCTTTGCCATGATGCCGCTTCCATGCGCTTTCCAGACCGTTTTTTCTTCTGCGGAGGCCAGCCCCGCAACGGTATTGCTCCGGCGCAGGATGATCCGGTCATAGCCCTTGTCTGCGCTGCCGTATGCCGGATACGAGGCGGTGAAATAATAGTATCCGTCACCGCCGTCCGTGACAAAAGGGTCTGCGCGTTCCTCAATAAACGGATTCTTATAGTCCGCGGCGAGCACCTTGCCCTCTACGGTATACGTCCCGCGCGATGCGCTTTGGAGCGCTGCAACTGCATCGGCATCCCACTGCACGGGGAGTTCCATGCTGCCGCCGTCGCTGTACTGCGCCGCAACCGATTCCGGCAGCTTCACCGGATCGCCCTTTGCAGCCGAAACGATGACATTCTCCATTCCGCTGTTATAGACTGCGGAGGAGATGCCGCCGCCGAATGCGCCGGTCAGTGCGGTGTACTGATCCTGCGTGATCCGGATGACATAGCCATGGCGCGGCGTGAATCCTTCAAAGCTGTAATCGCTGCGGCTGACCGTCGTGAAGTTTTCGAGGTCGGTCGTTTTCTGCATGACGTAGTAGCCGTCGCCGTAGGCATCGGACATCATCACCCATTCGTTCTTGCCGATGAGCCGGTAGATGTTCGGGCCTTCGACACCGAGGCTGCCCTCGGAAACCTGCTTGATTTCCTTGTAGGGGCCGCTGGCCTTGTCTGCCGTCGCAAGATAAATCCGCTTGTTGGTTTCATTCTTATAGTACATATAATATTTGCCGTTTTCGCAGATGATGTCCGAGTCAATCGCGTCATTGCCGTTCTGCGGTGCAAAGAGCAGCTTCGGCGCCGTATCGAGCTTTTTCAGATCCTTGCTGTATGCATAGTACATGACTGTGCGGTCGTCGGTGCCGGGGACGCGCGCCGCGAAGTAGATCATATACGATTTCTCGTACGGATCGTAAATCGCCTGCGGTGCCCATGCGCGGTCGCAGCCCTGCATGTTCGGGTACTTGTTTGCAATTTCAATCAGCGACTCGTCGAACCAGTGAACAAGGTCGGTCGATTTGGCGCTGATCAGATTGCGGTTGCTGCTCCAGCCGAGCGAGGATTTCATATCGGTTGCGAGCAGATGCCAGAGGCCGTCCTCGCCTTTGAAAATATACGGATCGCGGATGCAGCCCGTACCGACGGACGACTGCCAGACGGCTTTTCCGCCGTTCAGCGCGGTGAAGTGATAGCCGTCGCGGCTGATTGCGTAGGAGAGGCGCTCCTGCTCCGGCGCATTGCCGAGGAAGTATGCAAACAGATACGCGACTGGCTGTCCCTCACTGTAATAGACCGAGGATGTGGATGCGGAAAATTCGTTCCGTTTTGCCGTCAGATAATCGCGCATTGCTTCGGCATCGGAATGATTGACGATGGACTGCGGCGGATCCTGATCCAACGGCAGAACTGCAGCGGTGGAATAATCCCCGCAGTGCGCAATGCCCGCCATGATCCTGTCAAAGCCGCTCAGGATGCCGCGCTTCTGGAGCGTCAGATCCTTTGCGGTCAGGACGCCGTCAAAGTCGAGGTCGCCTTTGAGATAATGATACTTGTTATCCGCCGGACGGATATAGAACTTCTGTCCCTCGCCGCCCCAGTAATCCCACTGGTCGATGTTCGCGCCGTCGTCGTAGCTGATGTCGTAGACGTCCATGGCCGCATTGCCGCTGCATTTCGCGGTGATGTAATAGGCATCGTCGGTGCGGTTCAGTTTGAACATCTGCGATTCCGCGCCGGTATACGGCGCAAGTGAGAAGTTGCTGCCGTCCGTGCTGTCACCGCTTTCCACGGTGATCGCTTTTGTATGATCCGCGCCGGAGAGAAACGCGACATATCCGCCGCCCGCATCCGCGATGAACCAGTTCTGCGCGCTGTCGCCGCGGGACGCCCACTGCTCGATGTTGCCGTTATCGGCAGCGGTGATGAACTTGCCGCTCAGCCGCACCATAATGGTATAGTCCGTGCCGAATGCGATCTTTTTTGCAGCATCTGCGTACTGTGCGCAGACCGCCGGTGAAGCGGCATTCGCTGCGGCGTCCGGCAGCAGCAGCGCGGTGCTGCAAGTGAGCAGCAGGGCGGTGATCAGGTTTCTTTTTTTCATATAACAGCCCCCTTTTCCCAGGCCTGCAAGAGCAGGTACACTTTTTTTGATTATAGCATATCGGCAGAACAAATGCAATGTTTTTTCTTGTGTTTCTCTTGTATTTTTTTATCAGGGGGAGCATTGCAGTTTTCCGGCAGATGTGGTATGATAAAGAAAAAATGCAGGAGACCTGTAACGCGCGGGGGGGAAATCCTGTCTTTTAGTCAGGAAAGGTAAAAAGGAGGGCAGGTCAATGAAAGATGAAGCGATATTAGAACTGTTTCAGAACCGGGATGAGCGCGCAATTCAATATGCGGATCAAAAATACGGAAGAGGCTGTATGAAAATTGCACGCGATATCCTGAGCAGCCCGCAGGATGCTGAAGAAGCGGTCAATGATATGTGGATGCGTGTCTGGGATGCGATTCCGCCTGCAAGGCCTGAGAACCTGTTTGCCTTTCTCTCTGCGACAGTCAGAAACTGTGCGCTGAACCGTGTCATTGCAAAACAGACGCAGAAGCGCGGCGGAGGGCAGCAGGACGCGGCACTCGATGAGCTGGCGTACTGTGTGCCTGCGGGGGGCTCTGTGGAGGAAACCGTCGATGCCAAGCTGCTGCGCACAGCGATCGAGCGTTTTCTCGACGGACTGTCGTCTGACGCCAGAACGATTTTTGTGGAGCGCTACACAAATCTCAAGCCGGTTTCAGAAATCGCGGAGGAATTCCGAATCACCGAAAGCAAGGTGAAGGTCACGCTTATGCGTGTCCGCAAAAAACTCAGGACATTTTTGAAAGAGGAGGGCTGGCTATGACGGAAAAGGATTTGCTTCATGCACTTCAGCATGTGGACCGGAAGTACACGGAAGAAGCCGGAATGCGTGCGGCAGCGGCGGCTGAAAAGAAGCCGCGCGGCATCGTGATGCGCACGGCAGCGGTTGCTGTGAGTGCGGCGGCCTGCTTCGGGCTGATCCTGTTCGGGCTCGCTATCAGAAAGGATCCGGCAATCACAGTCGCGGAGAGTGATACGTCCGACGAGCTGAGCTTCGCGGCGCAGACAGAAATGCCCGCTGCGGAGGCCGTGACGACTTTGTATTCTGTTGCCGGTACGACAGCGCCGGGATCTGTGAAAGGAACGGCCGCTGCTGTGACAGCGGGATCCGGCACGGGAAAGGCAGTGACATCCGCTGCAAAGAAGACGGAAACATCTGCGGCAAAGAAGACAGAAACCACAGCCGGAAAGAAAGAAGAAACCGGAACAAAACCGACTGCTGCTGCCGAACCGGAGCAGCCTGCTGCAACGCACGAATCAACACAAGCTGCGGCGGAACCGAAGGTGCAGTACACCGAACCGTCCGGGCTGATCTATAATCTTGTGCCGGACGGCAAGACGGACTATATCCCTGCTGCGGTGAACGGCCTCTCAAACAATGTTTACCGCGCAAAGCCGGGCGAAAAGCTCAGAATCGGAATGACTGTGAAGAATGCTCCCAAAACCGGCGAAGCGCACTTTTCCTTCTATGCGGAACACATGACGGTCACACAGATGGCGGCGGGTGATGCATACGCTTCGGCTGCGGATCTGGATGCGTATGCGAAGGATGAATTTTTCAGCTTTCTATGTGCTTCCGGCGGGAATCCGGCAGACGGCAGCACGGTATGCAGCTTTACGGTTGACGTGCCGGAGGCGCCGGGCAGATATACCGTTACCCTGACACCGGGCGACGAATGGAACATTCCGATGATTGCGGTGTACAGCACGGAGGATGACGAACGGTATATTGAATACAAAAAGATGATTGACTTCACGTTCTACGGTCTGGATATTCTGGTCGGCGATACCGCAGTGCCGGCGCCGGCGCAGCCGGTTTTGTCGGATGACATCTACTGGCTGCTTCATGAGGTGGGAATTATCCCCAGCCCGGATGCAAAGCCGACTTATGCGTGCTATGATACGCTGGAAGAAGCAGGCAGCAAAATGATATTTGCAGCGGATTCCGTGACGGCACATGCCGGTGACAGGAAGGTTCCGGTGCGCGTGTTTATCAGGAACAATACCGGTTTCATTGACTGCGGGTTCCGGCTCATATGCAGCCCGAAGCTGGGCGTTGTGCTGGATGACAGCAGCATTCCCGATTTTACGATTGATCCGGCGTATGTCCACAGACTGCATTATGCATCGGAGCTTGCAGATCCGTACCACGGCATCGGATTCAGCATTGTGGCCGGAACTTCGCCCAATTTCGCAAAGGACGGAACGCTTGTGACATTCTACTTCGATGTTCCGGAAGATGCTGCAGCCGGTGATGTGTTTGAGTTCAGCATCGAGCTGGTGAATCTGGATGTGCAGCTGAACGGGAATGAAAGCAAGCCGGTCACGGACGCATGCACCGTGAAAGGAAAAATCAGCATTGCGGAATGACGGAAATCGGATGACGGGTAAACGGGACAGGCGATCCCGGCAGGCAGGCCGGACACGGAATGTGCCGGTCTGTCTGCGAATACGCTGAATCTATGATACTTTGCAATTTCTTTTCGCTTTCAGATGATATGGATGCAGAACGCCCCGCAGATCTTGCGGGGCGATTCTGCCTGCGGCAGATAAAAAAAGAAAAGCCCATGCTTTTCTGCATGGGCTTTCTGATGCGCCGGAAGGGATTCGAACCCCCGACCTACTGGTTCGTAGCCAGTTACTCTATCCAGCTGAGCTACCGGCGCATTTGACGTTTTCCGTCAACTCTGATATTATAGCACATTCGGCTGAAAATGTCAAGCCCTTTTTTTCGGAAAATTTGTCTGCAACCCGAATTTGACGCAGATGCGGAGTTTAGACACATTTTAAGAGAAATCATGTGAAAAATCACAACGCACGACCGTACAACTGTTCGCAATTATTGGCGCGTTTTTCGCAATCTCTGATTTGCAGATGCCGCGATTTTTGTCTATACTGTAAATAGAGATAGAATGGCATTCAAAAAAATAAGATAGAATGACAATAATTCACTTTACCGGGGGAATAGGAAACAAAAGCAAACTGTTTTCTGCAAAACAAAACTTAGGGAGGATTTGAACATGAAGAAACTTTGCGCACTCCTGGCATCTGCCGTACTGGCGGCGGCTGCCATCCCGCGGTTCGGCCCGGAGCAGGCCGTTTCTGCTGCGGGTACCGTCAAGATCATGCCGGTCGGTGACTCGATTACCTTCGGCATGGGTGAGAACGGCGGTTACAGAAAATATCTGTATGACACGCTGAAAAAGGACGGCTACGATATTGATATGGTCGGGCCGGAGGGCTCCAACAGCGCAAGCGCCAACGGCATCACGTATGACGACAATCATGCGGGTTACAGCGGCTACCAGATCAAGGAAGAACCGAGCTGGGCACAGCAGCAGGGTACCTCCGGCAGCCTGTACAACACGCTGAAACAGAAGAATGCCGTCAAGCAGTATCAGCCGGACATCATCCTGCTGATCATCGGAACGAATGACATGACCGCAAACCGCTCCATGGACGCATGCGCCAGCGATCTGCGTGCGGTCGTGGACTACATGCTTGCCGATCTGCCGTCCGGCGGCGTGATTTTCATGGGCTCCATTCCGGAGTTCACCGCATACGGCGGCAACGCACAGAGAGTTGCAAACTACAACAGCACCGTGAAATCCGTTGCGGAAGAATACGGCAAGGCGGGCAAGAACGTCAAGTTTGCCGACGTTCACGGCTGCCTGAACGGCACCGCCGATCTCGGCAGCGACCAGCTCCACCCGAACGGCGGCGGCTATAAGAAAATGGGTAATTTCTGGGCGGAAACCGTCGAGAATTATCTGAAAAACGGCAGCACCACCGTCACACCCGGCACGACCGAGCCCGTTACGACCACTCCGCCGCAGACTACGACCGATCCGGACGGCTACATCGCACATTACACCTTTGAAAACGGCGATGAGGACTTTACCGGCCGCGGCGGCGCATCCGTCAAGACGGCTTCCGAGGCTTACGCAGGCAGCAAATCCCTGCTCTGCTCCGGCAGAACGGATGGCTGGAACGGCGCGGCACATGCGCTCCCGAGCGGATGCTCCGCAGGCGGAACATACAGCTTCAGCGCAGCCGTCAAGTATACAAGCGGTTCTGCATCGGATACCTTCCACTTTACGCTGCAATACAGCAGCGGCAGCACCAGCTACAAGAAGATCGCTACCGAAACCGTGACGAAGGGCGACTGGGTACAGCTTGCCAACGCGAATTTCGAGATCCCGGCAGGTGCAACCGACTGCACGATTTATATTGAAACCGAAAGCAGCACCAGCGATTTCTATGTCGATGAAATCATCATTGCCAAGGCAGGTACGACGATTTCCGGTCCGAAGCCTGCAAAGTACGCAGTTGCGGACGTCAACGGCGACGGCTTCACCAATGCAGTTGACCTCTCTCTTGCCAAGGCCGGCATGATCAAGGGCAGCTTCTCCGCATCCGGCGCCAAGAAGGGCGCAGACGTCACCCAGGACGGCGACGTCACCAAGGACGACATCACCTGGTTCGTCAAGTATCTGACCAAGCAGGAAACTGCAATTCCGGAGCCGCCTCCGAAGCCGGTCGGCCAGATGCGCTCCATTGAGGAGTATACGCCGGTCGCAAAGGAAATGCTCGTCGAGCGCGAAAAGAACGGCTCCACCAGCCGCAGAAACGGCGTGACCTACTCCGAGGTCAAGAAGTATCAGTACCGTTCCAAGAAGGCCAACAAGAACAAGAATGTCAATGTTATGCTCCCGCCCGGCTACGATGAGAGCAAGCAGTATCCGGTGCTCTACGTACTCCACGGCTTCTTCGAGAACGAGGACCGCATGATCCTCACCGGCAACAACCCGCCGATTCCGACGCGCGAGATCATCTGCAATGCATGGGCAGACGGCGAAGCGGAGGACATGATCGTTGTTGTTCCGTTCGTGTTCACGAGCGCTACAATGAACGATGCAACAGACTTCGCGGATCCGGGCTCCAATGAGGGCTACGATAACTTCGTCGATGACATCGTTGACAGCCTGATGCCGTGGGTTGAGGAGAATTTCAGCGTCGCAACCGGCAGAGAGAACACCGCTGTCACAGGTTTCTCCATGGGCGGCAGAGAGTCCCTCCAGATCGGCATGAAGTACGGCGACAAGTTTGGCTATGTCGGCGCGATCTGCCCGGCACCGGGCGCATCCGGCGCATGGAAGTGGAACAGCCCTGATGAAACACCTGCACTCGTGATGATCACCGGCGGTACGAACGACAGTGTTGTCGGTCTGAACACACCGCAGGGCTATCACAACAACTTCGACAAGAACAACGTCCCGCATCTGTGGCATGTTGTCAACGGCGGCAACCACGGCGACGATTCCATCTGCGCACACATCTACAACTTTGTCCGTATGGTCTTTAAGGCATAAGGAACAGTGTATTCTGTATCACTGTGAAACGGAAAAGAGGCGGGGAACCCGAACGGTTCTCCGCCTCATCTTGTTGCTCAGTGGATTGCTGCGCGATAATCCGGAATGAGGGGCTCTCGCACGCAAACTTCCGCCGGGGGATGTATCCCAGGATCCCGCTTTGTATAAAGAATGTTTTTGAATCTGCTGCGAAGGTATTTTCCGAAATCACTTGACATTATATATTAAATGTGGTATACTAATTTTTGGTGTACGGCGCCGTACACCCGACAGTTCGTTTGCGCCATCCTGTCGATAAACAAAACCAGGGCAGGTAGAGAGGTAAAGTGTGCTCCTGTCCGCTTGCGGACAGGAGCATCTTTGTTTTTGAGGTGATCACTTGTATATTCTGAAAACATCCGCAGCCTTTGACAGCGCGCATTTTCTGGCGGGCTACAACGGCAAGTGCGCGAATCTCCACGGACATCACTGGGTGATGGAGGTCGAAGCCGGTCAGGACGCCTTGCAGGAATCCGGCGAAAAGCGCGGCATGGTCATTGACTTTTCCGATCTGAAAAAGGCCGTGCGCGCCCTAGCGGATGCTTATGATCACGCGCTGATTTATGAGCGCGGCTCGCTGAAACCGGCGACATGCGCGGCTTTGGCGGATGAGCATTTCCGGATGATCGAGGTTCCCTACCGTCCGACTGCGGAAAACTTTGCCAAGGCGTTTTATGATACGCTGCGGGAGCAGGGGCTGCCGGTGCTGTGCGTGACGGTCTATGAAACGCCGGACAACAGCGCGCGCTACGAGGTGTGATATGGACGATACATTCAGACTGGCCGAGCATTTCATCAGCATCAACGGCGAGGGACGCTGTGCAGGCGAGCTCGCGCTGTTCCTGCGGTTTGCGGGCTGCAATCTCCGCTGCGACTGGTGCGATACCGCATGGGCATGCGGCAAGGACGCGCCCTGTGAGCCGGCAGGTATGCCGCGGCTGATGAAGATTGCAGAAGATGCCGTCCGTGCGGGCGTGCGGAATGTGACGCTGACCGGCGGCGAACCGCTCTTGCAGGAGAATATTGGCACGCTGATCCACGAACTCGGACGCAAGCTCGGACTGCGCGTTGAAATTGAAACAAACGGCGCTGTTCCGCTGGCGCCGTTCCGGGACTGCGGCGGCGTGTTTACTATGGATTATAAGCTGCCGTCCAGTAAAATGGAGCAGCATATGTGTACGGATAATTTTGCGCTGCTGCGGGAATTCGACTGCGTGAAATTCGTCTGCGGCTCCCGGCAGGATGTGTTCCGCGCAAAGGAAATCGCGGAGCAGTACAAGCCGCAGTGCCCGCTTTATCTGAGCCCCGTGTTCGGGCGGATTGATCCCGCGGAGATTGTGGACATCATGAAGGAGCAGAGCATGGGCAATTTCCGCTTGCAGTTACAGCTTCACAAGTTTATCTGGGATCCGGCGGCGAGGGGCGTGTAATCTGAGCAGAAAATTGAAACGGATGCGTAAAATACTATGAACAAAGAGTGGTCTGAACTCCAGAAAACAATGCAGGCACAACTGAAAAAGGAGAATACCTATCAGGATGGCCTCGGCACGCTGTTTACGCTGCGGAATCAGCTGATGCAGACTTTGACCGCATTGCGGGAAGAACTGACAGCGGATGATTTCTGTGCGATTCCGTTCCTTAACGCAAACGGCTTTCACTGCAAAACGATTGCCTATTCTGTATGGCATATCTTTCGCATTGAGGATATTGTCGCACATACGCTGATCCGGGCAGATGAGCAGGTCTTTTTCTCCGGGCAGTATCAGGCGCGCATGCATGCGCCGGTCATCACAACCGGAAATGAGCTTGTCGGGCAGCAGATTGCCGATTTTTCAAAGCAGCTTGATCTGGCAGTACTGTACGCGTATATTTCGGAAGTGAAGGAGAGCACGGAACAGATCATCGGCAGTCTGCCCTATGACGCTCTGAAACGGAACATTCCGGAGGAACGGAAGGCGCAGCTGCAATCGCTGCATGTCGTCAGCGATGACGAGCAGGCAGTATGGCTGATTGATTACTGGTGCGGAAAGAATATCCGTGAACTGATGAACATGCCGTTTTCGCGGCACTGGATTATGCATACAGAAGCATGCCTGCGTATCCGGAACAGACTATACAAGCAAGGAGAGGGGAAATAATGATCGACCAGAAGGCAATCGAGGAGCATGTCCGCGGCATTCTGCTGGCGCTCGGGGAGAATCCCGACAGAGAGGGACTGCTTGAAACCCCGGCGCGCGTCGCCAGAATGTACGCAGAGGTGTTCGACGGCATCAACTATACAAATCACGAGATTGCTGAGATGTTCGGCAAAACCTTTGAGGCGCCCGCCAATGCAGGCCCCGTCGTCGTGCGGGATATTGAGGTGTTCTCCTACTGCGAGCATCACCTCGCGCTGATGTATGACATGACCGTCAATGTCGCGTATGTGCCGCAGGGCAAGGTCATCGGGCTGTCCAAAATTGCGCGCATCTGCGATATGGCAGCCAGGCGCTTGCAGTTACAGGAGCGCCTCGGCTCTGACATTGCGGAGATCATGATGGACGCCGCCGGAACACCGGATGTCGGCGTCGTGATTGCGGGGACGCACAGCTGCATGACCGCACGCGGCATCCGCAATGCCTCTGCAAGAACCGTTACGCAGACCTTCTGCGGCAGGTTCAATGAGGACTGGAATCTGCAAAGACTGATCACGGAGGGCGTCAAATAATGAAGGCACTGGTTTTATTCAGCGGCGGTCTGGACAGCACGACCTGTCTGGCGCTGGCAGTTGAGCAATACGGCGCGGACGAGGTGCTTGCGCTGTCGGTATCCTACGGGCAGAAGCATACAAAGGAAATTGAAGCGGCCAAAGCGGTTGCGGCATACTACGGTGTCAGGCTGAAAACGCTTGATCTTGCTGCGATTTTTGCGGATTCAGACTGTTCGCTGCTCAAGGGCAGCTCGCAGGAGATTCCGAAGGTGAGCTACGCCGAGCAGCTCACCGGAACAGACGGCAAGCCGGTTTCGACCTATGTGCCGTTCCGCAACGGACTGTTTTTGTCCTCGGCGGCAAGCATTGCGCTGTCCAACGGGTGCGAAGTGATTTACTACGGCGCCCATGCGGATGACGCGGCAGGCAATGCCTATCCGGACTGCTCGCAGGCGTTCAACGAGGCGATCAATCAGGCGGTTTATCTCGGCAGCGGACAGCAGCTGCGCGTCGAGGCGCCGTTTGTCGGAAAGACCAAGGCGGATGTCGTCGCGGAGGGACTTCGGCTGAATGCGCCGTATCAGCTGACATGGAGCTGCTATGAGGGCGGAGAGAAGCCCTGCGGTCTGTGCGGTACTTGCAGAGATCGCGCCGCCGCCTTTGCCGCCAACGGCGTTGCCGATCCCGGGGTATAAAAGGGATCTCCGATGGATTGATCATGGGGCGCTGCCCCAAACCCCGCCAAAGGGATATAATCCATTTGGAATCCCGCAATATAGAAAATCAATGCAAGTACATTGTTTTCACCACGATGGGATTCTTAAGGGACAATGTTCCGTAAGCTGGAGTTTGAGGGCAGCGCCCTCATTTTGAACCCGCCGGAGGTACTGTATGTACAGAATGAGGGCGCTGACTGTTTTGTCAGCGCCCTTGTTGTGTTTATGACGATTGGAAGCGGGATATAGCCGCAGTTTGGCGTGAAGCTCCCGTTATGCATCCGCCGGAGGCTGTGCTTATCGCATCAGGGCGTCAAGCTCGGTGAGGGTGAGCGCCTGCACGAGCACATTTTCTCCGTTGTCGTCGAGGAGATACCCGCCGGTCACGAGCTTTCGCATCGCGGCGTAAAAATCGGTATCTCCGATGACGTCGCCCTTGGTTTTGCTGTACAGCAGAATGCGCCACTCGTCAACCTGCTTTCCGTTGACCTGATAGCGCGCCTGCGGCAGCTTCGGCAAAATTGTTTCAATGCCCTTATTGATTGCGAACACACCGAACGGCGTGCCGTCGGGTCTGCGGTAAAAATGCGGATCCGCGACAAATGCGGTTGTCCAGTCGGCGTTTTCACCGACATATCTGTTTTTTTCCATGTGTGATCCTTTCAGCTTTCCGCCCAGATCAGGCGGCCGTCTGCGCGGGCGGGCGGCTCCGGCTTATCCGCATCCGGATAACCGAGTGCGCAGTGCCCGATGCCCTCCCATTCGCCGTCGATGCCGAGCGTCCGGAGCAGCGCTTTTCCTTCTTCGCTTTCAAATTCTTCCTTTGCGCGGTGAATCCAGCAGCTGCCGAGTCCGAGCACATCCGCCGCAAGCATCAGATTGCCCATGACGAGGCTGCCGTCATAGATGCCGGTCGGGACGCTCTTGTCCGCAAGCACAATCAGCACCGCGGGCGCGCCGTAGAACGGATCAAAGCCTGCCTCCCAGCCGCCGATCTGCCGGTTCATTTCCGACAGCCGGCCGCGGAGCGCCTTGTCCGTGACTGCGATGATTTTGACAGCCTGCTTGTTTCTGCCGCTGGCTGCGTAGAGCCCGGCCTCTGCAATCTCCTCGATCAGCAGCTTCGGGACGGCATCTGCGCGGTATTTCCGGCAGCTTCTGCGTTCGATCATGGCCTTGATGACCTCATTCATGACGGTATCCTCCCTTACAGTATTGTTTCCATTCCGATTTTCTGCGGCTTCATGCCGCAGCTTTCGTAAAAGGCCTGCGCGCCTGGGTTGCATGCCCAGACATTCAGCGTGACGTTGTAGCAGCCCTGTTCTCTCGCAAATGCGAGCACCGCATCGTACAGACGCGTTCCGACATGCTGTCTGCGGGCGTTTTCGTCCACGCAGATGTCGTCGATATACAGCGTGCGGATGTCGGTGAGAACATGATCGCTCTCATGTTGCTGCATGATGCAGAACGCATGGCCGAGCACGCGGCTGTCCGTATCGTCTGTCAGGACAAAGACCGGCGTTCTGTCATCTGCAAGAATGTCTGCGAGCTCTGCTTCGGTGTATTTTGTTGCGGGGCCTTTGAACAGATCCGGGCGGCCGTTGTGGTGTACCATGTCAACCTGCAACAGCAGCTGCATCAGTCCGGGAATGTCCCGCGGTTCGGCTCTGCGGATCATATGAAATCCTTTCGTTACAGCGTCATCTGTCCGGCGAGCTCCAGATCCTTTGCCATGCATCCGGCTGCCGGAATATTCTTGATGATATACTTTTTCTGCGCCTCGGTCTGCTCGTCGGTGAGCACGGACGCGGAATCCAGCTTTGCGGCTCTGGCTTTCAGCGTCATGACCTGCACGCCGATGGAATCGCGCGTGGTCTTAGGCAGAAGCATTGCCGTGTTGAAGATGATCGCGCGGTTGTTGGTCGAGCGCAGCAGCACATTGCAGTCCTCCGGTACGAACAGAATCTCGACAATCGGATTCTTTGCGGAGTACGCATTTGCGAGCTTTTTACGGTTCGTTTTCGTCGCGTAGGCGCTGAGCGGCACCTTGGCGATCTTGCCGTTTTCAAAGCAGAACAGCACAAAGCCGGTGTAGTCGTCCGTAGCGATCATGAACTTGACGCGCTCGCCGTCGTCAAAGCCGAGCTTGACCGGCACAAAATCGCCGAGCACGCTGGCCTTGGTATCGTCAAATGCCGCGGCACGCGTCTTGTAGACCTGCGCCCGGTCGGTGAAGAACAGCAGCTCCGTGCGGTTGGAGGCGTTCTTCTGCTGCGTGATGACGTCGCCCTCCTTGAGCTTCTGGTCGCTGCTCATGCGGAGGCTCTGCGGGGTAATCTTCTTGAAATAGCCCTCCGCGGAGAGGAACAGGTGTACCGGATAATCCGGCGTATCGTCCTCGCCTGCGTCCTCCGGCTCGTCGTTCAGATCGTAGAACAGCGTTTTGCGCGGCTGTCCGTATTTCTGCGCGACCTTTTTCAGCTCCTCGGTCATGATCTTGCGGATCTTTTTGACGTCCTTCAGGATTTCCTCCATCTCCGCAATATCCTTCCGGAGCTGTTCGATTTCCTCCGTACGCTTTAAGATATACTCCCGGTTCAGATGCCGCAGCTTGATTTCTGCGACATACTCCGCCTGCACATTGTCGATGCCGAAGCCGATCATGAGGTTCGACACGACCTCGGATTCCTCCTCTGTTTCGCGGACGATTTTAATCGCCTTGTCAATGTCAAGCAGGATCTTTTCGAGGCCTTCGAGCAGATGCAGCTTGTCCATTTTCTTGTGCAGATCAAAATACACGCGTCTGCGGATGCATTCGGTGCGGAATGCGATCCATTCTTCCAGAATCTCCCGCACGCCCATGACCTTCGGCATCCCTGCAATCAGGATATTGAAATTGCAGGACACGGTATCCTGGAGCGGCGTCATGCGGAAGAGCTTCTGCATCAGCTTGTCCGGATCGGTGCCGCGCTTTAGGTCGAGCGTCAGCTTCAGACCGTTGATATCGGTTTCGTCGCGGAGATACGAGATCTCGCGGATTTTTCCCGCCTTGACCAGCTCGACGATCTTTTCCATAATCGCTTCGACGGTCGTGGAGTAGGGGATCTGTGTGACCTCGATGCAGTTTGCGGCCTTGTCATAATTCCACTTGGAGCGGAGCTTCACGCTGCCGCGGCCGGTGTCGTAGATGCGGCGCATCTCCTCCTCGTCGTAGAGCAGGAACGCACCGGTCGGGAAGTCCGGGCCTTTCAGCGTGGAGAGCAGATCGTGCGCGGGATCCTTGATCAGCGCGATCGTCGTTTCACAGACCTCGGCCAGATTGAACGGGCAGACATTGCTCGCCATGGAAACGGCAATGCCGACGTTCGCATTGACCAGCACGGAGGGGAACGTCGCAGGCAGCAGCGTCGGCTCCTGCATGGTATTGTCGTAGTTCGGCACGAAATCGACGGTCTCCCGGTCGATGTCCGCGAACAGCTCCGACGCGATCGGCTCCAGTCTGACTTCGGTGTAACGCGGGGCCGCATAGGCCATGTCGCGGGAATAGACCTTGCCGAAGTTGCCCTTGCTGTCCACATACGGATGCAGCAGCGATTCGTTTCCGCGGGCAAGGCGCACCATCGTTTCGTAGATTGCGGCATCGCCGTGCGGATTCAGACGCATCGTCTGGCCGACGACATTGGCGGATTTTGTTCTGGCGCCGGAGAGCAGCCCCATTTTGTACATGGTATAGAGCAGCTTTCTGTGCGACGGCTTGAAGCCGTCGATTTCCGGCAGCGCACGGGAAACAATCGCGCTCATCGCGTATGGCATGAAGTTCTTGCGCAGCGCTTCCGTGATGCGCTCCTCGGTCATCAGACCGGCGCCTTCAATATAGGCATTGGAAGGATTTGCCTGTCGTTCAGGCAGATCCCGTTTCTTTCTGGGCATGAATCAGGTATCCTTTCAGTCTGCGTCTTCCAGCAGATTCCATTTTTTCTCCTTGTATGTGCCGTACAGCGCCACGCACTGTTGTTTCAGTGCGTCCAGCACCTTTCCGACATTCGCCTCCTGATCGGGAAAGCGGTTTCCGAGCACTTTCGGGGTGAAGCCCATGCGGTATCTGTGGCCGTCGTACACGATCTGCACATTGCGCCCGAGCACCGGCTCAGAAACCAGCACCTCTGATGCTGAGGCAAGCGGGATGACCTCGGTTTCGACCGGCTCATGACGCTGTCCGCGCATAATAATGAGCTGTCCGCCCTCGGTCAGGCCGAGATAGCCGGGAATATCTGTCTTTGCATTGCCGCTTTCGTCAATCGGCGCATCGGTCTTGGCAAAGGCTGCGAACACCCACGCAGCGAGTGCGGTGCCGTCGGTGGCTGCCGCCGCCAGACGCTGCTGCATATCCTCATTCGTGTTCTTCAGTGCGTTGGGGTCATCCTCTTTTTTCAGAAAATCAAACAGACCCACAGCAATCCTCCTTTCCTTCTTATCGTGACCGCGGTATTCGCACCGGCGGTTCGGAACAGATTATGTCGCATACTCCTGCATCGTCTGCGTGATGAGTGCGGCGCTGGCAAAATGTGACGGGAATTTATCGTTCTGTGCACGCAGATTGTATGTGATCCGCTGCCGCCCGAGGCGGGCGTCCGGATCGCTGACGCGGAGATGCACGGCGCCGAGCGGCATCTGCGTCACGCTGACAGCCGCACGGTCAAGCCGGATTGCGAAGGTTTCATGCAGAATGATGCCGTACCGGGTGCCGATCAGTCTTGCATGATCGGTCAGGCCGATGTACCCGGCGATGACGCGCTTGGATGTGAAAAAGAATCCGTAGTCCTGATACGTGCAGTAGACGCCTGCCAGCAGGCGCTCGTCCGGAGCCAGCAGGGGATTCAGATCATCCAGCAGCTCGGCTTCGTTCCATTTTTTTGCAAGGATTCCCATACAGCAGCGCCTCCTTTGTCAGGTTATGAAATATCGGCAAGATCGAGATAATCGCCGCCGTTATCGGCAATATAGTCCTTGCGGGCTGCAAGATTGTCGCCAAGCAGCATATCAAACATCTCAAAGGTCGCCTCGGCATCCTCCGGCGTGATGCGGATGATGCGGCGCGTTTCGGGATTCATCGTGGTCAGCGCCATCATTTCGGCTTCGTTTTCGCCAAGACCTTTTGAACGCTGGAGCGTGAATTTCTGTCCCTCGATCATCGAGAGAATCTTCACGCGCTCCTTTTCGTCATAGGCGAAATAGGTGCGGTCCTTTGTCGTGATTTCAAACAGCGGGGACTCCGCGATATAGACATAGCCCTCGCGGATCAGCGTCGGCGCAAGGCGGTAGATCATCGTCAGAATCAGCGTGCGGATGTGGAAGCCGTCCTCGTCGGCATCCGTACAGATGACGATTTTGTTCCAGCGGAGATTGTCAAGGCTGAACGTCGCAAGCTCCTTGTTGGCCTTGGTCGTGACCTCCACGCCGCAGCCGAGCACCTTGACCAGATCGGTGATGATCTCCGATTTGAAAATGCGGGCGTAATCCGCTTTCAGACAGTTGAGAATCTTGCCGCGCACCGGAATGACCGCCTGGAATTCGGCATCGCGCGCCATTTTGACGGAACCGAGTGCGGAATCGCCCTCCACGATATAGAGCTCGCGCTTGTCCGTATCTTTCGAGCGGCAGTCCACGAACTTCGGCACCATGTTGGAAAGATCGAGGTTGCCGGAGAGCTTCTTTTTGATGTTCAGACGGGTACGCTCTGCGTTCTCGCGGCTGCGCTTGTTGATGAGCACCTGCTCCGCGATCCGTGCGGCGTCGTCCGGATTTTCGGTGAAATAGACCTCAAGCTGATGCTTGAGAAATTCGGTCATTGCCTCGTAGATAAAGCGGTTTGTGATTGCCTTTTTCGTCTGGTTCGCGTAGGATGCGACCGTTGAAAACGAGGACGATACCAGAACGAGGCAGTCCTGCACATCCGCAAAGGTAATCTTGCTCTCGTTTTTCTGATAGCGGTTGTTGTTTTTCAGAAAGGCGTCGATCTGCGCGGTGAATGCGCGCTTGACGGCGTCATCCGGGGAGCCGCCGTGCTCGAGCCAGCTGGAATTGTGGTAATATTCAAGCCGCTGCACGGTATTGGAAAACGCAAACGCGACATTCAGCTTGACCTTGTAGTCACCGCGGTCGGCGCGGTCGCGTCCCTTTCTGTCGGCAGACCAGAACTGCACGGGCGTCAGTGGCTTTTCCCCGACGATTTCCGTGACATAATCGGTGATGCCGTTTTCGTACCGGAATTCGTTCGTTTCAAATTTTCCGGGCGTGACTTCATTGCGGTACACAAACAGCAGATTCGGATTGACGACCGCCTGCCGCTTCAAGACGTCGCGGAACCACTCGTCGGAAACGGCGATTTCCGTAAACACTTCAAGATCGGGCTTCCAGCGCGTTTTCGTACCGGTCTGCTTGCGGGCTGCGGGCTCCTTTTTCAGTCCGCCGATGTTTTCGCCCTTTTCAAAATGCAGGGTATACTGCTGCCCGTCACGGATAACGGTCACGTCCATGTATTCCGAGGCAAACTGTGTCGCACACAGACCCAGACCGTTCAGGCCGAGCGAATAGGCATAGGTATCAGCGGCGGAATCGTACTTGGCGCCCGCGTACAGCTCGCAGTAGACCAGCTCCCAGTTATAGCGCTCCTCGGTGCTGTTCCAGTCCACGGGGCAGCCTCTGCCGAAGTCCTCGACCTCAATCGACTGATCCAGAAAGCGCGTGATGATGATTTTGGAGCCGAAGCCTGCACGCGCCTCGTCGATGGAGTTCGTGATGACCTCAAAGACGGAGTGCGCGCAGCCGTCGGGGCCGTCAGATCCGAAGATGACGGCGGGGCGCTTGCGGACCTTGTCAGGGCCTTTGAGCATCGTGATACTCTCATTGCCGTATTCCTGCTGTTTTTTCGCCATGGGGATGTTCCTTTCTATGGGTATGCAGCGAACGGGCGCACACCCGAAATAGTCATATAAAGTTAGTATAGCACATTTTCCCTAAAAATGCAAGCATCGGCAGGAACAGGGGAGTGGTTCATCATGGAGTATTATAAAAGAGGTATCCGCTTCGCGGATGCGATTGAAGAATGGGGACTTCTTGGTTTTCTTTCAACTTCCTGATTCGCCGCGCCGAAAATCCCGGAAAGGTCTTGCACAAAAATTGTTTTTGTGTTATACTGAAAGCGCAATATTCCTGCAAGGAGGACGAACCCATGAGAGAGCTTCATACAGACCGGATCACGGAAACCGTCCGCGATCTGTGCATACAGGCAAATAAAGAGCTGCCCGCGGCACTGGAGCAGTGCATCCGCTGCGGCAGTGCGAAAGAACAGTCTGCGGCCGGCAAGGCAGTCTTTGCCGACCTCTGTGCCAACCTTGACGCCGCGCGTGAAACCGGCCTTCCGATCTGTCAGGACACCGGCATGGCAGTCATCTTTATGCAGATCGGTCAGGACGTCCACATCACCGGCGGCGACCTGCGCGAAGCCGTGAACAAGGGCGTCGCTGCGGGTTATCTGGAGGGCTATCTGCGCTGTTCGGTTGTCGGCGATCCGCTGGAGCGTGTGAATACCGGAAACAATACCCCCGCCGTACTGCATCTGGACATTGTGCCGGGCGAGCAGATCCGCATTGACGTCTGCCCCAAGGGCTTCGGCAGCGAAAACATGAGCGCCCTGAAAATGCTGACGCCCGCCGCTTCTGAGGATGACATTGTCGGATTTGTGACGGATGCCGTCGCACATGCAGGCAGCAATCCCTGCCCGCCGATTGTGGTCGGCGTCGGCATCGGCGGCGACTTTGAACAGTGTGCGTATCTTGCAAAGAAAGCGCTCTGCCGCGACGTTGCCGTGCGCAATCCGAAGCCGCTGTACGCCGCGCTTGAGGAGAAAATGCTCACATCCGTGAACCGCCTGGGCATCGGGCCGCAGGGCTTCGGCGGAACCGTGACCGCGCTGGCTGTCAATATTGAGCAGGCGCCGACGCATATTGCCGGACTGCCGGTTGCTGTCAACGTCGGCTGTCATGTGACGCGTCATGCAAGCGCCGTCCTGTAAGAGATGACGGATTTGTCTATCAAATTTGTACAAAATTACGATAACCGCTTGACGTATTTTGAAAGATATGGTATAATATAACCGTAATTGCAGACCGTAAAGGAGGCTTTGCCGATGACGCCCGATCCGAGCCGCATCGAAAACATGAAGCAGAATGCTGCGGTGCTGACCGCGATGCTCGATCACCGCAATCTGAAATATACTGTGCAGGAGCAGACCGATGCACGCACGCATATCCGTATCCGCTTTTCGGGTGCGGATCTGCCGATGACGCTGCATATCATTCTGCGGGCGGATAAGCAGATCGCATCCGTCTTTTCCGTGATGCCGTTTGCCGTTGAGGAAACGCGCAGAAAGGATGCCGCCGTCGCAGTCGCGGCAGCCAATCACGGATTGATTGACGGCTCCTTTGACCTGAATCTCAGCACCGGTGAGATCCGGTTCCGGCTGACAAGCTGCTTCATTGACAGCGTTCTCAGCGAATCGCTGTTTTCGTATCTGATGTTCGTGTCTGCCGAAACGGTTGACCGCTATAACGACCGCTTCCTCGCGCTGAACAGCGGAGATATGACGCTGGAGCAGTTCCTTGCAGCGGATGCTGCGGACGGGGCTGCCACGTAACCCGAAAGGATGATGCATCATGCGGAAATATCTGACGGAATATCTGCGCGCACTGGAGGCCAGACTTGCGGATGCCGATGCGGATATCGACTACGAAGAGCTGGAGCAGTCGCATCTGATCATGATCGGCTTCATGCAGCATGAGCGGCTGATTCATTTTCTCGTGACGATTCTGTTCGCGCTGGGATTTTTCATTACACTGGCGATTTATCTGCTCGGTGAGCTGATTATGATGCTCCCGCTGCTGATTCTGATTCTCGGTCTGCTGGTGCCGTATATCTGGCATTACTATTTCCTTGAAAACTCCGTGCAGAAGATGTACAAACTTCACGACGAGATCCATGCCCGCAGGTTGCGGCAGACAAAGAGCAGCACTGCATCGTGAACGCAGAAAGGAAGGTATCCTATGGAGCTTTACCGCCCGCTGAATGCAGACGAGTTTCATGAGGTGGAAGCGCGCAGCTTCCGCGGATTTCCGCCCAGACCGGCCGAGCAGCCGCTCTTTACGGCGCTCCTCTCGGAGGAGGGCGCTTCGCAGATTGCGCGGCATATGCGCATTGCGAAGGAATGCGACAATGTTGTGTATGTGGTGAAATTTCTGGTGGAGGATGCCTATATCCGGCAGTTCCCCGTGCAGCATGTGCAGGAGCGGAACCGCCGTGCGCTCTGGATTCCCGCGGATGAGATCGACATTCTGAACCAGCATCTGATCGGAGATATCCGCGTGCTGGCCAGCTATGAGATCGACCGCGCAGACGGCGAGGTGTTCTTTGCCTGAACGGGGTTCAGGGGCGGCATTCTGCAATGAAGCAGAAGCGGCAGGAACGTACGAAAATAATCAGGCGCACTGATTCCGTGCAGACGCGGACAGGCACACCGATGCGCAGGCAGCCGGAGGGCTGCCTGCGTTTTTGCGGAATACAGGAACAGGCAGAAGAAAGGGCCGATATGGAACAACAAAAGACAAAACTGAAAAATCCGCGGATTGTGGCGCTGCTGGCGTTTTTCAGCTGCGCGCTCTGGGGCAGCGCGTTTTCCGCCGTCAAAACCGGCTATGCGCTGTTCGGCATCCGGACGGATGCATGGGCGGATCAGCTGACCTTCGGCGGCATCCGCTTTGCGCTGGCGGGGATGATGGCGCTTGCATTCGGAAGTATCCGCGCGAAAAAGCTGCTGATTCCGAACCGCCGCTCCTTGAAAAAAATCTGCATCATCAGCCTGTTTCAGACGGTGCTGCAATATTTCTGCTATTACATCGGCCTTGCGCATACGACGGGCGTCAAGGCGTCGGTGCTGGTCGGAATAAACGTGTTTACAGCGATTCTGATTGCGTCGCTGCTGCTGCGGATCGAGAAGCTGACCGTGCGGAGCATCATCGGCTGCACGGTCGGGTTCCTCGGAATCATCCTGATTAACCTGGACGGCCTGACCGGCGGGCTGCGCTTTCAGCTGATCGGGGACGGCCTGATTCTGCTGTGTACGGTCGCAAGCGGGTTTTCGTCCGCGTTTATGAAGAAGCTCTCCGGCGGGGAGGATCCCGTGCTGCTGAGCGGCTGGCAGTTCCTGCTCGGCGGCATTGTGCTTGCGGTGATCGGTCTGCTCGGCGGCGGACAGATCGGGACATACACGGTACCGGCGGTTTCGGTGCTGCTGTATCTGGCATTTGTATCGGCGGCAGCGTACTCGGTCTGGGCCATGCTGCTGAAATATAATCCGGTTTCAAAGGTGGCGGTATACGGGTTTATGAATCCGGTGTGCGGCGTGGTGATTTCCGCGATTGTGCTGCATGAATCCGGCGTGCTGAGCGCCAGCTTTCTGATTGCGCTGGTGCTGGTCTGCGCAGGCATCATCATTGTAAACCGATGCCCGAAGGCAAAAGTGCCGCCGGCAGATTCATAATGGGGGCAGCGCACCATTCTGAATCCATCGGAGATACCGTATAAAAGGGGACGCCCTCTACCGCAGGGCGTCCCCTCTTGCCGCTTTGCGGCAATTCACCCCTTGCGGAGCTCTTGAACGCAAAAGTGTTTCGCTCACTGCGGTGAGCGACGGGGGCGCTGCCCCTCGCCCCCGCAAGCCTTTGAAAAGGCTTGACCGAAACTTTTATTATAGGCTTATTTTCTATACATAATGGGATTCTTAAGGGCTAGTAGCCCTTAAGCGGGGTTTGGGGCAGAGCCCCATTCTCAATCCATAGGAGATACCTTAGACAGAACCGGGCGCTGACTGGTTTCAGCGCCCGGTTTCAATGTATATCATTTTGTCAGATTATGCGTTGTTTTTCGCTGTACGCGGCGTTGCGACAACCGGCTGAATCAGCACGGAATCCTTGTTCTGGATCGGTGCCAGCCCGTAAACATCGCCGAGTTCCCGGATGATCGCAGCGGCACATGCCTGCATATGGTTCGCATTCGGCAGAATCCGCACGCCCGCGTCCAGATCGCGGTAGAGGAACCGCCGAATCGCGGTCTTGCCCGCCATGACGCCCGTCGTGATCATGCAGTCCCCGAACAGCTCAATCTGAATGAGTCTACGCTCGGACTTTTCCATCTCCGAACGGATCAGCGAAAGCAGCGCCTGGAGGAGAACCGTGTTCTCGTATTCATCCGCAAGCTGCTCCACATGCTCCTGATTTTCCTTTTCCGCCTGCCGCGCAAACGAAATATCGAACAGCGCGGTCTTGGTGACGGCATTGTATTTCTTTGCATATTCCTCCGCGGTTTCCGGATTGATGTCCTTCAGTACGCGGTAGAAATTCCGGTGAATCTTCCGCTGCACCTTGACAGGATACGACTGCGAAAGATCGGTGATTTTCAGTTCTTTCAGCGCGTCGCAGTCCGCAAAGGCATTCTCCCCGACGGAGATAATGAGATTGGTCAGCTTGACCTTTTCCAGATTGACACAGCCGCGGAACGCCTCTGCGCCGATTTCTCCGATGCCGGAGGGCAGGTCGATGATATGCAGCGACTTGCAGTTCTGGAATGCGTGCGCAGAGATGACGTTCACATCCGGGGGAATGATGACCTCCCGGAACACGCCGTAATACTTATGCAGCACCTGATAGCCGTTTCCGGGGCTGAGCGCGAACATCGGCTCAAACCGGATTCTGCTGGTTTCGGCGTATTCCGACGCCTTGGAATTCGTCATGCCGAAGATCGTCAGGGACGCGCTGTGCTTTTCAAATGCATCGGACGCGATCTGATTGATCCGGTTCGACAGGAAGATAAACCGCAGACCGGAACAGCAGGCGAATGCGCGGTGCTCGATTCTGGATACGGAATACGGGACGAACAGCTCGGCGATACCGGAAGAAATAAACGCTTTTTCGCCGATTTTCACGATGCCGTCCGGCAGCCGGAGCTGCGTTAGCGATGCGCAGTATTCAAAGATACCCATGCAGAGCTCTGTCAGCTTGGAGGGCAGATGCACCTCGGAGAGCTGCTTGCAGCCGCTGAACGCATATGCGCCGATATACGCTGTCCAGTACGGCAGATTGACACGCGTCAGGCTGATGCAGTTCTGGAAGGCGCAGTTTTTGATCGTTTCCAGATTCTCCGGGAATATGACCTCGCGGAGCTTCATGCAGTTGCGGAATGCCGAGGAGCCGATCAGCTTGACGTTTCTGGTCAGCTTGATGCGCTCCAGATGATCGCAGCCGCAGAATGCGCTGTCGCCGATGGAATACACATTTTCCGGCACGATATAGTCCGTTGAGAGGCGACCGGCGGGATAGAGCAGCAGATGCTTGCCGTCGTAATCGAACAGGATGCCGTCAATGCTGCGGAACGCCAGCGAGCCCTCGCTGACGGTGATTTCCGTCAGGCTGCTGCAATCGTAGAACGCGTCATAGCCGATTTTCTCAATCGGGCAGTCCAGCGTGACGGCCGTCATGCTCCGGCAGCCGGAAAACGCACTGGCGCCGATCTGCGTGAGCGAGCCGCGCAGTCTGACAGACCGCAGCGCGATACAGCCGCGGAATGCCTCATTGTTGATGCAGCGCAGGGAATCCGGGAAGCGAACCTCCTCAAGGGTACGGCAGCTGGAGAACGCCTGCTCCTCAAGCCGCAGCAGGCCGTCCGGCAGATAGACTGTGCGCAGATTGCGGTTGCCCGCAAAGGCGCCGACGCCGATTTTCGTGATGCCGGCGGGCACTCTGACACGCTCGTCATTGCCGTGGTAGTGTACCAGAACAGTGCCCTCGATCTCCATTTCCTCGCGTTCCTCCGCGGCTGCTTCAGAACGCTGGGCGCGGCGGTCGGGCGCGGGACGCTGATCCCACTGCATCTGCATGGAGAGCTCCTGCAAGGTTTCGGTGAACTGCGGCATCACAAAGGACGCGCGTTCCGCTGCCTGCTCTGCATGAATCTGCTCCGGCGTCACCGGGATTTTCTGCGTTGTTGCAGGCTCCGGAGTTTTTTCTGTTTCCGGTTCCGGCTCCGTGACGGCTTCTGCCTCGGGTTCCGGCTCCGTAACGGCCTCAGCCTCGGGTTCCGGTACCGTGACGGCTTCTGCCTCGGGTTCTGGCTCCGCGGCGGCTTCTGCCTCGGGTTCCGGCTCCGTGACGGCTTCTGCCTCGGGTTCCGGCTCCGCGGCGGCTTCTGCCTCGGGTTCCGGCTCCGCGGCGGCTTCTGCCTCGGGTTCCGGCTCCGTAACGGCTTCTGCCTCGGGTTCCGGCTCCGTGACGGCTTCTGCCTCTGCCTCCGGTTCCGTTTGATTCTCCGCAGCCGTTACGGCTTCGGGTTCTGCATCTTCATTCTGTACGGCGAAAAACGCTGCACGCTTCCGAACCGGCTCAGCTTTTGCCGGTTCCCGTAGCCCCGCTTCTTCTTCGGATTCGCGGCCTGTATTGGCCGTCTGCGCGGGCATCTTGCGGATAATCAGATCCTCAATCAGCTGTTCTGCGGACTGATAGCGCTCTGCGGGATCGAATGCGCAGCACTTGCGGATGATCAGGCTGAATGCCGCTGACGCGTGTTTCAGTGCCGGGAACGGTTCGCCGTTCATGCGCATATCCCATGCTTCATCGGGGTCGCATTCTTTTTCAAACGGCAGATACATCTCGTTCATCAGCTGATACAGGCAGACGCCGAGTGCGTAGAGATCCGCCTGCGGGGTAAACTCATCCGCCGACTTCGCATAGACGATTTCCGGTGCGGTATATGCATCAGAATCCTGCATCGGGCGTCTGGCGCCGGTGCGGTTCGGCACACGGAAGCCGCCGAGCTTTGCGGTGCCGGTGCCGGAGAGGAAAATTTTGTCCGGCTGAATATTCCTGTGCATGATGCCCTGTGCGTGCGCATAGGCCAGCGCCTTTGCAAGATCCATTGCAAGCGCGCGGACTGTGGCCTCAGAAAGATCAAAGCGGTGCGAACGGATCCGGTCGGTCAGGCAGTCGAGCTGCTCCATCCGGACCAGATACGCATAGCCCTCAAGCTGGCCGTCAGCCTTGAGCTCTTCCAGTGCTTCGTCCTGATAGGTGACGATGTTGGGGCATTCCTGCATTTGGAACAGCAGGTCGGATTCGCGTTCGGTGCGATCCTTTGCCTTGGCGATCTGCGCCTGCTTCTGCTCGTCGTTGAAGTATGCGCGCGCCGCGGTGAGTGGAATAATTTTGAGCACCGCCGTTTCTGTCCGGTTCATGCGTCTGGATTCGAGGCGGTACGTGAGGCAGTCCGGCGCAGAGGCCAGCTGTTCCTTGCGTTCCCAGCGTCCCCAGAGGGGCTGCGGGAGCTGTTCCGCGATCTGTTTAAGAGATTCCATGCCGATCATATGCCACATCCTTCCTTTTCCTTTCAGTTTGAATGCGGAAAGCCGCGCGGCCTTCCGTGCATGTTATGTGCCTTATATACTATTTTATTATACAATATTTCAGAATGCTTGTCAATACCTTTTAGTCATAAAGTTATAAACAAAGCGGACACAGAACGATGCTGTGTCCGCTTGCATGTTATTCTGTTCGTATTTGCGAAATACCTGCGCTGTCAAAAGAGTTTTGAACGGATGCTTTTCCGGTCACGCTGCTGATGCGATACGCAGGTTATTCCTGCTGTTCATACATATTCGGGTAATTGGCGCGCACCCATGCGCAGACGTCGGTGCCTTTCTGATCCGGATCGCTGACTGTGTAAACGTAGAATCGGAAGAGGCATTGCGAATCTGTCACATCCACACTGGCTTCTTCGCCCCACCAGGTTGTATAAGACAAACCGTCCACATCAGCGAGTGCAAGCTGTTCCGGTGTCAGGATATGCGGCTTTGTAGCAACGCAGTGTTCCACATATTCCATTAAAATCAGAAACGGATCCTCAATAGAAACCTCTCCGTCCATGTTGACATCACCCATCTGGTACTTTTGTTCCGCCGATGCCGGAGCTGTCATCACCCCGCAGAGCAGCGCGGCCGCAGTCAGTGCCGCAAAGAGCTTTGTTTTCATGTGTCTTACCTCCCGTATAGACATAGATGTTGCAGCACACCGGCTGCGCCGCTGCAAGCTGAATACAGGGCGTGTGAGGAATGGCGTGCAGACTGTCAGCAGTCCTCCGCTGCTGTTGTGCATTCAGTATAGCGCATTTTCACGAAAAATGCAATCCTTTTTGTGGATCATTTTGTGATTTAACAGAATCCGGTGCGCTGCAGCGGGAACGATGACGGTGCGGATATTTTCGCGGAAGATACTCGTTTCTTTCCGCAGACTGTTGAAAAAAACGCCGGAATATGGTATACTGAAAATGGCAAGATGATCCGAACGGAGGTGCATCATCATGAAGCTGCTGCAAAAAGCGGCGGCAGTCCTCTGCGGCTGCCTGCTGATAACGCTGACCGTTCCGGCTGTGCCTGCATCTGCGGAGGCTGCGCCGGAATTCACACGCATTGCAAAATATACCGCATCCACCGGCTATAACACCGGCGTGCTGACCGACAACAACGAGAATACTGCGTATAATTTTCCTGCGGGCGGCACCCTGACCATCACGACAGAGGATCCGATCTGCGGCATTTCCGTCAAATTCAACCGGCAGGCCGTGCCGTGGCGCGCCTGTGCCGGACAGTATGAGCAGGATTGCGGGCAGTACGGGTTTCTGCACGATTTTACGGATATTTCCGAGTTTATAACCAATACGATCACGCTGACCTTTTCGCAGGCGGCGTCTGTCTGTGACGTCCGGGTATTCGGCGCAGGGGAGCTGCCGTCGGATGTGCAGGTCTGGGAGCCGCCGTGTGCCAAGGCCGATCTGCTGCTGTTCACGACGCACAGCGATGACGAGCATCTGTTTTTCCTCGGACTGATCCCGACAATGGTCGCAAACGGTTACAAGACGCAGGTTGCGTATCTTGTCCACCACAACGGCGAGCCCGTCCGCCTGCATGAGCAGCTGAACGGCCTCTGGACGGCGGGACTCCGGAATTATCCGGTGCTCGGCAAATTCCCGGATCAGTATTCGACGTCGCTTGCGGGCGCAAAAAGCAATTTTGCGGCGGCGGGTGTATCCTATGATGCGGTCGTCGCCAATCAGGTGGAGCTGCTGCGGCGCTTCCGCCCGGATGTGGTTGTCGGGCATGACGTGAACGGGGAGTACGGCCACGGGCAGCACAGGCTCAATGCGGATACGCTGCGGAAGGCGCTGGAGCTTTCTGCGAATGCCGATGCGTATCCCGCCTCCGCGCAGAAGTACGGGACATGGGACGTCCCGAAAACGTATCTGCATCTCTGGGCACAGAATCCGATTGTTATGAATTATGACATTCCGCTTGAATATTTCGGCGGCAGAACGGCCTATCAGGTCAGTGCGGCGGCGTACAGCTGCCACAATTCGCAGCAGTATACATGGTTTACGAGCTGGCAGCGCGGCAACAACCGGCAGTTCACAAAGGCGACGCAGATCACGAGTTACAGCCCGTGCCGCTTCGGCCTGTACCGTTCTGCTGTGGAGCCGGATACCGGCATCGGGGACATGTTTGAGCATCTGGATCTGATGTGCGGGGACACGGACGGCGACGGTCAGGTGACGGCCGCGGACGCACAGCTGGCGCTCCGGGATTATGCGAACCGTGTTGCGGGAAAGCCCTCACTGCTGGGCGTGCGGCGGGAAAAGGCTGCTGACATCAATGGGGACGGCGAGGTTTCGGTGGACGACGCGCAGCGAATCCTGCGGTATTACGTGCAGAACACGCTCTCCGGCATTCCGACTGCGTGGGAGGAGCTCTGAAAGAGAAATCTCCGATGAATTGATAATGGGGCCTCCGTCCGCAGACGGCGATATCCGCATGCGCTCAGGAGCAACGCAAGGGGTGAATTGCCGCAGAGCAGCAAGAAGGGACGCCCCTGCGATAGAGGGCGTCCCCTGAAAACGGAACTTCTTCGACAAGCTAAGAGCCAACTGCAATCGTGCGGCGCCCTTAGCTGTGTCTTACATCAATCAAAATTATCCGATTTTCGAGCTTAATAACGTCTTTGACAGTATGGTGTGGCAGCGGTCACATTCCTCAATTCTATAATTACAAGTGAATGGAATATAAAATAAAGCATGGAGTTCACTCGGAAAAGCCATCTGATAGGTTTCTGTTTTTTCGTAAGTAATGACATAAAGACTTCCGTAATGACAGTGATTGCATGTGGCTGCATATGCTGTGACAGAATCGTTTGCCTGCGGTGCAATCGTCTTTGTAATTGCTGTTTCGGCGCCGATCAGCGTAAATGCCAAGGCGATTGCTGTGATTTTTTTGATGAGTTTTTTCATTGTTTGCACCCTTTTCAATTAAATTTAAGGCGAATCGTATCACCTTATGCATTCTATTATACATCGAAGCGGACGAATTGTCAAGTATGATTGCCGAAAGCGTCAAAATATGCGATGCGTGCTGTTTTGCTTTCTACATAAAACGCAAAAGATGTACAAAATTCTTTTTTCTTCCTTCTCATTCCGACAGATACAAACGAAGGCGCTGACTGCAACCGTCAGCGCCTTTTCTGTGCTGTATCGGGATTCCGAAGGCCTTGCAAATGCTGCGTGCAGCGATACCGCTTTCAGCGGAAACAGCCGGCGTCGTTGGTCATTTCGCTGAACTTCTGTTCAATGCGCCGGACAGCTTTTTCCTCGCTGACAAATGCCTTCACGACCAGCGGATCAAAATGCTTGCCCGCACCGTCCTGGATGATCTTCATTGCATCCTCAAACGACATCGGCTTTTTATAGCTTCGTTTGGAAACCAGTGCGTCAAACACATCCGCAACTGCCATGACACGCGCAGACAGCGGAATATCTTCCCCGGCAATGCCCTCCGGATAACCGGAACCGTCCCATTTTTCGTGATGGAACGCGGCCAGATTCCGCGCTTCGTTGAGATAGCCGGAATTCGGAACCAGTGCAATCGCCTGCGAAATGATATCACGTCCGGCGGTCGTGTGCGTCTTCATGATCGCATACTCGTCATCTTCCAGGCGGCCGGGCTTGTTCAGAATCGCATCCGGCACCTGAATCTTGCCGATGTCATGCAGCGGCGCAGAATTGACCACGTCGGAGATATAGTCATCGTTGAGCTGTTCGGTATAATACCCCTTTTTGCGCAGTGCGTGGAGAATAATCTCTGTATACCCTGCGGTTTTCCGGATATGCGCGCCGGTATTTTTGTCCCGGCTTTCGACGATGTCAGCGAGCACAATAATCAGGGAGCGCTGCATCTGGGCGAGCTGATTGGTCTTTTCCTGCACATCCGCGACATAGCGCATACTGTCATCCGATGTTTTGGCAATCGCATGGTACAGGTTCTCCACCTCGTCGCCTGTGTGGATATTCAGCTCGCGGATACGCTCAATGCTGCTTTCGCGGGCTTTTTCGCTGTCATACGCGAAGGTGCCCGTGCTCATTGCAATGGAGTTGACCGGCAGAATAATGTGATACTCGACCAGCCAGCGCACGAAGACGAAAATCAGAATGAATACGCCGAGGAACAGCGAGACCAGCTCTGCGAAGAAGCTGCGCTGCATGACAGCGAGATGCTCCATGGAAACATCCGCAGCCGCATAGCACTGACAGATCCCGCGCACATCGTAGACCGGCGCATAGGCGGTCAGCAGCCAGCCGTAACGTCCGTCGGATTCGACCGGATCAATTTCCCGTCCTTTCAGCAGCCGCGGGAGATATGGCTCAAATGCGTCGTCGAACGGGATGACCTCACCGACCTCCGAGCCAGGCGTATCCGGTGTATCCAGATCAAAGACCACATGACAGCCGTCCTCCTTGATCCGGTAAACGTAGATGTATTCGATATCCGGTGAGCTGTTCCGCAGCGAATACAGGATCTCTTTTGTTTCCCGGTAATCCGCGGTTTCGTAATTGCCGGACAGATAGTCATTGACCTTTTCCGCATGGACGGCGCTGGCGGCAACCCGCGCAACACCCTGAACCATCTGCTTCTGGTCGCGGATCAGCGCCTTTCTGTACATGATGATGCTGATGCTGGTCGCGCCGAGCGACACCGCGACGAGCGCAACGCTGAGCACGAGCATGATCTTGGTGCGCAGGGACATGACGCGGGAATCGTTCTTTCGTGCAGCCTCGGAGTCCTCTCTGGAAAGCGGTGTCTGCATCCAGCCGCTGAACTGCATGAATGTCCGCACGCGCTGCGGCAGGAACTGCACAATCAGCCCGACCAGCAGCATGGTCACTGCCTTATCCAGAAAATCTGACAGCAGCCCGGAAAGCATCTGCGCGCAGGCCTCATTCCGGATGCCCATATCATAGAGCGTCGCGGCCAGCGAAGCGCTGTCCAGTGTGACGCCTTCCAGGAACCAGGGAATCAGCGTGCCGATGCCGCCGCCGATCAGCGAGAAGATGCATGCCGCCTTCAGCAGATGATCCGGATGCTTCAGGTCAAGCGGGTGGCGCCGTGCCATATAACAGGCAGCAAGCGCAATCAGGACATTCAGAACGCCGTAATACAGCGCGGAAGAATCTGTGATGCTTTTGAGAATATTGGTAAAGAATCCGACGATCACGGCGGAAAGCGGCCCGCCCATGACCGCCGCACATACGGTTCCGACTGTATCGAGATACAGCGGCAGATGCAGCGCGCCTGCTGCTGTGCTGAGGAGCAGATTGATTGCGATGCCGATGCCGCACATGCAGAGCGCAATCAGATTCCGGTTGCCGGATCTCTTTTCCGGACTGTTTTCTGTTTTCTGTTTCATACGACCCTCCGTTTCCGGTTCGCCGCAGCGAGGAATACTTCCTGTTTGCCTATACCACAATTATAGCATATCCGTTTCGAAAAAGCAATAATCTTTTTCAAAAAAAGAAACAAAGGCGGCGGGGAAACGGATTTTGCACGGTTTTGGGACGTTTTTGACAATACCTGTCCGTCTGCGGCACTGTAAATAAAATTGCAGAAGCGCACCTGCCGCAGCGTATGAACACTGCGGCGGGTGCGCATGAATCTGATATTTTATACGGTCTGCTCCGGTTTGCTCAGCGGGTAGCAGAAGCCGCTGAGCCTGTTTTCAAATTCCGCAGTCGGCAGCGGCTCGTCAAAGAAGTATCCCTGCGCGAGCGCGCAGCAGCTGTCCAGCAGAATCTCCACCTGACTCTGCGTTTCCACGCCTTCTGCGATGCATGCGAGCCCCAGCTCCTTCGCCATCGCAATCACATGCCGGAACATGATGCTCTGCGGATTGTCGGGATCGCCGTTCCGGCGCGGCAGAAAGCTGCGGTCGATTTTCAGCACATCCCACGGAATCTCACGGATCAGGTTCAGCGAGGAATAGCCGACGCCGAAATCGTCCACCGAGGTGAAGATGCCCGCGGCCTGCAAGCCTCTGACCACGCGCTTCAGCGCACGGAACTCGACATCCGTGGTGGTTTCCGTCAGCTCGATTTCGATATACTGATGCGGCACCTGATGCCGGTCGATGATGCTGATAATCGTCTGGAGCAGGTCAAAGTCCATCATATGGCGGCGCGAAAGATTGACCGAAACACGCACGACGCTGCGCCCTTCATCCAGCCAGCGGCGGATGTCCCGGCAGACATGATCCAGCATGTAGAAATCCAGCTTGCAGATCTCTGTGCTTTCCTCGAGCGTCGGGATGAAATCACCCGGCTGGATGATCTGCCCGCCGCGGAACCAGCGGCAGAGTGCTTCCGCACCGGCCAGCGCACCGGTTTGCAGATTGATCTTCGGCTGATAGAAAACATGAAATTCCTCGTTCCGGAGCGCCTCCGGAAGGAGATGCTGCAAGCGCATGAAGCGTTCCTTGCCCGCACGCAGGCTGTCGTCGTAATACGCGACAGGATCCCCGGTGCTGCTGCGCGCCGCCTGCGATGCAGTGATGATCTTGTCCATGATTTCGCCGGGATTCTGCATGACAAAGCCCGCAGGAATCAGATAGACGCCTGCGCTGGCCGAAATCTTGATGCGGCTGCCGGATTCCTTGTCGTAGCAGACCGGTGCGCCGCGGAGATATTCCAGCACGCTGTCAAGCTGCTCCCTTTCGCAGAGTGCCACGAAATTGTCGCCGCCCAGACGGCAGACCGTGCCCGTCCGCCCGATCAGCGCACTGAGGCCGTCATAATAGCTGCGGATGACAATGTCGCCCGCCTGATCGCCGATCTCCTGGTTGACGAGCGAGAAATGCCGCAGATTGAAGTGGATCGCAGCCTTGCCGCCCAGCGCCCCGTCCTGATTCTGCGTTTTCAGATACTGCATCATGGAGCGGATGTTGCGGAAGCCGTGCTCATCGTGCAGCGAGAGCATCTCCACAACGCTTTGCAGGCGTACTCTGCTGACGAAGCTCAGTACAGTTTTCATGACCAGATCCACTCTCTGGAATTCCTCGTCGTTCAGCGGCGCAGCGCCGTCCGGCATGGTGACGCTGCATGTGACAACGGCGCCCACCTTGGTGACGATGCGGATTGTATGCGCAACAGAGCCGCCCTCGCCGCTGTCATAGCAGACGAAGGTATCGCCTTTGTCTTCCATTTCGTGATTCAGCCCCTGAAAAAAACGTACCGTGCCCTTTGAGATGCGGAACATGCGGCAGAGCGCGCCGAGGGCACCGTACAACTCCCGCAGGCGAAGCCCGCTCATGTCCGTCATGATGTTCAGGAGCCGTTCAAGGAGGAAGTAATACTGCAAATCGCTCCCGTTTACGGTCTTTTCCATTGTTACCCACCTTATTGCAATCGTTCATTCTGCGCGTTTTTCTGTCTTTATTTTTCTGTGCGCAGTCCGGTGCAGGATTCATATTTTATATTATACCACATCTTATACAGTTTTTCAAGCGGTTTAACAGATAAAAATATATAGATGCATAAATTTGTCTGCTTTCGACAACCGGAGCCTTTCCGATTTGGCAGAGCAGCGCAAAAATACGAAAAGCACCCCGCAGCGGCAAGGATGAAAACCGCTCCGGAGTGCTTTCCGTTTGCCCGATTGGGGATGTGGGAAGGGGGTTGGATATGGATGACGGGCATTGGGGATGCCCGACGAGAGGGGGCTGATCCATTGCAGCCGTGTGTGCCCGCGGATCCGTGCCCGGATCCGCTTCTTTGTTATTACTATAACATATTTCGCAGCTGAAATCCAGTCTGCTGTTGCGGAAAACATTCGGGCGCCGCGGGGCTGCTTTGCGGGATTTCGGACGGTGAATGATTCAAAAGACGACGGTTATTACGGCGATTTTCTCAAATATTGCATTTTTGAACGAAATCTGCGGTATATTTAACGATTGCGTCCCGCAATAATTGATGATGCTGTGCTGCGCAGGAATCCCGGCGGCAGCCCGATGTTGGGGATAAGGGGCACCGCCGGTTTGCGCGCGGAAAAGGGATGTGTATGGGTACGGGTATGGGGATACCCGCGGGGGGCTTACTGAATATATCCGTACTGGTCAGTCGGCTCGCCTGTGCTGCAGAAGCGGAGCAGCAGCGCAAGGTCCGTGCTGTTCACCTTGCTGTTCTTGTCGAGGTCGCACACACAGGTCAGGATGCGGAAGTCTGCGCCTTCGCGTTCGATGCCGTTCAGGATGTCGCGCAGGGAGAGCATATCCTCGTAGGTGACTGCGGCATCGCCGTTGATGTCACCCAGCGGGATCGGGCGCTCAACCCACTCGAATTTGTACTGCTCGGTGCCTTCGCTCCAGCAGAGGCGGCCTTTGTCGTCCTGCTCGATGGTACGCTGCTGGTTCCAGCGGATCTTCATATCTCCGGCGGCGTTGCAGTCCGCAAATGTAATCGTATCGCCGCTGACCGCCGTGACAAAGACGCTGTGCGATTTATCAATTTCATGACCTTTGCTCCACTGACTGACGCGGAGGTGGTCGCCGGGCTTCGGCGTATAATTCTTCTCATTGGAAATGCGGATATACTTGTTTGTGCCGTAGAGATCCTGCTGGAGCTTGCGGGCAAAGCCTGCGCACTGATAATACGGCTCCTCAGAGATGAAATCATAGTTGCCGTGGCCGTCCGTGACAAGGGATGTGACGGTAATGCCGTTGCAGTCGGTGTAATCCTTGAACGATACGGGATCTTTGGACACGGTGTCCAGATCGGAGCTCATCCAGTAACAGCCGTTCGGAAACTTCTTCTGCTCCGCAGTGAGGAAGCTGCTGATGTGCGACGCATCCTGCGCCTCGCTCTGCTTGATTTCGGTTTCGCCGTACTGGAGCGAATAGCCGAAGTGGTTGGCATAGATTTTTGCGCTGTCGAAGCCGTAATTGACAGCGTCCAGATATTTTGCGCGCTGATCCGCAGAATAGTTCTGATTCTCAACGAAATAAACCGCAGCATTCGTCACGGCGCGGCGGCAGTCAATAAAGGTTGCCTGCGGCATATAGGCCTTGTAGAAATCCAGCGAGTTGAACCAGATCTGTGCAAGATCTGCACGCGGAATGCCCGCCTTGTTCATCAGGTACGCGGCGTGAGAAACGATCAGGGAGCCGCGGGTTGACGGATTGAACGCCTCCTTCGACAGCGACTGATTGCCCTTGAAGCTGTCCAGTTCCTTCATATAGACCTGATAATCTGTGTAAAGCGTGTTCTCCATGATTGTTGCAGAGCCGGATTCCGGGAAATAGGGCGACTGCGTTGCGGACGGATTTGCAATATCACGCATACTGTAACCGGAATTCTGATCCGTAAACACTTCGGCGCCGATTTTCCAGTCAGCTTTATCATCCGCCAGCTCGCCGATGATGTCTGAATATGCTTCCATCAGCGCCTTGGTTTCCGCGTTTTCCATGCTGGTCGTCCAGTGACATTTTTTCAGCGTGACCAGATGCATCATCTCATGGCCGATGACATCCTTGCCCGTGCCCATGCAGCGGTAATTGTCATCGCTCTTGCCCAGAATGATAAAATTATGCTCGGATTTTGCATCGTTGCTGCTGTCCAGCAGAACGCCGTACAGCGTGGTGTCCATTGTGCCGGGTTTGCCCTCGGCCGTTTCGGGTTCCGAATCACCGATGGTATATGACCAGTCCTTATAGCCGAGCGTATCGGCATAGAAATCATACACGCTCTGCATGTTTTTCAGAATTGTCTGATTCTGGTCGTACAGGTCAGCGGAAGCATCAATGATTTTGGACTTGTCCGGAATCATGCGGATGCCCTGTGCTCTGCTGCCGGTCGATGTCAGTGCTGCAATCTTGATATTCCGTTCGCTGTCAATCAGCTCGCCGGCTGCAAACGCCGTGCTGCCGTATGCGGAAAAAACGGAACAGCAAATCGCAGCCGAGAGCAGTGCGCTCAGCCGTTTTCTGCCTGCGGTTTTCATATTCACTTTTCTCCTTCACAATATGATTGTCCGCAACACGAAAGCTGAAACACGATGCTGAAAAGCCGATAAGGGGAAATCGGTTCGCTTCCGGACTTTTTTACTATAACATAATTCAATGATAAAATCTAGTCTGATATTGCGAAATGGCCTCTGCCCGCAAGACATGCATATATTCATTATTCACCATTCTTAACAATATGTTTTTTTCGATTTTTCATTGTGATTTCCTGAATCATGCGCTTTGCAGCTGAAAACACCAAATGGTTAATTATTACAATCCGCAATAAGTGATGAATATAATCCAAATTGAATAAAAGCAAGAAAATCAGGTTAAAAATTTTCGGCGGCCATCCGCCCTGCCGTGCTTGCAGAGCGGATAACCGCCGGAATACGTGATTTTTCAGCTTCTCAGCTTAAAGGTTTTCGGTGCGAATTTATACACCAGCGCATATGCGATGAGGCAGTAGCACAGGCAGAACAGAATGCACATCAGCCCGAACATCAGCGTCGGGAGCTGCACCTGCATCAGCATGTAACAGACGAAATAGGTTCCTGCTGTGATGAGTGAATACGCGCCGCCCTTCATCTCTGTGCCCGATGTGTACGGCTGGAACAGGTAGTACAGCATCAGATAGTGGAGCGAGAAGAACATGCTCACAGCGATCGGCGCGACGATCAGCACTGCGTAATTCAGCGGATTCTCTGTGCCGCCGGTCAGGAACAGCAGCAGCGCCGCACCGAAGCCGATGATTGCGGCAGGCACTGCATTGATCTTGGAGATTTCCCGCAGACGGATCCGGAACAGGCGCAGAATCGCGCCGGGCTTTTTGTAGAACGGATAGGTCAGCAGCGAGTGGTCGCAGTTCATGAAGCAGGCCTGTGTGAAGCTGGTGCCGCGGTTCAGCGCATACAGAATCAGCCAGATCATCGGCAGCTTCGTCATCAGCAGGCTGTTGACCGTTTCGTGGGATTTCGGTGCGCGCAGCACGAAGAGCAGTGCCGCCGCGAGCAGTACCAGCAGCACCGCTGAAATCTTTTCCGTTGCGCTCCACAGAATTTTGCTGTGCCGCTTGATGAACAGCTCGTTCAGGAACTCAAAGCCGCTGCGGCTGCTTGTCACGGAAGGATCCGTGGAGATGTTCTTTTCCGCATTGCGCTTGAGGTTCAGCTTCGCGTCGTTCATCTGGTTCATCGCGTTGAGCTGGAGCCTGCGCGTGAGTGTTTTATAATTGTATGAATCGAACTGTAAGATCGGGCGGATGCAGAGGATGCCGAGCGGGATCATCGCAAGCAGAATGCCTGCGGAAACTGCGGACGGCAGCGGCATCCGGATGATCGGCAGGAAGATTGCCGCACTGAACATCAGGATCAGATAGATCATAACCCAGAGCGTCGCCCCTTTTTCGTCCTGTACAATGCCGAAGCGCTTTTCTGCGAACAGTGCGAAACGCGCGCCGAGCAGCTTGGAGCCGACCACCGCGAACGGCAGCAGCAGGCAGAGCCAGACCGGCAGCTCGCAGAGCCGTCCGAACAGCAGCGAGAACGGCAGCCAGCCGATCAGATAACGCAGCTGATGGTAGAAGAAACTGGAAAGCGTATACTGCTTTGCGTCCATGCGCAGCAGATTGACGATGTTGTAGCCGAGCTTGGAGCTGTCAAGGAACTTTGTATTGATGAGGCCGCCGGTTGCGGTCAGGAACAGCAGCATATGCAGGAAGACACAGCCTTTGCCCGAGGGCTCGTCATAAGCCTCGGAAATCAGCAGGGTGGATCCCAGGACAAGACCGAGATAAAAGGCCTTGGTCAGAAAGGTGATGCTGAACTCCCACAGTCCGATCACAACCATTGCAAAGCCTTTGACGCCGCGCGCGGAATAGGCTTCCTGCGGAATCAGCTTCTTGATCAGCGGAATCTGTTTCAGCGCGAACAGAAATGCATTGGCGCGGGACGTGCATTTGACCGCGAAGGACTGCCGGAATGTCTTAAACATGATCTTCCTCCCGCAGCGCTTCGATGATCTTTTCGCGGAAGCCGTGGCTGTCCAGATTGCTCTTGTCCACCGGCTCCAGAACACCGTGATTCAGCAGCACGATCTCGTCGCAGAGGTCGAGCGCGAGGTCGAGGATATGCGTCGAGAGAATGATGATTCTGCCCTGCTTCTGCGTGCGGAGCAGCTCCTTGATTTCCTCCGCGACCACAACGTCCAGAGAGGTCAGCGGCTCGTCAAGCAGCAGAAGATTCGGCTCTGCGATGATGTTGACGATCATCTGCATTTTGTTCTTCATGCCGTGCGAGTAATCGCGGAGCAGCTTGTCGCGGTCCTCCGGCGCGATGCGCATATAGCTGAAATATGCCTCGGGGTCGGTGGCCTGCGGGATGCTGTCACGGTTGATGTCGATGAAGAACTTGAGAAATTCGCGGCCGGTGAGGAATTCCGGGACGGTCGGCGTGGAGAGCACATAGCCGATGTCGTCGGTTTTCATGGGACGCTGCTGTCCGTTCTCCTCCAGATAAAAGCTGCCGCCGTCGGGCTTCAGGTCGCCGTTCAGACAGTTGAACAGCGTGGTTTTTCCGGCGCCGTTCCGCCCGAGCAGGCCGTAGATGCGGCCTTCCTCAAAGGCGAAGTCGATGTCCCGGAGGACTTCCTTTTTCTCAAAGCCTTTTGAGAGATGAGAGATGATGAATTTCATGATGTTTCTCCGTTTGTTTGGATTCGATGGTATGGAATGGAACCGGCGGAGATGCCGGTTTCTATATTATAGCACAATGTTGCGAAAAAAGCAAGTTGAGAGCAGTATCTTTTATGCAGCACTTGACTGACCGGAGCGCTTTCGGTCAACGGAGCCGCATGTTTGCCGATGGCAAACTGCACAGTTTCGCTTTGCGAAACAGGTGGCACTGCCCGGGAAAAATCCGAAAAAGGTCTTGACAAATCCGCTCAAATAGTGTAAAATTGCACTAAGAGGAATCATCAACACCAAAAGGAGGGATGCGGCATGAACCGCGATACATTTATTAAAAAGGTGGATGCACTGGTGAAGCTCGTGCGGACGGAATACGGTCTGACGCAGGAGCAGATGGCGCAGTGCCTCGGCATCTCCAAGAAAACGCTGGTCGGCATCGAAAAGGAGCGCGGGTCGCTCGGCTGGACAGGCACCGCAGCGTTCTGCTCGCTGTTTTCGCAGAGCACCGTGCTGCAAAACACCTTCGGCGGCGAGATGTCCGATATGCTCAAGGCCTACGCCTTTGAACAGACCGCGCCGCATTATCCGCGCACAATGGGCGGGCGTATCTGGTGGGAGCTGACCGAACAGGGGGAGGGCTGGAAAATTCAGCAGAATTATATCTCCCGGCACTACCGCCTGCTGACCGCTGACAACAAGCATATCTGCTCGTCCTTCGATCCGGATATGCTCAGACGCCTTGCAAAGGAGCTGGAACAGGAGGGCGCGTTATGAAGATCAGTCATTATTTTGCACCGAAGAACAACGAAGTCCGTATGTACAACATCATCATGCCGATCTGGCTGCTCGTCATCTTCCCGGTCATGTGGGTTCCCGTTCTGGCGGGCAATTTCCTGATCGACAGCGGCCTGCTGCTGCTGTTTTTGAAGCTCAGAAAGCATGACAATATTAAAGAGAAGTGGAAAAAGAGCATTCTCAAGGTCTGGCTGTTCGGAATGCTCTCGGATATTGTCGGCGGCGGCATCATCGTGCTGGTCGCTGTGATCGCCGGGATGATCAACGGATCGACCCGCTTTTCGCAGGCGATTCTCGGAAACATCTGGCGCGACCCCGGCGCGGCGGCGGTCTGCATAGCGTGTATGCTGCTGTCCTCGCTGCTGATCTATCTGTTCGACAGCAAAATCTCTTTCAAAAAGGCAATCGACGATGAACGGGAGCGCAAAATCCTTGCGCTGCTCTTTGCGGTCGTCACGATGCCGTGGCTGTTTGCTTCCGGCATCACCTCGGGCTGAATATTTCATACGGCAGAAGCCGGAGCAGCGCTTTGCTCCGGCTTTTGCTGTCATATGAAATGTTAATTTCTTCATATGTTATGTTTTATTTTTTGCAAAATGTTTTGGAACATATTGACTTTTTGGAAAATGCGTGATATAATTTTAGCTGTCTGGTGCAAAATCAGACAAATCATATTATTTTTCAGCTAGGAGGATATCACAATGAACACGAAGCGACTCATCAAAAAGGCAGTTGCAGGCGTCATGGCCTGCGCAGTCATCGGCGGCAGCTCTCTCCCGATGGCAGAACAGTTCCCGGCACTTTTCCAGACCGCAATCACGGCAAATGCAATTTCCTACTGCGAATTCAATCCGACCACAGGCGTGCTGACGCTGCGCGGCAATTTTACAAGAACATCTGTCCAAACCTATGCAAATGACCCCAGAGTGAAAAAGGTTGTCTGCGATTACGGAACGAACTTCCCAACTGACTGTAACTGTTTGTTCCAGAATATCCAAGCCACAACCATGGATCTGTCAAATGCAAATACCTGCAATGTTACGGATATGTGCGGAATGTTCGCTAATTGCACTAAACTCACTTCGATTAATCTGAGTAACTTTAATACAACTAGCTGCAAAAATATGGCCGGAATGTTTGAGAATTGCACCAACCTGACTTCCCTTAGTCTTCTCAGCTTCAAAACATCTCAAGTTACTAACATGAGTCATATGTTCAATTATTGCACAAATCTTCAGTCTGTGCGGCTCGACACCTTTAATACCAAAAACTGTACCGATATGAGTTTTATGTTCTATGAATGTGAGAAACTGAAAGATATCGACATTTGGGACTGGGATTGCTCTAAGGTTACGAATATGCAGTGCATGTTTTCGTATTGCAAGAGTATGAGATCATTTGAAGCTGCTCTCATCAACACTTCCAAAGTCACAGATATGAGTCACATGTTCGAGGGATGTTCTGCTCTCAAATCTTTAGATCTCCGCCCTCTGGATACTTGCGGTGTCAAAGACATGCGTAGTATGTTCTTTGGATGCTCAAACCTTAAAACGATTTATGCATCCGCTAAGTTCCAAACCTACTTCGTCCTTAATTCTACCTCTACGAATATGTTTTATGGCTGTAACAATCTTGTTGGCGGAAACGGGACAACTTATAACAGCGATTTCACCAACAAGAAGTATGCACGGTTCGACCTGCCGGGACAGAAGGGCTATTTCACAAAGCGCTGATTCCCGTTTGTTTTGCCGGCACATTGAAACTGCCGCACACATCTGAATAAACAGAAACCGGGACGCCACATGTTGCAGGGTGTCCCGGTTTTTTTATCGGAAATGCAGCTTATGCTTCCTCCGGATCGGCCTCCGGCTGTATCAGCTCCAGCAGAATGCGCTTCACATGCTGCTCCTGCATCTGGAGCACGGTCATCCGGAACCAGTCGCCGCCGACGGTTTCGCCCGGCTCCGCGATATGTCCGGCAAGCTCGGTAAACCAGCCGCCGACCGACGTGCTTTCCACTTCAATGCTGCGCTCGTCAATGCCGACCGCATCGCAGAGATCGGCAATGGAGAGCTCGCCGTCCACCTCCCAGCTGCCGTCAGCGCGCTTCGTCACAAGCGGCACAACCTCGTCCGCTTCGTCGTAAATCTCTCCGACCAGCTCCTCGATGATGTCCTCCAGCGTGACAATGCCCTTGGTGCCGCCGTACTGGTCAATGACAATCGCAATATGCGATTTGGCGCGCTGCATCTGCCGCATTGCCTCACTGATGCGCGCAAATTCCGGCAGGCGCAGAATGGTTTTGATAATCGGTGCAATGCTCTTGCCGTGATGCTCCAGCAGACCGAAGAAATCCTTTTCCGTGATAAAGCCGATGATGTCGTCAATGGAATCGTCATAGACCGGCAGTCTGGAATAGCGCTCTGAGAGGAAAATCTGCTTGATTTCCCGGATCGGCGTATTCTTCTGGATCGCGGTGACGCGCACGCGCGGAACAAGCACCTCGTCCACCGAGATTTCGTCAAATTCCAGTGCGGAGCGCACAAGCTCGCTCTCCTGCTCCTCCAGCACGCCCTCCTCCTCGATCTGATCGACGATGACTTTCAGCTCGTCCTCCGTCACGGACGGCGTACCGCGCTTGCTCTGCACCAGCCTGGAAAGCTGATTCAGCAGGAAGATCAGCGGCGTCAGAATGACGATCAGCGCGGAAAGCGGCCCCGCGAAGAACAGCGCCATTTTTTCGGCATTCGCCTTTGCATAGCTTTTCGGCAGGATTTCACCGAAGATCAGTACCAGCACCGTCATCGCGGCGGTCGAGATGCCCACGCCGCCCTGCCCGAACCATTTGGTGAACAGGATCGTGCCGAGCGAGGCCGAGAGAATATTGACAAGGTTGTTGCCGATGAGAATGGCGGTCAGTGCGCGGTCAAAGGATTCCGCGAGCGCAAGCGCTTTCGCCGCCTTCTGATTCCCCTGCATCGCTTCGTTTTTCAGGCGTATTTTATTGACGCTGGAAAACGCGGTTTCACTCGCGGAAAACAGCGACGAGAGCACCAGCAGCAGGAGAATTGCAATGGGATAAAACATGAATGCATCCTTTCTGTATTTACGGATAGTTATTACTATTATAATATATATCGAAAAAAATTGCAAGTCCGATTTTGACCGGATCGCGGCCAAAACAGGCGCTCACCGCCAAATCCGCGCAGTGAGCACCCGTTTTCCTGCGAATAGCGGTGTTTCCGGCGGCAGGACGCGTCACGGCGGGAAAAAGCCGCTGCCCCCGGTCTGCGGGCATAATGAAAAAAGCAAAGCCAAAAACAATTATTAAGGTTTTCTTTCAACTTCCTGATTTGCCGCTTAAATGCGCAGAATCTGCGTTGACAAAACCGCCGCGTTGTGCTATAATAAGACGAAATCTTTTTAGGAGGCAACAATATGAATCTGATTCTGAAACGGGCAGCCGCCGTGCTGCTGTCTGCTGCCGTTTTGTCCGGCGGGACTGCAATGCCCGCTGCCGCTGCGGAGAAAACAGCCGAACCGGTCGATGTCAAGACCGTCTGCGCGGGCTACGAGCCGCTTTCCGACGATCTGATGTATATTACGATGACAGCAGCGGTGCCGGTGCGCGCGGAGCTGATTCAGCATTCACCGGAGCGCGATCCGCTGCCGCTCTATGACAGCACGCTCACCGGCAGCACCGCCGGAACGAAGTACCGCTTTGCGGTCGAGCGCGGCGACTATACGCTCCGCCTGACCTACTCGCCGGTCACCGCAAGCAAGAGCAATGACCGCACCGTCGAGTACAAATTCACCATGGAAAATGCCGATTATTCCAAGGAACCGAATGCATTTACGCACACGGACATGGAGATTACGGTTTCCGGAAAAGCCTGCAAGGCGACCGAAGCCCTCGCACCGGCAGCCGGAAAGCCCGCCGATACCGTCAAGGACGGCATCAAGACACAGACACTCGGCATCCGGCTGGATTATTACACCGGCGGCCGCGGCGATTACAACGGCGACGGTCAAACCGACGTTTCCGACGCACAGCTTGTCCTGCGTGCATATGTGGCGCGCGTTGCCGGCACGGTTTCGGAGAATGCGCCGAACGCCATGCAGAGCACACTCTGCGACATCAACGGCGACGGCGAGGTTTCTGTCGATGATGCGCAGTTTATCCTCAAATTCTATACCGCGACCGTGGCAGGTCTGGAGCCGGTCTGGCCCGACGGCGTCAAGGATCCGCGCTATACCGAAAAAACGGCTTCATAAATACAAGTTTTGGCAGAAGTTCATTTATCGATAAACTGAGGGGACGTCCTGTAAAAGAGGGCGTCCCCTTTTTATATATGGTATCTCCGGTGGATTTTGAACAGAACAGCGCCCCGTTATAAATTTTCAACAGACGGAACCCGCTGCACGGAAATGCCGGCGGATCCTGTCCGCATTCAAGCGCAGATCAGTTGACAACAGCGCCGCAAAAAGACTCTTTTTTAGATTCAATGACAAATAGTCTATGTTTTTATGCTGTATACGCATTGTAAATGAATTCGTAAAAAATCACACATTCGGCAGGAATAATTGAAGAAAAGATTGACTTTTGTCACAATTTATGATATAATAGTTATAAAAAGAAATTCATGTGCCGGAAGGTACATAAACAGCAAACTTTTGCTTTACAGATCGTATAATATCATTCACAGTAGTAATCGCAGGAAAGGGGGCCGCAGATGCCGATGGACAGCGGCAATGCAGATGCAAAACAGACCAAAAAGCAGCGCTCTCCGATGAACCCGATTCAGCTCTTTCTGCTGAACGCGCTGATCGCAGCAACAGCCGTATGGCTGCTGTTCGGGTTTGTGTTCGGGATTCAGTCAGCGCCGAACGGCGATATGTCCCCCAACATCAAGGCGGGCGATCTGCTGCTGTATTACAGGCTGGAAAAAAGCTGTCAGGCGCAGGACGTTGTCGTGCTGCGCAAGAACGGCACGAATTATGTCGGGCGGATCGTTGCGGTCGGCGGCGACACCGTCGAAATCACCGATGATGACCGGCTTGTCATCAACGGCAACACAATGACGGAAACGAATATCTACACTGCGACGCCGCGCTATGAGGGCTTCGTGGAATATCCTCTGACAGCGGCGCAGGATTCCTATTTTGTTCTGGCGGATCACCGCGCAGGCAGCGAGGACAGCCGCTATTACGGCACCGTGCAGAAATCCGAGGTGCTCGGCAAGGTCATCACCGTCATCCGCCGGAACCACCTGTAAGGCGGTGCAACGATGAAGCTGGCTTTCCGGGCGGCATCGCTGGCGAACCGTCTGCTGATGGCGGCGGTTGCGGTGCTCGCAGCCGTGCTGACCGCTTACGGTCTGTACGTGCTCTATGATATTTTCTACATCAGCGAAAACGCATTTATCTCGCGCGATCTGCTGCAATACCGTCCCGGCCTGACGATCACGGACGCGGAAACGGAGCAGGAGAGCTTCACCGAGCTGCGCGCGATCAATCCCGATACCGTCGGCTGGATCGAGCTGTTCGGGACGCATATCAACTATCCGGTCGTACAGGGCAAAGATGACCTGGAATATCTGAACAAGGATATTTACGGCAACACCACGATGTCCGGCTCCATTTATCTCGCGGCAGACAACAGCAGCGGGTTCAACGACTGGTACAATCTGATTTACGGGCACCACATGGACAACGGCGCCATGTTCGGTGATATCGACCGCTATCTTGATCAGGAATATTTCGACACGCACCGGCACGGGATTCTCCAGACGCCGGACGGCGTCTACGATATCAATGTGCTTGCGTGCATCTCCACGGATTCCTACGAGGGCACGGTCTACCGCATAGATCCGAACGCCGCGGACGCTTATCCCGTTCTGCGCGCGTATATCGAGGAGCATGCCGCGCAGATCTCCGAAATGCCGGAGGAACTGGACGATGACACCATGCTCCTGGGACTGTCCACCTGCACGGACGCCGTCACGAACGGACGGATCGTGCTGTTTGCCGCGGCGGAAAAGCGCGCGCTGGATGCGCCGGTTCCCGAAGCCGTACTGGCTGCGGAAGCCGCAAAGCAGCAGGCGCAGAAGAAGGATCCGCCGAAGCTGCTGAAGGCCGTCGGGCACATGACCGACAGCGCACACTGGGCGCTGCTCAATCTGGTCTGCGTGCTGCTGACATTCCTGACGTTTCTGCCGCTGTTTTCTCTGCGGCGGAAATACCGGCAGCTCTCCTACGCAAAACGGACGGCCAGATCGCTGACCGAAAGCGGAAAGCATGACATCCGCACGAACGATATTGTGCGCGGACTGCGCAGATTTGTCCGGAAATGCAGGATCGGGATGCTCGCGGAGGCGGGACTGCTGATTCTCGCAGCGGTCGTGTTTCTGCTGACGGAAAACCTCACCAAACAGGCGGTCATCTGCGACGGCATGACAGGCTGGATGCTTCTCATTGCAGCCGCCGCACTTCTGACAGACTTTATCTGCTTCCGGTACCGCGGCGAACGCCCCGACCCGCCGGAACAGACCAATCCGGAAGCCGCCTGAACGGGCGCTTCGGAAAGGGGGTGATATGAATATGAACAAACGCATACTTGCGCTGCTTGCAGCATTGCTGATGACGCTGGCTGTGACGGCCGGGATCCTGCCGCTTTCCGTATTTGCGGAACCGGAACAGCCCGTTCTGACAGAGCAGCGCCTGATCATGACACCGGACGGCGGAATTGTCCAGCCGGAGGTGATCAGCACGCGCGGCACCAAGAGCGGTACCAAGGGCAGCACCAAGAGCGGAACCAAGAGCGAATCGAAGGACGGCTCCGCGCTCCCGCAGATTGTTCTGGAGGGTGCGCTGCCGGAGGACATTACCGCAGAAGCGGTCAGTGTGGATCCGATGGATTATATCCGGCCGACCGAGAGCGACATTCTCTGTGCGTATGACATCTCGCTGTATGCCGCAGAAAAGGCATACGAACCGGAGAACACGGCGATTTCCGTGTCTGTTTCCAATGATCTGATTGCGAAGGCCGAGCACCCGGTCGTGGTTCATATTCAGGACAACCCCGCTGCACCGCTGGAGCTGATCGAGGAGTACACGCTCAACGGCAGAACGATTACATTCAGCACGGAGCACTTCTCTGTGTTCATGATCGTGGATGTCGGAGAAAACGGCACAGACGATATTCTCGTGACGCCGCGTGTCTATTACTACTTCCTCAATCCCGGTACGGAGAGCGCCCCCGGTGAATACACCTCGACGCTGTATCCGATTGAAACCGATGAACAGGACAATCCCGGCAGAAGCCCGGTGTGGATGCAGATCGTCAAGAACGGCGATGTGCTGAACGATACGCCGATTCCGCCCGCACAGTCCGGCAAGAGCTTCCTCGGCTGGTATTACGTCCAGCTTACGGAGGGGCAGGCGCCGCCGCCGGAGGAACCGACCGGTACGGAAACATTTACGTACACATGGCCGAGCTCCGCGCAGATGCGGCGTGCCGAATTCGGGCAGCCGGTTTCCGTCAGCGAGGAGGAGGACGGCACCTGCTACTATCTGGCGCCGCTGTACCGCAATTACCGCATTCTCGTGTTCCATGAGTCGGACGGCTCCGTCATCACGCGGAAAATGGTCGTGCTCGGAAACGAGAACGGCGAGCTCCAGGGCACAGTGCTCATCAGTGATGTGCAGGCAAAGAGCCTGGATATCAACCGCTCGTTCTATATGTGGAAGATTCAGGAGCGGACGCAGGAGCAGCAGATCCGTATCATTGACGAGCAGGGCAATCTCACGAATACTTATTACACAGTCAAGCCGTCAAACTTTGACGAGGGCAAAATCGAAATCGACGTGATCCCGGAATTCATGGATTCGCACTGGGTCAACTTCAACACAGTCGATTCAAAGGCATCGTTCCTCAAGCCTGCACTGATTCCGAAGAAAAACGGCTCGATTAAGATTACCACAGAGCTGCTTTCCCAGAAAATCCCGACGCTGGATAACCACGTCTTTGAGGGCTGGTATCTTGATAAGGAATACACGACACAGCTGAGTGACGGCACCGGCACCATGGTCGATCCGTATACGGAGGGTTACGAAATCCATCAGGACACCATGATCTACGCAAAATGGCGGTATAAAGGCGATCCGGTTCCGTACCGTTATCTGTTCTGGCAGCAGCTTCCGACGGACAGCCTTGGCATGACGGACAGCCAGAAGCATTACAGCTTCCTGCGTTCCGAAACAAATACCGGTATTGCAGGTTCAGGCCATTTCACGGAAGAACCGACTATCACCTCAATTCCCGGCTTTTCTGTGCGAAAGGATGCACCGCAGGAGATCAAGGCGGACGGCTCTACGGTTGTCAACATCTATTATGACAGAGAGCCGAGGACGATAGAGTTTTATATACAGAAAACAGATTACACTTATACAAAAACAACAAGTGACAGTACAACTCCGCAATATGCTTTTATCTACGACCATTATGAAGAGCTAACGCGTGCTCAGACCGGAACTGATTATAGATATAGTATGAGTTACCGATATTCTGTTTCCAGTGCGCCTTCCAATAGTAGACGTTCGTATTCCAGATATATCATTGATGAAAATGGAGAGTACGTTTCTAAAACGATGTATTCTTATCGTTACAGATGGTATCTGGATTATGATTGTACAGAGGCATATACCGATACCGTTTATGAGCGCTCTAACTCCACCACCAACTATACCGGAACAAGATATATCAAAGTGAATGATGTCTTTATTGAAACGACCGAGCATGACGGAACACAGTATGGTATAGATGCAAATGGCGGATATCAGACTTTGACACAGCAAGCCACTCCTGTTTATTCATGGTATTTAGGGGATTCGCGCTATACAGGAACAAGGTACACTAGGGGTAGATCCCAATACGGTTGGCATTTGTATCGTGTGTTTACCGGTCTCAGCGGTCAGACCTTTACTCAGGCTGGTAATTATAAATGGCTGACAGATTATCGCTGGCATCTGACTGAGAACGGCGGTACAACGTATACGTTCCTTGATACCTTTATGGAAGATGATGATTATAACAGCGCAGGTATCATGACGTTCTACGGTTCAAGCCTTTCGACAAGCAATATCATCAAGTTTTACAAAGAGGAGCTTGACGGAACATGGAGCGAACCTGTCACAGCATATGCCAGCAGCAACAACTTCTCGCTTTCGGAGAAATTCCAGGGATTTAAGTTGAGCCAGTACAGAAACGGAACAGGAACGTGGCATGATGCCGCGGTAGGTACATCTGTTTCAGCAACGAATCTGGAAATTCGATTTAAGCGAGAAAGCTACGACATCCTGTTCCTGGACAAAAACGACGACCCGGATCATCCGTATGCGAAGATCGAAAACGTCCCGTTTGAAGCTGACATTTCGCAGTACGCTTCTCAGGCTCTGCCGCCGAATGAACCGAGCCTGACCTATACCGGCTGGCGGTTCACCTTTGAAGGCGCAAAGATGCCGGCCTATGATCTTTCGATCTATGCGAACCGGAAATCGGCTGAGTACAAGGTCACGCTGGAGCTGGACGGCGGTTCATTCCCGCAGGGCTTTTATGAGAACATCGCACAGCATGATGACCCGGACTGGGAATGGACATATTCCACGTACTTCAAAATTGATTCGCAGCCGTACCGCATTGAGCCGTATGACAGCATAGAGCGGAAGTACAAACCGGATCCGAACGGCAATTTTGTGTATATCTACGTCACGCGGGAGTCACCGCATAACGATCCGGGTACCGGCGAGGAAATGCCGCGTCTAGCACTGTATGTTGATAAAAACAGCGAGTATGCCCGGCGGTATGCAGACAGCCTTGTGCGTGACGAAAACAACGAGATTCAGTATTATTCGCAGATGCAGTGGTCAGACGGTGAGTACAAGCTGGAGGGCTGGTATGAGGTCGATCCGGATACCGGAGAGCTGAAATCCGAGCCGTTCAACTTCATGACGCCGATCGACCATGACGTCACGCTCCGCGCAGTCTGGATCAACCTCGGCGCCAAGTATTATGTGGTCTATAATACGTGGCAGAATGTTGACGGCGTGGATGTCAGCGGAACGCTGAACGGCAACACGATGGTGAGCAACCTGCTTGAAAAGGGCGAATATACGCTGCTCGGCGCGCCGGATAACATCACGGAAGGCTATGTGTTTGAATACTGGCAGATCGGCAATACGCGCTACGGCCCCGGTGATAAAATCATCATCAAGCGGGAAATGGCGGATACAGACCGTTATATCCATGTGCAGGCTGTCTACGCAACGAGAGCGCAGTCCATTCACAACCAGAAGCTCACAAACCTCTGGTTGCATAAGAATGACGGTACCGATCCGGAGCCTGATGAGAATATCACACAGCTGAATTTCCTCCAGGTGAATGAGCTGGTGGATCTCGGGCAGTATTCTCAGAGCTTCCGCCGCGAGGGCTTCGAGCTGCTCGGCTGGGCGCTCACGCCGGATGCGGCCGTTCCGGATTTCAGCACGACCGACAAGGTCGGCGCGGATCTGAACGGCATCGACGGCAAGACGAATCATCTCTATGCCGTCTGGAAAGCGTATCCGGCCCCGACAATGTATCAAGACAACGCAGTGCCTTACGGCCTCATGGTGAGTGTCGTCTGCATCACGGTTGTTCTGATTATTCTTGTACGCAGACGGAAGGGGGTGGTCGTCCATGACGATGCACCGCTCTGAACGCCGGCGTCGGCGGGGAGGTTCCAGAGATAAACCGCCCTGAGCGGGAAACACCCGCAAATCAACCTGTTTCTCAAAACTCCAAATTCAAAAACGAAAGGATGTTTATTATGAAGGCTATTTTCAAGAAGTCGGCTGCTTTTGCAGCTTCCGCAATGCTCACTGCCGCACTGGCAGTGCCGGTGATGACCGCGAGTGCATCAGACATGTGGGCTGACTTTGTCACCAGTGCACAGTTCACCAAGGAAGTGGTTGTACAGGCTGAGGAGCAGACAGGAACGGTTGCCGCTCCGGTTGTAAGCTATTCGTATGTAATTGAACCGCTGCAAGAAGCTGACGTGACCGGAAAAACTGTAACGGATAAAAACGGCAACACAGTCGGCGTAAAGCAGGGTAAAACCGGCGGCCTGACTATCGGTGAAGATAATACGGCTACATTCTCCGGCACACAGACGCTCTCCGATGGAAAAGCTGTTTTCTCGGACACGGTCGGTGTTGCGACTGATTTCACCCAGTTTGGTGCTCCCGGCGTATACCGCTACAAAGTAACCGAAACTGCTGATCCGGCTGAGCTTGCAACCGTAGGTATTGCACGTCCGGCTAATTATGATCCGATTCGCTATATTGACGTCTATGTCAATTCCACTGAGGTTTACGGTATTGTGATGTTTGCAGCCGGTGAACCGGGTGACGCAGTGAATTCAACCGAAACAAAGAAGTCTGTCGGTTATACGGATAGTTCCAACGTTACAGAGAATGAAGATGTTGATCCGACGACCGGTCTTGCGGATGTGTATTTCCTGTATAACTACACGGTTGAGAAGAAAGTCGAAAACAGCGCACTTCTGACTGCTCCGAAGTTTGCTTTTACTGTGACAATGAACGGCGTCGAAGGTCAGAAGTATGATGACGGAACAAAGAACGTTGCCGATCCTGTGGAAGCTGAACTGGGTGATGGCGACAAGATCGAGCTGAAGAATATCCCTGCAAATGTCACAATCAGCGTTTCTGAAAAGAATACCAGTCAGGCAACTTACGATGTGACCGCAGTTGACAGCAAGCTCGGTACGGTTGAGCTGGACAATGCTTCTCTTGCAGTCAGCGGTACATCCGGTTTCAAAGCGGCAGCAGCACTTTCCAATATCGCTTCTGCGGCAGATGCCAGCGCTGTTCAAAAGAGCCTTGATACAACCACATTTACAAACAAGCAGGTTGACATCTCCCCGACCGGCGTCATCTTCATGATCGCACCGTTCGCAATCATGCTGGGCGCAGGCGCATTCCTGTTCGGAATGGTCAAGAAGAACAGAAAGAAGGACGAAGCAGAGAGCATCATCTGATCGCTCCGCATTGCTGAGTTCATCGCTTAAATAACAATCTCCTCCTTGCATTTCGCCGGGAAATGTGGTATGATAATACCGCAGGCGATGCAGGGAGGAGATTTTTCTGTGAAGGAGGTGTGCCGCTGTGCTGCGATCAAAAAGGGCGATGCTTGCTGCCGTTTTGCTGATATTGCTTTGTATCTGTCTGGTGGTGCGTGCGGTTCACCGGTCACGCCTTCCGTATCAGGATCTGCCGGAGCTGACGCTATCCGCAGCACCGCAGATGACGGGAACCGTCCTCGCAGTGACAACCACAGCGCCGGTCACAGCACAGACCGCTGCCGAAACAACCGCCACGACCGGGACACTGCCGCTTCCCCATGCAAACGAGCCGACGCTTCCGCAGTGGAAATATGAGGAGCTGCGGAAGAAAACGGATGACCTCGCGGCGCAGCTCGGTGATCTGGTCGGCTGGATTTACATGGCGGATTCGGATATTGATTATCCGGTGATGCAGGGCAATGATAATTTCTATTATCTCTCCCATGCGCCGGACGGGCGCGCCTACCGGCTCGGCTCCATCATGCTGGACTACCGCAATGACCGCAGCTTTCAGGATGACGCAAGCATCCTGTACGGGCACAATATGGAGTACGGGATGTTCGGGGATATCCGGTCATTCCGGGAGCAGAGCAGCTTTGACGCGCACCGTTACGGCTGGTTGTTCACGCCGGATACCGCATACCGCATTGAGTTTTTTGCGCTGGCGATTGTCAGCGGCTATGATGTGCTGTATGATCTTCCGTGTGCGCAGACGGATTTTCTGGAGCGGATCCGGTCACAGGCAGAGTTCGACTCCGGCGCGGAGATTGCAGCAGATGACAGGCTGCTTGCGCTTTCCACATGTGCAGGCGGCGACCTCGCGGAGCCCCGTGCGCTGTTTACCGGCGTGTTAAAGGAAGAACCGCTTCACACTGCCGATAAAGAGGAATCTCCGACGGATTGATCATGGGGCAGCGCCCTCATTTCAAATTCATCGGAGATCCCGCTTGAAATTACCGCTTTCTCAAAAAACAGAGCCGCCGGTGTGCATAAACACATCGGCGGCTTTTCTGCATGATGCAGTTTTTTATAAAGAGGCTGTTTGCTCCGTGACGCCCTCCGGGGTGAACCGGAAAATGCGGTCACAGATATCCAGTGCGGCAGGCCGGTGCGTCACAATTAGCACCGTTTTATCGGTCATCTCCCGCAGATTGTCCAGCAGTCTGCGTTCCGTGGCTTCATCCAGCGCACTGGTCGCCTCGTCCAGCACAAGCACCGGGCTTTCGGAGAAAACGGCTCTTGCGACGGCGATGCGCTGCATCTGTCCCTCAGAAAGTCCTGTTCCTCTTTCACCGAGCACGGTATCCGGCCCCTGCTCCAGCGCATAGACAAAATCGTCCGCGCAGGCAATGCGCAGCGCATTCCGGATGCGTGCATCATCGTTCATCGCGTCCGGATCGGCAAAGGCGACAATCTCGCGGATCGAGCCGCGCATGAGCTGATTGCCCTGCGGCACATACGCGAACAGCCGGTGCCATGCGGCATCGAGGATCTCCTCTCCTGCGCCGGTTTTCAGATAGCGCTCGCCGGTATCCGGCTTATACACGCACATCAGCAGTTTTAAGACGGTCGATTTTCCGCAGCCGCTCTGGCCGGTAAAGGCCGCATATTCGCCCTTTCTGACCTCCAGCGAAATATCCCTCAGCACGACCGGCATCTCAGCCTTGGACTGATTTGCGACCGTATCCGTCGCCATAAAATACGTAAAATCAATATGCCGCAGACCGAAGGCATCCAGCCCGCCGCGGTAGCAGCCGAGCACCTCGTCCAGCGCCTTGGTTTCACGCAGGCAGTCCGGCTCAAAGGATTCGACCTCCATCAGACGCTCCGCGCTCGCAAGCGTCGCATAATACTTCGGCAGATAGCCTGTGATATTCGAGAACGGCGCACGGATCTGCGTGATGAGCTGCGTGACGGCCGTCAGCGTACCGAACGTGATCCGTCCGTGCAAAATGCAGTAACCGCAGTAACAGACGCCGAGCAGATACATGCCCTGCATGCCGCCCTGAAAACCGACATTGCACAGCACGCCGAAGCTGTTTTTCTTCATGCGCGCCGCCTTATGCTCTGCCATTTTTCCGGCGACATTTTCCTCCGTCTGCTGCTCTGCGGCAAAGGTGCGCAGCATCATCAAAGAGCCGAGGCGCTCCTGCAAAAAGATGCGCAGTCTGCCGTCCGCCTCCTGAATCTTCTTGTGCAGACGCTTGAGCGGCTTGCGGCAGAAATGCGTCACCAGCAGCACGACCAGTCCGACCGGCAGCAGCACGGCGCCGAAGCGCCAGTCCATCACGATCAGCGTGACTGTAGCGCTCAGCAGGCGGATCACCATGCCGAACATGCCCGGCAGAATCTCCGTTGTATTGGCAGCGACAAGCTGGCAGTCGTTCGTCAGGCGGTTGAGCCACTCGCCGGAGTGTACCGCGCTGACGGCCCCGAAATCCCGCGTCAGGATGCTGTGGAACAGCCGCGCCTTGAATTTGTTTTCCATGCCAGCACGGGAGAGCTCGTCCAGCCGGTAAACCCAGCCGTAAACGGAAATCTGTGCAATCACGAGCAGAACCGTCAGCAGCACATTCCGCAGAAAGCCCGATTTGTCGCCGCCTGACGCACAGTCCACAATATTGCGCAGCAGCAGTGCATACAGAACGCCGGAACCGCCGTAAATGCCGTGCAGGATCATCAGCAGCAGGACATTGAGCTTCTGCTTTCCGGTGACGTTCCAGAGCCAGCGCAGAGTCTTATTTTTTTCCATGCAGCATCCTTCCCGCCAGGGACCGGAGCCGCCGCAGTGCGATTCTGACCGGCGCGGCTGCGACCCAGACACGGCTGTACAGTCTGTAAGCAGGCTCCTCAACGGTGTGCTGCTTTCCGTTATGCACATAACCGGTCATCACGCCGATAATATCCGCGTCCGTGATCCCGTATTCCTTGCTGATGCAGTTGTCCCCGCGGATCACATAATCCTGTTCGCGCACCGCAATGACCCGGTGCAGGATATACTTGTCCGGCGGGCTTCGGTACAGCACAACATCATATTTTCTGCATCGCTCCGCACCCTTTTTCCGCACTGTAAAAAGATCGCGCCCCTGTTTCAGCAGCGGCAGCATACTGATGCCGACATTGCTGTACGTCAGGGAGCCGTGCTCCTCCAGATACGCTTCATAGGTGTTTTTATTCATCAATCGCTCCGATGCCTCTGAGCTGCTCCACAATCTTCTTCACATCGGCGGCAATCACCTCGCGCGGCGCGTCATACTGCTCCAGCATCTTTTCGACGATGGCCTCCTCCGTGGTGTCGTTCTCCAGGCAGGAGATGATAAAGCCTGCCGTGCTGTTGCTCCGGACAAGGCCGGAGAATTTGACGGCGCCGGTGGACACAAGCAGCTTGTCATCCCCGTCATTGTGTGCGATAAACCCACTGTTCAGTTTCATTCCGATCAACCTTTCATTCCTTGATATGCGACCTGTGCCGCTTCGATATCCATATTGCAGCCGAGCCGGTACAGCGCGGTATGCTCCGCAAGCCGGTCAATCAGCGTGAGGGTTTTCTTCAGCTGCACCGGATCCTGCGGCCGGTAAACCTGCTGCAAAAGCATGGAATACGCCTCCGCCTTTGTGATGCGGACGATGCTGTTTTCTGCTGCACGCGTCAGAATGCAGATGGCTCTGAGCGGCACGGCCATGTTGCAGCCAAGCCGGTGCTTGCCGTTATACGGCGTGCCGTATCCGGTGACACCGTCCTCCCCGACGTGCAGCAGCGGCTTGTCGTCATTGACGGTGACCGCCCTGTTCCCGAGCAGCTCCCGCCACAGCCGCGTATGCGTGGATTTTCCGGTGCCGGATTTTGCCGTGAACAGATAGCCCTGCCCGTCCGCCGCAATCAGCGAGCCGTGCATCAGAATCGTGCCGTAATCCGGCATTTTTTCTGCAATCTGCCGGTAAACGGCCAGCTCCTCAAGATAGCTGTCCGGATACGGAACGGGCTCCCGTCCCTCCAGCCGATCCTCCCGTGCGGATTTTTCGCGCTCATAGGCAATCATCTGCTCCGTGACCGTCACGGTCAGATCCGGTTCCCCGTCCGCTGTGCGGTAATCCGCACAGTAACTGTGAACGTCCGGATAGATTGACTGCACTGCAATACGCTTTCCGGCGATCAGATACATTCCTGTTTCCATGTTCCACCCCGATCTGCAATTCTGGCGCCGCAGAGCCCTCCGCGGCGCTTCACAACTTATTTATTATACTATATTTTGGCAGAACATGCAAGTCCTGTGACAAATTTTTTACGCTTCACCCTGAGTGGGAATCTGCATGGCGCTGTTCCGCAGCATCACCGCCGTTGCCGCTGCAAGCAGCACCAGCAGCACGGCCTCCGAAATCAGCGCAGTCAGCAGATCCGCATGAAGCACGTCAGATGCCGAGGAGATCGTGCTTTCCACAGTTTCACCGGCATCGAAGAAGCCGGATTTCACCAGTCCGCAGAGGTCAAAGAGGCCGTGGATCAGCGCCATAACCCTGATATTGCGGCAGCGCAGATACAGTGCGCCGAGCAGCCAGCCCATGCCGGCTGCCCCGAGCGCCTGAATCATCGCGGAAAGCGGTTCCACGCCGGACAGAATATTAAACAGATGAATCAGTCCGAAGATTGTGCCGCCGGTAAAGACCGAGATCAGTCTGCCCTTCATCGTATCGTTCCCGAACGCCGCGGACAGCTGATTGAGAATCACGCCGCGGTGAACAACCTCTTCCGAAACGCCGACCAGCAGCACCGTCACGCAGCAGGCCAGAATTTCCGGCAGCGGCCGCAGCGGCGCCTTCGTCAGCAGAAATCCGCCCGCCGCCCGGAGCGCGGAATACAGCATGATCACAGTCACCGGAATCCAGTATGTCAGGAACGGACGTCCCTTTTCGCGGAGGATAAACGTCTTTTTTGCGGCAAGCATCAGCAGGCACGCAATCACGACGCAGGTAATCTGAATGGCAAGACGCCGGTACCAGTAGCTGTCAATCGGCAGCGAACGGATCGGGATGACCGCCAGCTTGCGCAGCAGGACGTCGGTCAGTGCGGCTGCCGGTGCAAACAGCAGTGCATATAATTTCTTGTTGCGATGATTCTTCATACTTCTTGTTATATGTTCCTTTTCGTTTTTTTATCCTACGGCGGCGCTGCGTCCGAAGCGGAATCCGGTCAGCGTCACCGTATGCGTCCCGGACGGAATCTGCTCCCCGATCCGGCCGAGCTGGAATTTCACATCCGCCTTCATATCTGCCGGGAACTGGATCTCCGTGATGAATTCCTGCGGCGTATCCGTCAGCTGAACGTGCTTCTCAAAATAGCGCTTGTATTCGCTGTCCTCGACCGTTACGACCATCTCACGCGGCACAGAGGACTGCGCCGTGAACGCCAGCGTATAGGTGCCGTCCGCCGCAACCGTCTGACTCCGGAGCAGCCCCATGACGGCGTACTCCTTTTCTCCGACCGAACGGACCGTAATCTCCGTGCCGTTCTCGCTGTTTTTCAGCGATGCATCCGCGCCCTCGGTATACAGCTCCAGTGCCGGGGAACCCGGACGAACCTCCGGGAATGTCTCCTTCGGGCTGTACACGCGCACATAGTCTATCTGGAACTGCTTTTCGCCGTTGGCAAAGGTTTGCGGATCGGCATACACATTGTCGATGCCGTCAAACTGTCCGCCGACCGCAAGGTTCAGAATCAGATAGAAATTCCGGTTGAACGGCGCGGGATAGGAATAGCCGGACGAGAACCATTCCGTCTGCGTGCTGTACAGCTGACCGTCCACGTACCAGCTGATGCTGTCGGGGTTCCACTCAACCGCATACACATGCCAGTCCTCTGCGGAAGTGCCCGCCGGGAACTGATAATCCTTTGTCAGATACTGATTGTCCGGCCACGAGCCCCCGAAGTGGATCGTGCCGCAGATCTTGTCCGGCTTGCTGCCCCAGCCCTCCATGATGTCGATCTCGCCGGAGGCCGCCCAGCCGCCGTAGGCATCCTCCTCCGGCAGCATCCAGATTGCGGGCCAGAGGGATTTTCCGGAATCGCAGCGCGCGCGCACCTCAATGCGGCCGCCGGTCACAGAGAACTTCTGCGCGGTTGTCAGCCGGGCAGAGGTGTATTCGTAGCTGCCCTGCTTTTCGTCGGTATAGTTTTCCTTTCGCGCCGCGATTGTCAGCACCCCGTTCTCAACAGACGCATTCTGGTCAGTATAGAACTGCTGCTCGTTGTTGCCCCAGCCGTTCGTCACATAATTGCCGTCTTTGTCGAGCTTCCAGTTGCCGAGGTCATATCCCCACTTCGCCGGATCGACCGCATCGCCGTCAAACTCATCGCGGAACACCAGTTCCCGTTCCGCAGCAGGCTTCTGCGGATGCTCCAGCAGATACCGTTTCAGCAGCGTCTTATCTCTCGCGTCGATTTTCATATCGCCGTTCATATCTGCGGCGCACTGCTCCTCATACGTCATATGCTTGTCGAAGAAGTCCCACAGAATGACACCGTACCGGTTCAGATCATCCCGCGTCAGTTTGCCGTCTGTATTCAGATCACCGGGACGCAGTGACGTGACCGCCTTCCCCGTGGAATTCCGCAGGGTGAATTTTGACATCGTATACCGCTCTGCGTCCAGATCAAGGATCTTCAGGTATCCGGTTTCCGCAAACACGGCTTCCGGATCGGTGAACAGCCGGACGTCGATCTGCTCGCAGATTCCGAGCTCCATGCCGAGCATCGCCCATGCGCTGAAATGGTTTTCCAGCGGCGTTTCCAGCTGAAATGTTCTGCCGGTGGACGCACGGGCAGCGTCAGGATCCCGCACGCTCCAGTACTGCAAATAGGTTTCCGAATCCGCAAACGGCGTTTTTCCGGTTTTCTCCGTTTTATAGATCCGATAGGTTTCGCCGTTATCCAGCGTCATCATGCCGCAGAAGTATTCCGAATCATCCGGAAGCAACCGGTTGCCCGGCAAATATGCTTCTGCAACAAAGAATTCTGCCCGCGGATCTGAAAACCAGCCGTGAACGCCCAATACGGAATCAAACCCGATGCGGAATTCTCCGCTGTATTCGAGATTCTCAAAAAGCCCTCTGATACTGAAAGGATACACGGCAGGGGTTTCCCGGTTGTATTCAATGTGCGAGAAGCCCGTGGAAACCAGCGGGGATTTGACGTCTTCCCACGAAGCCTCCAGATGCTGTACCCCGTCCCATGAAACCTGCATGACCGACGGGTCGCCCTGACAGCCGTATTCATAGAAATACCCGGAAGCCTCCCCGTCTTCAAAATGCCGCACGGTCTGTACTTCCGCGCTTGTTTCCTCCGCTGATGCAGGCATGCCTGCCGTCACACAGCAGGCCGTGACAGCCATGCTGAGCATCAGCGCTCTGATTCTATACCGTTTCATAAAGTCCCTCCTTGATGTTGTTGATGACTCTGCCTGTGCACCCCCCGGCGTTTCCGATTCCAGTATAGCACAATTAGCCAAAAAATGCAAGTAATCAGACGCTTGCCCCGCGCTTGACAAAACAATGAGAATCTGATATAATCACAGCAGCTGTTTTTCCTGCTTATTTTTTCGAAATACCGACAGGACAGCAGTCTTTATTGTTATTATATAAATATTTATTGCATGGTGAATGAAAATGCATTTCTGAGTTGTGTATAAGATGAATGGGTATCAATACTGCCCTGAAAAAATGGAGGATACACTATGAAATCATATCAGAAAGCGGTGCTTCCGGCACTGCTCTGCATGCTGCTCTGCGGATGCACAGCAGCGGGGAATCCCAAGCCGGAGCAATCCGCTGCACCGGCACAGGAGAACAGCAGCAGCGCTGATTCTGCCGCAGTGCAGCAGCCGGCCGACAGCAATATGCCGATGATCGTCATTGACACGGTCAGCAAGGATCCCAGCGTGATGGATTTCGTCACGAAGCCGGTCGCACGGCATGTCGCAACGATGATTGCCTCATGGACGCCCGGCTATGTCATGCCGCCGGAGCCCTACTACGAGGCCAGCCGCGTCTATATGACCGACCCGCATTCGGACGTCCTGCCTGACGCCGTCGATGCAGAGGTCAAGGTGCGCGGCAACTGGACCACGAATTACCCCAAGAAACCGCTGAAACTCAAATTCGCGGAAAAGACCGGGCTCGGACAGCTTGCCGATAACGAATGCTTCAAAAACTGGCTGCTTCTGGCCGAATACAAGGACGGCTCCATGCTACGCGACAAGACCGCACTGCACATTGCGCGGGAGATCCTGAAACCGGACGGACTCTACGCTTCCGACAGTACCCTTACCGAGGTGCAGATCAACGGCGAATACTGGGGCGTGTACCTGCTCACCGAGCCGGTTCAGGTCAACAAGCACCGCGTTGCAATCACGGAACCGGAAAAGGATTATCAGGGCACTGACATCGGCTATCTGCTGGAATTTGACGGCTATTTCTACAACGAGGATGCACTGCATCAGTTTCATGTGGATTATGCGGACAATGCGCCGCTGCGCTCCTATGACGGCGGCGAGGGCAAACGGAAAATGACCTGTCTGCCGAAGGACGGAAACGATGCCAAACGGGATATCGGCATGTCGATCAAGAGCGATATCTATTCGCAGGAACAGCATGACTTTATCGCATCCTATGTCAATAACGTCTATAAAATCATGTATGCTGCCGCCTATGAGGACAAGGCATATCAGTTCAATGCGGACTTCACTGAGATCACGGAAACCAAGGATCTGACGCCGCAGCAGGCCGTCGAACAGGTTGTCAATGTGGATTCGCTCGCGGATGCCTACATCATCGCGGAGCTAGCCTGTGACGCGGATATTTACTGGTCGAGCTTCTATATGGATGCGGACTTCGGTCCGGACGGCGACAGGCGCCTGACCTTTGAGGCGCCGTGGGACTTCGATTCCTCGATGGGCAACAAGGATCGCTGCGTGGACGGCACGGGCTTCTATGCGGGCAGCATCGTTCCGGACGTGGATACCTATACCTATGAAACCATCAATCCGTGGCTGGCCGTGCTGATGTTTGAGGACTGGTATCAAGATGTGATCCGCGAAAAGTGGACGCGCGCTTATGACAGCGGCGTGTTCTCCCGCGCGATTGAACAGATCGGCAAGGACAAGGAACTGTATGCGGATGCGTTCACGCGCAATTATGACAAGTGGAACAATATCCGCGAGAACGACGCGTTCAAGCAGGAGCTTTCCAGACCGGCGAGAAACTGCAAAACCCACGCCGAGGCCGCTGACTTCCTCGCGGAGTGGCTGACAAAGCGCGTGGACTTCCTGAACGGCGCGTGGCACTCTTAAAAAAAGGTATCGCTGCGCGATGATTGATAATGGGTTCCGCCCAAACCCGCCAAAGGGATAGTATCCCTTTGGAATCCCGCAATATGAAAAGCCAAAGAAAACGCATCATTTTTATAAGGGCTAAGGAGCCCTTAAGCAGGGGTATGGGGGCAGAGCCCACATCGTAAATCCGCCGAAGGCACTTTTCCAATGAACTGACAGGCAGACGGTTTTCTGCCTGTCTTTTTTTGTTTCTGCACTTGACAATTTTAGTCGGAATTGTTATAATAATAACGCAGGAGCGTGTGCTTCTGCGGACAGTGCAGAAAAGGAGTGTGCAATATGAAAAAACAATTTGTGATCGCACTGGCAGCCCTGCTTTGTGCAGCTGCCGCCGTTCCGGCTGTGACCGTACCGGTCTGTGCCGTGACAGCGCAGGCGGAGGAGGAAACGCCGGCCGTGGATGCCGAAGCGTGGCTCTCGTCAGCGAAAATCAGCAGCTGGGTAACGCTGTACGATGCCAAGAAGGACAGCTCGTTCAAGATGAGCGGCAGAACCTATCAGCGCGGCATTCTGTTCGGCTACGGCGGACAGACCTCACATGACTACGCGGAGGAAGCCGCGTTCGACGTTTCCGGCATCAAGAAGCTGAGCTTCTATGTCGGACATGTTGACAGCAATTACTGCCGCGACGGCGCACTGACCATCAAGCTGGACGGCGTCGAAACCGAAACGATTGAGATTCCGCACAATATCACAGCAAAGCTGGTTGAGCTGGATGTTTCCAAAGCCAAGGAGCTTGTGTTCGTCGGCCAGACCAGCGACGGTTCGCAGGTCGCAGTCGGAAATATCAGCGTGGACGGCAGCAAGATCGAAGCCCCCGCATCCGCACCGAAATACTCCACGCCGGAGCAGATGCTCGGCGCATCCTATAACCGGATCGGCACAACAATCTATTCCAAAACGGACAAGAGCGAATCCTTCAAAATGCAGGGACGCACATTCTATCAGGGCGCTGCGTTCTCCGCCACTGCGAACGGCCAGTTCGTAATCAATACGGAAAACGCCAAAAAGCTCAGCCTTACGCTCGGCCATATCGACAATACAAAGATGAACGGCGGAACATTCAAGTTCTTCCACGACAATGTTTACAACGAGGAAGAAACGGTCGAGCTGACGGCGTCGCAGGGGCTCAAGACGGTGGAGATTGATGTGACGGATACCAAGTGCCTGACCGTTGTCGTAGAGCGTGCCGGTGAGGCAGGTTACGGTCTGGGTGATCTTTCCATGGATGACAAGGCCTGCGCGAACCCCTGTACGGTTCCGTCAGGAACCAAGCCGGAGCAGCTCCTGAAAGCATCCTTCAACAGAACCGGCATTGAGCTGTACGAGGGTGCGGACAAGAGCACGAGCTTCAAGTCCATCGGCAGAACCTATTATCAGGGCATGGTGCTCACAGGCGGTCTGGATCTGAAGCAGGATGATATGCTCCGCTCCGAAGTGATGATGAATGTGGAGAAATCCACGGAACTGAAATTCACCGCATGCCATGTTGACGGCACCGCTGAAAAGGATGCAGTGCTCAAGATCTATCTGGACGGCGAACTCGATGAAGACAACATCATCACGCTGACCGGCAACATGCTGCCGAAGGAGTACACGCTGGATGTGAAGGATACCGATCTGGTTCGCATTGTGGTTGATTACAAGAAGAACAGCAAGTTTGCACTCGGCAGCTTCTCGGCAAACGGCACCGATGCGGCGATCCCCTGCGCAAAGCCGACCTATGCCACACCGGAAAAGCTCCTTGCAGCTGTTTATGATACAGACAATGCGAAGCTCTATTCCAAGGGCGACAAGAGCGAATCGTTCAACATGAACGGCCGCACCTATTATCAGGGCGTCGCGTGCTCCGGCGGCTCCACCTCAATGTTCAGAGTCAATACAGAGAACGTCAAGAAGATCGGCTATACGGTCAGCCATATTGACGGTTCTGCGATGAGCAACGGAAAAGTAAAGGTCTATCTGGACAACGAATTCAGCGAAAAGGATTCCTATGATGTCAAGCCGAACATGCTGTGGGATCAGCATGAGATCGACACTTCCAAATGCAGCGTTGTGACCTTTGTGGTAGAACGCGAGAACGGCGCGGCATACGGTCTGGGTGACTTTACCGTGGACGGCAAGGAACCGGCCAACAGTGCGCTGATTCCGACCTATGAAACGCCGGAACGGATGCTGAATGCATCCTTCAACCGCCAGCGTGCAGACATCTATGATGCGGAGGATACCACCAGAACCTTTGAAATGGGCGGCGAAACCTTCAACAAGGGCGTTGTGTTCCAGGGCGGAAACAGCTGGGTTTCAGGAAATGTCAACTATATCAACTTCAATGTGGAAAATTATATGCTGGTCAGCTTCAAGCTCGGCGCTGTCAGTGCCGATAACAGCTGGGGCGAAGTATACTACATGCGCGTGCTGCTCGATGGCGACGAAGTCTTCCGGAGAGATGGCATCACGCCGAACATGGAAAACGAGGAGCTTTCCTTCAATGTCGGCAATGCGTCCGTCATGCGTGTTGAGGTCAGCGTCAGCGGCGCGGACAAGTACGGCCTTGCCGGATTCAAGATCGACGAAAAGCCGGAGTTCCTGAAAGGCGATCTGGACGGTGACTGGGCTGTTTCCGTGCAGGATGCACAGCTTGCCCTGAAAGCCTATACCAGACAGGTTGCGGATCTGCCGCACGGCCTGACGGAGCAGCAGTTCCGTGCAGCCGATGTCACCGGGGACGAACAGCTGAGCGTTGATGATGCACAGTACATTCTCAAATATTACACCAACAATTCCGTCGCACTGCTCCCGACCACATGGGAAGAGCTGATCAAGCCCAAGACCGAGGAGCCGAAGACTGAGGAGCCGAAGTCCGAGGAGCCGAAGACTGAGGAACCCAAGACTGAAGAGCCGAAGTCCGAGGAAACCAAGACTGAAGAGCCGAAGTCCGGGGAAACCAAGACAGACGAAAAGGCAGATGCCAAGTCCGAAACAAAATAACAGAGCAAACGGGATGCCCACTCTGCGGGGCATCCCGTTTTGCATCAGCGCAGAAAAAATTTCAGAATCCCCCTTGACAAATCACTACAAATGTAGTATAATGCGAATAACGACATGTGTAGAAAATGAAAAGGAGGGATTCCCGTGGAATTCAAAAAGCTGCCGGATGCCGAATTTGAAATCATGAAGGCGATCTGGCAAACCGAACCGCCGGTCACCTCGGCTATGGTGACCGAATGCCTGCGCCGGACGCTCCCGCAGAAGGAGTGGAAGCCGCAGACCATCCTGACCATGCTGACCCGACTGGAGCAGAAAGGCTTTCTGCGCTCGGAGAAGCGCGGAAAGGAACGAGAATACGACGTTTTAATACAACAGGAGGAGTACCTGCAAATCGAGGCAAGCAGCTTCCGGCAGCGGTTTTCCGGCGGCCGGTTCACAGGTCTGGTCAAGGCACTCTGCGATACCGATGACCTGACCGCCGCCGACATCGCGGAGCTGCAAAGCTGGCTGGACGAAAGGAGCAGACATTCATGATTCCGATGATTCCGTTTTTCAGATATATCAACAATTCTGTTCTGCCCGGACAGTTTCTCACATTTCTCATTCAGGGCATTCTGATCTGCTCCGTGACGATGAGCCTGATTTCTGCCGCCGCACTGGCGATCTCCCGCAGGCTGAAAGACCGGCAGTCCGCTTCCGGACGCTGCCTGCTCTGGTGGATCATCGGCATCGGCTATTTTATCCCGTTCAAACCGCACCCGACCGGAACGGTCTGGACGGTTGTCGCAAACGAGCCGATCACGGCGCAGCAGCCGTTTTTCACAGCAGATCTGTTCACGGTGCTGTTCTGGATCTGGCTGGTCGGCGCGGTGATTTACGCAACCGTGACGCTGAATCAGCAGGAGCAGTTCAGCCGGGGCATTGCGCGTCTGCGGAAGCCTGCGGATCACACGGCGCGGACGCTGACACGGATGCTCTGCGAGGAGCTCGGCATCAGACGGAAGGTGCGGGTTTATACCGTTCCGGCCATTGACACACCGATGCTGACAGGCCTGCTGAATCCCTGCATACTGCTGCCCGAGCAGGATTATGACGCGCCGGAGCTGCGGCTGGTTCTGAAACATGAGCTCTGCCATCTGCGCCGCGGCGACCTGCTCTGCAAGCTGCTGTGGATCGGCTGCCGGGCAATACACTGGTTCAATCCGCTGATTCCGTTGCTGATCCGGCAGATGGAGCACGACTGTGAGCTCGCCTGTGACGAAGCGGTCATGAAAGACGAAAACGCAGAAGCTGCGAATGTTTACTGCAAATCCATTCTGCATACGGCGATGCGGCGGACTGCGGCACAGCATCCGGAGATGCTGCTCGCAACGAGTTTTTCCGGCAGCAAGGAGATGCTGAAAGCACGGATGCAGGAGATTCTGTCCGGCGGCAAAAAGCGGCGCTTTCTGCTCACGGCGGCGGCAGTGCTGCTGCTGACCGGCATGACCGGCAGCTTTCTGGCGTATGCAGCGATGGACACGCCAGAGCAGGAGGAAGAAACCGTTCATACCGTTTATGTGACAACTGAGACGAATCCTGTGATTATGACGACGCAGCTTTACCGGCCGGAATCGGACACGAGCTATACCGAGGCGACGCAGGGGATAGCCGTGGTCACGGATGCACCGCCTCCGCCGGAATACGGACAGGCACCCTCCGGCGCGCAGGACGTTCCGCCGGAGATTTACGCCGGAATGATCCGTACCGACGGCTTCGGCAGCTGAGCGGTATCTCTAGCGGTGCCTCCGGCGGATTTGGGCGGAGCCCATTCCAGATCACCGCACAGCAATCCCTTGCTTCTCTTTTCAACAGCCGGAAAACCCCGGGAACACGCTCTGTTCCCGGGGTTTTTACATGTATTCGGTCATACGGTGCGGATACCGCACAAGGAACCCGCTGTCAATCTGCCGCAGATACCGCAGCCCGCTGCTTCCGCGCGGCGCGGGCAGCTTTGCGCGCACGCCGGACGGCCGGTTTATAGGCGTCAAACGCGCGGCAGTAGCAGTCGTATGCGCGGTCAGCAGCCTCCGCTGTACACCGGTCTGCATATACCGCCTGCTCAAACCCTGCCAGCAGATCACTGAGATCCGTCTGCAAAAATGCTCCCTGCCTTTCACAGAGCGCGCGTGCCGTTTCCGCAGGATCCGCCCGCCACTGCTTCCGCAGTCTGACGAACATCGCCTGCACCGCCTCCGCATTCCGGAGCTTCCGGCACTTTTTGCGGAACAGCTTTTCCCGGATCAGCGGCACCAGCCTGAATACCACCAGCAGCACCGCCAGCGCGATACAGAACAGAATCAGGCCGGAATATTGCAGCGTGGAGAGCAGATTGCCTTTCGTCTGCGCGGTCTGCATCAGATCCGGCGCAGTCGCGTCCATCATCATCCAGCCGTAGCCGGGAATATACACATCCACAAAGCCGTGCGCGTGCTCGGTCGTGATGACGTAATCCCACTCCGAGCCGCCGATCAGACGCTCATCCGGCTGGCTCATCGCGTAGCCCTCCACATAGCGCACCGGCAGTCCCGCAGCACGGCAGAGCTCTGCCATGGCGCTCGCAAACTGATAGCAGACGCCGGTTTTATTCTGGAACAGGAACGTCCTGACGTTGTCGTCATTCGTAATCGGATAATCCAGCGAATAATGATATTCACCGCTGTATTTCAGATACTTGCAGATTGCGTCTGCCTTTTCGTAATCGGAGTTCAGCCCCGCGGTCAGCGATTCCGCTAGCTGCGTGACCTCACGCGGAGTGTGGCTTTCCACGCTTGCAGCATATCGCTGCGCACGTTTCAGGCTGATTGATGCATACCGAATCAAAACCGTATCCAGTCCGGCCTTCTCCGCCGAACGCTCCAGCTCCGGCAGAAACGCCTCCCAACGGGCGGCATCAAATTTCGTGAGCAGCTCCTGCACCGGCAGGGTTTCCCGGAATTCCGGGCTCAGATAGGTCACGGTGAAGCGCTCGCCTGCTCTGCCCGGCGAATATCTGTACAGTATTTCGCTTTGGTTCTGGTACAGATCACGGGTACGCGCCTCTGAAACGATCACCTTGGCAGCCGTCACATGATTCGGTGCCGGATACGCATACACATTCTTGACAACAGATTCCGCCAGCATATGATGATACAGGCTGTCATAGGACTGCGGCATCTGCGCAATCTGTTTCAGATCCCATTTTTCCGCCAGCGCGGGATCCGCAGCGGCGGCCTGCTGAATCAAGGTAAGCAGCGCGGCAGGATCCGGTTCGTAGGACGCGCTCTGAAAGCCGTCACACTGCACAAAATACGGATCATCCGGCTCGATCATCTGGTCGTAATCCGATGCAGACCAGCTGTCGGTATCGTAATGATAATTGGTCAGCGTCTGCACGCGGAGATTCAGATCTTCGTCGGCACGGACGCGGTACAGCGAACGGTTATAGGTCGGCGAGGAATAATTTCCGCCGTCAGAGTTATCCGCAAAGCCGCTGATTGCGTTCATCAGGTAATCCGAGAGCGCGGACATGTCGATCATCGCGTCAAAGACCGTACGGTCTGCCTGAACCTCCGGCTTCGGGATCACAAGCACCAGAATGATCGACGCTGCGATGAAAATGCCGGTTGCACGGATAAAGGACTTGTCCAGAAATTCCGGCAGCACGCCGAAATGCGGGGATTTCTTCGTCGGCATGGAGAGCCTGCTCTCCGCGTCCGGCTCATAGCGCTGCACAACTGCGGGATCCTCGCCGTGTGCCTGCCGGCAGTAGACCATGACGGCAAAATAGCAGATCAGCAGAATGATGATCGAAGGCACCGGCATGGTTTCGTTTTCCTTTGCGTAAATCGCAAACGGGAAAATCATAACCACAAAGGACATCAGCACGCGGTAGCGAACCAGTGTAAAATAATACGCAACCGACGCAATGAAGATCGTGAACAGCAGAAACAGCGCAATCGTATAGCCGAGATAGGTTGTCGGCAGAACGGACTGCGGCGTCATGAACCAGACGATAAAATCAATCTGCATGCTGCCCATCTCCGGGGAAAAAATCGGGGCATCGCGTCCGAGCAGCACAAACATCACGGCCAGCGCCAGAAAGACCGTCCCGACGGCGCAGTATATAATGGAGCCGAGAAAGCTGTGCTTTTTCATATAGTCAAACAGCCGGAACAGCGGCGCCTGGAGCAGCAGCGAAAGCACGATCCACAGCAGCGTCAGCGACGGCGCATAATGGTAAAAGATACCTGCGACAATCGTGACGCTGAACAGCAGCGGAATCCGCTCTGCCTGGAGGAACCATTTGAGCAGAGGGAACTGTTCCCGCAGCTCAGCCAGCTTTGTCATAAGGTTTCACCACACATTCAAAAGGGGTTCTGTATTACATCTCGCCGCCTGCCTGGAGCAGACTGCGGTCGGGTGTCACAAGCCAGAGCGCGGCGTTCTTCGGGACGGCCGTACGTTCGGCCGTCTGCTCCGGCACAAGCAGATAGAGCAGCGCGGATGCTTGCTCCAGCGCCGCGGCGGTGTCTTCGGATGCGGTGTGCGTGATATACAGCAGCACACTGCCGCTGTCCTGCTGCAAGGCAGGGGGCAGCACCGTCAGGGACGCCAGCGACTCCGCAGGACGGAATCCGCCGCGCAGCAGCGTAACCGCCTCGACTGCAAGCTGCTCGCCGTCGTCAATCGCAATGCTGCTCCACGCCGCCTGCTCATTTGCATAGCAGAGCTGGCAGGGATAGCCGTATTTGGCACAGAGCATCAGAAAGCCCAGCGCCGTTTCAATCAGCTGCTCCTCCTGTGCAAGCCGTACTGCATCCGGCATATACAGTGTACTGCGCCGGAAATCCAGCACCACGGAGAGCCGTGCCAGTGCAATCGGCTCGTCCTGCCGCACCATCAGGTGTCTGCGCTTGGAGGACAGCTTCCAGTTGATGCGCTTCAGCGAATCGCCGGGAATGTAATCGCGGTGATCGTAGCCCGGCATCGCAGAGGCCGAGTGATTCGGCGTCGCCTCGGTTTCCTCGTCCGCCGCCGCAACCGCCGTCGAAACTGACCGGAACAGAGAACTGTTCGCTTTCAGCTCCGGAATCTCCGGCGTGATGAGCAGCTTCTGCGGATCCGGCTGCTTCACGCGCAGATTCAGCATCGCCAGAAAATCCCCGAGCCGCATATCATGCAGCGAAACAACGCCGCTGCCGCAGAACCGCGGCGTCAGGGCAATGCGGTATTCCGCCTCCCGCTCAATGCCCATCGACACGCAGAGCGGCAGTGTATCCGGCGTCAGCTGTCTGCGCCGGATCCTGTTCCATTTTCGCATGGCCGCGCGGTAACGCAGCAGACCGCCTGCGCCCTCCAGCGGCTTCTCCGGCAGCGGGGCCGCCCCCGGATTCAGCGGCAGAAAATGCGAATCTGCCGTCAGCTGCATTCTGAGAAAGGGCAGCGGCAGCGGTGTATCCTTTTGCACGCGGATCACTGCGGACACCTGTTTCTGCTTTGCTCCGGTATCCGGGAGCTCCAGCGTGACCGTCAGCGAACGGCGCACCAGCCAGGTCATGATCCCGGAAACCACCGGCATCAGCAGCAGAAAGCTCAGCATCATCACGCCGATCTGGCCGTCCATGTACAGCATGAACACGATCGCAATGCCGATCGCGCAGAAATATCCGAGCGTCATCGTCCCGTGACCATCGGCACCGGCACGGCGTCCAGAATGCCGAGAATGACACTGCGGGCATCTCCGTGGCGGGATTTGCCCTTCGGAGAGAGAATCAGGCGGTGCGCAAGTACGCTTTCCGCCATGGACTTGACGTCATCCGGCAGGACATAATCCCGGCCGGAAAGAAACGCAATCGCCTTGGCCGCCTTATACAGCGCAATCGAACCGCGTGGGGAGGCGCCGAGCGTCAGTACCTCGAGGGTTCTGGTTGCGGAAACAATTTGCAGAATATACCGCTTGACTGCCTCGCTGACATACACCGCCTCAACCTGCGATTGCAGACGGATGATGTCTTCGGGATGCAGCACAGCCGCCTCAATGTTCTCCAGCGGATTGTGATGCTCGGTGCGGGAAAGAATCTGGAGCTCCTCGTTTTCGGAGGGATAGCCCATGCTCACACGCATGAAGAAGCGGTCCATCTGCGCCTCCGGCAGATGATAGGTACCGTAGGTTTCGACCGGGTTCTGCGTCGCAAGCACCATGAACGGCTGCGGTAGCTTGTGCGTCACGCCGTCAATGGAAATCTGGTGCTCCTCCATGACCTCCAGCAGTGCGGACTGCACCTTCGGGGAGGCGCGGTTGATTTCGTCCGCGAGCAGGAAGTTGCACATTGCGGCGCCCGGACGGTATTCAAGCTCAAAGGTATTCTGGTTGACCATGGAATAACCGGTGATATCCGACGGCATGACGTCCGGCGTCAGCTGGATGCGGTTGAAGCTGCCGCCGATTGAGCGGGACAGCGCCGCAGCGAGCTGCGTTTTGCCGACGCCCGGGACGTCCTCGATCAGAATATGGCCGTTGCAGAGCAGACCTGCAATGACGCACTGAATCACGCGATCCTTGCCGACGATAACCTTTCCGATGCTTTCTGTCAAAGACTGAATATCTGTATGCATTTTTTGCTCCTCACTTTTCAGGGTGATATAATAAACCAATTATATTATAGCATATTATCCCGGAAATAGCAATGGGAGAAGTACAAAAAAGCGATCGCTGCATCAAATGGGAGCAAAAACGGAGGACGGCACTGTCGCCTCAGTCTGTGGAAAAAGTGCCTCCGGTGAATTCATATTTGGGACGCACGCCCGCTTCGCTATGAGCTTGCAGGAAAATGTCCCTCTGCTCAACAGCACCAGTCATTAAAATCCCATTGTAATGAGAATAAAGCATTTTTTCACTTTTCTGTATTATGGGATTCCAAAGGGAGAGATCCCTTTGTCGGGTTTGGACAGAGCCCATGATAAATCATCGCGTAGCGATACCTTTATCAATAAGCCAGGCAGCAAAAAGAGCCCGCCGAAGCGAGCTCTTTTTGTGTGGAGCGCAGGTGGCCGGCCTTTGCTCCGTGCCGGCCTCCGCCGGCGTGTGAGATGGATTGCGCGATATGAAGAAAATGGGGGATGTCTGTACTTTCAGAAAACGGAACACGGTGAACTGATGTTCAGCGGCGCGTCCCGATTTCTTTCCGCATGTATATCATATCACATCCGGAACGAAAATGCAATATTTTGCGACAGAATGCACAATATTGCGACGAAATGCCGTATACGACGACGAAATCCCGTTTTTGGCACCTGAGTTGCCAATCCGCGACGAAATGCCACCCTGGAATTTCGTCGCGGACCAACTGCACATGCGGGCCGCTGCGCTGCCGTGTCGAATTCTGTCGCACCGGCATATACTGAACCATGCAGCGCCGCTGCAAATCAAATTGGAAAGGAGCAGCATCATGCTTCAGGATCAGACACTTCCGGTTGTACCGGAAGGCACATTTCCGCCGCGGCTGACGCTTGCCATGGCGTATGTCCCGTTCCAGAGCTGGGAGGATACGCTGCCCGCGGAAAAAGCACTCTGCCAGGGAACCGTGTTTCCGTCGCTCGTTATGCCGTTCAGAAAAGGGAAAGGAGGCCGTTCCGCCGATGAAGATGCCGTCGAAGTCATGGGATTCAATGGGAAGGGCTGAGCTGCTGCGCGCCGTGCAGTCGCATCAGTTCGCCATGCGCGATCTGATGATCTATCTTGACACCCACCCGACCGATGCGAATGCGCTCAGCACGTTCTGCGCACACCGCGAGGCGTATTCCGAAGCCGCAGACGCCTATGCAAAGCGCTTCGGCGCGCTGACCGTGATGCACGTCAACGATGAGGACGGCTGGGGCGCGTGGAGCAATACGCCGTGGCCGTGGGAAAAGGAGGCGAACTGAATGTTTCAGTACGAAAAAGCACTGCAATATCCTGTGAAAATCGCCCGCCCGAACGCCAGACTCGCAAAAATGGTGATGAGCCAGCTCGGCGGCCCGGACGGTGAGTTAGGCGCGTCCATGCGCTATCTGAATCAGCGGTACACCATGCCGCTCAGAGAATTGCAGGGACTGCTCACAGATATCGGAACAGAAGAACACAAACATACATGATGCATATAGTGCGAAAAAGCAATGCCGACACCTGGTCGGCATTAGAAATTCAGCTCAATGTCAAGCTGTATCGGCTCAACATTCCATCCGCCGTGATTGTTGCTCCCGGTTTCCCTGCTTCCGCGCTTGCGGCTGTACGTTATGCGCCGGATGCAGGCTTTCATCAGCTTGTTTGTTTCTGCTGCGGGCATATCCGGATTTCCGAGTGCGTCAATGGCTTCGCAGAAAGTCACAATGCGTTCGTTCACATCCAGTGCCGCCGGTTCTTCCTGCTCTTTGCGTATCAGCTCTGTGATTTCATCCCTTTGCCGGTTCAGCTTTTCAAGCAGATCATCAAGCACACGGCGCGGCATGTTTTCTTCAACGAACTTTTCCCACAATGCGGATTCCTTGCGATCTGCATCCGCGAGCTTTGTTTGCAGCATGTTCAGCGTTTCCGTGCGGTGCTGCTTTGGTGTATCAGATTCAGACCCGACCATTATGCGAAAATCTGCAACGGCGCTGCGCAGCGCTTTGATGACGGCCTCGTGCAGTTCGTCCATCGTGCATGATGCCGTGTCGCAGTAAACCTGATTCGGGCATTGATACCGGTCGGCGCTTCTGCCGCTGTATGGCCTGCGAATCATCATCCTGCCGCACGTACACCAGACAAGCCCGCTGAGTGGGTTTTGCAGTTGCTTGGATACTTTTACCTTCGGGATGTCCTTCGCGTTCCTGCGGCTGCGCACGGCGCTCCATAGTACATCATCAATGATTGCTTCGTGTTTGCCTTCATACACGGGGCAATCTTTGTTCTTCGGATTATGCAGCTTTATTTCTCCGTCCTCAACCTTTTTCACAGTTTTGCGGTATCCCCATTTGATTTTCCCGTTATATAAAGGATTGTCGAGCATGTGGTAAATCGCAGGAGGCGACCATAGATCACCGCGCTCCGGCTTGCTTCCGATGCTGTTCAAATAACTGCATATGTTTGTCGCGCCGTTTCCTTCTGCGTACATGCGGAAAATAGTGCGCACGATTGCAGCTTCATCCGGAACGATTGCAAGCGTCGGGTATTTGTGATTCCCTTCTTTTCTGAATACGCGTGTATATCCGAACGGCTTTCTGCTGCCGGTGTAATACCCTTTTTCCGCAGCGAGGTTCCTGCCGTTCATCATAATCCTTTTGCTGTATTCGAGGAATTCATTGCCGCGCTTCAGCTCCCGTTCAAAATAATCACGGTCGCGCTCGTCCGTCAAATCATAGCTGTATTGTAGCGTGATGACGATTGTTCCGGTGTACCGCAGCAGCTTTGAAAGCCTGCCGATGTCCTCAAGGTCGCCTCTGCTCAATCGCTGCGGTTCGACAATCAGGATTGCACGGAAACACGGCTGCTCGACCAAGCGCAGCACTTTTTGTATTTCAGGCCTTGCGAAAATGGTTTCACCGCTTACGATCTCCCGAAAGCGGTTGCGCTCCGGAATAAGTGCGCCCCATACCCGCATACTATAATCATCAAGCATCTGCTCATGCTTGGCAACGACTTCCGATACTGTGAGAGCCGGATCATCCGTCCGGCTCTTTCGCAGGTATATCAAAACTTCTTCCGGCTTTAAGTCCGGCAGCATAAACATATAATCACCTCACGGGCGCAAAATAGGAATCAGAACGAACAGCACAAACAGAATTGCAAGGATTATCAAAACAGGGTGCTTTTTCTTTTCAGGCGGCGCTATATATTCAATCGTTTCGATATGTGTGCTGCCGCAATCGGGGCAAACGCTTGTTTCCGGTTTTACCTCACAGCCGCAATCAAAACAACGCTTCGTCATTTCGCATCCTCCTTTGCTGGCAAATAGGTATTCAGCAGGCGCTCTATGAGTTCATCCTTGCGTGCGATCTGCACTTCAAAGCGGTCTATTGTTTTTTCATATAATGCCTTCCGTTCCTCGCACAGTGCTATTCGCTTGTCAAACTCCGCCTCCTTTTCATCCAGTTTAATCATCAGGAATTCAATCAGCTTGTTCTTTTCGCGTACAATTCGCCGCAGGGATTCGGCATCATCCAGACCCGCGCCTTCGCCGTAAATATCAAGCAGCACATCCGCAATCGGCGCGATGCTGTCCTGATACCTGAAATTCTGTTCTTCCGAGCCGTCGGCAAATACACGTTTAATTGTGGCCTCTGATACGAATTGCCCGCGTTCCTCCATCAAGTCCATGATTTTCGGCACTGTCAGACCCTGTTCAGTTTTAATCTGTTTGAGCCGGTGAATGGTTTTGCGTTTTAGTTTTTCGATTTCCATTTGATACTCACGCTCCTTTTCGGTTGCTTTTTTTGATACGCAAATGATACTCAAATGAGCTTGCACTTTGTCTATGGATATGCTATGATATAGACAGAGGCAGGTCGAACCTCTACCACGCAGCACAGTCGCAGCAATACATCGCAGCACAATCACACGCAGTAACCTGGTACAGTCGCCCCGCGTCGCGTCGGGGCGACACTACTTTTTAGCAGTAAAACGCAATTCAGGAGGGCGCATATGGCAAACGCAGATAAAGCCGCGCAGATTGAGCGCATTATTCTGAAGCTGAAGCTTCTTGGCTTTGTTTCCACAGAAGAAAATCAAGATACTTTTCCAGCTCTGCAAGCGATTCCGCAGAAAGCTGATTCAGCACCTGCCTCCATTTGTCCTCCGGCAAATACGCGGACGGAAATTCTGCAAGGCCTAGAAGCCAGTCGGTTGACACTCCGAAATATTTAGATAGCTTTATAAGAGCCTCGCCGTTTGGGGTTGTGCCGTTTTTCCAGTGTGTAGCAGTTGCATTTGAGAAGCCGAGTTCACGGCAAACCGTGTTCGGCTTTTTTCCGATTGAAGTGCATAGATCGCAGAAAAACTCCCAAAACATAAAGAAATATCCTTTCAGCCGTCCTGCGTGGGCGGCTTTTATTTTGCACAAAAAACGCTGTTGACGATTGTGCATATGGCCGAATCTACAAAAATGTAGCTTGAACTATTGACTTTCTACTTTGATGTAGCTATAATATAACTATGGTTATACAGGACTACAAAAAAGTAGCTCCGTGAACCGATGGGAAGCGCGGGCGTTGAGTGTTTGCTAAAAATCTATCACATTACAGTATACACGAAACGCCGCAAAAAGTCAATACCGAAAGGAGAGATTGCATGGAATTTGGCGAAAACCTGAAAAGACTGCGCGAGATGCAGGGGATTTCTCAGGCAGAACTTTCAGAAAGCCTCGGCGTATCACAATCAATTATCGCGCAGTATGAAGCCGGTGCCAAAGCTCCGAACGTGATTCTTGCGGCGAAGATCGCGAGCACGCTCGGGGTGACGATTGACACCATGATGCAGCGGAAGGAAGGTGCATAAATGCCCGCACCGGAACCCATTGTAAGAGTGATACGGCCAAACCTGACACCAGATGAACAGGCGGCGCGTATCGAAACTGTGAAACGGGCTGTTGCAGAGCTGTACATCGCGTGCGTGCGAAACGGCATTGAATGGCCTGCAAATCAAAAGGAGGAAAAATTATGAGAAAACTTGCAAGAGCGATTGCGCGTGCAAAGATGCAGGCGGAAGGCGTGCAGCACATGAACCGCAGACCGATGATTATTGACCCGCAGACGGGCGCGGTTAAGCGTGCAAAATCTTACTTCGCTATGAATTGGCGCAATTACGTAAAGTGACGAGGAGGCGGGAACAGTGAAAGCACTCGGACTGATTATGCTGATTAGTATGCTCGGCGGTTTGTGTGCAACGTATCACCGGCATATGCAGGCGATATACTCCGACATTGCGGCAGATGATGCGGAGCGTATGGCAAACCGCCGGTTCGAGCAGATGGTGCGCGGGATGCGGGTGCGCGTTGTGCAGCGCTTGCAGATCGTGGACGAGATGGGAGGAAAACCGGAATGAAAGCAGCGATGAAAAAGTTTCTGCACGAACGCGGCCTGACGGCTGTACAGGTGGCAGAACGCGCCGGATTGCCGGTACCTTCGGACATTTGGCGAATGCTCAGCGGCGAAAGAAAGCTGCATCCGGCATTCAAGGAAACAATCTGCGGCATCTACGGTATGTCTGAGGAAGAATGGAAGGAGGCTGCACCATGCGGGCGATGATGCTTCAGGGCTTCAGAATCAACATGATTGACCTTGAAAACACTACGAAAGCAATTCAGGGAAAGCTCGGCGGCAGTTTTGAGACGATTACGCTGCGCGACGGCGGACATATGCTGTGCGATCAGTTTGCACTCGCAAAAGACAAACCGTATAACAACCTCGCAAGCCTTATTGCTGGAACCGGCGTTTACGGTGACGCGGTTATTGTTGGTTCCGACGGCAAAGGGTTCTGCGATGTGCCGGATGCTTTTATGACGCTGCTGAATTTTCCGGTGGACTACTTTGCGGAAGGTGGTACAGCATGATGCGGGCAATTTACTTCCGGACAAGCACTGCGGCAGAGTGGAGGCTGTACACGGAGATTATCAGCACGCACGATGACGCGATGGAAATGGTGCGCTTCCTGCAATCGTTTAATCACGGCTACGAGTTTAGATTGGAGGAACCGGCATGATACTGAAACCGCAGACCCGTGAAGAATGGCTCGCAATGCGGCAGGCGCAGGGCATCGGCGGCAGTGATGCCGGAACTGTGCTCGGACTGAACCCGTATTGCTCGAACCTGGTGCTTTGGCGGCAGAAGATCGGGCTGGAAGTGCCTGAGGACATCAGCGACAAACCGGCGGTGAAGTTTGGCAAGGTAGCAGAGGAACACATCCGCGAGCTGTTTGTGCTTGATTACCCGCATTTTACCGTGAATTATCACGAGTTCTGGATGTACGTGAACGACCGGCTCCCCTGGCAATTTGCAACGCTGGACGGCGAGCTGACGGATGACACCGGAAACGGTAAACGCGGCATCCTTGAAATCAAAACAACCACAATACAAAGCAAAACGCAGTGGGATGAATGGGAAGGCGGCATCCCCGACCGGTATTATGCGCAAGTGCTGCATCAGCTCAGCGCGACCGGCTTTGAGTTTGCAATACTGCGAGCATATATACGGTATTACAAGGGCGGCGAGTTCCGCGCTGCGGTCAGAGATTACCGCATCGAGCGTGACGATGTGCTGGATGACATCGCGTATCTGCGTGAGCAGGAAATGCGCTTCATGGACTGCGTGAACAGCGGAAAGCCGCCTGCGGCGTTGATTACGATGTGAGGTGAAATGATGAATGTACTGGTAGCCTGCGAAGAATCACAGCGCGTTTGCCTTGCTTTTCTTGAACGCGGTCACAATGCTTTTAGCTGCGACATTCAGGAGCCGTCAGGCGGCAGACCGGACAGGCACATCCTCGGTGATGCTCTGAAAGCAATTCAGGGGGGGCAAATCGTGACTATGGACGGCGTAACTCATGATATTCCGAAATGGGATATTATCATAGCGCACCCGCCTTGCACATACCTATCAAATGCCGGAGCGTGTCGGCTTTATCCGCGAAAAGGTGAACTGAATCAGGAACGATATAAAAAGGGACTTGAAGCAAAGGCGTTTTTCATGGAAATCTGGAACGCTGATTGTGAAAAAATCTGTATTGAGAATCCGATACCGTCAAGCATCTTTGAGTTGCCGCGATACACGCAGTCGATTCAGCCATTTCAATTTGGTGAGCCGTACAGCAAGAAAACGTGCTTGTGGCTGAAAGGTCTGAATCTGTTGCAGCCAACAAACATCATTGCCGATTACAAACCGTATGTATCGTGCGGAACAAGTCGTAATAAAGGCAATCCGGACAAAGCGGGATTTTCACGGGCTGGCGGCGACAAAAAAGTAAGATCGAGAACATTCATAGGCATTGCAAAGGCAATGGCTGAACAGTGGGGAGTTGATGACCTGGACGGCGTCCAGTTGAATTTATTCTAAGGAGGAACAGCATGACACAGTTTGAAATCATCATGCGCACCGACACGCCGGAGCTTCCGGCAGAGATCGGAAACTTCACAGAAGTGAAAGCCGCTATCACGGAAGCCCTGCAACAGTACGACACGGACACCATCGTGACGGCTGAATCCGTAAAGGATGCGGAAAAAACCCGCGCACATCTGCGCAAGGTGAAAGACCAGATTGAAACGTACCGCAAGGATGCAAAAGCGGCGTATCTGGAAAAGTTCAACCGGCTGGAAGCACAGTGCAAGGAACTCAGCGGCCTGATTGAAAAGCCGATTGCAGCGATTGACGGCAAGATCAAAGACTATGAAAACGCTGAAACCGAAAAAAAGTGGCGTGAGCTTGAAGTGTTTTTTGCAGGCATCGGCGCTCCGGCATGGCTCAGCCTTGCGGATGTTGTGAATCCGAAATGGAAGAACAAGACCGCAGCGCTTGATAAACTGCGGCAGGAAATCAGCTCGGCGGTATGCCAGGCGGAGGACGATTACACAGAGCTGCAAAACCTCTACGGCGCTTCGCCTTTGTGGACTGCGATCAGCGAGCGTTTCATGCGCTGCAAGGATAAATCGCAGACACTTGTATACGCCGCACAGCTTGAACGGCAGCAGGCGGAGGAACAGAAACGCGCCGAAGAAATCCAGCGGCAGCGAGAAGCCGCTGAAAAAGCGATTTGCGCGGAGGATGTGCCGCAGGCGGTAACTGTACCAAATGAACCGCAAAACGCGACACAGCGCACGACATCCGCTGACACGCCTATGATTAGCGGCACGTTCAGAGTGACCGGTACGAAAGAGCAGATCAAAGCCCTTGCGGCGTTTCTGAAGCAGAACGGCATCCGGTTTGAAGTAGTTAAGTGAAAACAAGGAGGAAAAGACTATGCCTATCAACAATCAGCTTGCAAAGCAGAACAAGAAGCCTTCCTTCGGTGTTATGATTAACTCCGACGGATATAAGCGCATGATTAATCAGACGCTTGGCGACCCGAAGAAAGCGGCGCGTTTTGTGACCGCGATCACTTCCGCAGTGAGCACGAACCCCGCGTTGCAGACCTGCGACGCTGCGACAATCGTTTCCGCTGGCCTGCTTGGTGAAACGCTGAACCTCAGCCCCTCGCCGCAGCTCGGGCAGTATTACCTCGTTCCGTTTAACGACCGGAAAAACAACCGCACGACGGCGCAGTTTCAGCTCGGATACCGTGGAATGCTTCAGCTTGCACAGCGCAGCGGCGAATATAAGCGAATCAACGCAATGGCTGTGAAAGAGGGCGAGCTGCTGCGATACGACCCCTTCAATGACGAAATCGAATTGCAGTACATCGAGGACGAGGAACAGCGCGAAGCACTGCCGACCATCGGATATTTTGCGATGTTTGAATACCATAACGGGTTCAAGAAGGTGCTGTATTGGAGCCGCGCCAAAATGGAGCAGCACGCTTTGAAATACTCGCAGGGATACCGTGCAAAGAAGGGATATACCTTCTGGGAGCGGGACTTCGATGCGATGGGCGTGAAAACCATGCTCCGGCAGCTGATAAGCAAATGGGGCGTTATGAGCCTCGAAATGCAGAAGGCCTATGAAGCTGACGGCGGTGTTGTGAACCAGGACGGAACCGTTGATTACGTTGACAGCCCTGATTTTGATGCGCCGGTATTTGAAGCGCCTGCCGCTGAAGTGGTTGAGGAACCGCCTGTTCAGAAAGCAGCACCTGCAAAGCCGCAGCGCAAGCAGCCGGAACCGATGCCGGAGCCGCCTCTGCCGGAGGAACCGCCGTTTGTTGCCGATGACGAATTTGCTGCGCTGATGGAGGGATAATATGCTGAACCGTGTGATTTTGATGGGGCGACTGACCCGCGACCCTGAATTCAAACAAACAACATCCGGAACTCCGTTTTGCCGCTTCTCGCTGGCAATCAACCGGCAGTTTGCAAACAAGGAAACCGGCGAGCGCGAAACCGATTTTGTGGACTGCACTGCTTGGCGCGGAACCGCCGAATTCATTGCACGCTACTTCGCGAAAGGAAATATGATTCTGGTGGAGGGCGAGCTGCGCAATAACAATTACACCGACAACAACGGCGTGAAGCACTATGCGATGAACGTGCTTGTGAACAATGCAAGCTTCTGCGAATCCAAAAACAGCGACGGCCAGCAGAACAGCGCACCGGCTCCGGCTCCGCATCAGCAGATTCAGGATGCACTCGGCACACCGACCAGGCCGCAGGCATCTGCACCGGTGCAAAGCATCGACGATCTTGCCGAGTTTGAGGAACTGCTCAGCGACGGTGAAGTTCCGTTTTAAGGATGTGATATAGATGCCGGAAAAGAAAAGCATGATTATCTATACAGATACGATAAATCAGTGGGAAATGCTCACCGACCAGCAGGCAGGGGCGTTGATTAAAGCGCTTTTGCATTATGGCATAACAGGCGAACGCATACAAACTGATGACGGGATGCTACTCATGGCTTTTAGCTTTATCGCGGCACAGATCGACAGGGACGGCGACAAGTGGGACGATACAAGGAAAAAACGTGCAGAAGCAGCTCAAAAGCGGTGGGAGAAAAAACATTCGGATGCAAATGATGCAAACGATGCAAATGCATCTTTTGCATTGCAAAATGAGCAAACGGATGCAAACGATGCTGTTACTGTTACTGATACTGTTAATGGTACTGTAACTGTAACTGATACTGTTACTGTAACTGATACTGTAATAAATAATAATATTATATCTGCGGGCAAGCCGCAGAAACACAAGCACGGCGAGTACAAACACGTTCTTTTGACCGACGAGGAATACCAAAAGCTGCTTGACGATTACGGCGAACCGGTTGTTATGAAGTACATCCGCAGGCTTGACGAGTACTGCGAGCAATCCGGCAAACGGTACAAGAACTATAATCTTGCGCTGCGAAATACCTTTATGGCACGCGACGGCGTAAAGCGAAAGGAGGAACCGAGGTACAATGGAATCGACGCAGAAGACGCTTTCTGATCTGTTTCATAGCTTTGTGCCGCCTGAATACCGCGACACGGGCGAACAGGCAATGACACCGGAGCAGCTTGCACAGCGACAGTGCGAATGGTACAACGAAAGCGAAGGCAGCTTGACGGGGCTTGATTGCCACGAGTGCAAAAATCGCGGCTATTTTGAAGCCCTTGACGAAAACGGATACCGCGTGAAGCGTGAATGCCGGTGCATGGCACAGCGCAGATACATCAACATGATGCAAAGCGCAGGCCTCGGCGATCTGTACGAGCGATGCACATTCGACAGGTACATCGTTTCGGCTGACTGGCAACGGCGGAACAAGGAAACTGCAATGCGGTACGCAGCGCAGGACGGGAACGCGTGGTTTCTGTTTGCAGGTGCAAGCGGGTGCGGTAAAACGCACCTCTGCACCGCGATATGCTCGGAGCTTGCAAAGCGCGGGCGCGGCATCCGATATGTGCAGTGGAGGCGGTTATACGACAAGCTGCTTCAGACCCGTTTCAAGGAAGCAGAGCAGGAGCAGCTCTTTACCGCTTGCACCGATGCCGATGTGCTTTACCTTGATGACTTCCTAAAAACGCCGGACAACATTGCGCCTTCTGCTGATATGCTTGCATATGCGCTGGAAATCGTTGATGCCCGGTGCAAGGCTGACAAGCGAACGATTTTCAGCACGGAATTCATGATTGACGAAATCATCAGCTTTGATGAAGCACTCGGAGGCAGAATCCGAGACAAGACACGCGGAAACAAGGTGATGAACCTGCGGGAAGCCGGACGGAATTACAGAATGCGGGGTGCAGGCAATGGAACGGGCTGAATTTGCTGAGGCAATCAAGGATAAATATATCACGCACGGCACCGGCGACATCGGCAAACGGTATGAAGTATACGACGCACTGTTTCACACGGGCGCGAAAATGATTGAGCACATCGGCCAGCACGAGCGCCCGTGCATCAGCGTATCCGGAGGCAGCGACAGCGACTGCATCGTGCATCTGATTTGCACATACTTTCCGGAATACTTTGAAAAATGCCGGTTTGTGTTTGTTGATACGGGTCTGGAATACGCGGCGACGAAGCGGCATCTGCTTGACTTGGAAGCGCGGTACGGCATCACGATAGACAAGATACGCGGGAAATCTGTTGTGTATGCCTGCAAAATGCACGGCTTTCCGATACTCAACAAAGTGAAAGCACATTATATTGACATGTATAGGCGACGCACACCGAAGGGATATTACCTTGTATTTGAGGCAAACGACCCGAAAATGCACTTCCGATTTACAGAGGCAGAGCGTGAGCTTGCACGGTACCTTGATGACAACGGCATCAACGTGAGCGCGAAATGCTGTGACATAAGCAAAAAAGAGCCGCTGAAAAAGTATCACAAGGAACACGGAGCGGATGTTACTGTGACCGGAGAACGGAAAGCAGAGGGGGGCAAAGAGCGATTTCACATACATCTTGCTTCGAGGAAGGCAAAGAAGGAAAATCGCTTGACAAGTATATGCCCCTGTTCTGGTGGAGCAATGACGTGAAAGCTGCATTCAAGGCCGCTGAGGGTATAAGATACTCTGACTGCTATGAAGTATGGGGAATGAAGCGCACGGGCTGCGTCGGGTGCCCATTTGGAAAAGACACGGCAGAAGAACTGCGGTTGATGCACGAATACGAACCGCAGCTGTACAAAGCCTGCATGAACGTATTCGGGCAGGCATACGAGCTGACCGACCGTTTCCATTGCAGGCGGAAAAAGTGCTTGCCGGAGTTCTTGCAGCTGACTTTGACAGGCGAAATAGACAGGAACAGCCCTTGACAGAAACGAGCAAGCGATTTCCGGCGAGTTTATGCTAAAAAGGTATCAACATACTGGCACATACTTACAACGCCGCAAATCGCCCGTAAAATGCAAAATATGAGGTATGCAAAAATGACGAACGGTGAACGTATCCGAAATATGACGGATGAGGAACTTGCATATTTTTTGAAAACTACCAGTTGCAGCATTTGCTGCGATCATCCGCTGAATTGCGGCTTTGATTGCGCGAGCCTGTACACGATAAAAGCGGAAAAAACCGAACAGGAGGTGACGCAGGATGACAAACGGTGACAGAATCCGAAAAATGACAGACGAGCAGCTTGCTTGCTATATCCGTCAGTGCGCGTGCTGCGAATATGAGCATGACGGTGAAAAATGTGTGCTTGATAACTGCACAGCCGGTATCGTAAAATGGCTGCAAAAGGAGGCGCAGGAAGATGATTGAATGCGTGAAACCTTGCGTGTTCGGATTCCGGCTCAGGCGTGCAATGAGCATCCGGAACGTCAAGCAGAGAGACTTTGCGGCTATTATCGGAATGAGCGAAAGCACTGTGAAGAAATGGCGCGGCGGCTACCAGATGCCGAGCGCGGAAACGCTGGCAAAGATTGCGGATGTGCTGCGGGTATCGGTTGATTTCTTGCTTGGACGAACTCAGGAAATGGAGGCGCAATATGGCACAGAGAAACCGTGACAAGCTGTTGCAGCAGAGTTTCTACGATCTTCTGTGCGCAATGAATGATAATCTTAGGGCGTTCAACAGCGCGTGCGTTATGATCGGACTTATCGGCTACGATAAAAAAGTTATCCGGTGCTATGAGCACAAAGCAGACTGCGAAAAGTGCATTGCCGATTACCTGAACGAATACCCGTTTTAAGGAGGGATAATATGCCGAGATATGCGGTTATATTAGATACTTCATGGGCATGCAACAGCTATGACGAAATAGTGGTTGAAGCTGAAACAGCCGCAAAAGCAAAATACAAAGCCGCAAAGTGTTTCGGAGGAATCGGGGGAATGGGCGGCAAGGAGTTCCGGTATTTTATAACGCTTTTCAAGCCGGAAGCGCGGAAAGTTTCAGATGATATGCCGCTATTCCACAAACGGTTTTCAGACGATAATCCAAAGCGAGAGATGCGGCTGTTCTATATCGGAATGGCAAAGGAAAGGAGTAAACGAGATGCCTGCGATTGATAGCGGATATGTAATCAAGACAACGACAGGCGCATATTATTGCGGATACAGCAATATAGATAAGCAACTGCGTAAAGCGAAAATTTACCATAGTTTACAATATGCGCAAGAAGCTATGAAAAGCCTGAAAGAATCGGTACGATTCAGAAATTTTGATTTTATCATCGTAAAGGTTGAAGTACAGGAGGTGAGCGAAGATGCCGGAACTGATTGATAAACACGCGGCGTATATCAGGCTGAAAACCGAAGCGCAAACGCATGAATGCTATGAAAGCAAAGAGGCGTATAACAGGGCGGCAAGAATTATTGACCAGATGCGCACAATTGAAGCCGAACCGGCTCGTCACGGTTACTGGATTTTCGGGAATACAAATACGAGCAGTTGGATGAAATGCAGTGAATGCCTGAAATCGCAATCAGGACAAACAGCAACATTTAGTTATTGCCCGAATTGCGGTGCGAAAATGGACGGAGGTGCTGATAATGGATGATTTGATTGAACGGGGTGCGGCGATAGACAAAATGTGCGGAGATTGCAAAAGCGGATATGACGGTCACTGCCCGCATCCGCATGGAATGTGTCACGAATGCGAAAGCATCTGGCAGACACCAAAAGTTGATATTCCCGCCGTAAACCATTGGATTCCGTGCAGCGAAAGACAGCCGAAGGAGAGCGGGCTCTATCTGACATATCAAAAGAGCCTGAGGCGTTTTCAGCTCATGCGATATTTTCCAACACCGTGCGGCATGGGCTGGGGCGACGAAATCTACGGGAAACACGTGACGCATTGGATGCCGATGCCAGCAGAGCCAAAGGAGGAGCAGGAATGAGATTGATCGACGCGGATGCTGCGGCTGATAAAATTATGCGCGGTGTCGAAGAACATGCCGATGAAATAGGGTTCGGCGGAACGGCGATTATGATTGCGTTTGCTCGTGCTATGCGAGATGAAACCGATTTCCCGACAATCGACGCCGCGCCGGTTCGGCATGGGCGGTGGATTGAGAAGCCGCCATACGAGGACGAAACGGTGAAGGGCTTGGAATTCCAGATTGTTTGTTCTGAATGCGACGAACAGAATTCGTCTATAACATTCGATGAAAACAGCGTTCCGATAGCAAAATCATTCTGGCGGTCAAGATACTGCCCGAACTGCGGTGCGAAAATGGCCGAACCCGTGAATGGGGGTGCGCAGGAATTGGGATGACGATCGAGGAGGCAATCCAGCATTGCAGGGAGCAGGCAGAAAAGCAGAGACAAGAATCTGTGAAGCGTTTGCAGATTGGACTTATGCACGCGGCGAATGACTGCGAGGAGTGCGCAGCCGAGCACGAGCAGTTGGCTGAGTGGCTGGAGGAGTTGCAGGAGAAGCGGAGCAAGGTCGGCGGGCTGATAGAAAGGATAAGAGATCTCGAGAGCGACGTTGCCGAGCTGCAGGACAGCCGACAGGAGGCTCGTGAGGCGGCATTTGCAGCATACGCCCGGATCGACGAGCTGGTGCGGAAGGCAGAGGAGGCGAAGCAGGGATGACGGAAATCATGCTGCGGGTGTGCCCCGTATGCGGCAAAGAGCCGAGGGTAAAGCGCGACCAATCCTACGAGGCCTCGGGGTTCGGCGCATGGTGCACGATCCAGTGCAAGCCGTTTCTGAGGAAACCGCACCTGCGGGTGGAAAGCGGCAAAGCGCAGTTTCAAAGAGCCTTCGAGGAGGCCGCCGAAGCGTGGAACCGGAGAGCGGACGAGCAGGTGGGGACGATGACGTTTGAGTATTTCGACGCATGGTGCAACGACCGCGCGGCAGACGGCCGCTGGGGCTTTCTGGAGGCGCTGACCTGCACAGACATCATGCTCGAGATGCGCGACACGCCGCGCCGGAAACGGAAAGAAAAGTGGGACGAGCTGAATGCGAACAACTGCATCTTTGAGGAGATCGTCAAGCCGACGAACGAGAAGATCAAGGACGCCGAGGCCGTGCAGAAGGCCGGAGAGGAGTTAGGAGATGCCGGAAAGACTGATTGACAGGACTGCAATCATGGAGCAACTGCGAGCCATCGAGCAGAACGGTAAGCTCACCGATGCGCAGAAGTTCCGATGTGCTAAGTTTGCGGTCGAAAACGCGCCCATTGCGAAACTGGATGCGACCGACACTAATGTCGGTCGCAAAGGAGGAATGAAGAACGCCGACAAAATCCGCGCAATGGACGACGAGGAACTTGCATATTTTCTGAAAACTACCAGTTGCAGCATTTGCTGCGAGCATCCGCTGAATTGCGGCTTTGATTGCGTGAACCAGTACACTATAAAAGCGGAAAAAACCGAACAGGAGGAAAAATAAAATGGATGAATACGGAATGAACGAATTTGAAATGATTAAGAAAGCGGACGTTATGCGTATCATAAACGCCGAAAACGCAGTCGCCCTGAACAACCTGAAAGAAAGAAGCACGGACGAAGTGCTGTGCGCAATCGCATCGCAGATAAACGGTCTGCAAACAACTACGAAATCCGGTAACCGTCTGATTGATGCGGATGCTTTTTCAGAACAGTACGGCAATTACTACGCCGAGCAAGGACCGGCAGAGGGATTTATCGGAACAGTTGGCGAGCTGATTGCCAAACAGCCCACAATCGAGCCGGAAGTGCGGCATGGGCGGTGGAAAAAGAAAAATGGAGAAATCTATTGCACGAACTGCAAAAAGTCGAAGTGGCCGGAATCATTTGAGCTGATGCTGCGCAGGTTCAATTACTGCCCGCTTTGCGGCGCAAAAATGGATATACCCGAACCGCCGGAGGTGACGCAGGATGACAACGGCTGAAAGTATAAAGCTCATAATCGGGCTGATTGCCGGAATTGCTGTATTCGCTTTCATCGGATGCCTCGCTTTTGACAAGTGTTATAATGCAGAAAGTGCGATTATATCAGCGATATTATTCTCGGTTTGCTTGATTGCGGTTATTTTTTGCGCGTTGTGTATCATGGCGCTGATTGCAATTATATGCATGATATTTTGTGGAGGTGTTTCAGGGTGATTTACTTTGGTGAAACCGACAACGATCTGACCGTAACATTCACGGTCGCAGGCGCTCCACAGGGCAAAGCAAGGCCGCGCGTGACACGGCACGGAACATATACACCTGCAAAGACAAAGGCTTATGAACAGGCCGTGCAGCTTGCGTACATGATGCAGGCACAGGGATGCACGTTTCCGGCAGATGCCGAACTCATGGTATGCATCAACGCATATTACCCGATACCAAAAAGCGCAAGCAAATCCAAACGGCAAAAAATGCTCGAAAATTGTATCAGGCCGACCGTGAAACCGGATGCCGACAACATTGCGAAAGCGATATGCGACGCGCTGAACGGGGAAGCGTGGAAGGACGATGCGCAGATTTGCACGCTGATTGTGCATAAGCAATATTCAGAGGAACCGCGATGCGATGTGACGATTAGGACGGTGAGCGATGAATGAAATCCAATTATTGCACATACTCAACGACAGGCCTTGCAAAGGAAATCAGCAAGGCAACGGAGAAAACGCTGAAGGAATACAAAGATCAGCTTTATGATGTTGTTCAGTGGGATTGCTTCCAGCAGGCGCTCGCGTGCTGCTTTGCAGCTCTGGAATCTATGGGCTGGCGTAAAAAGCGGCTGACGGAGTTCAAAAACAAGGTTGATGACATCACGCATCTGATGTATACCGGCATTATGGGGCGGGAGTTCTCGCCCCGCGATGCCCTGCAACACATGAAGGATGCATACGGCATAGACTTGACGGAATCGCAGTATAAGGAAGAATATGACCGCGATGCGGAAAAAGGAGGCAAAAAATGAACAATATCGAAGACACCGGCGCAATACTCGCAAGGGAGTTCCCCGATTCGTTTATAAACCTGATGAAAAATCGTGTGCTTCAAAGTTATTATAAATACGGCGCAGCAAAGGACAATTTCGGAGGCGGACGCGTTGACCCCATTGCGACCGCTATGCTGTGCCTTGATGCCTTTGAAAAGGATAAAAACGCGGAACACCTTATTGACGCGGCAAATTACCTGAAATTTGCATTTGACTTCCGGCGGGATCTTGGTTATACCTTCAGGCCGACCGGCGACAGCGAAAGCGTTGGCACAGTAGGAACACCGATAAACATGGAAAAGGAGTGAGCGCAGATGATGGATTCGACACACAGGCCGACGGATACCCCTGAATATCGGAAATGCCCTGTATGCGGTTTCCGCACCGACTTGGATACGATGGTTTGGTATTACGGGCGCTGCATCTGCTCTGATTGCTTTGTGCGGCTTGAAGCTGAGGAAAAGATCAAACGTGCTGAAAGGGAGGTGCGCAAGGAATGACGGCAAAAGAGTTTCTTTCGCAGTACGCGAACACCGCTGCGGAGATCACAACGCTGACAGAGCAGATACGGGCGCAGCGGGAACTCGCTGAAAACATTACGGTCGGCTTTGAAAACGACGGCGGCGCACCTGGCACACGGCGAACCGATAAACTGGAAGCCATTGTTTCAAACATCGTTGACCTTGAAAACGAGCTGACAGAACGCTCCGTGCAGCTTGCAGCAGTGCAGAAGGATGTTTATCACGTTATCTGCGAAGTAAAGGATTCACGGCTGCGCACGCTGCTGACGATGCGCTATATGGGCGGAAAACCGTTTAACGTGATAGCCGAAACCATGCGCAATACATCCGGCGAGCAGTACAGCGAACACCATGTCGCGCACCGGATGCACGACCGTGCATTGACGGAAGTTCAAAAAATCCTCGGAAAAATTTGAACAATGCACATAAATGCACATAAATACACTTGCATACAACTTGCAGAGTGTGATATAGTTAGGCTAGGACGATTGGAAGATGAATATTTTTCCGGCAGTTACCTCCTTGCTTACACTGTTTCCAAAATGCCCTCCGGTTGCAATAGCTCCGGAGGGCGACCTCGTTTTATCCCGCTTCGGCGGTTATTTTTATATCTGGCGGTGAATTTTATGGAACTGAAAATTGAATACGTTCCGATTGACAGCATCACGCCGTATGCAGGAAACGCCAAATTGCATCCGCAGGAGCAAATCGACCAGATTAAACGCTCTATTGAGCTGCTTGGCTTTGATGACCCGATTGCCGTTTGGCAAAACAATGAAATTATCGAAGGTCACGGGCGGTTGCTTGCAGCGCAGCAGCTCGGCATGACGGAAGTTCCGATTATCCGGCTGGACGATCTGACGGACGAGCAGCGCCGTGCATATGCGCTTATCCATAACAAGTTGACGATGAACAGCGGCTTTGATATGGATATCTTGGAAGTTGAGCTGGCACACATCGGCGAAATTGATATGGGTTCTTTCGATTTTGAGGTGGAGCCGCTGGACTTTGGCGAGGATACCGCAAAAAAGCCAAACACAGGCGAACAAGGAAGCCTCGCACGCGATTTCCTGATTCCGCCGTTTTCTATTTTTGATACCAGAGGCGGAACATGGCTCGAAAGGAAACGGCAATGGCGCGAAATCATCAAGGATGATGCGACAACTCGCGGCACCGCGCAGCTCATGGCGGGGAATATCGAATCTTATGAAGGACAAGGCGGCATGGCTCCGAACAGTTTGCTTGACCCCGTTCTTGCCGAAATAATCGTGTCATGGTTTATGCCGCAAAACGGCTTGAACGTGTTTGACACTTTTGCCGGTGATACTGTATTCGGCTTTGTTGCCGGGTATAAAGGAAAGCGCTTTACCGGAATTGAACTGCGCGAAGAACAGGCAAAGTTCAATTCCGAAAGCGTTCAGGAATACGGACTTGATGCGCAGTATATTTGCGATGACGGCCGTAACGTATGCAAGCACATTGCAGCAGAATCTCAGGATTTGTTTTTTAGCTGTCCTCCGTATTACGACCTCGAAGTTTACAGCGATCTCCCGAACGACGCGAGCAATCAGGAAACGTATGAGGAATTCTACCAGATTCTTGACAAAGCATTCCGAGAGGCTTGCAAGTGCCTGAAAAATAATCGCTTCGCTGTTGTCGTTGCATCTGACGTGCGCGGCAAGGACGGCGGCTATTATGACTTCATCAGCGATATAAAGCACACGTTTATGAGCTGCGGCCTGAAACTGTATAATGAAATCATCCTCGTGAACTCTGTCGGCAGCGGCGCATTCAGAGCAAGGAACATTATGCGGAACAGGAAGGTCGTTCGGCTGCATCAGGAAGTTCTCGTCTTTTATAAGGGCGAACAAAGCGCGATTTCAAAAGAGTTCGGCGACGTGGAGGTGGCAGACCTTGAAAGCGAAGATGAATAATTGGCACGGCTGGACTTCCGAAACAAAGGCGGATGTCCTGTATGCCAAATATAGGCAGATGCTTCTTGACAGCGGGTTCAGAATCATGAATGAATGTACTGCGTTCTTTTCACCGCAGGGCTTTACAGCTTTGTTTCTGCTTGCAGAATCGCATTTCGCTATTCACACTTTCCCGGAAGAAAACAAAACGTATCTCGAGCTTTCCTCATGCGTTGACAAGCAGTTTAACAGTTTTCTTTCGTTGGTCGGTGACTTGAATTAAGATGTTTATACCTTCCGCGTATTGCCGCGAAGAAAGGCGGTGAAGCGGCGTGGCAAACGAGCAAAATCTGAAACCGGGCGAATATAAGCTAACACAAGAGGAACAAAAGAAGGGCGGCATCGCATCCGGCAAGGCAAGACGGCAGAAAGCAAACCTCCGCAAACTTGCGCAGGAAGTGCTCGACGGAACGTATCACGATAAAAACGGACAGGAAGTAACCGGCGCTGAACTTGTGCTGAAAGGCCTGCTCGCAAACCTGTCAACACCAAACGGAAAGAACTGGGGAAAGGCCGTTGACTTGCTTGTTATGCTGACAGGCGCAGGAATGTCACCGGAACAGCGGGCGAACCTGAAGGCGGCAACGGATAAAATCAAGGCCGAAACAAAGCGCATAAACGGCGATGACAGCAAGAACAACGGAATGCTCGAAGATCTGATAAAGGGGCTGCAAAGTGATGATTTACACACCGAAACAGAAAGCCCTGATGCAGATGTGGCAACGGGGTCAGCTGAAACGAATAAACCTGCTTGAAGGCAGCGTATCCAGCGGCAAAACGTGGATTTCGCTTGTCTTGTGGGCGTTCTGGGTTTCACAAATGCCGCTTGACAAGCTGTATCTGATGTCCGCCGTATCGCTCACAACGCTGAAGCGAAATTGCTTGATTTTGCTTCAGGAGCTTGTCGGGAAGGATAATTTTGATTTCTCCGTATCCGTAAAGGAAGGGCGGCTGTTCGGGCGGCGCGTGCTGCTTGAAGGCGCAAGCGACATCCGTTCAGAAGGTAAAATCCGAGGCATCACATTGCAGGGCGCATACGTGGACGAGGCCACAAAGCTTCCGAGCGATTTCTTTGCAATGCTGCTTTCCCGTTTGCGTGTGCCAGGTGCAAAGCTGTTTGCAACAACGAACCCCGAAAATCCGGCGCATTGGCTCAAAACTGATTACATAGACCGCGCAGAGGATTTATCTATGCTTTGCGTGAAATTCCTGATTGATGATAATACCACGCTTCCGGCGGAATACGTGGAGAACATCAAGCGCGAATATACCGGCGTTTTTTACGACCGGTTTATCCTCGGCAAGTGGGTTCAGGCGGAAGGCCTGATATATCCGATGTGGAGCGATGCGCTGGAATATCCTCCGACACGGCAGGCTGAAAAATATGCGCTGTCAATCGACTACGGCACGCAAAACGCCTTCGCCGCTATTCTTTGGGGAAAGTTCGGAAACGTATGGCATCAGCTGCGCGAGTATTACTACTCCGGCAGAGCTGAACGCGTGCAGAAAACCGACGAGGAATACGCAAACGATCTTGACACATTCCTTGCAGGTTACACGCCGGACGGCTGCGAGCAGAATCAAAACGCTGTAAAGTTCCTGAAACCAGGTGAAAAGCTGCTGACGATCATTGACCCGTCGGCGGCTTCTTTTATTGCTTTGTTGATGAAGCGCAGGTATTACAAGGTTCTGAAGGCGAACAACGATGTGAACGACGGCATCCGCGAAACCGGCACCGCACTGCATACCGGAAAGCTGAAGCTGAACCCCGACTGTGAAAAAACGGTCTTTGAAATCCAGAATTACACCTGGGATGAAAAATCCGGCGATGATAAGCCGGTAAAGGTAAACGACCACGCGATGGATTCCATGCGGTACATGGTTTTCACGCTGAACATAACAAAGCCGCACGCGGAACGGCGTGCATCAATAGACTGAAAGGCGGTGCAGCGCATTGAAAACGTTTCAGGATTTACTCGCTGTCGGTGATAGTGACCGGCTGCGCATGGACTTCATCAAGGAATGCATCAGCAAATTTGAAAGCTCCGAGGCATTCCGGTTCGCGCAGGATGCGCAGCTGTATTATCGCGGCGAGAACCCGACTATCATGCGGGCGCAGAAACTTGTCTGGGATATGCTCGGACATGCGCACATCGACAACGTATCGCCTAACCATAAGATTTTCAGCCGGTATTTCTTCTCCGCTGTTACAGAGGGAACGCAGTATCTGCTCGGCAACGGTGTCAGCTTTGACAGCGACAGCGTAAAGGAAAAGCTCGGCAGTGACTTTGACACCAAAATGCAGCAGCTTGCAGATGACGCGCAGGTCTATGGCGCTGCATGGGGCTTCTGGAACAAAGATCACATCGAAGTATTCCCGTTTTTGCAGTTTATCCCGCTGATGGATGAAGATACATCGGCTGTCAAGGCCGGAATCCGGTATTGGAAGCTCGACAAGGACAAGCCGCTGCACGCGGTTCTTTATGAACTGGACGGATTCACGGAATACGTGCAGGCTGTCGGCGAGGATATGCAGATTGACAAGCCGAAGCGGCCTTATAAGCTGAATATCGCAAGCTATCCGGATTCGGCGCTTACGGAAATAACCGGCGGCGAAAACTATCCGGATTTCCCGATTGTGCCGCTGTATTACATCAACCACGACAGCATTTTATTCGGCAACAAAAACGCGCTTGACGCATACGACCTGATGCTGAGCAAGATGGTGAACAACGTGGACGAGGGGAATCTTATTTATTGGGTTCTCCGTAACTGCAACGGCATGGATGAAGCGGATGACGAGGCGTTCATCGCAAACCTGCTGAAATCGCATGTCGTACACGCTGACAACCCGAACGGCGACGGGGCGGATGCAGAGCCGCACACAATCGAAGCGCCCATTGACGGCACGGAAACGGGCATCACGCGCATCAAGCGCCTGCTCGATGATAATTTCATGGTAGCAGATACGGAAAGCATCCGTTCCGGCAATATCACCGCGACGCAGATCAAAGCGGCATATCAGAAGCTCGATGCAAAGACGGCAAAGTTTGAATACCAGGTGATTGACTTCATTCAGCGGCTGTTTGTTGTTGCTGGCATTTCAGCGGATGAAAAGTTTTCTTTTAAGTATGACCGCGCAGCAAACCGCAGCGAGGAAATCACAAACATTGCGCAGGCGGCGCAGTTCATTGATTCGGAAACCGCGACCCGTTTGGTGCTTGAAGCGCTCGGGAAGGTGGATTTGACCGAGGAAGTGCTGCAACGTATGCAGGATGAAGGCCTCGCACGGTTTAACCTTGCGAATCAGCCGCAGACAGCGCCGACAAGCGCGGAGTGATAATGTATGGCGGCACTGATACCGCGCCCCGATTACCCGCCGTACAGCGCACGCAGCGCAGACGAGGGGCGCGAAGAAGTTGACGGCATCCTTTCCCGCATGGAACACAAGGTTCACAAAGAATACTTGCAGGCCGCACGGGAAATGAAGAAAAAGGCGGATGATTATCTGGCGCAGTTCCTTGCAGAGGACGAACGACGTGCAAAAATGGTCGCAGAAGGAAAAATGTCGGCGGCAGAATGGAAGCAATGGAGGATTTCACACATTGCGACCGGTCGACGGTGGTATGAACAAGCGGCTGTTCTTGCGGAGGATATGACGAACGCGAACAAGATCGCAGCGGGCATTATAAACGGCGAATTGCCGGAGGTGTTTGCAACCGGTTTCAATTACGCATTGTATCAGGGCGAAATCACAGGCGGGTTCCAAACATCCTTCACGCTGTACGACCGCGAAACGGTTGCAAGGCTGCTGAAGGAAGAACCGGAGCTGATGCCTATTGAGGCGAAAATAAACGTTCCGAAAGATATGCTGTGGAACACCAAACAGCTCACAAGCGCAATGACGCAGGCGATTGTACAAGGCGAAAAGATAGAGGACATTGCTTTGCGGCTTGTTTCTTCTGTCGCCGGTATGAACGAAAACACTGCGATTCGGAATGCACGCACAGCAACGACAAGCGCCGAAAACGGCGGCAGATACAACGGATACCGCAAGCTTAAAGCAGCGGGCGCAGATCTGACAATCGAATGGTGTGCAACGCTTGACGGTCGCACACGACACACGCACAGGATGCTTGACGGCCAGCGGCGCGATGTTGACAAACCGTTTGAAGTTGACGGGCAAAAAATACTCTACGCGGGCGACCCATACGCACCGCAGGGGCTTGTCTGGAACTGCCGCTGCACGCTTTTATGCTGGGTCAAGGGCTTTGAAGAAAGCTTGATGCTCAAAGCGCAAACGCATCCGGACGGGATGTCCTATGCGGAGTGGAAGTATGCAAAGCAGGAAGAATACGAACGGCGCAAGGCGGAGCCGAAAAAGCCGCGTGTGAATCCGGATAATCCTGCATATGGTTATTCTGCCGATTTTCAGACGAAGGACTTTACATTTATTGAAAGTCGTGCTAATATAAACTTAGCAAGGCCTCTTGAAATGCTGAATTTCAACGATTTGCCTTCTCCAAAATATACGGCGGAAGAAATACTCGATAATCTGGAAACAACGGCTATCGGGCGCGAAACGCTGCAAATAATTGAGACACTTCCTGAACCGATTAAGTTTGAGGATTATGACGATCCGTCTGGTGTAAGAGGACACGAGGAAAACGGCATTATAGAGATAAACCTTAGAAACTGCAAGAGCGTTTTGTGGGCTGCAAGAACAATAATCCACGAAACAACTCATTACAGATACGGAATAGGCGAATGTCAATGGGCTGAATGCGTTTGTGTTGCACAGGAGCTTAAACATGCTCGAAACGTTGAAAAGCTATCGCGCGCAGACCTGCGGCTGATAATTGACGAAGTTCAAAAGGTGTACTCAGACAAAAAATGGAGGAAAGGCGGGAAAATAAATGGAAGAAAAAAGCGTTAATATCACGATCGCGCTTCGGCGCGGCGATGAAGTTGTTTGCAGGCGCTGCAAAAAAGGATATTACATTCCATATCCAATAAAAACACCTCCGCAAAAAGCGACTTGTTTCAAGTGTGCAGTGTGTGAAAGCACGATTAACATGGATCCGCAAATCGACATTGAGTAAACTGATTTTTATTAAGCGCTCGTAAACGGGCGCTTTTTTTATGTTCCTGAAAAGAAGGTGATATCATGGGGAATTTCGATGTAAAGATCACCGACAACTCCGGCGAAGTGCTGCAAGCGTTTCACAGTCAGCTTGCGGCAGCGCTTGAAGCAATCGGCCAGCAGGCGGAAAGCCATGCAAAGCAGGTTATCACGGATTCGCTTGTGTATGGAAAAACAGACCTGACGAAATACGGCGAAAAGGATAATTCCCGCGTGGATACCGGCAGGCTGCGGAACAGTGTTGCTCATACGGTCGTACAAAGCGAGGTATACATCGGAACGAACCTTGAATATGCGCCGTATCACGAACTCGGAACCGGCATTTATGCGAGCCAGGCAGGCGGCAGGAAAACGCCGTGGATATACTACGACCGGCGCGGCAAAGCGCACCGGACACGTGGTTTGTATCCGATACACTTCCTGAAAAAAGCTGCGTCCGAGCATACGGACGAATACAAGCGAATTATCACCAAATTCATGACGGGCAAATAACCGATAAATTATCAGCGATTGCAAAGCACTGCGGTCGCTGATTTTTTATACAATTCCAAAGCGCGAAGCACCGCGCCCGAAGTACAGGAGGAAAAACACATGGCAAGTCTTACAAGGAAATTTCTGACGGCTCTCGGTATTGATGAATCAAAGGCTGATGAAATCATCGCCGTTCACACCGAGGTCACAGACGCGCTCAAAACCGAACGCGACAAGTTCAAATCCGATGCCGCAAAGCTCGCCGGAGTACAGGCGGAACTCGACGGCATCAAAGCACAGGCCGCAAAGGACGGCGGCAAGAACCCGTATCAGGTCAAATACGAGGCGCTGAAAGAGGAATTCGACGCGTACAAAAAGGACACCGAAACAAAGGCCACAAAGGCAAAGAAGGAGGCGGCATACCGCAAGCTCCTAAAAGATGCCGGTGTGACTGAAAAGCGGCTGGACGCTGTGCTGCGTGTTTCCGATTTTGACGGCATCGAATTTGATAGCGACGGGAAGATCAAGGACGCGGACAAACTGACGGAGAGCATCAAAAAGGAATGGTCTGATTTCATTCCGCAGCAAACGCAGCAGGGCGCTCCGGCACAGAACCCGCCTTCCACAACAACCGGAAAGACCATGACAAAGGACGAAATCATGAAGATTACGGACACCGCAGCGCGTCAGAAGGCGATTGCGGAAAATCATGATCTTTTCGGCATCTGAATTCTGAAAGGAGTTTGAATTATGCCTACTAATGTCACAAACGCAGCAGAAACCAATATCACCGGCGCTTCGCAAATGGCGAAAGTGCGCGAGGTTGACTTTGTTCTGCAGTTTACCGGCAATGTCCTGAAGAAGTTCCGTGAAGCCCTCGGCGTGACACGGACTATCGCAATGCAGGAAGGAACCACGATGTACGTGTACAAGAGCACCGGCACGCTTCAGAGTGGCGCGGTGCCTGAGGGCGAAATTATCCCGCTGTCGCAGATGGCACGTACAAAGGAGGCCGTCGGTGAGATCACGCTGAACAAGTGGCGCAAGGCCACAACTGCCGAGGCTATCAAGAAGTCCGGCGCACAGGAAGCACTCCGCGAAACCGATGCAAAGCTGCTTCAGCTTGTGCAGAAGAAGATTCGCGGTGATTATTTCGATTACGTGAGCAGCATCAACGGCACTGTTGTCGGCGCTTCCACGCTTCAGGCAGTGCTCGCAAAGAGCTGGGGTCAGCTTCAGGTTCTGTTTGAGGATGATGCCGTTGAGGTTTGCCATTTCATCAATCCGCTGACGATTGCTGATTACCTGGCCACGGCAACAATCACAACTCAGACCGCTTTCGGTATGACCTATATCGAAGATTTCCTCGGCCTCGGCACTGTTGTGATGTCCTCGCAGATTCCGGCAGGTCATGTCGTTTCCACGGCAAAGCAGAACCTGATTCTGTATTACATCACCATGAACGGCGACCTCGCAAGCTCCTTCGATCTTACAACTGATGAAACCGGCTTCATCGGCATCAGCACTGGCAATCCGAACAAGGAACGCGCACAGATCGAAACTCTGGTGATGTCCGGCATTCAGTTCCTCGTTGAGTTTGCGGACGGCGTTGTCAATGGCATCATCGACAGCACTCCGGCGCTCGCGTCTGCAACGGTTACATCTACGGATTCCGGAGCAACGGCATCCGGCGATTCCGTGATTTCTGTTGCAGGCTATACGCTCGGTACTGGCGAGAAGTGGGTGTATAAGTGTGCAGCAACTACCGCACCGGTCGTCACATACGGCCAGAAGCTGACCGGCTGGACTGCGCTGACCGATGCAACCGGCACGAACATTTCTCCGGCGGCAACTGCGACAAAGATCACCGTCGCAGCGGTTGACAGCACCGGTCGCGCACAGGCTGCGGGTTCTGCTGACCTTGACAAGAAGGCCTGATGAAATATCGCGTGCTGGCCTATTTCACCGACTTGCAGGATGACGAGCATCCGTACCACGCGGGAGATGAATTCCCGCGTGCGGGCTTGTCGGTGGATGCAAACCGAATCAAAGAGCTTTCCGGAACGCAAAACAAGCGCGGCATCGCTCTGATCGAGGAGGTACGTGGCGCAGGCGAAACAGCTGATGCCGAAGAATCCGCTGATAAACCTGTTCCCGTGGAGCATGAACCGCGAAAGCGCAAAAGAAAGCCAAAAGACGAATGAAAGAGGGCGGTGTGATGGATTTATCCGTTTACTGTGCAGAGTGCAGAAATTACTTCGCTCCGGCAACAAAAAAGGCCGACAGGACTTTTATTCATACCGGAGTATATGAGATCAGCGGTCATTCCATCGCACCGCTTGATTTTATTCAGCCTGGTCAATACTTCCGCATCGTTGGTTCAGCAATGAACGACGGTGTGTACTGCAATACAGTTGATTCGCTCAAAGTGCTGACAGATGAAACCTTTACCGGCGCAATCTGGGAAATGTCTGTGCCGCGTGCATTTATTGAGCTTTGTACGGACATTGATGCATGGAGAGCCAAAAACGAAACGGCAGACAGCGCAAACATGAGCCCTTTCACCGCTGAATCCTTCGCGGGGTATTCATACCAGAAGGGAAGCGGCGGACAAAGTGCAGGCGCATCCGCTGCTGTTTCATGGGTCAATCAGTTCGGCTATCGCCTGCGGGCGTTTCGGAGGTTGAACGTGTTATGAGTTTACTTGATGAATACAAGGAATCATTCGCGTTCATGGATAAAAGCCATACACGCGACGCGGAAGGAAATCCGGTTGTAACGTGGACGCAATCCGAAGCAACGTTCAATGCGGCGCTGAGATTTGACAGCTCTGTGCAGGCAAAACGTGCGCAGGCTGAAGGCGTGGATGACTTGTATACGATTGTCACGGGGCGCGAAGTTGATTTGGAGTTCAATGATGTTGTGAAACGTTTGGGCGACGGAACGACTTTCCGCGTGACAACCTCTGGCAAAGATAATCACACGCCTGCCTCTGCGGGTCTGAACATGCGTGCAGTATCCGCCAAATTATGGACGATACCGGACAATGAAATCGAAGAACCGGAGGTGACAAACGATGCCAGCAACAGCAGCAACGAAAGCGGCGGCGCTGTATAGCTTCTTCTCCGGCTTCGGGCTGGATGCATGGGAGGAAAACAGCGTTTACGCGCTTGAAAACCCGCCGTCATTCCCATACCTGACATATGAGATGATGACGGATGCTTTCGGTGAGTACGATACCGCGCTCACGTTTTCGCTCTGGTATCGGTCAACCTCGTGGGCGGCAGCAAATGCAAAAGTCGAGGAAATTTCCGCAGCAATCGGCAGGAGTGGCAAAGTCATTCCGGTTGATGGCGGCTATATCCTGATTATGCGCGGTTCGCCGTTTGCGCAAAGCACAGGCGACCCGTCAGACGATATGATTAAGCGGAAACTGATGAATATTACAGTCCGCTTCTACACAAATCACTGAAAGGAGTGATAAAATGGGAATGGTCAATGTTCTGGACTGGGATGTGATTACGCAGGAAGAATTCGCCTCAATGGTGTTTGATTCCGGCGTTATCGTCAAGAATTTCAATCCGAGCACATTCACAACTCCGTCCGCGTCTGATATTCTGTGCGCGACAAGCGGCAATATCGGACACAATTTCAATCTGACAACGGTAAACCTTGCGGAAGATGTGAACAACATTCACATTCTGCCGAAGGAAACGCTCGTTGTCACAGGCTATGAAAATCCGACAATCACATTCACGGCGCTGAAATGCACCGCTGAAATGTTCAAGTTCCTGCTCGGCTTTGCAACCAAAACAGGCAACAAAGTCGCGCCTCGGTTCAACACGAACACGGAAACCGATTTCCAGAACCTCGCGCTGATTCTGAAGCGTGTCGGCGGCGGCCTTGCGGCAATTATGCTGAGCAATGCTCTTTCCACGGGCGGCATTTCGCTCACAACGCAGAAGGGCGGCAAAGGCACGTTCCAGGTGACTATCACCGGTTACGGCACAATCGAAGCGCCTTCCGTGATCCCTGTTGAGTATTACAGCATTCCGGCGGTCGATGTGGAGCTGAACTACCACGAAATCTCCGTTGCTGTCGGCAACAGTTTCAACCTCACGGCAACGACAACGCCTTCCGGTGAAACGGTTACATGGAGTTCCGATGATTCTACGGAGGCATCGGTAACATCCGGCGGTGTTGTGACTGGCGAAGCCGCCGGTACTGCTACGATCACCGCAAGCATTACTGTCGGCAGCGTAACCGCGACGGACACCTGCCTCGTGCATGTTACGAGCGCCGGTGCATAACTAAATACACGACAAAGCCCCTAGAATGCATTTCTAGGGGCTTTTAACTGCATAAAGGGGAAATGATACTATGGCGAACGATACCATGCGCAAAACGCTTGCAAATTGCAAAGCGGCGGAGTTCCTGCGGCAGGCAAACAAAATCCGCAAGCAGGCAAAGGAATATTATGATTTACTGAACATCAGCGGCATTCGCGACAGAATGGCGAAGAAATATGCAGAACAGGATGAAGCCGGTAAAGAGGCAATATCACATGAGTTCGTATCCGAAATCCTTGATGCAGTCCTTGACGCAAATGTTGAAAAGACGGTTGAAATCGTCGGCCTGGTCGCGTTTATGGAACCGGAGCAGGCGCAGGAGCTTGACCCTGCGGAAATGTTTGACATCCTGTTTGACTGCCTTACATCTGAGCGCGTCATGGATTTTTTTATCAAAATGGCTGCTTTGGGTGGCAAAGATACGGAGAATATCTTACAAGCATTGACCTCCGCAAAGTCGATCTTTTCGGGGATGAAGTCATCGGACAGCACGTTGCAGAATGCGCAGACCGGTTCGAGCGCGAGTGCATCTGCTGGGGATACATCGGAGAATGCGTGAGAACGCTGTCAGGCGGCGTTATACATGACAGGTTATATGACATCATTCGCGGCACGAACGCGCCGGAAATAAGCGCTGAAGCAGTGACAGACTGCGTACTCAGTGAATTTGAAAAGTTAGGAGGTGGAGAGCGCGATGGACGTATTTGATTTGTTTGCAAAAATCAGCCTTGATACAAAAGGCTATGAAAAAGACTTGGAAGGCGCAAAAAGCAGCTTTTCAAAGTTTGGTGACGGCCTGAAAAGCGCAGCAGGAAAAATCGGCGATGTGCTTGCGGGTGTCGGCAAAACCGCAGCGGCAGGCATCGGCGCAGCGAGCGCAGCTGTTACGGCCTTGACGAAGAAAAGCCTTGATGCCGTTGCAGACTTTGAACAGCTGCGCGGCGGTGTTGAAAAGATTTTCGGTGATTCTGCGAGCAAGGTGCTTGATTATGCAAATCAGGCATTCACAACGGCAGGCCTTTCCGCGAATGAATACATGGAAACGGTCACGAGCTTTTCCGCATCGCTGCTTCAGTCGCTTGACAACGACACAGAAAAGGCGGCAGATGCTGCAAACCGTGCGATTATTGACATGGCTGATAATGTCAACACATACGGAAGCAGTATGGAATCTGTCATGAACGCATACCAGGGATTCAGCAAGCAGAATTATACAATGCTGGATAACCTGAAACTCGGATACGGCGGTACGAAAGAGGAAATGCAGCGCCTTATCGTTGACGCTTCACAAATGAACGAGGAAATGCAAAAGCTCGGTGTCACGGTTGATGCAGATTCCATGTCGTTCGGGAACATTGTGAACGCGATTTCCGTTATGCAGGAGCGAATGAAAATCGCCGGTACAACGCACAATGAAGCATCGCGCACAATCTCCGGTTCCATTGCTTCCATGAAGGCCGCATGGCAAAACTTCTTGACCGGCACCGGCAGTCCGGCGCAGTTTTCAAAGGTTCTGAAGGATGCAATCGGTAACATCAAAAACAACCTGAAAGACATTATTCCGCGCCTGACAGAAGGGCTGACAGAGCTTGCAGATCAGATCGCACCGGAACTCCCTGCTATCATTGAGCAGACGCTCCCTTCGATTATCAACGGCGCGTCTATGCTTGTCACAGGCCTTGCGGAGCGTTTGCCGCAGTTGATACCGGCTATCGTGCCATCTGTTGCACAGGGCATTATAAGCGTCAGCACGGCAATCGTGCGGATTTTCCCGCAGCTGATTACATCGCTGAAGGAATCCGCAAAAGAGATTGTGAAGGTGCTGTTCCCTGAAAAGATTGACACGCAATCAATCACTGAAATCACAAAGGGTGCTGCTGCTGCTGTCGGTCAGTTTGCCGTTTCTATCACGAATCCGAATAATCTGAAAGTTGTCGTGCAAAAGGCTGATGAAATCATCGGCGCGCTGATTAATGGTCTGCTTTCGCAAGATTCAATCAATGCCTTTGTAAAGAGCGCACCGGATATCATTGCAAATCTGGTTGACGGTATCGAACAGGCATTGCTCGGAGAGGATAAAGACGGAGAGGGTGGACTTTTCGGCGCGGCAAAGCAGATTATTGAAAAACTCGGTGAATACTTTTCTGACGAGGACAACCGTCAAGCGTTTTGGGATGCCGCGAAAAAGGTATTGAAATCTCTTGCAAAGGGAATCAAATCAATCCTTGAAAACGGCGTTGCTCCTTTGATGGTTGAAATTGCCCGCGCATGGGCGGAATGCTTCGTCGGCGAGATTGACTATTACGACACGGCGGATGAAATCATCAAGCGGCTCGGTCAGGCTTTCCTGCATAACATGGCAACCGGCGGTATTATCGGGAAGTGGATCAACGATGCTGCGGAGGAATACGCCAAAGAAAAGGAAAAAGAGGTTGATTCCGACGATTCGTACGATGTTGAAATGACTGCACGCGGGATGCGGCTTGCAGGTGTACCGCAGGCCGGCATTGATGCGTATTTGAGAGCAAACGGACATGCAACCGGTTTCTATGCAAACCGTCCGGCATTTTTGACAAATGATGTTGTCGGTGAAAACGGCGACGAGGTTCTGCTTCCGCTTGACAGCAACACCTCATGGATGGATAAATTCGCAGACAAACTGAATGACAGAATGACAGGCGGCGTGCATGTTGAAAACATCAATGTGAATCTGACATGCACCGGCGTGATGGATGAATCCACAACGCGCAGCACGGTCGCGCAAATGATAAACGAGATCAGCACGCAGCTCGCAGATCTGCAAGGCCGTGAATCCAGAGGATACGGATTAGGCTATCGGGGAGGTGTGTGGGCGTGAGTTTGGTTGTTTCGAGCAAAGACTGGTTCAAGTTGGACGGCGTGCTTTGCGACACAAAAGGACTTTACTGCGATACCCCGCAGATTCCGCCGATGGCGCGGAAGCGTTATACAACGTTTAAGTTCGGCTCTGACGAGGACGGCGTGTATTCGGATGACAGTTACGAAAATGTCCGCTATACGCTGAACTGCTATAAATTCCCGATGTCACGCAGCGCGGATTTCGATGATACGGAGCTTTTCGCGTGGATTCAATCCGGAAAAATCCTGCAAATCAGCCGGTATTCCGGATTTTACTTCAAGATCAGGACGATAGACGGCATTCAGCCGACGGTACGGCAGGACGGGATGCGCATTGATTACAAAATCAGCATGACGCTGTCGCCGTTCCGGTACATCGTGAACAACGACGAATTCCCGCTGCCGCAGGACGGAGTAATTGTCAACAACGGCACGCGGTACAGCAAACCTATTCTGAAATTCACAGCATCCGGCGGCGCGTACATCACGACGAACGGCGACACGCTGACAATCACCGATAGCGGCCTGATAACAGTAGACAGCAACCGGATGCTGATTTACAAAACCGTGGACAACGAGAACATCAGCATCATGGAAAAGACAAGCGGGAAACTGCCGCTGTTCGGCGTCGGGAACAACGTTGTGCAGGTGTCAGCGCATGTCAGCGGGTGTACCGTCATCGGGAATTGGAGGTGTTACTGATGTCTTTTTGCCAGTACCAAGAATACCCGACATCGTGGGACGAGTTCCTTGTAGCTATCACGCATGACGATACAGAGGTCTATTGTCCGGAGTTTGGCGAGTGGGATGTCGGGCAAACGCATCCGGAGGGGTACACTGACACAATTTTTCAAATCAAATGCGACAGGATTTACGGGCGCGGAACAACGGTCAAGAATCTGAAACTGACGAATTCATATTTCTATTTTACTAGTACACAGGCAGCAGGTCAAGCACGTTTGGAATTCTGGAACGCGCTGCATCTGATTAACATGGTGATAGACAATTCGTACCCGAAAGATTGTTTATTCCGTGGCGGGTATCGGGTGAACACGATTGACGGTCAAGTTGTTACGCAGAATTATGTTCAATGCTCAGGTTCACAGTTCTCCGCAATGGTCGCTATTCCAGCGCAGGGCGCGTCACCGGTTGCGATGTTTGGCGACATGGAAATGTACTGCTCTGCTTGCAACTTTGAGATGATTCGCGGTACGGCGGCGGGTGTCAAAAGCATTTCGCTCGGTCACCGACAGGATTATTGCAATTTCAAGGTTGCTGTGCAGGGGTTCACGGAAATCAGGCAGGACACAAACAGCTACTCCGGTTCATCGTATTCATGGTTTGACTTGTATGGCGATGATATTACAGCGCTGCACATCACGCTCCGCGCTCATGCATCGGCGTTCCGGTGCGGTTCAAACGCAGCAAAGACAATTCAGGCGGCAGAACAAGGCTATCCGTCAGTATTGGCTGTCAACGATCCGTCATCCGTGACCGTTCCTGCGAATGCAAATTTCTTGGTATGCACGGACGCGCAGCTTCGTGACGAGGAATGGCTGCATGACAACGGATTTCCTATCGGTGTACCTGACACATAAGGGGGTGAGCTTATGTGGGTGATCTGGGAGATAGACGGACAACCTACACTAACAAACACAGAATTTATTGATTATCCTCGACGCACCTTAACAAAGCCGGTCGGCGGCGGCATCTGGCACATCGAAGGAACGTATAACGCAGGTTATCCGTTTTGCGATTTGATGATAGGCATTCCGCATCTTCGCGTGAATATCGTCGACCAGAATCCGTATATCAGTGTGTTTGACATCGAATCCGAAAGAAGCGACTTCAATTCAAACGGCTTGGCTATCTTATGCCCGACGGAATGCATTGTGCATGAGGTTCTCAACGGTGAATATTCGGTGCGCATGAAGCATCCTATGGACGAGGACGGGAAATGGAAATTGTTGCTCGAACGAAACTATCTGAAAGTTTTGGGGCAAATTTTCACAATCGTGCAGGTGTCGCGGGATTATCAGGCGCATACCGTGGATGTCACGGCTGAGCATGTTTTCTATCAGCTGTCTGACGGATGGATTTTTGAAGGCGTGCTGGATGATCAGCCGCCGTTCATTGCGGGTTCAACCGGCGAAGAAGTGCTCCGGTCTATCATGATGATGTCCACTTACTATGCGGGCAGCGACGCGCACAGTTTTCTGTTTCAGTACGGCAGTGACATCACCGGCATCTCGTATCTCCGCGAGGTCACGGAAGGCATGACACCAGTCGCCGCAATTCTCGGTAGCAATGGCCTAACGGAGGTCACGGGCGGAAAGTTGTTCCGTGACAACTTCTATTTTTCTGTCAATACCGAAATGGAGGATTCCGAAGAAAACGCCTTTGATTTGCGCGTAGGTAACAACCTATACGGAATTCAGCAGACGGTTGATGTGCAGTCGATGGTTTCATATCTCCGGATTACGAACGGATGGGGAGCATATTGGGCTTGCTCATGGGCGCCCTCGTCGTTTCCTATCCGGCAAATTCCGCATAACATTGTCAGAAGCCTTAGACAGCCTATATGGGATATTGACGCGCTGATTCAATATGCAAGCTCTTATTTCTGGCGGTACTGTCAGCCTATTATCGCTTACAAATTCAACATCTCGGATTCAATAAATAATCCGGTATACGAGGACATCTCAAAGATGTATCGGTATAAGGTAGGCGACAAAGGCACGGTGACTGATGAACGCTTAGGCGGTTCGGTGTATCTGGAAATCACGGAAACGGAGAAAGACGGCATCACAGGCCGCACGCTTTCTTTCAGCGTCGGAAACCGGCGCAGTTTCACAAGACCGACAAATTTACCGGCAGAAGTACATGTTGCAGAGATTCAGCCGGAAGTAAAATCATTTGTATGGCGCGATAAAAACGGTCTGATTATATCAGATGTGAATGGCGCTGTATTGCATACGGAGGTGGATTTGAAAAATGGCTGAAGGTCAGATGAAATCAAGCACATATGAGCAAATCGACGCATTGCCGGCGCAGCTTTCGGACGAAATAGAAACCCGTGAAGAAGCGGACGCTGTGCAAATGGCGGGAATCGTAAATCTGATAAACGAGGGCGCTAAGAACGTGCTCAACATTTCCGCTGCACAAACACAGACAATCAACGGGGTAATTTTTACGGTAAACGATGACTATTCAATCACGCTTACCGGCAAAAACACCGGCTCCGGTGCGGCTTTTTTTAGCATCCCGGTAACGATACCAGCCGGATTGTATTACTTCACTGGTATGCCTGAGAGCGGCGGCTCAAGCTCGTACAGACTTGAACTGCGTTCCCCGACAGCGACCGGTTCTGTGAACATCACGAACGAAGGCGATGCCCCGGTATCATGGGGACCGTCCTCCGATTACACGGGTTACTTTAACATACGTGTGGCGTCCGGGTACGAGTTTACGACTGCAAAAACAGTAAAGCCCATGATTTGTGAGCGCTGGAAATACGCTTTTTCAAGTCAGTATGCACCGTACAGGCCGTCATTGAATGACTTGTGGGCAATGATTCAGGCGCTTTAATCAAAATAAAGGAGGATTCTTTCGTATGAAATACATAATTATGATCACCATCGTTGTTGGTCTTGCACTGGCAGACTTTATCACAGGCATCATTAAGGCATACATCAAGCAGGACGTTTCCTCAAAAATGATGCGCACAGGCGGATTGCATAAGGTGATGGAGATCGTTGTGATGCTTGTCGCAATTGGTCTTGAAATCGGCATCGGTATGCTCGGACAGTATTATGATGAGCCGCGCCTTGCAGAGATCACAGGGCTTTTCGCATCCGGAGCAGTTTTCACTTACATTGTATGCATGGAGATCGTTTCGATCTTGGAAAACTATCTTGAGACAAATCCGGATGCAAAATGGGCGGCTGGGATCCTGAAAAAACTGAGGATTTTCAACAGTGACAAGGAGGGCGAAAAATGACATATCACTACGGAGACACCGAGCAAATCTCTCCGCACTTCCGCGCACTGGAATTTCAGTGCAAATGCAGCGCACGGCATGAATTCCAGCTTGACGAAAAGCTCGTGGAGCTGCTCGAAAAGCTGTACACCGCGCTCAATTGCACTGCAATTAACGTGAGCAGCGGGTTCCGGTGCTTGTCGCATGACAAGGCCGTCGGCGGGTCTGGCACCGGTCAGCACATCCACGGCAAAGCGGCGGATATTTGCTGCATCGGCCAGGACGGACAGCCGATTGACAGCCGTCTTGTCTGCATTGCTGCGCAGGAGGTCGGATTTTCCGGCATCGCCCGAATCAATGCGACATATACGCATGTAGATACACGCGTTGGGCATTGGTACGGCGACGAAACCCAAGGAAGCAACTACTGCATCCCCTGCAACGATTTCCGCGAGTATTTTGGTATCGGAAAGGAGGCGGCACCTATGAAAAAGGGCATCGACATCAGCTATTGTCAAAAGAAAGTTGACTGGAATGCAGTCAACGCCGAATTCGTGATTGTCCGTGCCGGATACGGCAGGTACAGCACGCAGAAAGATTCCATGTTTGAGAGCCATTATGCAGGCGCAAAAAAGCGCGGCATTCCGGTCGGCGCTTACTGGTATTCATACGCCAAAACGCCGGAGGAAGCACGCCGAGAAGCTGATGCCTGCATCGCTGTTATTGCTGGCAAGCAGTTTGAATATCCGATATATTACGATGTTGAGGAGAAAGATCAGCTTGCACTCGGCAAAACAAAGCTTTCTGCAATTATCCGTGCATTCCTCGAACGCGTAGAGGCAGCAGGCTATTTCGTCGGCCTTTATGGCTCGTATAGCTCGCTCACAAACTTGACGGATGAAAGCATCCGCAGCAGATATGCAATCTGGCTTGCGCACTGGGATGTCGAAAAAAGCCCGTATTCCGGCGCGTATGGAATTTGGCAATATAAGGTCGGCACTGCAGCAGGCGTGACAGGCGACTGCGATCTCGATTACTGCTATGTCGATTATCCTGCAAAAATCAAGGCAAAAGGCCTCAACGGATACGGCAGCACGCATCCGCCTGCGGATACAGAGCCGGAACCCGCAAAAGGAGTTGAAATTGAACTGACTATTGACGGGAAGCAGTACAAAGGCACCGTCTATCCAAAATAATCGCACTTTTACGCCGCAGCACAAAAGGAGAAAATGATGCAGTATACAAATTCAGAAATTGAACGCATGATTGCCGAAACAATCCACAATGAGCGCGACCGGAATTTACTGCGGAGGCGCTTGATTGACGGGAAAACATACGACGAATTAAGCTCCGAGTTTTTTCTATCCCGCAGGCAGGTCGCCCGAATAATTGCGCGAGCAAAAACAACCTTGACAACTGAACAGCCAGAACGGCACCAAAAAGGCACTCCCGCGACATTGCGGGGGTGCCTTTTTTTATTTATAATGAAATCAGGGGAATGAACGTGTTTATACAGTACAACGCGAACCCGTGCGGGGTAAATACCGGAGATTGCGTTATACGGGCAATCAGCATCGTGACCGGTATGCATCCGAAAAAGGTATATGCGGGATTGTGCCTTTTCGGATACCCTTGCACAATATGGGGCAATGTCAACTCAATATGGACTGAGTTCCTGCAATCTTACGGATACACAAAACACAATATCAGCGGGCAAACTGTTGCAGAATTTGCAGCAGATCATCCGCACGGCAGATATATCCTCGGAACAGGAACGCACGCTGTCGCAGTTGTTGAAGGCAACTGGATAGACAGCTGGAACAGCGGCGCAGAAAAACCGATTTATTATTTCGTGAAGGAGTGATAATATGGCTTTCCCATATATGCAGACACCATATCCGTATCCGTTGCCGATGGTTCAGAATTATTCGCTTCAGCAGGCACAGCAGCAAGGCGGATTGATTTGGGTGCAAGGCGAGCCAGGTGCAAAGTCGCATCCGGTCGGCGCAGGGCAATCCGTTCTTCTGATGGATTCGGAAAGCAATCGTTTTTTCATAAAGACCGCAGATGCCTCCGGAATGCCTCTGCCGCTACGTGTATTTGACTATACTGAGCGCAAAGAGACCGTGTCAGCGCCCGACAGCGCGACAGCGGCGGGAGTAGATGTTTCCGGCTTTATTACGCGGGAAGAATTTGAACGCCGTATACAGGCGATTCTCGCGCAATACGGGGAGGGGAGCAAGAACGATGAATGATATTTACCAGACGCTCAACAGCAGCGCACCGCAGCAACAGCCGCAGACCCCGCGTGAACAATGCATGAATCTTTTGCGGCAGCATGGTATTCAGATTCCGCAGGGTATGGATAATAATCCGCAAGGCATTTTGCAGCACTTGATGCAATCCGGCAGAGTGCCGCAGGGGCGGCTCAACATGGCACAGCAGATGATTTCCCGCATGTTCCGCCGGTAAACTTTCAACTTTTCCAGAAAAGATTATAACTACACTTTACATATTCAGCACATATTCCCGTCAGTGCGCAGGGCGGTTGAATATAATCTTACTACGAAAGGAATACAAATCATGGCACTCACAGATGAAGGCGGCGGCATGGTTATGCCGGTCGCACCTATGGGCAATTCTTACGGAAACGGCGGCTTCGGTTTCGGCGGCGACTGGGCGTGGATTCTTCTGCTCCTGGTTCTCGGCGGCGGATGGGGCGGTTTCGGCCTCGGCGGTTTCGGCGGTGCAGCAATGGGCGCAGGCCTCGGAATGGATATGCTGTATCCGTGGATGAACAACAGCCAGAACATCAACGACGGTTTCCGCGATCAGATGCTGAACACGCAGGTCAACGGCATCCAGAACGCCGTGACGAGCGGCTTTGGCGACATTCAGACTGCACTCTGCGGCGGCTTTGCCGGTACAACGGCAGCAATCACCGGCGCACAGAACGCAATCGCTCAGCAGCTGTACGGCAACGAAATCGCAAACCTGAACCGCAGCTTTGACGCGCAGACTGCAAACACGGCAGGGCTGACAAACCTTTCGCAGCAGCTCGCTTCCTGCTGCTGCGAGAACAGACTGCAAACCGTTGAAACACGGAATGCAGTTGCAACGGAAGGCGCAGCAACGCGCCTCGCAATTCAGGAGCAGACGCAGGCAATCCTCGACAAGATGTGCCAGCAGGAAATCGACAATCTGAAGGCCGCAAACATTGCGCTTCAGAATCAGGTCAATATGCAGGCGCTTGCGGCGAGCCAGACGGCACAGACTGCCGCTTTGGTGGCCGACAATACTGCGCAGACGCAGTATCTTGTCAATCGCATCTCTCCGTATCCGGTTCCCGCATACGTGGTCGCAAATCCTTCAACTCCGGCGACCGGCGCTTGATAAGGCGGTGACAGTATGAATATTCAGGTGTACCACGATCTGAAGGACATGCTCTGCCGCGAGCTTGAAGAAATCACTCGCAAAGGTGAGCTGACTGCCGGAAGCCTTGACACGGTTGACAAGCTGACACACAGCATCAAGTCGATTGAAACGATTGTCGCAATGAACGAGGCAGGGTATTCCAACACATACCCGCATTATGAGCACAGCGAACGCCGCGACCGTATGGGAAGATATTCCCGTGATGGCCGCTATTCCCGCGATGATGCCCGTGACGGCATGATTGCAGAGCTGCGCGAGCTGATGCACGATGCACCGGACGAGCACACGCGCAAGCGCTTTCACAACTTTATCCGCGAACTGGAAAACGTATAAAGGGCGGTGAATCCCCTTGATTACTGAATCCGATCTCCGTCAGGCAATCGCAGAGTGTCAGGGGGAGAGAAACCCGAATGCGCACACATGCATGAAGCTCGCCGCGTTTTACACGATACAAGATCACATGCAGCACGGAGCGCCTGACAGTTCCGCTGCGTCGTATGCGGCAGCGATTGAAATTCAGCCCCGTGAGGCTATCACATATCTATCCGGCACAGAGTTTTCACGCGCAGTACACGGCAAAGACGCGGAGCAGGTGCTTGCGGTTGTTGACGATCTGATGAACACGCTGCAAGCAGTTTGTCCGCGCTTGTATCGCATCACAATGCGGCATTTCAAAGAAACATAAAAAAACCGGCGGGGCATTGCGCTCCGCCGGTTGTCTTTGTTTTGGTATCAATACCAATCATTCTTCATCGCGTCTTTCAAAAACTGCTTGCGGGCTGCTTCAAACGCTTTCACCTGCGTTTCCGTGAAGCTGAGGTCTTTGTAATACTGCTCCCGCGCTTCTGCGCCCTGGCCTCTCCACGGTATTTGTCCGAAGGCGCTGAGCGTATCCCAATCTCCTTGATACGTGTTGATGTGGTATTCATGATTTCCGAGTTCATAGTAAAATGCTTTGAAGTTGTATTCGTAATCGTTCCTCGTGTTTTCAAGGTGCGTCACAAGGTCAACCATCAAGTCATCAATGTGCTGCGCAAATTCCTTGTCGGCCTCCGCGAAGTATCCGTATGCTGATACACAGTTTACCGGATGCGCGGCGCGTTCTGCTTCGCGTGCGGCCTTTTCTTCCGCGTTTCGTGCAAGGCCAAACATGCTCATGAAATCGCGCTTCAGCGGCAGCAGTTCCGAGATGTACCGGCGGCGGCGTTCAAAATCGTGGTAGTCCTTCAGCGGCTGTGCAAGTTCTTCCTCGGTGTACAACTGTGCTTCAGCCTTCTTGATGTACAGCGCCCGCAGGTCTGCGCGTGTGTGCTCTTTCATGTAATAGTCGTGATGCAGCTCGTAATCATTCGCCCATCTAATCTGTCGGCCGTCACCAAATACAATCATACTGTACCCGAAGCGGCCTGCAACATCTACGAGGTACACGGTGTATCCCTTAACCGGTACCGCTTCAAAATCCGGCGCGTATGCTGCGCGGATGTCCTGCTCGGTCATTTCCTCAATGTCGGTGATTGTGATTTCCCTTGCTTCCATAGCTTTTTCCTTTCTGCCGGATACAATGCCTCCGGCGGGGCGGTCTGTAATTACTGCATCCGCTTCACGATCTCATTATACTTTGCAATCAGCTCGGTCATCGTGTCACGGTCGTTCCGGTAAACCGCATCTTCCAGTCGGTCGCGGTCTTCTTCCAGCTGCTCGCACTCATCAAGGTCTGCACGCATCAGGGCTTTGAAAGCCGCATTGTCAAGCAGGCTTGCAAGCTTTTCGCAGGTCGCTGCGAGGTTGTTGCTAATATCAGCGAGTGTCATATCCATGCTCCTTTCGGCAGGGGCTTTCGCCCGAAACGTTTGTTCGTATTTTTATTATACACGAAATGCAGTGTATTCGCAATAGGCAATCTGCACGAACATTCGTGCTTCATTTTGTGCATTTATACACTTGCAATCGTGTACATTATGATGTATAATAAAATCGGAGGTGATATTATGGCACTGAAATATAAAATCAATGTGCTTGAAGCGCTGAAAAGCAAGGGCTTCACAACGTACCGCATCAGATGCGATAAACTGCTGAGCGAATCCACGGTGCAAAAGCTGCGCGAGAATCAGCCGATTGCATGGGAAAACCTTGAAACGCTGTGCAGGCTGCTTGATTGCCAGCCGGATGCGATTATTTACTACGAAAAAGAAAGCGCAGGCGATTGACCTGCGCTCTTTTTTATGTATATCATGTATGTGTGTACGAGCTCTCTCACATGGAGATTGTTTCCGCCGTGATCTGCCAGCTGACGAAGGGGCTGACGCCGGAGCAGCTTGAGGCGCAGGGCTTTGCGGATTATTTTGTCGATCACACCGCCGGAATCTATCCGGTTTCCGCAGCGGGCGTTCCGTTCAATGCGGCGACGTTCCAGTCCACCGGCGACGCCATCACCGACCTGAACGAGGATCTTGCCGCCGAGCAGAAGGCACGCACGACCTATGACAACATCCTGCGGCTGGCTGATGATCCCGATGTGCGCGACGTCATCCGGTTCCTGCGGGAACGCGAAATCGTGCATTATCAGCGGTTCGGCGAGGGTCTGCGCCTGATTCAGGAGCAGCTTGCAAAATACGCGCCCGATCCCGGCAATCCCTACGCGTTCAACACCTCGTTCGACCCCATGCCTGTCCGCCCGCAGCCGCGGTACGGCAGCCGATAAGCAGAAACGGGGATTCCCGCTTCGCAGAAAGCAGCAGAACAGGCGCCGTCCATTTCGGTCGGCGCCTGTTTTTTCAGATGCGTTCTCAGCGCAACAAAGTACAAGCATAAACAGCCGTCGGCACGCATTTTTTGTTTCAAGACTTGACAATTCTGATAAAAAGTGTTATGATAATCATGCCGGTTTTTTGCTGCCCCCGGCAGAAAGCCCCCGAATAACCCTACGCATGACAAAACCATTTTTCAAAAAACAAATGACAGCTGAGTGCTGGCAAGAAAGGAATGTTTCTATGAAATCTCTACGTAAACTGGCAATCCTGAGTGCAGGTGCAATCTCGCTGATGAACTTCACAGCAATCATGCCTGCGGAATTCCTTGTTTCTGCGGAATTCACAATTCCGGAGAGCGGCGCATGGGGGGACAACGCCCAATGGACCTATGATGCCGAAACCGGCCTGCTGACGATCACCGGTCAGGGCGAACTGAGCGCGGACAGAAGCGCGCTGCCGTGGGCGCGGGTGCGCAAAAAGAACGAGGAGCCCGCACCGATCACGGAGGTTATCATCGGAGAAGGCATCACGAATATTCCGGACAATGCTTTTGTTGGGCTTGAAAATCTGACCAAGGTGACAATTCCGGACAGTGTCACAAGCATCGGAAAGACCGCATTCCAATCCTGTTATTCCCTGGAGAAAATTGAGATTCCGGACACGGTGACGCACATCGGCGCCGGTGCATTCAATTCATGCAGAGCGATCACCTCAATTCAGATTCCGGACGGCGTGAAAACGATCGAGGCCGGTTGGTTTACCGGCTGTCAGGCACTGGAAAGCGTCACGCTTCCGGAGAGCATCACGGAAATTCCGAACAATACATTCTCATACTGCTTTGCGCTGAAGGAGTTTCAGATTCCGGACGGTGTGACCCGTATCGGCGACCTTGCATTCTGTCAGTGTAACGCTTTGACCGGCATCAGGCTCCCGGATACGGTTACATCCATCGGCGACAAAGCGTTCAGTGCCTGTGAAAAGCTGACCGACATCACCATTCCGGAATCGGTGACGGACATTCACATCAACGCATTTGAAAAATCCGCATGGCTGGAGGAAAAGTGCGCGGAGAATCCGCTTGTCATCGTCAATAATATGCTCATTTATGCCAAAACCGTGTCAGGCGCTGTTGCGATCCCCAAGGGCGTAACCTTCATCAATCCGGAGGCTTTCCGCGGCAATTCGGCAGTTACCGAAATCACTATGCCGGACACCGTCACGCGCATCGGCGCAAATGCGTTCGCGGAATGCGACAATCTGGAAAAGGTTGTCCTCTCCCAAAAACTGGAGGTTCTGCCGAGCTATGCGTTTTACGAGTGCAAAAAGCTGACCGGTGTGACGCTGCCGGAGAGCGTGCAGGAGCTGACCGAAACAGTATTCCTGAACTGTTCCGCACTGGAGGAGATTGAGATTCCGGAAACTGTGACGAAGATCGGCGGCCGCGTGTTCGAGGGTACGCCGTGGCTGGAACAGAAGCGGGCTGAAAGTCCGTTTGTCGTTGTCAACACCATCCTTGTTGATGCCGGAACGGCAGAAGGCGTCGCGGAGATTCCGGAGGGTGTGACCGCACTTTCCCAGCAGGCATTTGAATATAACAAAAACATCACGGATGTTGTGATTCCGGATACCGTCAAGAGCATCGGCAATCACGCTTTCAACGGATGTACGGAACTGAAAACGGTCACGATTCCGAAAAGCGTGACCGAGATTGATGATTATGCATTTGACGACGTCAAGGACGTGACCGTCAGGGCATATCCGTACTCCTATGCGGAATACTATGCATTTGATCATGAACTCCAATTTGAACAGATCGGCCCGAGAACCGGTGACACCACACTGGACGGCATATTCGATGTTTCCGACGTGGTGCTGACCTGCCGGTTCATCATCGGCGACAAGGAAGCTAAGATTCTGGATCAGGGAAAGAAGAATGCGGATGTGGACGGCAACGGCAAGGTTCAGCCGGAAGATATCACGCTCATGCTCTATAAGATTGCAAGACAGATCAATCTGTTCCCGGTTGACGAGGAGAATCCGTGATCCGCAAGCATATCTGACCGTCACAGGACGGCAAACTTCAACACAATCACAAACTGATCGGGATGCTCCTCCGGGGGCATCCCGATTTGCAGAATCGTACAATTTTACAGTAAAAAAGGGCTGTACGATATTGCATAAGCCGGGCGGCTGTGCTATAATAACAATGGCAGTTTATGCCGGACAAGAGAAAAAAGGGGGATTCTGAAATGCACACCGGTAAAATTACAGCTGCGGTCAGCGCGTATGTACTGTTCCTGACCGCGCTGCCTGCGCTGCCCGTTCAGGCAGCAGGCACGGATCTTTTCGTCGGTTATCCCGACAGGCAGAATAATTACGGCACCGTTAATGCGGCGGTCAGCGCGGCGGCGCAGATCAAGCCGTCGTCAGAAAGCCAGCGCGTGACCATCCACATTGCGCCTGGCACTTACCGCGAGCAGGTCACGGTCAATACGCCGTATCTGAGCTTTGTCAACGATACGCCTTCGCAGAAGGTCACGCTGACATGGTATTACGGTATCGGCTACAAGTATTACAGCGTCGGCAGCAACGGCGAATACAGCGCAGATGCTGCAAAAGCGAAGAACGCCAAGAACGAGCCAACCCAGCGCTGGGGCTGCTCGGTGCGGCTGCGCTCCGGCGCAAATTTTTTCCGCGCGGAGAACATTACCTTTGAAAATTCATTCAACCGCTACGTCACAGACGAGGAGCTGGCAGACGGCGTTGAGGTTTCCGGCAGCCAGAGCATCACGTTCCGGCGGCAGCAGGGCGCGGACGTCCAGCAGAAGGCTGCAACCGAGCGCGCTGCGGCAATGGCCATCGAAGCAGACTGCTGCGAATTCAAAGGCTGCGCATTCCAGAGCAGCCAGGATACGCTGTATATCGGCGGCGGATACGGCTATTTCCGGGACTGCCTGATCGAAGGCAACACGGACTATATCTTCGGACAGAACGGCACAAATGTGTTCGACGGCTGTGAGCTGCGCTTCAAGGGGTACAGCTCCGGCGGTGTCGGCGGATACATCACCGCGATGAAGGATTCCAAACGGACGCTGTTCACCGGATGCCGCGTGACGGCCGGATCGCTGCCGGTCGCAGCAGGCTATTTCGGCAGACCGTGGGGCGGCTCTGCGGATGTCGCATTCGTCAACACGCAGCTGCAATATGAGGGCATCATCACCGGCGCCGGATGGACGTCCATGAGCGGCCACCAGCCGGAGGATGCAAAGTTCAAGGAGTACGGCACAACCTGCAACGGCGCGCCGGTCAATACGGGCAGCAGAGTCCGCGGCACGGTGCAGTATTCCGCTGACGGGCTCGATACGCAGACCTATCTCGGCGCATGGGTGCCGTATTATCTGAACGGCACCCTGCCGGAGATTCCCGCGGTCAGCGGCAGGCTGGTCAAGGATCTCAGGCCGAATGATTATATGTATGAATGGAAAATCGTTGAGGAAATGCCGACTGACGCAAAGCTCTACACCGACCGCGACTATGCGTTCCGCAGTCTGCCCGCATTTTTCACCGAACTCATCAGCACCAAAAGCTGCGAACAGATCATGACGCCCTGTGATGCGAAAAAGCTCACCGGCGATCTGGCGTCATTCACCGCGGCGGAGGATATTTCCGTATACATTGTCATGGATCAGCGCAATGAAACACTGCCTGCGTGGATGGCAGGATATGAGAAATGCGACGGTCTGACCGCAGAAAGCACGGACAATGTCACCTATGATTTCTGGCGGCAGGATTTTGAGAAAGGCACAGCGGTCACGCTCGGCACGAACGGCATGACCGGCAAGGTGACAAACTATACCGTGATTGTGACGCGGAAACTGGCAGAAGCCCCGCCGGAGATTCTGTGTCCGGGCGATGCTTCCTGTGATAATTTCCTTGATGCGCGCGATGTGACGCTGATGAAGCGGCATATGCTGCATCTGGCGGAGCTGTCCGGCGACGGTCTTTCCAATGCAAGTTTACACGAATACGGTCAGGTCACGCGGGACGATCTGAATTTCGTGCTGAAGCATCTTCTTCAGAAGCCGTCGGAATCGCCTTATATCTGGGTGGAATAACCGATTTTATCGACAGACTGAGCCCCCTGTACCATGTACAGGGGCTCTGCTTGTCGGTATTATTCCGGTTTCAGGGGACGTCCGCTTCGGCAGTCGATGAGAACACTGCCGCCGCAGAAGCCAGAGCATAATCCTGTCCCTCGTCGAAAATCGCGCGGATTGCATCCAGATCAAACGGAATCTGCACGTCAATATCATCCGTGCTCTGCCGGTCAATGCCGGAATCAATGAGAATGCCGCCTGCCGGATCGAGATTCACGCAGTTCGAGAACGTCAGCTTGCCGCCGCGGAAGTTCACGCCGCCGACGGCCTGACAGGAGCCGTTCGGCTCGGTGAAGCCCATGACCGTCACATTCGGCAGCCCGCGCATGATCTTCACCATGAAGTCACCCGCGCTGACGCATGCCTGATTCGTCAGCAGAATCACCCTGCCGCCGTCCAGCAGATTCTCGCCCTGGCAGCGAATCGCCTTGCCCGGCACGTAATCGCCGTTTTCATCGGTCACCCAGCATTTTCTGTCATCGTCCCAGAGCCCGTCCACGGAGCAGTCATATGTTCCCTCCGGCGCAAACAGCGAAACGACAGTCTTGACCATAATCGGAGATCCGCCGCCGTTGTTGCGCAGGTCAATGATGACGTCCTTCACGCCGTCCGCCTTGTATTCCTCCAGCGCTTCGGTGAGCTTCTCCTTCATCTCGCGGTAGGATTTTTCGTCCCCGGACATATAGGACTGCGTATCATATGCCATGCCCTTGATCCGCAGGAGCACGGTTGTCTGATCCGTGCGCTGCCATTCCAGATTGCCGATGTTCACGCCGTGGTCGATCTTTTCGACCGTACCGAACAGCCGGTCATAGTATTCCCCGATCTTCGGCAGCGTGACCGTCCGCTCCATGCCGTTTTCATCGAGAATGCCGACAGATACGGTTTCCCCGCCGACGCCCGCCGCAAGCAGCCCGCTGTAAAAGATTTCGTTGTCAATATCCGGGAAGCAGCCGAACTCCGTTTCGTAACCCGTTTCCTCGTTTTCGTAATAGAACATCAGCCCCCATGCCGGAGATTGCCTGCTGACTTCATCCGGCACCTGACCGTTCCAGCTTGTGATGATCGTGCCGTTTGCAATGCCGTACTGACGGAGCGATTCCTCGGTATTGACCGCGGCAAAGCGGCCGTCCGTCATCCGCATCACGGCAAGGCCGTAATCGTTTCCGAGCACCGACCGTGCCGCTGCTTCCATGGTTTCTTTCTCGCAGTAATAGCCCACATGGCCGTCATGGAACGTGCCGCAGAAGCCAGACCACGCAAGATAGTTTTTCACAGCATCCTGCTCGCGGTCGGCCTCTTCAATCATCGGCATATAGGTTTCATAGAGCGCATCCCAGTCAATGCCCTTGTATTCGGTCAGCACATAATGTTCCCGCATTGCGTCATAGCCCTTCTGAAAATCACCGGTGTAATCTTTGGCGCGGTAGCGCGGATTCAGCAGGCTTGCCGGAACCGACGCCAGCATGCTCAGCGCACCCGCGATGCTCAGACCCCTGCGGAATACCGTTTTCTCCCGGAAAAAGCCCGCAAGCAAAATCACAATGCCGACGTACAGCGGCAGCAGCGAACGCTCAAATCTGCCTGCGAAGGCGAGCACGGACGCGGGCAGCAGCCAGAACAGCTTCCATTTTGTGCTTTTGATCCGCTCTGCACGTCCGGCAATGCAGTACAGCAGAATGCAGATGCCGACACCGGCAGCCACTGCCAGAATATCCAGATTCTTCATGCTGCACCTCCTTACTTCAGGTCATCCGTATGGAAGAAATGGTAGCCGAGCAGCAGATACACGGCTGTCATGATCAGTGAAACGATTACAATGCCTGCAATCAGCGAACCCGACAGCTCCGGATAATAGATGTAATGCATTTTCAGATCTGCACAGCCGTAGACATACCAGCTGTCAAACGTGCAGAGCTTTCCGAAGGTCAGCGGACTGAGCAGCAGGTAATTTCCGAGCAGATCCCGCAGCCATTCAAACGGAAGTGTATCCGCCGGAAGACTGAACATTGCAGCGTACAGGCAGACCATAAACCCTGTTACGCGGTTTTTTGTCACGAACGTGACCGCCGAACTGAACGCACCCAGCCGCAGCAGCGGGAAGACCATCAGCGCAAACCGCAGCAGCGCATTGGAAAGCGGAATCTCATGTCCCCAGCCGACCAGTGCCGTTGTGATCCCGAACACCATAAACATCAGAACCATCGTGCCGGTGACAGCGACCGCCATTGCCGGGATCACGCGGCCGAGATACACATCCCGGCGCAGTCTGCCGGAGGTCATTTCATGATTGACCGTTTTGTCCTCCAGATCGGCACCGCAGATCCAGCTCGCTGCCGTGCCGAGAAACATCAGCGAAAAGGCGGCAATCAGTTTGCCGTCACCCGCAGTCACTGCGGAAGCAGAGGCGCCGTCCACCGTGGCGTTCAGCAATCCGACCGCACATGATCCGGCCAGCAGAAAAAAGATGATATACAGCATGGTCGTGCGGCGCGCCTGCCGCAGCTGTGCGCGAATAATATCCTTCATGTCAGCCTCCTTATTTCAGATCCCGTCTGCGGAAAATCAGGTACCCGAGCAGCAGCCAGAGCAGCCCGAATCCGACGGCGCTCAGCAGTGTTTCTGTGACAGCGCTCTGCGTCAGTGCCGCTTTGTAGACCGTGATTTCCTTGCCGTCCAGCATTCCGCCTGTCGTGTTGGAAAAGTCCAGCACATTCCGCATCAGGCAGATCAGCGATGTATGCCAGCTCAGCTTCAAGCCGTTCCCGCTGACCTCCAGCAGCACAATCAGGATCATCTGCCCCATGTTGACAAAGAAGCCGATTGCAAACACCGCAATATCATGTTCAACCAGAAATGCCAGCATCGTAAACAGACACACGATCCGCAGCACAACCGGCAGCGCAAGCAGATAATGCTGCATCATTGTCCCGAAGGTCATGCTGGCGCCCCAGCCCTTGACAGCGGCCATCAGCAGCGGCGGAAGCAGCATCAGCACGGTGGCGCAGAAGATACAGACTGCCGAAGCAATCAGAAACCGTGAGAAATAGACCGCCGCCCGCTTGTGGCCGAACAGGATCTCATAGTTTGCGGTTTTGTCCCGCAGATCCCAGCCGCAGATGCGTCCCGTCAGGATAATAACCATCATCGGCATCAGAAATGCAGTGGATTCGAGCCATGTACCCGCAGCCGCGCTGCCGGTCATGTTCGTAAAGAGCCCCGCATCCATCACGAGATCCATCAAAGCCATCAGGCCCGGAACAATCAGACAGAAAAACGCAGCAATCGCCCAGAGAATCTTGTCACGCTTTGTCTGCGACGCCGTTGCTTTCAACAGATTCCACATTGTCATCACCTGCCAGTTTCATATAGTAGGATTCCAGATCCGCCTCGTGAATATGGAGTGTCACCGGAATCAGGCCGTTTTCGTACAGTGTCCGCGAAATCAGCGGCAGATCGTCCAGCCGCTCAAACAGCCGGAGTGTGCCGTCCCTGAGCACATCGCACTTTTCAATACCGAGCTGATTTTGCAGCACGGCAAGCGCTTTTTCGTCGTTGTCGGTATGGATATGGTAGTATTCACCGCAGAGCTTGTGCAGATCCTGTGCGGTGATCGTTTGCAGGATTTTTCCCTTTTTGAGAAAGACATAATCGGTGCAGAGCATGGAGAGCTCCGCCAGAATATGCGAGGAAATGAGAATCGTGATATTCAGCTCCTGATTGAGCTTCCGGAGCATCTCACGGATTTCGATGATGCCCTCCGGATCAAGACCGTTGACCGGCTCGTCCAGCACCATGATTTCCGGCTTGGAGAGCAGCGCACCCGCAATGCCGAGGCGCTGCCGCATCCCGAGCGAGAATTTCGATACCGGCTTTTTTCCGGTATCGGAAAGCCCGACCTGACGGAGTACCTCGTCCACGCGCTTCGGATCGGGGATGCCCTTTTGCAGCCGCATTTTTTCAATATTCGCATGTGCGGAAAGCTCCTGCTTTGCGTAGGGCGTTTCGATCATGAAGCTCATCCGGCTGCGCGCATGGGCGAGCTCCTTTTCGGAGGTGCCGCCGAAGATCGAAAGCGTGCCCTCCGTCGGGAGCACCAGCCCGCCGAGCATCTTCATGATCGTGGTTTTGCCTGCGCCGTTGGGGCCGATCAGTCCGCAGATCATGCCGCGGCGGATGCTGAGATCCGCATGATCGACGGCCAGCTGTTTTTTATACTGCTTTGTCAGTCCCTCCGTCTGAATGATAATATCTGACATGTTCTGACCTCCTGTTTCAATTTGGATGCATTCGGATATCCTTGCTGATTTTATGATAAAAGGAAATCATAAAGAATTTCTTAATTCCCTGAAAATTCACAAATTGTTCATAATTGAGATGCTGTCTATCAGAATAATCCCTGTTGAACGGGCAAAGACGTTTTCGGATCAGAACGCAAAACGCAGTATATTCGCAATCTTGCTGTCTGTGTGTGCAGATTTCTACGCATATAAATGTTAAATGAAAATCATTTGTCGGAAAGTTGTACGCAAACGTGCAACTTTTTTGCTTTTCTGCGCTATGATCAGAGAGCGTTACGCGCAGGCTCAGGTACCCGGGACAATCCGGGACCGGACTGCGGCGGCGAGAAAGGCGGAAACCGGACGGCGCATGAAGGCGGTCCGATGACGGGAACGCCAGGGGACAGGATACGCTTTGGCACCTTGAAAATTGAATAGTTTACAACACTTGCAGGGGATGATTTGGAGCTCACGGGGCAGTCTGACGGGATTGTTCTGCGGGTGTCTTTGGTGTGCATAGTTATTCTCGGTTTGCTCTGCGTTTCATTGCAGCTGGGAGCACGCACGCCCAAAAAGCCGCGAACAGCGGCGTGTACTTGGCAAGTGGGGAGAGCACCGGCCAATTTACCCGAAGGAAATTGCCGGCGGGCGCTGCCCGCGGCGCGAATCCTGAGAGGAAACCACAAGAGAGGGGAGAGAAGCGCCGCCAGCGGCTTATTCTTTTCTGTGTGCCAGACTTTCGTACTGTATGAAAAAGAAAACAGGCGCTGATCGTTCTGTCAGCGCCTGTTTTATTCCAATAATAGAGTATTGCGTCACAATCCCGCTTTCATTCCGCCTGCGGCGCTTCTGTCCGGAACCGCAGCCGCAGCGTGAGCAGATCGCCGTCCATCGAAGCCTCCGCTGCTGCCTGCTGCTTCTCTGCAAGCAGCCGAACGATATACAGCCCGAGCCCCGCATTTTTGCTTGTCCGCGACGGCTCCGCACGGTAACTGCGGTCAAACAGCCGCGCCGGATCCGGTCTGTTTTCCGGTACAACCGTATTCGCAAACACAACGCCGTCCTGCTCCAGTCGGATCTGAAAGCTGCCCTGCGCATACCTGAGCGCATTGTTCAGCAGATTCTCCAGCATCCGCCCGAGCATCTGCGGATCCGCCATGACCGTCACCGTATGCGGCGGGAATACGACCTCCGGCTCCTGATTCTGCATCCGGATCACCGGCTCGTGATCGGCAATGAACTGCATCAGCAGCTTCGTCAGATCGACCTTTTGCAGCGGGACAGGCCTGCTGTCGCTTTCCAGCACGGACAGCTCAAAAAATGCATCTGCCATCTGCCGGAGTGTTTCTGACTTTTCGCTGCATACCGCAAGATAATCCATGTTTTCGGCGGTCAGTTCCCCGCTGCCCGCAATCAGCTGCAAATTGCCCTTGATGACCGTCAGCGGCGTGCGCAGATCATGGGCAATATCCGAGAGCGACTGCCGCAGGTGATTCTCCGCACACTGCGCCGTATATTTCAGCCGCTGCTGATAATCCAGACTGCGGTTGATCTCCGCTGCGACGGTTTCAAGCGAACGGTCAAACAGCGTAACAGACAGCCGGTGATTGTAGTCTATATCCATGTTTTTGCGCAGTTCTTCTGCAATTTTATGCAGCTGTCGCTTCATCAGGAGCAGATACACAAGCAGCAGCAAACAGCAGACGCCAAGTGCGCCCGCAAGCCAGTACAGCCACATGCTATCCCTCCTTCAGCCGATAACCGATACCCCAGACGGTTTCGATGAAATCGCGTCCCGTCGCTTTTTTCAGCTTCGTGCGCAGATTGCTGACATGGACATTGACCGTATTGTCCTCATAGCAATATTCTTCATTCCAGACCGACTCATACAGATTCGCCTTGGAAAACACCTTCTTCGGGTATTCCAGAAACAGCCGCAGCAGCTGCAATTCCTTTGCTGTCAGCTGCACCGGCCTGCCCTCCCAGGTCACGCGGTTTTCCTGCGTATGCATTTGCAGACCGCCGCATTCCAGCAGCGCATCCGCCTGCTGGGTACCGGCGCGCCGGAGCACGACCTCGATCCGCACGAGCACCTCGTTCAGGTCAAACGGTTTCAGAATGTAGTCATCCGCACCGAGCCGCAGCACCTCAAGCCGCGTTTCCAGCATGGACTTTGCCGAGATCACAATGACCGGCGTATCCGAATGCGCACGCAGCTCCGGAATCAGCACCTCGCCGCTTTTCTGCGGCAGCATCAGATCCATAAGCACCAGATCAAACCGCTCCGTACTGAGCAGCGCAGACGCGCTGTTTCCGTCGAAGGCGGCAGTGGTGTCACAGCCGTTTTTTCGCAAAAAATCGGTGAGAATCCGGCTGATCGCGGGATCGTCCTCAATGATCGCTATTTTCGCGTTCACGGTGCCTCCCTCCTGCCCGCGTGATGCAGATAATCCTGCACGAGCGCCTCTGCTTCGGCATAGCTGTTGAGTGTTGCGGAGCGCGCCCGGAACGCCGCCGCGCCCGGATATCCCCGCAGATACCAGAGCGCGTGCTTGCGTGCCTCCCGCATCGCAAGCTGCTCTGATTTTTCACTGCGTTCCAGAATCATGCGGATATGCAGAAGCATCTCCTGCAAGCGTGCCGGAATGGCCGGAGCAGCGAACGGCTCTCCTGCCAGCGCACATGCAATCTCCTCAAATATCCACGGATTGCCGTAGGACGCGCGCCCGACCATCACCAGATCGCAGCCGGTTTCCGCATACATCCGCACCGCGTCCGCGCCGCAGGTAATGTCGCCGTTGCCGATCACCGGCACCTGAACAGCCTGCTTCACTGCCGCAATCTGATTCCAGTCCGCACGGCCGCTGTAAAACTGCGTGCGCGTCCGGGCATGAACGGTAATCGCCGCGGCACCGGCAGCCTCCATGCGCTTTGCAAAATCAACCGCATTGATATGCTGCTCGTCCCAGCCAATCCGCATTTTGACGGTGACGGGACATGCGCCGTCCGCCGCCCTGACCACTGCTTTCATCAGCGTTTCCGCGAGCTCCGGCGTTTTCATCAGGGCACTGCCCGCCCCCTGGTTGACGACCTTCGGCACGGGGCATCCCATATTCAGATCAATGAAATCCGGCTGAAACGGCAGAATCCGCCGCACAGCCTCCTCCATGAATTCCGGCTCGCTGCCGAACAGCTGGAGCCCCATCGGACGCTCCTCCGGCGTGATCCGGCAAAGCTCCGCGCTGCCCTTGCTCCCGTAGCAGAGCCCCTTTGCAGAAACCAGCTCACCGGTTGTCATGCAGGCGCCGTGCTTCCGGCAGAGCAGCCGGTATGACGTATCCGCAACGGACGCCATCGGCGCGAGCGCAGCTGTCTGCGGAACCTGCTGTCCCGCAATCGTGACTGTTTTCATGCTGATGCGTTCTCCCCCAGAATGCGGAGCGCATTCTGATATGTGATCTGATCCAGTTCCTCCGCGGTCAGGCCAAGCGACCGCAGATAACGCAGCGTATCCGCCGGATCCTCCCACGGGGAATCAGAACCGAACAGAATCTTGTCTGCGCCGTGATTCCGGATCATCCGCAGGCACTGCTCCGGCGCAAGAAATTTCCAGATGAATGCCGTATCCATCAAAATCGGCGTCCCGACAAGATACCGCTCGACGTCGTCCCACATATCCCAGCCGCCGAGATGCGCTGCAATCATGTGGCTGCCGTCCGTTTCCGTCAGAACATGCGCGATGCGCTCCGGTGTTGCGTAAAGCGGCGGCGGCAGGCCGATGTCCGAGCCTGCGTGGAACATCACAAGCAGGCCGAGCTGCTCACATTTTTTGATGATACGGATGCTCTCCGGGCTGTCGATATACGACTGCTGAAACTGCGGGTGCAGCTTGATGCCCCGGAACCCGCGCTCCGCCAAAGAGCAGAGCACGCGCTCCCAGTCCGGATCTGCCGGATGCACCGTCCCGAAGGAGAGCGCCTGCGCGGAACGCACCTGCTCCGCATACCGGTTGATGGTTTCCGTCTGCGAGGGCTTCGTCGCAATCGGCAGGCAGATGCTTCTGTCCACACCGGACTTCTGCATCAGATCAAGCAGCCCGTCCAGCGTCGCGGGGCGGTAAATCAGCGTATTGCTTTCGCAGTATGCGTCGCCCTGCTCGCGGCGGATGCCAGCCAGCAATGCCGCAACGCTGCGCTCCGCAATATGCTCCGGAAAAATATGGGTATGAAAATCAATCAGCATGACGTCCTCCGCCTTACATATATTCCGCAAGCCAGCCGTAGGCTTCCAGACGCGGCACGTCGGTTTCGTTCAGGATCATATCCAGAATCCCGTCCACGTCCTCGCAGGCCGCATACTGCTTGCGCATTTCGTAATCCTGATTCTCCGCAACGGCTGCGCGCAGCTCGTCCGGATCGTCAATATCCCCGTAGTAGTATTCATCCGTTTCCCACGGTTCTACGGAGAATTTCGCATAATTCATGCAATAATACAGCGCCGCGAAGGTACGCTCTCTGCCCAGCGTGCGGCGGAGCATCGCAAACACCGGCGTCATGGCATCGTCTGTGCGGAGATTGTCCGAGAGCACCTGACAGAGCAGTGCCTGCGGATCAACGGCATCCGCATCCGGATCGTCATACACTGCATCCAGATCGGTATTGGCAAGCAGCTCTTTCGCAAGATTCTCCAAATCAAATGCAAGCAGCGGCTGCTCGGGATCGTCGTCCTCCTCCAGAAACCGCGAGGCGTACATCTGATAGATCCGGACGCTGCCCTGAATCAGGCTGAGCAGCGAAAGATACTCCGTAAAATTGCGGTACTGATGCCGCTTTTCCCTGACTGCCAGCTCCCAGATCATGTTGAACCAGATCATGTATTCGCCTTCCGCGCGCCAGTCGCCGCCGCAGATATTCCGTTCAAATTCCGCTTTTGTATACTGTTTCATACGCTGTTCCTCCGCATATCCGGAAAAGGCTGCACAGTTCCCCTGTACAGCCTGTCGGTTCAAAAACATTGCAGAAATCCGTCATGCAGCAACGTCGTCCAGCTGTCCGTGACGCGGTCGCAGAGTGCTGCGAGCGCATCCCAGTCCGCCTGACTGCTGCTGTCCCGAAAGCCGACCGTATAGAACCCGGCGGCCTTGGCTGTTTCCGCTGCATGGAGCGCGTCCTCAATCACCGCAGTTTCCGCGGGATCCGTCCCCAGCTGCCGCGCAGCTTCCACATAAATATCCGGCTGATGCTTGCCCGCAAGCTGTTCACCCGGTGTCAGCACCGTGCGGAAGCAGCCCGCAATGCCGAGCCGTGCAAATGCGGCATCCAGCAGCGCCGGATAATTCGCGCTTGCGACCGCACACGGGATGCCCTGCGCAGATGCCTGCATCAGAAAGGACTTTGCGCCCTCCTTGAGCGGCAGATGCTGCCGGTATTCCTCCGCGGCCAGCGCCTCAACGCGCCGCCTGACATCTGCGGGCGTCATGTCCAGCTGAAAGCGCTCGACAAAATACGCCGACGATGCATCGACGGTCATCTTCTTCACAATATCCGAAATATCCGCGGGCGGCTCAATGCCGTTTTCCCGCAGAAAGACGCGGTCAAGCTGCTGCCACATCCCCATGGAATCGAGCAGCGTGCCGTCCACATCAAAAATAATCCCGCGCAGCTTTTTCATGTCCGCACTCACATTTCACTGCGGTTTGAGAGTGCGCGGTACAGCGTCACCTCGTCGGTGTATTCGATCACGCCGCCGACCGGCAGACCGAACGCCAGCCGCGTGACCTTGACGCCCAGCGGCTTGCACAGGCGCGAGAGGTACATCGCGGTCGCTTCGCCCTCCACGCTCGGATTCGTCGCCATAATCAGCTCCGAAATGCCGCCTTTCCGGATGCGTTCCAGCAGCTCGGCAACCCGCAGATGCTCCGCGGTGACGCCGTCCAGCGGGGAGATCAGCCCATGCAGAACGTGATACAGCCCGTTGTATTCATGCGTGCGCTCGATTGCGGCAACATCCTTCGGCCCCTCCACGACGCAGACGGTGCTGCCGTCGCGCTTCGGGTTTTTGCAGATGCTGCAAACCTCCTGCTCGGTCAGATTCTGACAGACCGGGCAGTCATGGATATGATGCTTGGCGTTGAGAATCGCCTCCGCAAAGGCCTGCGCATCCTCCTCCGGCATTTCCATGACCGCATACGCAAGGCGCTGCGCGGTTTTCATTCCGATCCCCGGCAGCGCTGCAAATTTTTCTGCTAATACCACAAGCGGCAGAGCACTGAATTCCTCCATGGAAATCAGAACAGACCCGGCAGAGCCACACCGCCGGTGATCTTGCTCATCTCGTTCTCGGTCGTGGTTTCGATGTTGTTGACCGCCTCATTGACGGCGCTGATGATCAGATCCTGGAGCATGTCGATATCCTCCGGATCCACAACGTCCTTGCTCAGCGTCAGGGACTCGATGGTCTTTTTGCCGGTCAGCTTCACGCTGACAGCGCCGCCGCCTGCGGTCGCCTCAAAGGTGCGCTGCTCGATGTCTTCCTGCAAAGCGGTGATCTGATCCTGCATCTTGCGTGCCTGATGGATCATGGAGTTCATATCTCCGCTGCCCTGAAACTGCTTCGGTACTCTGGATTTCATAAGAATTCTCCTATCATTTTTAATTTTCATTTTTATTATGACAAGCCGGCAGCATCAAATCTGCGGCTAGATCATGCATTATATGCCGGAAGGCTCCTGCTCCGAAACCTCGATGCCCTGCTCCTTTGCCCGCCGGAACAGGATGTCCGCCGGTGCAGCCTGCTCCTCTTCCGTTTCCACGGACTTGAAGCGGATCGAATATTTTTTGCCGAGCACCTGCTCCGCCGCCGAACCGAGCAGCTGTGCGTCACGCTGCGAGAACAGCTTTTTGAACAGCTTGTTCTTCACAAACATCAGCAGAATGCCGTTTTCGTCATTGGCAAAGGCATTTGAGCCCTGGAGCAGTCCGGATACGGACGGATTGACCGTATCAAAGCGCTCCAGCACGGTTGCCCAGTTTTTCACGGGCAGATATTTTGAGGTATCCGGCTTGCCCTCGATTTGCAGATTGCTCGCCGGAGCATCCCGCTTCGGGGCAGGCTCTCTGCGCGGTGCAGACGGGAGCGCTGCCGGAACACCGTTCCGTTTCAGCTCCGCAAGCTGCTGCTCCAGAGCCGCGATGCGGTCGGTCAGCGCAAGCAGATCACCCTTCTGCGACTGAAAATCCGAGCAGAGGCGGATCAGCGTCATTTCCAGCTCCATGCGGCGGTTGCCCGCACGCGTCATGCGGTCGCAACACTGCCGGACCGCGGAAAGCGCCTCTAAAATCGCGCCGAGCGTAAACGACTGCGCAATCTCCTGAAGCTGTGCCGCCTCATCGGGCATTACCCCGAGCAGCGACAGATCGGAAGGCGCGGTTTTCAGCAGCATCAGACTGCGCAGCTGCTGCGAAAGCTCGTCCGCAAAGCGCGTCATGTCCTTTGACTGCTGATAGAGCAGATCAACGCGTTCCAGCGCGGCCGACGCATCATGCGCGGCAATCGCACGCAGAACCGTATACACCGATTCCGTCCCCGCAACGCCCACGGCCTCCTCGACTGTTTCCAGTCCGATTTCCCCGGAAACCGCTGTGCACTGATCCAGCAGGCTCAGCGCGTCGCGCATACCGCCGTCCGCCAGAACGGCAATCCGGTGCGCGGCTGCATCGGTGATCGAAAAGCTCTCATGCTCCGCAATATACTGAATGCGCCCGACAATATCCGCAGGCAGAATCCGGCGGAAGTCGAACCGCTGACAGCGGGACAGAATCGTGGCCGGAACCTTGTGGATCTCTGTGGTCGCAAAGACAAATTTCACATAGGCAGGCGGTTCCTCGATCATTTTCAGCAATGCGTTGAACGCACCGGCTGACATCATGTGAACCTCGTCGATGACATACACCTTATATTTGCAGCGTACCGGCAGCAAAGCGGCATTGCCGCGCAGGCTGCGCACCTCATCGACGCCGTTGTTCGAGGCACCGTCGATTTCAATAATATCCGTCAGCGCACCGGCTTCGGCATCGCGGCAGATCTCGCATTCCAGGCAGGGATCGCCGTTCTTCGGATGCAGACAGTTGACCGCCTTCGCAAAGATGCGCGCACAGGTCGTCTTGCCCGTTCCGCGGGAGCCGGTAAACAGATAGGCATGCGCTGTTTTTTCGCGCATGATCTGATTTTTCAGAGTTCTTGTGATATGCGGCTGCGCGACAATGTCCTCAAAGGTCTGCGGCCGCCATTTGCGGTACAGCGCTTCGTATGCAGCCATACACCGTCACGCTCCTTTATCCCGTTTGTTCCGCGTTCTCCGCGGGAGCGGCGCCGGTCTTTTCCGACCAGTCCGGATGCATTTCCAGCATGAGCCGCTTGGTTTCCTCGTAATACTTCCGGAACACGGCGGGCTCATCCAGATGATTGACCAGCGCTTTATAATGATAATCCTGTGCGGCGACGAAATCGCCCTTTTGCAGCGATGCAATCGCCATGCCGCTCAGTGCAAAGGCATAATTCTGCTTTTTCTCAATCGACCGTTCAAACCATTCAGCTGCCGCATCGGGCTGCTTCTGCCGGATGAACAGAAAGCCGATATCCGTATACAAAAAATAAAAATCCTCCGGCGGATCGTTTTCCAGCAGCTCATTGAACAACTGAAAGCTGCGGGAATAATCCCCGCCCTCGGCATAGCTGCGCGCTTCAAACAGCTTCGCATAATGCTCCGAAAAGCCTTTTTCGCGCGCGGTTTCGTAATAACCGATCGCATTGGACGGGCATCTCAGCATCTGATAGCAGCGCCCGATATAAAAGGACAGCACGCCCAGCTCCTGATCTGTCAGATCAAATTCGCGCACCTCTAAAAACAGGTCAAGCGCAGCACGCGCGCGCTCCTTTGCATACAGATCCAGACCGGATGCGAACAGCTTATCCTGCTTGCGGAGCCCGCCGAAGGCATTGCCGATCAGATCGGCATCCATGCGTGTCGCGGCACGGATCAGGCTCTGGTGCTCAATGACGCAGGCCGCAATAAAGCAGGCGCCGTAGGTCAGCAGCAGCAGGCGCAGATAAAACACCGGCAGCAGTTCTCCGTCATCCGGCGTTCCGTTGAGGGAGAAGCTCCCGATGATGATGCAGTCGATCACCAGCGCCGGGAACCCGGCCTTCATTGCCAGCTTTCCGAGCTGCCTCACATATTTCCGCAGCCAGCTTCCCATACCTCGCCTCCGTTCGGCTTATCCGGATAAACAGGAAAATTCCGGAGCATAGGTGTGCAGGCTGACTGCGGCACGCCCAGCGATCCGCTTAATGCTGCTCGGTTCCCCGCCTGACATGGTTCACGGTGCTTAGCTGCACAGGGCCCGCACACCTATAATCCGGAATTTCCAGATGT